>WNGQ01006189.1_pt1 | contig 13239 bp, 12 predicted proteins | sample 5407661 | NCBI WGS metagenome assembly WNGQ01 (sample SAMN13153382, study PRJNA577476) | soil metagenome | isolation source: 60 cm soil or saprolite under Garry oak tree replicate 2 | place: USA:California | collected 2016-06-15
GCGCTCGACGATCTTGCGAGCGTGCTCCTCGCCGATCTTGTTTCGTTCGGAAGTTTCGCGCACATCATCCACGGCGCGCGCCAAAAGTTTCGCGTGCTCTGTTTTGCTCAACTCCTCTTTGCGCCCAAGTTGTGCGGCCTTGTTCCAAGTCCGACAGATTTCTTTCGCCCGCTTTTTGTCGCTCGTTTTTGTTGAGCGAAAGACGCGCTTGTTCTCGCCAGTTTCGGCGTCGTACATGTAGAATGCGCAAAACCAAAAAGGTTTGCCCGGTTGTTTATGAATGCTTGCCATATTTGCATAACGATAAGGCATAACGTCCGCACCTGTCCAGCACTGTTGTAACGTGTTCAGCCACGAGGGAAAGCGCGATTCACAGGCAGCCGTTTTTGAAACACGGGTTCGAATCCCGTTAGGGTCGCTTCTTCCCTCTTCGAACGAGGCGACGAGGTCCCGGAACGCGAGAGGACTCCGGCGAAAGTTGTCGGCAAAATAGAATTTCACGCAACTTTCACGCGTTCGCCATTTGGTTGTTACGGTCCGCTGCTTTGGTCTGGGGCATGTCCCAAAAACCTCACCACTCCAGATGCAAACCCACCAAGAAACGCGGAACGATCAGTCTTTTGATTTTCGCCGCGCTCTGCGCGAGCGCCTACGCAACACCGAAAACGGTGATCATCTCCCTGGATGGCGCCACTCCTCGGATTGTTGATCAACTCAATGCCAGCGGCCAACTCAACCCGAACGAGGGAATCAATCTCCTTCGCGCGAAAGGTTTTTCGGCGCAGCAAAATATCACCATCGCGCCATCGCTCACCGCCGCGGCGCACATAGCGATTGCCACAGGCTCGATCGCGGCGGCTAATGATGTTGTCTCGAACACATTCCATCTCGTCGCCAGTCCGTTTACATTCAATATCAGTGGTTTTTCCGCGCCGATCGGCGGCTATTCAATTGACGGGCCGGCGGAGAGTCCGTCTCTGACGGCTGTTCCGCTGTGGCGACCGTTGCTGGAGAACAACAAAACTGTTGCGACGGCGACGTGGCCCGGCGGTGACGGTTTGGACGTAACGGTTCCCGGGCTGAACCCGAGTCCAATCGTGCAGCCGGCTGCGGAGCGCACAGTCACCTACACCGTGCCGTTTGGCGCAGCGACAGCGCCGTTTCAAAAAGGGTTCCCCCTGAACGCGGCAAGCTTCAGCCCCGCACCGCCTGCGACGGTCGCCGATCTCATCGCGGCCGGGCACACGTCGTTTAGTCCCGTGCTCCAGGCGGACCTCGAGGCCTTCAACTCCGGCGGTCAAAGTTACTCTATCAAGGTCGCCGCACTGGACACGACGGATGACAACGCGACGAATTACGACACCCTCGTGATTTTCGATGCAAACCATGGCAGCATCCTCGGACCGTTCACTGCAACGCCGCTGGGCACGGGTCCGGCTTACATCCGGCCGAGCACAAAGATTTCCTCGCTCTTTTATCTGGAAGGACATTCGAACAAAGGGGGTGTCCGTTACTTCGTTTCGCAGCTCGCGCCCGATCTTTCCACTGTGCGGATTGCGCGCAGCTCGGTCAGTTTCATTCCGCGCAACGCAGCAGTTCTCGCCGATGTCGACGACATCNNNCGCAGGCGGACTTCCGAATCGTCGAGCGGATCGACGCGGTGCCGTCCACTTTCGCCAGTTTCCCCGATACCGAGCTCGAAGCGATCTACGAAGAGCTGGTGCGGGAGTTTGTCACTTACCAGACGAACGTCGCCCTGCGCGCGATCTCGCGATTCCCGAACGTCGATATGGCGATGATTTACATCGAGCAGCCGGACGGCTCCGAGCATCAATTCCTGGCGATCGATCCGCGGCAGGCGACGAACCCCAGCGACCCAAACTCGATCGGCGCGAATCAGGATCCCGTGAAGCTGGCGCGCTACCGCGGTTACATAGCCACCGCCTATCAGGTGGCGAACCAGGCGGTGCAGCGGGTGATCAACGCCGTCGGCATCGACGCAAACGGAGTGCCGAATAGCAACGTCTTCGTCGTGTCCGACCACGGGTTCGATCCGTTCCACACCGCGGTTAACGCCAACGCGTTTCTCACGGCGAACGGGTTCGACACGACAAAAATCCGCGCCGTCGTATCCGGGCCTGCGGTTAACTTCTACATCAACCTGGCAGGTCGCGAGCCGGGAGGCACCGTCACTCGCATGGAATATCTTGCCTTGCAGCAGCAGCTGTTTAATGCTCTGGAAAACGTCACCGACACGAACCCGAATTACACGGGCGGCCCAACTGCCGTGTTCGACAAAATCTACACGCGACCGGTGCCGGACGACATCAACGATCCGCAGTTCGGGCGACTGACCAACGACTTCATCGGACAGGATTCCGGCGATGTCTTCGCGATGCTGCGCACCGGCTACAACTTCGACGGCGTGCAAAACCCCGTGGTGATTCGCAAAGATGATCCAGTGGTCGCAAATCCTGTTCTGTCGGTTTCGAACTTCTACGGAGCGCACGGTTACGACCCGAACATTTCGAACATGAGCGCAATCTTTTTCGCCGCCGGTCCGGACATTGGCCGTGGCACGCTGCGTCAGATCCAGACAGTTGATGTCGCGCCTACAATCCTGAAGCTGCTCGGCGTGGAAGCGCCAAGCACGGTGGATGGCAAAGCTCTAGCAGTGCGGTTGCCGAAGAACTTGCTCACGGGATTGCGCGACCAGCTAAACGCACTCGTTGGCGGCGATCCAGAAACGCAGCGCCGCTACAGAAACGCGGTCGACGCGTTGAATCGCGCGATCGACAGCAATGCGTGGCTGGATGGTTCACACCTGCGCAACAATGGCGACATGGTGTTCGCCGCGGTCGCGAATGCCGCGCGTGAGCTGCTCGAAATCGAGAACCCTTCATCTTCGGTGACCGCGATCGTTGCGGCACTAGCCGATACCGCGCGTGAACTGGCGCAGATTGCGATCGACCAGGCAGTCGTCGCAAACGTAAATGAGCGGCAGATCGCAGCCGCGCAGCAGAAAATTCAGGAAGGCGACGCGAGTGTCGCGAGCGGGGACTTTGTCGGCGCGATCGATTCCTTTAAGCACGCATGGCAGGGTGCCTCACGGCGGTGAATAGCCATTGAGGTCAGGCATTGAGACCGGGGGAGGTAGGCACCCGGATCGTAAGCTGCTCGCCGTCGGTTTACCGGCCGTCGCTGTGCAGGCTGGGTTCAAGAACTCTCGTCAGGTTTATGATAGAACTGGCAAGCTGATCGAAGCGCATTAGAAAATAGCGGGCCCGCTTGTCATGGCCTTCAGCTCTACTCAATTCAACTTCTCCGATAAAATCGCGATCGTTACCGGGGGCGCTACTGGAATCGGTCGCGCAACATCGATCCTTTTTGCGCGCCATGGTGCCAAAGTGGTAATTGGAGACGTAAATGCTGAAGGCGCTAAAACCGCCGAGTTGATTCAAGAGCGACGGGGGCGAGGCTCTCTTCGTCAAAACGGACGTCCGGAAAGCCGAGCAGGTCCAAAATCTGGTCGCGACCACCGTGAAGACGTACGGCGCATTACATTATGCGTTTAACAACGCTGGAATTCTTCCCGACGCCGCGCCGTTGGCTGAGCTTGAAGAGGCAAGCTTTGACGAAGTGATTGCCGTCGATCTGAAGGGCGTGTTTCTCTGCATGAAGTACGAGATTCGGCACATGCTCGAGTCCGGTGGCGGTGTGATCGTGAACAACGCGTCGATTGCCGGCATGATTGCGGACCCAGGCATAGCCCCCTACGTGGCGGCAAAACATGCTGTGATCGGATTATCGAAAGCGGCGGCACTCGAGTACGCGAGACAGAAAATCCGGATTAACGCGCTCGCTCCGGGGTTAGTCGAGACGAGGATGACCAAATACTGGTTTGACGATCCTTCTATCCGCGGGACGCTGATGGCAAACTCTCCGATGGGTCGCGCAGCCCAACCGGAGGAGATTGCCGGGATGGTGCTGTTTCTCTGCTCGGACTTCGCATCGTTCGCCACCGGTCAAGTTTTCGTGGTCGATGGCGGATATACCGCGCGGTGAGAGCAGCCTCACTCGGTTACAGACTCCAACGAGCCTATTCACTCTTCCCCATCACTAATAAAGTCTGATGTCATTTTCGCTCGGAAGAGCGCTTGAAACTCCGGCGGCCGGTCCACGCTTGCATACCGGTAACAACAAACGTTGAGATTGACGTCCATTTCGCGATGTCACGTCCCGCAAGACCAGATGGTTGTCGGAAACCCGTTTTAACGTATTCGGCAATCTTGCACGAGGTAGGGCATCGAGCGCCGATACAGTTACGTCATTCTCGACCGGCAAATCATGATGCGAACCGCTGGAGCCAATCCAATCCCGTTAGGGTCGCACTGGTTGATGCTCGCGATCACCTGCATCCTGCTCCTGTCGGTGGCGGTGTTTGTGGATCTCAACCCGGTGGTAGATCAGAATTTTTTCTTTTCAACGAATGATCCGGGAATCCAGCAAACCAAAAAGATCGAGCAACGTTTTCCGTCGCAACCGGAAGTAATTCTGGCGGTGTCGTCGCGCGACATTTCTTTGCCGCGATATCTCGAACGAATTCAAAGACTCACACAACGGGTTCACGCCATTGGCGGCGTAAGCGCGGTTAAGAGCCTGGCGGAAGGACCAAAAAGTTTTGAGGATGCATTAAAGAGCCCGTTCTGGAGCCGGTTACTAATCGCGCCCGATCGGAAGTCCAGCAACGTGATCATTTTCATGAAAGGGAGGCATACCGAAAAGCCGATTCAACGACTAGAGCAGATTGTACGTGAGATGGATGCGCGCGATTTTCGGATCCACATCGCCGGTCCACCCTACGTGGTGGAAATGATCAGGCGCAGTCTCGCGCACGATTTCCGCTACTTCACTCTCACAGCAGTCGCGCTGTTTGGTCTGACTATGGCCGCTCTGTTCCGGTCGCTCCGGCTGTTTGCGGGAATGCTATGCACGTGCATCAGCGCCGTTTTGTTGAACTTGCTTCTGCAATCGATCCTTGGTCACAAAATCGGCATTCTGACGGTTAACCTCGGCACGATCGTGTTCGTGATTGCGTTGTCGCACCTGGTTTACATGACGTTCAACTGGCAAACGCTCGCTGATCGCGCGCACCGCATGGGTAAGGAAACTCCGAATCTCGCAACGGCGGCACGAAGCATGACTTTTCCGCCGTCGTTCTGGTCAATGGTCTGCGCCTCGTTGGGTTTTGCCAGCTTGCTGATCGTCCAGGCAAAGCCCCTGCGAGAACTCGGATTCGGCGGTGTGCTTGGCACAGTCGTCGCATTTGCGTGCGCCTATTTGATGTATCCGGCATTTCTGCGGTGGGCGGTGCCGCGCAAGACCAGGATTATGGAGGCAGAGCCTACTCGTGCATTTTGGTCGCGCCGCTTTGCGCCATTCTCGTTAGGCGTCATCCTGGTGAGCATCGGTTTGGGATTCGGTCTGACGAAGGTGAACACCGACCCGAGTCTTCTCGATTATTTCAAGCCGAAGCAGGAATTACGTGACGGCTTGGAATTCGTAGATCGCACCGGAGGCTGCAACCCGCTCACCCTGGTCGTGTCCGCGGCAAACGGCAGCCGCCTGAATACGGACCAAGCTTACAAGAAGATGTGGACATTGCATGGCGCCTTGGAAAATCAGAAAGACGTTGGGACTGTGATTTCCCTGCCGACGCTCCTGGCGGAAGGCGATCGCACTCCGTTTTCGTTTCTCATCAGCTACGAAAAGATGATGGAGATCATGGCGCAGCCGAAGTACGCGCGCGTCTCCAAGAGTTTTGTGACGGATGATCGGAATGAAGCGGTATTCATGCTCCGGATGATCGAGGCTCGCCGGACGAAATACCGCGTCGATGTTGTGAACGAGCTTCGCTCCATCTGCCGGAGATATGGGTTCAAAGCTGACCTTGTCGGCGGCATTTATTACCTGCAAGGACGACTCGCCAAACTCGTCGCCGAAAGTCTGGTGACGGGCTTGTTCTGGTTGAATTTGTTGTTTGTCGTGATCGCGTGGGTCGTTGCAAGATCTGTTCGCGTCGCGTTCGCAATGATTGCGAGTCTAACTCTCGTGCCACTGTCGATGCTCGGTGGTATCGGTTGGTTCAATGTTCCAGTCGACATCATTTCGGCGCCGGCCACGAATGTCTGCATAGGTATTGCGATCGATTCGATGATTCATCTCGTCTTTGGTGTTCGACGCGCACAACACGATGGCAAGAAAGAGTGGAATGCGTGGGTCTTCGCGCGCGAGGAGCAATGGCGCGGGATTGTTTATTCGGATGTAATCATCGCCGCCGGCTTCGCCATTTTCGTGTTGTCGGATTTTCCACCGACGCAGCGCTTCGGCCTGGTCGTTCTTGCTGGCTGCATCATCGATATCCTGGCAAATCTGTTTGTATTGCCGTTGCTCGGTGGCGCGCCATTGAAAAAGCGCGTTTGAAGATGCGGCTGCGATCTGGTCGCAGGGATCGAGGTATTCATGGACGGGCGAAGGATCCATTCTTCATTATTTTGTTCGATGGGCTTCGACGCGCACGAACGGATGCTCGAACGAACAGTAAAAGAAGAGCCCCCAATCGGGTGAATCGGAGGTCAGCCCGATAGGCACGCCCAGACCAACGACCAATTGCGCATCATTTGGCAGATTGAACGCGTAACGCGCGCCAGGAGAAATAAGCGCAGTAGTCGAGCGGTTCGTAGTCGCCTCAGGTGAGAGCACGCCTTCGTCGATATCTTCGTTCCATCCTGCAACCGTTTCTAACATGAGGTTCAGGTCGCGGCTCACTGTGAAGATGGCGCTGGCGCCAAGATTGTAATTCGTAAGGTCGTGGCTCCGTGCGTTGGGAAATACCGACATCCCGGCGTTGAAATTTAGAGTCCAACGGTCGCTCACGATCTTGCTGAAAGGCAGATTGGTTTCGTAACCCACGCTGTCGACGCCCAGTCCCTTGTCTGGATCACCAGTTGGAAGGACAAGAGAGAAACGTGGGGCGAACGCTGGAATATGTTCGTCTTCTGTCAACGCCTGCAGGCGATAGTTGAGGCGCATATCTTCCATGCCGTGGTCGTCTTCCGTGAAGGCGTACGGAATGGTGTAAGAGAACTGATGCAGCTGACTGAAGACCGGCCACTCCTGGGTGAAACTCGGGGTGATTTCACGCGAGCCGTTGATGAAATTGATCGGAACATTCAAGATGTCCTGCACCACACCCGGCTCCTGGTTATATGCTTCTTCAATGAAAAACGAGTTGTCCTGGATTCCTTTGGCGAGAGGCTCGGAGGCGATCGAAGTAGCGACCAGCGGCACGGGGCTTGCCACAACCAGAAGATGATTAATGGCAGCAAAGACGCGCGGTTTCGATTTTGTACAACGAATCGAAAACTGCGGATGTTTCATACCAGGCGAGGTTATTCGTCCAATCTTTCCGCAGGAATCGCACAAAGTCGCGAGATATTGAAAGTGAATTCGAACCCGGCTACGGCCGTTTTTAATTGGCCAGCCCTTGAAAATACCCAAGGGTGGTTGTTGGTTTGGCTTATTGACCAAACCGATGCAGGCCGCTTTTTATCAGTCTGAATCTGACCAGCCACATCCGGGGCGTGCGCGCGAGATCATCAAAGCGCATCCGGAAGTCCGGCAATTAATGGTGCGCAATCCGTGGACGGCGCTCATTGCCGTCTCAATCGTGGTTACGCAAACGGCGATCGCGTACGGAATGGGAAGCCTGGGATTGGGTTACTGGTGGCTCAGTCTTCTCATCGCGTATTGCGTTGGCGCATTCGCGAATCATGCCAATTACGTCATCATTCACGACGCAACTCACAACCTGATTTTCCGGAACAAAAGCTGGAACAAGATGGTGGCCGTCATCGCCGATCTTCCCAATCTCACGCCCGGTGCGATGGGGTTTCGTGTCTATCATTTGAAGCATCATTCGCATCAGGGGGATTACGAATATGACGCGGACCTGGCGAACCACTGGGAAGCGCGTCTGGTCGGGAATAGATGGTATCGCAAGGCGATCTGGCTCATGCTCTTTCCCTTTTTTCAGCTAACGCGCCCGCCGCGTTTAAAAGCGATCAGGATGTGGGACCGCTGGTTCTTTATCAATTTTGCGTGTGCGGTGCTCTACGACGTGGGAGTCGTTTATTTTTGCGGTTGGCCGGGGTTTCTTTATCTCGTGTTCGCATTTTTCTTTTCAATTGGATTGCACCCGGTTGGTGCTCGCTGGATTCAGGAGCATTACACTTACGATTTCGACCAGGAAACCTTCAGCTATTACGGCCCTATCAATCGTGTTGCGCTAAACATGGGTTATCACAACGAGCACCACGATTTGCCCTCGATCCCGTGGAACAACCTGCCAAAACTGCGCGCGATGGCGCCGGAGTTTTACAGCCAACTGAAATATCATTCGTCCTGGAGCCGGTTGCTGTTTCAGTTCGTTTTTGACAAGCGATACAGTCTGTATTCGCGGGTTGAACGAATAAAAGAAAAGACGGACTCACAACGGGTCATGGACAGCACAGCCAACTACGCTGGCGGGCTTGATCTGAGTGCGAGGCCCATTAGTTTTTAATAATGGCGGAGCGATTGTACGTCTCGAACAAGAACGAAACGGTGCGCATGTTCGAGAGCGATTTCATGGAATTTTTTTCGCGGGTGCATCCGGTGATTCCGTTGGTGCTGTACCTGCCGGTCATTGGCTACATGCTTTACGTCTCTCTGTGGCAACGCCAATTGTCGATTATAGCGGTAACGGCGCTGTTTTTGTTAGGCGTTTTGCTCTGGACGCTGATCGAATATCTCATCCACCGGTACGTATTCCATTACGAACCGAAGACTCGTTGGGGAAAGCAGTTGCACTATGTGATCCACGGCGTGCATCACGATTATCCCAACGATGCGCGACGGCTCGTTATGCCCCCGATCATAAGTATCCCTCTCGCGTTTCTTTTCTATGGTCTGTTTCTTCCGGTTTTTGGAAGCCTAACGCCGGCCGTGTTTGCCGGATTGGTTTTCGGTTATGTCTGCTATGACATGCTCCATTACGCAACGCACCATCTCGCCATGAAACGCGGCGCGTGGCTCTGGCTGAAGCAGTATCATCTTCGTCATCATTTCAAGGACGATCACGTTGGATACGGCATCAGCTCGCCGCTTTGGGATTACGTCTTCCGAACAACGCGAAAATAACGCCCCGGCGACGCCCCGGGGGGGCCGTGAAGGGCGGCTCCGCCATCTCAGCAAAAATCTTGTCCTGAAATCGGAAACCCGCTAGATTGGCTGCCCCGACACGAAACCGCCGCGGCGGAGAACTTCGTAAGGAATCTGTGAATTACCAAAACTCTCAATTTTGCCGGGACGCGCCGTCCGTTGAGGCGGGAGCGAGCGAAAGGCAGTGTACCATTTGATGAACAAGGACCCGGCGAAACTTAGTCTGAGCAATTTCCTGGCGGGCGAAAGCAACGACCCGCTGCAAGCTCCAGCGAGCTTTACGAACTGGATGCGCGTTGGCGCGTGGGCGGTTGAATTGTATGAGCCCGAGCTGCTTGCCACCGCGGATGCACGCACACTGATCAGTTACGACGGAAAACCGCGCCCCGTAATTAATCTCTGCTCCTATAATTATCTTGGTCTCGCCAATCATCCGGACGTGTTGATGGCGGCGCACGAGGCGCTACGCACTCATGGATTAGGCGCATGCGGATCACCCATGCTTTCCGGGATGACCGATCTACATCGGGAACTCGAACGGCGCGTCGCGAAATTTCTCGGACGCGAGGACGCGATGTTATTCAACAGTGGATTTGGCGGCGCGCTGGGCACAATCTCCGGGTTGCTTCGCAAAAGCGACGTGGCCATTTTGGACAACCGCTCTCACCTCAGTTTGCGCGATGGCGCTGTGCTGTCCCGATGCCACACCGAGAAATTCGAACATAACGACGCAGCCTCGCTTGATACGGCGCTGAGTCGTCAAAAAGGGCGCCGCCAGCTTGTGATTATTGAGGGCATTTATTCAATGGACGGCGATTTCGGCAACCTGACCGAATTACTTGCCGTCGCAGAGTCTCACGGCGCAAGCGTGTTCATCGATGAAGCGCATTCCATGCTGGCATGTGGCGAGCACGGTCGTGGGGCGGCTGAGAAGTTTGGAGTGGAAGAGCGCGTCCCGCTCGTTTATGGGACGTTCTCCAAGGCCTTCGGAGCGCTGGGAGGTTTCGTTGCCGGTTCCAGGGAGACGCTGCAATATCTCCGCTTCTACGCGCATCCGTATGTTTATTCGTGTGCGCTGCCACCTGTGGTGATCGCGGCGATTCTGAAAGCGCTGGAGCTGGGTACCAGCCAGCCGGAACTGCGGACCCAACTTTGGGAGAACGCTGATTACTTCCATGCGCAACTCCGAACGCTTGGACTGGATACTGGAGAATCGACGACCTATGTAATGCCCATTGTCATTGGTGATCGGGAACGCATGTATCGGCTGGGGCATGAACTACGACGGCGTGGTCTTTGGGTTGCCCCGGTTGATTATCCGGCTGTGCCACAACATCGAATCTGTTTCCGTGCGTGTGTGACGGCTAAACATACGCGCGCAGATCTGGACGAAGCTTTGAACATTCTCGCCGACACGCTCGTCCCCGCGGCCCTCCAAAAGCAAAGCGCCTGAGCGCTTGCTCAGACAAGGTTAATGTCCGGCTTGTTTTTGGATTCGAACACGTCTGCTAAATCGATGCCGGAACGAACAGAGGCGCCGCGCTCGGACGTGGAGGCCACCTACAAAGCGCGCGAGGTCGAGGGGGTTTTCGATCTTTATTTCTACAGGCCAATAGGGTTTTGGCTAGCCGGGTTGTTTGGGCGTCTCAAGATGACGCCGACGGGCGTGAGCGTGCTGGCCGGTATCTTTGGCGTCGCCGCGGGGCACCTTTATTTCTATCGCGACCTAAGCATCAATGTTGCAGGGATGGTCCTCCATGTTTGTGCGAATGCATTCGATAACGCGGATGGCCAGCTGGCGCGCTTGACGCATCGGGAGAGCCGCGAGGGCCGTATCATTGACAGCATTGCCGACCACCTGGTCTTCGTCAGCGTTTACTTGCATTTGACTCTCCGTTATCTGTTCGAAGGCTCGTCGCCAGCGATCTGTCTTCTCGCGCTTGCCGCCGGGGTCAGTCACGCATTGCAAGGAGCAGCGGCGGATTATTATCGCAACACCTATCTTTACTTCGTAACAGGGGGAGCGCGAGCTGGCGTAGATTCCTCATCTGACCTGCGATCGGATTACCGGAAATTGACCTGGCGTCAGGCACCGTGGCAAAAGCTTCTGCTTGCGTTGTATCTGAATTTTACTCGCCAACAGGAAATGCTGGCACCACGCCTGAAAATGTTGCGTGATGTCGCCGGCCAATTGTTTCACAACAAAATTCCTGACTGGCTAAGAACGCGTTATCGAAATTTAGCCCGTTCAATGCTCAAATGGTGGGGACTGTTGATGACGAATATCCGGATGCTGGTCTTGTTTGCCCTTCTGTTCATCAGCCAACCAGTTTATTACTTCTGGTTCGAACTGATTCCGCTCAATTTGCTCTTCGTTTACCTTCTGTTTCGCCAGGAAAAAATGGCCGGATCGCTGCTGAAAGGGTTACAACCCACTTGACAGGCCTTTTGTCATGATGAGCCCTTCGACTTCGCTCAGGGCAAGCTCAGTGAAACATCTCTGTGTATTTCCGCGGGAAAAACATTGCAGAAATGATCCGAGATTCTTCTCCCGCGACTGCGGGATCAGAATGGCAGTATAGGGTTTGCATTCGTGTCGAACATTGAGATTTCAGAGGTTGGCTCTCGCCAGGAGCGCACCGCGTTTATTAAATTTCCATGGGGCGTTTACACAAATGACCCCGCCTGGGTGCCGCCGTTAATAATCGAACGCAAAGCGTTCCTCGATCGTAAACACCACCCGTTCTACAGACATGGCAATGCCGTGTTATTTCTGGCCCGAAAAAACGGCGAGGTCGTTGGCCGAATCATGGCGAGCGACGATCCGAACTACAATGCGCTGCATCAATCGAATGTCGGCTGCTTCGGCTTGTTCGAGTGCATCAACGACCGGGATGTAGCTGCAGCGCTTTTCGAACGGGCTGCCAGTTGGCTTCGGGAAAAGGGACGCACTGAAATCATGGGGCCGATTGACTACTCAACGAACTATGTCTGCGGTCTTTTGATCGATGGGTTTCAGTTTCCTCCAACGATACTGACCGCACATAACCCGCCGTACTATCGGGACTTGATCGAGAGCTGCGGCTTTACAAAGGCAAAGGATTGGTACGCGTGGTGGTTCGCCGATCCGGCAAAAGCTGTGACCCAGTTGCGGCGACTCACTGCTCGCTTCCACACACGTTGTCCAGCCACTATTCGTTCGGCAAATCTGAGGAATCTTCGCGATGAAAGCAGACGGCTTCGCCAAATTTACAACCAGGCGTGGAAAAAGAACTGGGGGTTTGTGCCATTCACCGAAGAAGAGATCGAGTTCATGACCAATGAATTAAAGCCGCTGCTGGTGCCGGAGTTTGCCTGGATCGCCGAGATCGGGAACGAGCCTGTTGGGTTTACGCTGTGCTTGCCCGATATCAATGTCATACTAACCCAACTCAACGGACGGCTCACGCGGTTTGGGCTTCCAATTGGTTTGATTAAATTGCTCCTCTACAAAAGGCGCGTTCGAAAGGGGCGGTTGATCGCTCTGGGTGTAATCGAAAAATATCGCCGCGCTGGAATCGCCGAGATGCTGGTGTTGCGCGTGATGGAAGAAACAATGGTCAAACGCGGAATCACTGGCGAGTTGAGCATGACGCTTGAAGACAATTTCATGATCAATCGTTTTCTGGAAGCAATCGGAGCGGATCGCTACAAGACTTATCGAATTTACCGCAAACAGTTACCCTGCTGACAACGACTGCCAAATGAAGCTGCGGCCGCCGGGGCTTCGTAAAACCGAGCGTCGTCTTGCTGGGCGGCCGTCAGATCGCGAATGCGCTCGGGCTCGCCGCGCCGCATCCTTGACACCCGACTTGCCAGCATCCCTGCCACTTCCCGGCCGGCGTATTGCAGGGGATGACTTACGGCCAGTGAGGCCTGTGCTGTGCAATAAACGCCGCATCCCGCCTGGCAATCCTTCTTCCGGTTGTAGCTCAGCAG
>WNGQ01004876.1_pt1 | contig 13237 bp, 9 predicted proteins | sample 5407661 | NCBI WGS metagenome assembly WNGQ01 (sample SAMN13153382, study PRJNA577476) | soil metagenome | isolation source: 60 cm soil or saprolite under Garry oak tree replicate 2 | place: USA:California | collected 2016-06-15
TCGTGCTTTTTACGCTGGACGAATCGACGTACAGCCGCGAGCTCGCGCCGCTCGCGGGCCACTACCCCGCGGTGCGCCTCGGCCCCCCGTGGTGGTTCCACGATTCGATGGAAGGGATGCGGCGGTTTCGCGAGCAGACAACCGAAACGGCCTCGATCTACAAGACTGCGGGGTTCAACGACGACACGCGCGCTTTCTGCTCCATTCCGGCGCGGCACGACCTCGCGCGGCGCATGGAGGCCAATTATCTCGGCGGTCTGGTGGCGCGCCACGTGATCGACGAGAGCGACGCGCGTCGCATGGCGCGCGCCCTCGCGTACGATCTCGCCAAGGAGACCTACAAGCTCGCGAGGCTCGACTGAGGCCTCACGGAGAGCATAGTTTCTCTCCGGCTGGCGGCGTCGACAATGCCGTCATTCCATGGCCCTGCAGCGTCCGGTTGAACGGCGCCAGGTCCACCCGAACGAGCTGCCTCCAGCGCTCGACAAGCTTCCTTAGCTCCTCGCAGCTTGACCGCGCCACAGCCAACGCGGCCCGCGTCGGCGCGTGGTCGGCGTTGTCCTGCGCGGTCAGCTCGATCGCGAACTCGCCGTTCAGGTCGACGAAGCTCCACGTCGCCGGTCGTGCATCCCATGCCTGGCGCGCCTCCACCAATGAATCGCCGGCGACGGAATCCAATTTCGCCGCGAGTGCCTTCGCCGCTTTTCCCACCTCGGAGACAGTATCAGACGCGACCTTCGCGACCGCCGCTCCCAGCGCCGCGACAGCCTTGAAGTCGGCCCACGTCGAATGCACTCCGCCGTTCAATCTCATCAGCAGGGCGTGCTGCGCACCGAGCGCTGCCGGTGCGATGTGTACGCGAGGATCGGCGCGCACAGTGAGCGTCTGTGTGTAGGGTTTCCCGTCCACCCTGAGCCGAATGGTGTACACGCCCGGCAGAGCCAGCGGTCCTTCAGGCAACGCAGGCGTCGAGCCGGGATTGCCGTAAAACGCGAAGACGTGCGCGAACGCGGGCGGCGTGTCGTACCTGAGGTCCCACGCGACGCGATTGAGCCCAATGTTCACCGAGAGAGCACTCGGCGGCGCGAGCCAGAACTGTTCCATCGGCGCCCGCGCGGCTTCGCGAACCGGCGTGGACGGAGCACTCGTCAGGTGGCGCACGAGATTGCCGTTCGCATCGAGCACATCAATCGCGATATCCTCCGACGGTTTGCTGCCGAGCAAGTAGTAGATGATGGCTCCCGGCGCGGGATTCGGCGCCTGCGGTTCTTCCTTGGGGAACGGCGTGTTGTAGTCCACATTCCGTCGCACACGAATCGCTTCGCTCGGCTTGAACAGATGGGTCGGGTTACTGGCCAGCGCCGTGCTGAGCTGCCGCAGCGGCCCGATGTCGTCGAGCACCCAGATCCCGCGACCGTACGTGCCGACGATCAGATCGTTGTCGTGGAAGGCGATGTCGTCGACCATCGTAGTCGGCAGGTTGAGCATCAGGGACTGCCAGTGATCGCCGTCGTCGAACGAGACATACACGCCGCTCCCGGTGCCGGCGAATAGCAGGCCGGACCGCTTGGGATCCGCTCGCACGACACGCACAGACGCGCCGCCGGGCGAGGTTGCCGGCAATCCAGCCACGATCTTCGTCCACGTCTTCCCGTAGTCGCGAGTGCGGTAGAGATGTGGGGCGACGTCGCCGCGATACTGCAAGTTGAAGGCGGTGTACGCCGTACCCGCGTCGAAGGGCGACGCCTCGACCCAGGTGGGCGTTACGCGCACACCGACGCCGATATCCGGGCTTGTTACGTCGTTCCACGTCACCCCGTGGTTTCGCGACACCTGGACGATGCCGTTGATGGCCCCAATCCAGATCACGCCGGGCCGCACGGTCGATGCCGCGATCGACCAGATGCACGCGCAACGTGGAATGCTCGAATCGCTCGGGGCCGGGTGGGCCCGCGTCTGGCTGAGATCGGGACTCAGCTTCGTCCAGGTCGCCCCGCCGTCCCTCGTCGCCATGAGATACTGATAGCCCGCGAGCAGCTCGCGCTGCCCGTGCCACGTCGAGAAGACGATTGGGAGGTTCAATGAGGCGCGCAGCTTGAGCGATGGATCCTGCTCCGGCCCCACATTAATCCACGCGCCACTGGGATAGGTGATCTTCGAGATGCTCAGTCCGCTCGAAAAGACGATATTGGGATCAAGCGGATCGGGAAGGATCGTGCCCCACTCCCAGGCGGGTACCGGCTTCCAGTCGATGGGCGTGATCGTCCCCAGGTCGCCGCGACTGCGCGTGGCGATGGCGCCGGCGTCCTGCTGCGTCGCGTAAATCCAATAGGGAAACGAGTTGTCGGCGGCGACGTGATAGACCTGCTCGGTGGATTGGTTGTACCACGAGCTCCAGGTGTCGCCGCCATCGAACGAGACGATCGCCCCCTGGTCGTAGCCCATGAGTATCCGCTTGCCATCGGTCGGATCGATCCATATGACCTGCGGATCGTCACCGCCGGGCGGGCCGCCCTTGAAGGCCACGAAGCTGTTACCGCCATCGGTGGACTTGTAAGCCGTCACATGGAAGGTGTAGACGACGTCGGGGTTTTTCGGGTCGACGGCGACACCGGAGTTATAGCCGCCCTGGCCGTTGGCGATCCGCTTGTCGTCCGCCGCCATCTGCCGCCACGACGTGCCGCCATCGTCGGAGCGGTAGAGTCCGAAGGTGCCGATGAGATAGATGCGCTGAGCGTTCGTGCCCACCGCGATCGCGAGAGAGATGCGACCCGTGAGGCGGGGCAGCCCTCCGCCTGAAACCTCACGCCAGGTCAACCCAGCGTCCAGGGACTTGTAGAGCCGCGTGCGGGTCTGCGCCGTGTCGGTCCTCTGCCCGAATAAGATACCGGTCCCTGGCGCGAAGGAGCGGAACATAGTGGCAGCTAGGATGACGTCGGGCGCGTCTGCCGCGCGGGCGAGCGTTCCGATGCCGGTCTTGTCGTCGACGTACAGTGTCTTCACCCAGTTCGCGCCGCCGTCGGTCGAGCGGAAGACGCCCCGGGCGTCGCTCTGGGTCTGAAAGAAGCCTCCCAGTGCGGCAACCAGGACAGCGTTCGGGTCGCGCGGGTGAACCAGAATCGCAGTGATCTGCTGTGTGCCCTCGAGGCCGATGTGACGCCAGCTGCGTCCGGCATCGGAGGACTTGTACATCCCGTCGCCCCGCCCGTCGAAGTAGGAATTCAGGTCGCCCGTGCCGACGTAAATCACGTTTGGGTCCGAGGGCGCTACCTCCACGGCGCCGATGGACGAGACGCCCTTGATGGAGTCGAAGATCGGGTACCACGTCGCCCCCGCGCTTGTCGTCTTCCAAACGCCGCCCTCGGGCGTGCCGACGTAGAACACGCCGGGCTCTCCGATGACTCCCGACGCCGCGGAGATCCGTCCGCCGCGGAATGGGCCGACGTTGCGCCACACGAGTCCCGTAAGGAGACGAGGATCGACAGGGCCTGATCGATGCGCCTGGGACTGCGTTGCGAGCGGAGTCGCCAGGCAAACAGCGCAGAGCACCAGAAGGCACGGTGCGCGCATAGGTGCATCCCATGAGGGAGACGGGCTGAATCTATCCCCAAAAGACTGCAGCCGGGTTTAGTGCCGCCGCGCCGCACATTGTATGTTGACTGCGCGCCGGACCAACCCTGACTCGGAGACTCGTGCATGCGCGTCATCCTTGCCGCTCTAGTGCTCCTGACCATTCCGACGGCCGACTGGGAGCTACTCGGCACCCGGCGCGTGAGCTTCACGCTCGATCACGACGCCATCATCGTGGGCCCGCGCGAAGGGGGATTCATCGCGATCAAGATCGAAGTCGTGGGCGGCAACCTCGAGATGTACAACGTTAAAGTCACATTCGGGAACGGCCAGACGTTTTCCCCGGAAACCCGCATCCAGTTTCATGAGGGCTCGTGGAGTCGCACGATCGATCTGCCGGGCCCCGTGCGGATCCTGCGGCGCGTTGATTTCTGGTACCGCAGCCGGCTGCGCCGCGGCGTGGCGACAGTGCGTCTCTTCGGCAGGAAGTGACGGCCGTCCAAGGTGCGGCTTTCGCGTACGCCATTCTCAGTCGAATGGCGTACGTGCTGTTCGTGGGCGGCGTGCTGCGGCGCGAGGACACGAGCAACGTCTACTCGAAGCGCTTCGGACGGGCCGAAGCGTTCCGCCGCTTCCGACGAACGGCGGCGTGGGTCATGAACCACGACGCCTTTGCGTTCGTGGTCCTCTGCCTCGCGACCCGCAACACCTGGCGGCTCCCCATCTCTGGCGCGACCCCGTTTGCGATCGGCGCTGGTTTAGGCATCGTGGGGCTCGGCACGAAACTCTGGGCGGCGCGAACCCTGGGGAGCAACGCCTATTACTGGCACAACTTCTTCGATCCTGATGAGGCGATCGGCCCGGTCGCGACCGGCCCGTATCGTTTCATTTCGAGCCCGATGTATACGGTTGGCTATCTGCAGATGTACGGCTTGGCGCTCATGCTGCGGTCTTTCCCCGGATTGATTGCCGCGGGATTCAGCCAGGTCGCGATCCTCACTTTCTATTTCCTGATCGAGAAGCCCCACTTCCGCCGGCTGCATCGCTCTAGCTGACGGCGAGGGGAATGCGTCTATTCTGCGGGAATGCGATGCGCTGCCCTTCTACTATATGTTCTCGTCACGGCCTGTCACCGCGGCTCGGGGTCCATGCCGGCGGACGATCAAGAGATGGCGGCGCCGGAGCAGCACCCCGACGAGCACGCGGCGATGGCGGCCGAGCACGCGATGGCCGGGATGGTGTCGAACGAGGACCTGCATCTTCGGCTTACGCCTGTCCGCCCCGCGGCTCCTGGTGACTCGGCGCGGGCGGCGGAAATCCTCGCGGTCATGCGGCGCGAGCTCGCCAAGTACCGCGACTTCCGCGTCGCGCAGGACGATGGCTTCCGGGAGTTCATCCCCGCCGCAGGCGCGCCGGTGCGCCACTTCACCAAGCTCCGCTGGGCGATCCAGTCCCGGAACGGCTTGGATCCCGCGCGACCGACCTCGCTGCTCTATCAAGCCGGTTCGGATGAAAGGCTGACGCTCGTCGGCGCGATGTTCACCGCGCCGCCCCAAACCAGCGACGCCGATCTCGACGCGCGCCTGCCGCTGAGCATTGCCCGCTGGCATCAGCACATCAATTGGTGCCTGCCACCGCTCGCCGACGCGCGGCGGCGCTGGCGTGAGACCAAAGACGGCCAGCCCGTGTTCGGCCCGAAGTCGCCGATTGCGACAGCGGAAGCGTGCGAAGCGGTCGGGGGACGGTTTCGCCCGCGACTGTTCGGGTGGATGGTGCATGTGATGGCATTTGCGGGCGTCGACCCATGGAACGCGCATCATCACTAGCGTCGCTTGACGGTCTACCCGGCGAGCGGTAGCACTAGGGCGACGATTACCCTACACAGAGGCATAAGTATGCGACGGGTTGAGAGTTTACTCGCTGTGCTGAGCATCCTGCCGGGCCTCGCGCTCGCGCAGAACGGTTCGATACGCGGTCGCGTGACGGACGCCACGGGGGCGCCGCTCCCGCGCGCCACGATCTCGGCGGAGGCCGCAGGCCTCCGGGCGACGAGCGATGAGCAGGGACGCTATGAGATTCGCGGGGTGGCGGCTGGCACGTACACCCTGCGCGTCCGGCTGCTCGGCTACGTCCCGCAGTCGGTCAAGCTGACGGTCGGCCAGAGCGCCGTGACGCAGGACTTCAGGCTGGCCGAGCAAGCGATCAGCCTCTCGCCGGTCGACGTGACGGTCGGATCTCGCGCGCGGCACACCGCCGCCGAGCAGCTGGCCGTGCCCGTGGACGTGTTCTCGGCGGAGGACATTGCGGTGCAGGGCACCAACGAAACGAGCCAGATCCTGCAGGCGCTCGCACCGTCGGTCAATTTCCCGCGGCAGAGCGTGACCGACGCGAACGACATCGCGCGGCCGTTCACGCTGCGGGGCCTCAGTCCCGATCACACGCTGGTGCTCGTCAACGGCTGGCGCCGTCATCAAATGGCGGTGCTCAATACTTTCGCCTACGGCATGGGCGCCGGATCGAGCGGAGTCGATCTCAACGCGCTGCCCGGCGGGGCGATCGATCGCATCGAAGTGCTGCGGGACGGCGCGTCCGCACAGTACGGCTCCGACGCGATCGCCGGCGTGGTAAACGTGGTGCTGAAGGAGGGCGGCTTCGCGCCATTCATCAACGCCGACGCCGGCCAGTACAACTCGAAGGGCTACCCGGTCGATGGGACTACGGCCGACCTGAACGGGGGCTGGGGCGTCCGGTTGGGACGGGGCTCGCTGGCGCTGTTCGGCGAGTATCTCCATCGCAACAAGACCAATCGCGCCTGGCCGGATTCCTTCCTGGTCGACGTCAACGGCGTGAGCGATCTGATCGATCCGAACACCGGCCGGATCATCGAGAAGCGCAATGCGCTCCCCCAGCCGAACTATCACTGGGGCGACGGCCTCGAAGAGGACGCCATGACGTTCGCGAATTTCCGGATGCCGCTGAACCCGGGCGGCACGAGCGAAGTCTACGCGTTCGGCGGCTACAGCCATCGGACCGGCACGGGGAACGGCTTCTGGCGCTACTTCGACAGCAACAAGAACTGGACGGAGTTCTACCCGCAGGGGTTCCTGCCGCAATTTCGCCCCGATGTGGCGGACTACTCCGGTGTCGCGGGATTCCGCGCGAACGTCAGCGGCTGGTCGGTCGATTTGGGCGGGTCCTACGGGGGCAATCGGTTCGACTACGATCTGGAACACACGAACAATCCATCGCTGGGTCCTTGCCTGGCCACGGCGTGTGCGCCCGGAGCGGACGGTATCCTCGGCACGGCCGACGATCCTGGCATCCCGAATAAGCTTTCGTTCTTTGCCGGTCGCCTGAAGCGGACCGAAAGCATCTTCGCCGTGAACCTGGCCAGGCCGGTGAGGCTCGGCCTGTCAGCGCCGGTGAACGTCGCGCTCGGTGCCGCATACCGGCGCGAGACCTTCACGATCGTCGCCGGCGAGCGCGCTTCTTGGATCAACGGCAACCATCTCGCGCAGGACAGCGCGGGTGCGGATGGGATCTGGGGCAACCCAGGCGATGACAGTCTGCCGGCACCCGCGGGTTCGTCGGTGTTCCCCGGCTTCGCTCCCACGGACGCGAGTGACCACGGTCGTACCAACGTGGGCGCGTATCTCGATCTCGAAAGCCAGCTGACCAAGCAGTTCCTGGCGAACGTGGCCGGCCGGTTCGAGCATTACAGCGACTTCGGGCAGCGGTTCACGGGCAAGGTGGCGCTCCGCTATCAACCCGCGCAGCGGTTCGCGCTGCGCGCGGCGGCGAGCACCGGATTCCGCGCGCCGGGTCTGGCACAGAGCTTTTTCAGTCACACCACGACCAACGTGATCGGTGGCCAGTTTATTCAGGTCGGGAACTTCCCGGTGGACAATCCGGCGTCGCGGCTGTTCGGGGCGAAGCCGCTGAAGGAGGAGACGTCTTTCAATCTGAGCGCGGGCTTCGCCTTCACGCCGCAGGACAACCTGACGTTCACGGTCGATTATTTCCGGATCACGATCGATAACCGGATTCTGCTGGGCGCCACATTCGGCGATTCGGTCTCTGCGGCGATCCTCGACAGTGCGGGGTTCGCCGGCATCGGGGCCGTGCAATTCTTCACCAACGGCCTCGACACCCGGACGAACGGCGCGGACCTGACCGGCGATTATCACGTGCCGGCCGGACGGGGAATGCTGGACCTGACGGCTGCCGTCAACTACACGAAGAACAAGATCACGCGCGTCGATCCCTTGCCGCAGATCCTGCAGGGCAGGCCGACCGACCTGACCAGCATCCTCGATCTCGTCACCAAGGTCGGCATCGAAGAGGAACGTCCCGATTGGCGCGGGACGGTCACCGCGCAATACACCATCGGGCGCGTGCACGGGCTTGGTCGCGTCTCCTACTACGGCGGCTTCGCCTCCGCGCAACCGAGCTTCACGGATCGTGAGACATACGGCGGCAAGACGCTCTTCGATGCCGAGGTGGGCTACCACTTCAGCGACGTGAATCTGGCGATCGGCGCGCGCAATCTGTTCGACGTGTATCCGGACAAGCCGAAAGCGGAATTCAACAACAACGACAACACCTTCCCCTGGGCTGCGGCGTCGCCGTTCGGCTATAACGGCCGCTATCTCTACGTGCGGGCAGAAGTCCGACTAATCCAATAGGGAGGAGTGCTCTATGGTTAGCGCTGGAAGGTTCTTGAGCTTCGCCGTGGCCGCACTTCTCATCGGAGTGCCGGCGGTGGCGCACGCCCAGAACGGCCGGATCCGCGGAACGGTGCGCGACGCGCATAATGTGCCGATGGCGGGCGCCACCGTCCGAGTAACGGGTGGCGCGGCGGCTGCCCGCCGCACTACGACCGATGCCGAAGGCGCATACGCGTTCACCAACGTCGCGCCGGGGACCTACACCGTGGCCGCGGCACTGCCGGGGGTGCGGACCCAGTCGCAGCAGGGCGTTCAGGTCGCCGCGGATGCGGAAGCGGTGGTCGACTTCGTTCTGCAGCCGCTCGAGCTCGAGGCGATCACCGTCACCGCAATGAAGCGCGAGCAAGAGCTGATCAACGTGCCCATCTCGATCGCGGCACCCACCGAACAGGCGCTGCGGGTGCGTGGGGTCGACAATATCGAACAGGTCGCGCAGAACGTCGCCGGCTTCAGCGTCCAGAACCTGGGACCGGGGCAGAGCCAGCCGGCGATCCGGGGCACGTCAGCCGGCCAGATCGCCCGCGACCAGCCCGGCGTTAAAGAAGATGTGGGGGCGTATCTGGACGAATCAGTGATTTCGCTGTCGCTCTTTACGCCGGACCTCGACTTGTTCGACGTCGGTCGCGTCGAGGTGTTGCGCGGCCCGCAGGGCACGCTGTTCGGCGCGGGTTCCCTCGCCGGTACGGTGCGCTATATCAGCAATCAGCCGGAGCTCGGGACCAGCAGCACGTTCGGTGAGGTCGGCGTCACGATGATCGACTACGGGGATCCCGGCAGCGTGGCCAAGGTCGGGTTCAACGCGCCGCTCGGAAGCAAAGCGGCCGCGCGTTTCGTCGGCTACGGCACGCGGACCGGCGGCTACATGGATGCGGTGCAGCCAAATCTCCACGTCGATCAGAACGTGAACGGCAATGAACGCGGGGGGCTGCGCGCCGCGCTGAAGCTCGCGCCCACGAGCCGGTTCAGCATCACGCCACGAGTGGTCTACCAGCGCGTGAAGTCGGATGGCTGGAACCGAATCGACGCGTTCAACATTCTGGCCAACCCGTACACGACCACGCGTCCGAAGGTGACGCTGGGTCCGCGACAACTGTTCACACAGATCGAGGAGCCGTATACCGACAAATTCCTGCTGGCCGACGTGAACCTGTCGTACGATCTTGGTGGCGCGGCGCTGACCTGGATCACCTCGTACACGCATCGCAACATCCTCGTCGTCCGCGACGCGGGCGCGCTGACGTCGAGTATTACGGGCGGCAGCCTCGCGTTGCCGCAGAACGTCTACACACTCGACGCCCCCCTCAACGACGCGACAGTCTCGAAGGTATGGACGCAAGAAGTGCGACTAGCGGGCACACAAGGCCAGCGCATCCGGTGGCTGGTTGGTGGCTTCTACAGTAACAACAAGCGCCATTACGGGCAGGACCTCGACGTCTTCGGGTTCGACACGCTGGCCGCCCCGATTCTCGGTGCACCGTACGGATTCACGAAGGGGCTGCGCGCGCCCAAGGACCACCTCTTCTGGTCCGATCTCGATTATCGCCTCAAACAGGGCGCCGTCTTCGGCGAAGCCACCTTCTCCGCGTCGTCCCAGTTGGACCTCACGGCGGGGCTCCGGTACTACAACTTCAACGAGAACCGCAGCCAGATTTTCGACGGGATCTTCGGCAACGACAACACCGGGACAGCGCTCGTCACCCAACCCGGTTCGACCAAAGCCAACGGTGCGGCGCCCCGGTTCATCGCCAGCTACAAGGTTTCCGACGCGCTCACCCTGAACGCGCAGGCGTCACGGGGCTTCCGGCTGGGCGGGATCAACGATCCGCTCAATACGCCCATCTGCTCGCCGCAAGACCTAATCACGTTCGGCGGTCACACGTCGTGGAAGGACGAGACGGCGTGGAATTATGAAGTAGGGATGAAGTCCCGCGTGATGGGGGGGCGCGGGTCCGTCAACCTGTCGGCGTTCTACATGGACATCAAGGACCTGCAGCTCAATCTCACCGCCGGCACCTGCTCCTCGCGGTTGGTGTTCAACGTGCCGAAGGCGACGAGCCAGGGCCTGGAGTTCGAAGTCACGGCGTCCCCGAACGACCACTGGGATCTCTCGCTGTCGACCGGCCTGAACAACGCCAAGCTAAAATCGACGGTGACGTCCACCGACGCGAGCGGCACCCACATCATCTCGGGGATCAAGTCAGGAAACCGGCTTCCCAGTGTACCGCACGTGCAGGGGAGTGGGGCGATCACCTATGGATGGCCGATGGGTGCGTCGCGCGTGTCGCTGGGCGCCAGCTATCAGTACGTCGGCTCACGCTACACGCAAATCGACGATCTCACGCCGGGCATCGGTACGGTGAATATCGCATCGTTCAAGGGTACCATCGGTGGGCCGTTGACGCAAAACACGTTCACGTTCAATCCGCTCCTGCCCGCCTACGGAATTTTCAACGTCCGGGTCGGGGTGTCGCGCACCAGCTGGGACGCAGCGGTCTTCATCAATAACGTGACCGATGAGCGGGCCCTCCTGGCTCTCGATCGCGAGCGGGGACTGCGCGCTCGCGTGGGCTATCTGACCAACCAGCCGCGCACAGGGGGGGTCTCTATCCGCTTCAGTTACTGATGACTTCGTAACGGCGAACGGCGCAAAAAGGCGCGGCAGGTAGCATCTACTCTGCCGCGCCTTTTCGCGTCGTGTTGCGCCAGTATGAGCTACATCCTGCTGCCCATCCCCGCGCCTGCTCCCATCCCCGCTCCCATTCCCGCGCCTTCCGTGTAGAATTTCGCGCCGATCACAGTCGCGAGCGGCCACTCGACGAGACTCACCAGCGTCGTGATGATCGTGAGGTTCTGCGGCATGAGGTGCATGGGCCACATGAATAAGGTCACGAGCAGCCCGCCGACGAACCAGCCCGCGAACCCCGCTTTCGCCGCCGTGGCGGGACCCGCCCCAAACCGCGGCCGGATCGCGGCATAGAGCCACACGAGAAAGACACCGGCCACGAGGTCGAGGACCACGAACCACGGAATCTGGGCATTGGTCATGGCGGGCCGGTTGATCGACGCCATCGCCGCGGCCATCTGATCTTTGAGCAGATAGCCGAACAGCACGCTGTCGATGATGTTCAGGAAGACGCCCGCGATCAGCCCGCCGACCAGCACCTTCATCATGTTGATCTTCCCCATCGTGACACCCCCTCTAGAGGGAGAGGACAGCAGCGAGTTGGGAGTCCAACCGTCGCCACGGTACGGACTGGGACCGGAATCGTCAAGTCACAGCACGTTCAGCACCGCAATCAGGCCTCCCATGCCGTCGGAAATCGTGGCCACGCCGCCGGGGACAACCCATTCTCGTCTATCGACTACCAGATTGAAGTAGTAAGTGCCCGGCGCCAGGAGGAGCCCAGCCTCCCAAATATCATCGCCCATCGCGCGCAACGGCGCGGGCGTCCACCCATTCCAGTTGCCCGCGATCCCCAACTGGTGTGCTCCCGGCATGTGGAAGCGAACCACGACCGTGTCGCTGCCGCGGTGCTGGGCGACGAGGGGCTGCAGCGCGGGGCGGGGGGGGCCGGGAGGGGACGCCGAGGGGGCGGAGTGTGAGGCGATCGCCCGCCGCGACGCGAACACTCTGACTCCACCGGCGATGAAGCCCGCGCGCGGCAAGCCTTGAAATGGATCGCGCAAGTAGTTCCCCCCAGAGACTTCCAGGGCGACCGATGGCGTGAGGTAGTATTGCAGCGTGGCACTGGCCGCGCCTGTGGATCCGTAAGTCTTGCTGAGCCGGCCGCTCAGCCACAGCGAGCCAACGGTCCGCGCGCCGTCGAATGATACGCCGCCGACAATATCGGTATACCACGCGCCGAGAAACCGCGTGGCTTCGGTGGTGAGTGAGAGCTGCGTGGGTGTGTCGACTTGCCACCACCCGCGGCCGCGCACCCGGAACGCCGCGACTCCGGGCTCTTGTTGGATGACGCCGCTGACGATTCCGGCGCCGAGTGCGACGCCGTCTCGCACCGCCTCGAGTAGCGCGACTCCCGAACCCGCGACGACGCCGTCGGAACGACTGCTGAACGCGATCGTCCCGCTTACAGCGAGGCGCGTGCTTGCTCGGTGCGCGACGGCCGACCAGATGTCGCCCCGGCCCTGACTCGCCCACACCCCGCCCTCGAGCAGCGATACGGCAGCATTCGCGCCAAGGTACGTCCAAGGCGACTGAGTTTGCCCGGCTGCCGAAAGGGTTAACACCCCGAAGCTCGATCCGCCCGCATAGCGCACACTGCCTGTCCCCACCGCGGCCGATGCCTGGCGCTGCCCGGAGAGGGCAGAGGGCGCCGTGAGGAGCAGCCAAAATGAAACCGGTCCCATGCGCATGGGACCGGTAAGATACAGCGCGACGCCTGATGTCTAGTTAGGGACGCCGCGGGTTATTGCCTCTGCCTTGCCCTCCCAAGCCGGCGTGGTCTGGCCGGTGCGAGGGCGACGCGGGTACCGCTGGTGTGGCCGGCGTGGCCGGCGTGGCTGGTCCTTCGCCGGGATGTGGCGTCGCGTGCGACGCCGCGGATGCCTGATGTGCGGGGGTCACCGGCCGGTTATCGAGACCAACGGCCTCACCACGCACATGCGTAGCGCGGCGGGCCATCGCCGCGGCCACTTTCGCCCTGGCGACATCCGACGCGTGCTCGTTCGGCGCCGCCACTTTCGGCGTCTGCGCTGTGGCCAGCGCCGGTATGAGCAACGGGATGAACCATGCTATGCGCTTCATTCTTCCTCCGTCTTGCAAATGTGAAATCGTGCATATCTCGTGTCGCGCGACATCAACTCGGCGCGGGCGAGATCCTTCGCCAGCATCCGCAGCCATGTCCACAGGTTGCGCCGAACGACGAACCGCTCGGCTGCAAACCACAGCTGGGCGAACACCTCTTGTACGACCCGCTCGG
>WNGQ01004882.1_pt1 | contig 13232 bp, 5 predicted proteins | sample 5407661 | NCBI WGS metagenome assembly WNGQ01 (sample SAMN13153382, study PRJNA577476) | soil metagenome | isolation source: 60 cm soil or saprolite under Garry oak tree replicate 2 | place: USA:California | collected 2016-06-15
CTGTTTGATCTGGGTAACGCGCGCCTCGATGTCCTTCTTCTTGCCGGCGCCGTCGACGATCGTGGTCTTCTCCTTCTCGATGATGACCTTCTTGGCGCGGCCGAGCATCTGCAGCGTCACGTTCTCGAGCTTGATGCCGAGATCCTCGGAGATCAGCTGGCCCCCGGTGAGCACCGCGATATCCTCGAGCATCGATTTGCGGCGATCGCCGAAGCCCGGCGCCTTGACGGCCGCGACTTTCAGGCCGCCGCGCAGCTTGTTGACGACGAGGGTGGCCAGCGCCTCGCCCTCGACGTCCTCGGCGACGATCACCAGCGGCCGCCCGGACTGCACCACCTGCTCGAGCACGGGGAGTATCGCCTGCAGGCCCGGGAGCTTCTTCTCGTGCAGCAGCACGTAGGCGTCCTCGAGCTCGGCGATCATCTTCTCGGCGTTGGTGATGAAATACGGCGAGAGATAGCCGCGGTCGAACTGCATGCCCTCGACCACTTCGAGCTCGGTCTCGAGCGCCTTGGCCTCCTCGACGGTGATGACGCCCTCGTTGCCGACCCGCTGCATGGCGCCGGCGATCATCTTGCCGATCGATGCATCGCCGTTGGCCGACACCGTGCCGACCTGGGCGACTTCGGCGGACGAGCTCACTTTGCGGGCCCGCCGCTCGATGTCCTTGATCACGGCGGCGACCGCCATGTCGACGCCGCGCTTGAGGTCCATCGGGTTCATGCCTGCCGCGACCGATTTGGCGCCTTCCTTGACGATCGCATGCGCCAGCACCGTCGCGGTGGTGGTGCCGTCGCCGGCGCGGTCCGAGGTCTTCTGCGCCACCTCGCGCACCATCTGGGCGCCCATGTTCTCGAACTTGTCTTCGAGCTCGATCTCCTTGGCGACGGTGACGCCGTCCTTGGTGATCCGCGGCGCGCCGAACGACTTGTCGAGAACCACGTTGCGGCCCTTGGGGCCGAGCGTGACGCGCACCGCACTGGCGAGAATGTCGATTCCGCGCAGCATGCGGTCGCGGGCGTCGGCGGAGAATTTTACGTCCTTGGCGGCCATGGCATTCTACTCCGGTTCTTTCATTCTGGTCTGGCTGGTCTGGGTTGAAAGGCGCCGATGCGGATCGGCGCGGGTATTTGCAGGCGGCACCGCCCGGTTCAGGCGATCACGCCCATGATGTCGGCCTCTTTCATGATCAGCAGCTCTTCGCCGTCGAGCTTGACTTCGGTGCCCGACCATTTGCCGAACAGCACCTTGTCGCCGGCCCTGACGTCGGGCTTGATCAGCTGCCCGGCCTCGTCGCGGCCGCCCGGGCCCACCGCGATGACCTCGCCCTCCTGCGGCTTCTCCTTGGCGGTATCGGGGATGATGATGCCGCCGGTCGTCTTGGCTTCGGCCTCGATGCGGCGGACGACGACGCGGTCGTGCAGGGGACGGAACTTGAGCTTGGCCATGTCTTCCTCATCGGCGCGAAACGCGCTGGGGTTGGACCGAGAACGTCGATCGCGGAGGGGTCGTTAGCACTCGCCCATCGCGAGTGCCAGGGGCCGGGAAATATGGCCCGCGCCGGGCGCTGTCAAGTCAGGGCGCGGAAATCGGTAATTTGTGGTCGCAATCGAGCCCCGAGGCGGACCCTAAGATCTGTGCTCCGTACGACCTCTGACCCCCGGGGCCGACCCCCAGGCCGCCCCCCGGGGTCTGTGCTCGGTACCGACCACTGTCTACTGACGCCCGAACCTTGCGAAGTGCACCGATTCCAGTTCGATCCCGGCTTGCGCCGGAATCCGGGGGGCAGTAGCTTGCGCGCGGGGGAAGGGTTGGAGGCGTTCCAGGCATGGACGTCCGCGCCCTCGCGCTTTCCTCCTTTCCATCCATATCGGCGTGCCGGCCCGGCATCGGGCCATGTTTCGATGCCGGCAAGCGCGCGCAAGCGCTGCTCTCTCCGCCTTGCCCCGCGCCGCCTCTCCGCGCTTGGCCGATTCGCCAGCTCACGTCTCACCCCATCGCCCAGGAGTGAACCCATGCAGCAGCCGAACCGTGAGGCCGTTGCCGATGCAGACGCCGCCGTTCCGCCCGGGGTCGCGCCGGAAAAGAACGGCCCGGACGCAATGAATGGCGGCGCGGATCCGGCCATGTACGATTTCCTGCGCGCGCTGCAGGCGATGCGGGTGGGCGATTTCTCGGTGCGGATGGCGGGAGACCAGGTGGGCCTGGCCGGCAAGATCGCCGATACCTTCAACGAGATCGTGGCCGCGAATCAGCGCATGGCGCAGCAGCTCGAGCGCGTCGGGCAGGTGGTGGGCAAGGAGGGCAAGACCCGGCAGCGCGTCAACTTCGGGCTCCCCAGCGGCGCCTGGAGCGAGATGGAGGGCTCGGTCAACAGCCTGATCGACGATCTCTTGTGGCCGACGACCGAAGTCACCCGCGCGATCGCCGCGGTAGCCCAGGGCGATTTGCTGCAGACGGTGCGCCTCGACGTCGACGGACGGCCGCTCAAGGGCGAGTTCCTGCGCTCCGCCACCATCGTCAACACCATGATCAAGCAGCTCAGCGTGTTCACCTCGGAGGTGACGCGGGTCGCCCGCGAAGTCGGCACCGAGGGCAAGCTCGGCGGCCAGGCGCAGGTGCGCGAGGTCACCGGGGTGTGGAAGGACCTGACCGAGAGCGTCAACTCGATGGCGAGCAATTTGACCGCCCAGGTCCGCAACATCGCCGATGTGACGATCGCGGTCGCCAACGGCGACCTTTCCAAGAAGATCACCGTCGACGTGCGCGGCGAGATCCTGCAGCTCAAGGAAGCCATCAACACCATGGTGGACCAGCTGCGCTCGTTCGCCTCGGAAGTGACGCGGGTCGCCCGCGAGGTCGGCACCGAGGGCAAGCTCGGCGGCCAGGCCATCGTGCCGGGCGTGGCCGGCACCTGGAAGGATCTCACCGATTCGGTGAACGCCATGTGCGGCAACCTCACCGACCAGGTCCGCAACATCGCCCAGGTCACCACCGCGGTCGCCCGCGGCGACCTGTCGCGCAAGATCACGGTCGACGTGCGCGGGGAGATTCTCGAGCTCAAAGACACCATCAACACCATGGTCGATCAGCTCAACGCCTTCGCCGGCGAGGTGACGCGCGTCGCGCGCGAGGTCGGCACCGAAGGCAAGCTCGGCGGCCAGGCCTATGTGTCGGGCGTGGCCGGGACCTGGAAGGACCTCACCGACAACGTCAACCTGATGGCGAGCAATCTGACCGCCCAGGTCCGCAACATCGCCGAGGTCGCGACCGCGATCGCCGGCGGCGACCTCTCCAAGAAGATCACCGTCAATGTCAGCGGCGAGATCCTGCAGCTCAAAGAGACCATCAACACGATGGTCGACCAGCTCAACGCCTTCGCCGGCGAGGTGACGCGCGTCGCGCGCGAGGTCGGCACCGAGGGCCGGCTCGGCGGCCAGGCCAACGTGCTCGGCGTCGCCGGCACCTGGAAGGATCTGACCGACAGCGTCAACTCCATGGCGAGCAATCTGACCGCGCAGGTGCGCAACATCGCCGAGGTGTCGACCGCGATCGCCAACGGCGACCTCTCCAAGAAAATCACGGTCGACGTGCGCGGCGAGATTCTCCAGCTCAAGGAGACCATCAACACGATGGTCGACCAGCTCAACGCCTTTGCGTCCGAGGTGACGCGCGTCGCGCGCGAGGTCGGCACCGACGGCAAGCTCGGCGGCCAGGCGGTGGTGCGCGGCGTCGCCGGCACCTGGAAGGATCTGACCGACAGCGTCAACTCCATGGCGTCGAACCTCACCGGCCAGGTGCGCAACATCGCCGAGGTGGCGACCGCGGTGGCGCAGGGCGATCTCTCCAAGAAGATCACCGTCAACGTCAGCGGCGAGATCCTGCGGCTCAAGGAGACCATCAACACGATGGTCGACCAGCTCAACGCGTTCGCGGCCGAGGTGACGCGCGTGGCGCGCGAGGTCGGCACCGACGGCAAGCTCGGCGGCCAGGCCCAGGTGCCCGGCGTCGCCGGCACCTGGAAGGACTTGACCGACAGCGTCAATTCCATGGCGGGCAATCTGACCGCGCAGGTGCGCAACATCGCCGAGGTGGCGACCGCCATCGCCGGCGGCGACCTCTCGCGGAAAATCACGGTCGACGTGCGCGGCGAGATCCTGCAGCTCAAGGAAACCCTCAACACCATGGTGGACCAGCTCAACCGCTTCGCCGGCGAGGTGACGCGGGTGGCGCGCGAGGTCGGCACCGAGGGGCGGCTGGGCGGCCAGGCCAACGTGCCGGGCGTCGCCGGCACCTGGAAGGACTTGACCGACAGCGTCAATTCCATGGCGGGCAATCTGACCGCGCAGGTCCGCAACATCGCCGAGGTGACCACCGCGGTGGCGCGCGGCGACCTTTCGCGCAAGATCACGGTGGACGTGAAGGGCGAGATTCTCGAGCTCAAGAACACCATCAACACCATGGTGGACCAGCTCAACGCCTTCGCCTCCGAGGTCACCCGCGTCGCCCGCGAGGTCGGCACCGAGGGCAAGCTCGGCGGTCAGGCGCAAGTGCCCGGCGTCGCCGGCACCTGGAAGGACCTCACCGACAACGTCAACTTCATGGCGAGCAATCTGACCGCGCAGGTGCGCAACATCGCCGAGGTCGCGACCGCGATCGCCAGCGGCGACCTCTCGAAGAAGATCACGGTCGACGTGCGCGGCGAGATCCTGCTGCTGAAAGAGACGCTCAACACCATGGTCGAGCAGCTGCGCTCGTTCGCGGCCGAGGTCACCCGCGTGGCGCGCGAGGTCGGCACCGACGGGCGGCTGGGCGGGCAGGCGGTGGTGCCCGGGGTGGCCGGCACCTGGAAGGATTTGACCGACAACGTCAACCTGCTGGCCGCGAACCTCACCACCCAGGTCCGCAACATCGCCGAGGTCACCACCGCGGTGGCGCGCGGCGACCTCTCGCGCAAGATCACGGTGGACGTGAAGGGCGAGATCCTCGAGCTCAAGAACACCATCAACACCATGGTGGACCAGCTCAACGCCTTTGCGTCCGAGGTCACTCGCGTCGCCCGCGAGGTCGGCACCGAGGGCAAGCTCGGCGGCCAGGCGCAGGTCTCCGGCGTCGCCGGCACCTGGAAGGACTTGACCGATACCGTCAACGTCATGGCCGCCAACCTCACCGAGCAGGTGCGCGGCATCGTCAAGGTGGTGACCGCGGTCGCCAACGGCGACCTCAAGCAGAACCTCGCGGTCAAATCCAAGGGCGAGGTCGCGGCGCTCGCCGAGACCATCAACAACATGACCGACACGCTGGCGACCTTCGCCGATCAGGTCACGACGGTGGCGCGCGAGGTCGGCGTGGAAGGCCGGCTGGGCGGCCAGGCCAACGTGCCCGGCGCCGCCGGCACCTGGAAAGACATGACCGGCAACGTCAACCTGCTGGCGGCCAATCTCACCACCCAGGTGCGGGCGATCGCCGAGGTCGCCACCGCGGTCACCAAGGGCGACTTGACGCGATCCATTCAGGTCGACGCCCGCGGCGAGGTCGCCGAGCTCAAGGACAACATCAACACGATGATCGACAACTTGCGGCTCACCACGGACCGCAACACCGAGCAGGACTGGCTCAAGACCAACCTGGCCAAGTTCACCAACATGCTGCAGGGCCAGCGCGATCTGACGACCGTCGGCCAGATGCTGCTCACCGAGCTGACCCCGCTGGTCAGCGCCCAGCTCGGCGTGATCTATCAGATGGAGGGCGAGGAGGGGCCGAGCCTGAAACTGCTTTCCGCCTATGCCGACGGCGGCAGGAACGGGCACCCCGAGCGCATGCAGGTCGGCGAGGGCCTGATCGGACAATGTGCCGCGGACAAGCGCCGCATTCTCGTCGCCGAAATGCCGAGCAATGCCGTGACGGTCGGCTCGGCGCTGTTCAAGGTCGCTCCGCGCAACGTCATCGTGCTGCCGGTGCTGTTCGAGAACCAGGTCAAGGCGGTGATCGAGCTCGCCTCGGTTACGGCGTTCACCACGCTGCAGACCACGTTCCTGGAGCAGCTCACCGCCAGCATCGGCATCGTGCTCAACTCGATCGAGGCGAGCATGCAGACCGAGGGGCTGCTCAAGCAATCCCAGCAGCTCGCCGGCGAGCTGCAGGCGCAGCAGCGCGAGCTGCAGCAGACCAACGAGCAGCTCGAGCAGAAGGCGCAGCAGCTCGCGGAGCGCAACGTCGAGGTGGAGCGCAAGAACCAGGAGATCGAGCAGGCCCGCCGGGCGCTCGAGGAGAAGGCCACCGAGCTGGCGCTGACCTCGAAATACAAGTCGGAATTCCTCGCCAACATGTCGCACGAGCTGCGCACGCCGCTCAACAGCATCCTGATCCTGGGCCAGCAGCTGATGGACAATCCGGACGCCAACCTCACGCCCAGGCAGGTCGAGTTCGCGCGCACCATTCACGGCGCCGGCACCGACTTGCTGAACCTGATCAGCGACATTCTCGACCTGTCGAAGATCGAGTCCGGAACCGTGACGGTCGACGCCGAGGAGATCTTCTTTTCCAATCTGGTGGACATGGTGGCGCGCCCGTTCCGCCACGAAGCGGAAAACCGTCAGCTTTCCTTCGACGCGATGATCGATCCGCATCTCGGGCGCAGCATCGTCACCGATTCCAAGCGCCTGCAGCAGGTGCTCAAGAACCTGCTGTCGAACGCCTTCAAGTTCACCGAGCAGGGCGGCGTGCGGCTCAGCGTCTCGGCCTCGCTCGGCGGCTGGAGCGCCGAGCATCCGGTGCTCAACCAATCGCCGACCGTGGTCGCCTTCGAAGTCTCCGATACCGGCATCGGCATCCCGCTGGAGAAACAGAAGATCATCTTCGAGGCGTTCCAGCAGGCGGACGCCTCGACCAGCCGCAAGTACGGCGGCACCGGTCTCGGCCTCGCGATCTGTCGCGAGCTCGCCAATCTGTTGGGCGGCGAGATCCATTTGCGCAGCTCGCCCGGCGCCGGCAGCGCGTTCACGCTGTACCTGCCGATCAAATACGCCGGCGCTTCCAACCCGGTCCGGATGCTGCCCGGCGGCGACCAGGTCTTCCCCTCGGTCGCGTTGCAGACCGTGCCCGACCGGCCGATCGAGCAGATCCCCGATGATCGCCTGGAGATCGAGCCCGGCGACGCCATCCTGCTCATCGTCGAGGACGACCCGCATTATGCGCGGGTGATGGTGGATCTGGCGCGCGACAAGGGCTTCAAGGTGCTGGTGGCGATGCGCGGCGCCGACGCGCTCGATCTCGCGCGACAATATCAGCCGAGCGCGGTGTCGCTCGACGTGTTCCTGCCCGACATGCTCGGCTGGACGGTGCTCAGCCAGCTCAAGCAGAATCCCCTGACCCGGCACATCCCGGTGCAGATCATCACGCTGGACGAGGATCGCCAGCATGGGCTCGCCCGCGGCGCGTTCTCGTTCGTCACCAAGCCGACCACGACCGAGGGGCTGGAAGACGCGCTGGCGCGAATCAAGCAATACACCGCGCGGCGGCGCAAGCGCCTGCTGGTGGTGGAGGACAATCCCGACGAGCAGCTGAGCATCGCCGAGCTGCTCGGTCACGACGACATCGAGATCGCGACCGCCGCCACCGGCGCCGAGGCGCTCGCCGCGCTGAAAGAACAGCCGAGCGATTGCGTCGTGCTCGACCTTCGGCTGCCGGACATGTCCGGCTTCGAAGTGCTGGAGCGGATCCGTAGCGACGCCGAGATCTCCGACGTTCCGGTCGTGGTGTTCACCGGCCGGGAACTCTCCGCCGAGGAAGATGCCCAACTGCACACCATGGCGCGCAGCATCGTGGTCAAGGGCGTGGAATCGCCCGAGCGCCTGCTCGACGAGACCGCGCTGTTCCTGCATCGGGTCGTGACCGACCTGCCGGCGGAGAAGCAGCGCATGCTGGAGCGGCTCAACAGCTCGGACGAGGACCTGGTCGGCCGAACCGTGCTGCTGGTCGACGACGACGCCCGCAATATCTTCGCGCTCTCCAGCGTGCTGGAGCGCCGCGGTATGCGGGTGCTCACCGCGACCACCGGCGGCGAGGCGATTCGGCTGATCGACTCGACCCCCGACCTGGCGATCGTGCTGATGGACATCATGATGCCAGAAATGGACGGTTATCAGACCATCGAGGCGATCCGCGCCAAGCCGGCGCTGCGCCGTCTGCCCATCGTGGCACTCACCGCGAAGGCCATGAAGGGCGACCGCGAGAAATGCCTGGAGGCGGGTGCTTCCGATTATCTCGCCAAGCCGGTCAACACCGAACAGCTGCTCTCCGCGCTGCGGATGTGGCTCCATCGCTAAGTCGAGGAACCCGATGAAGGATGAAGTCAACATCCTGCTGGTGGACGACCAGCCGGCCAAGCTCCTGAGCTACGAAGTGATGCTCCAGGAGCTTGACGAGAACCTGATCAAGGCGAGCTCCGCCCGCGGCGCGCTCGAACAGCTGCTCAAGCGCGAGATCGCCATCGTGCTGGTCGACGTGTGCATGCCGGAGCTCGACGGCTTCCAGCTCGCGGCCATGATCCGGGAGCATCCGCGGTTTCAGAAGACGGCGATCATCTTCATCTCCGCGGTGCATCTCACCGACATGGATCGCCTGCGCGGCTACGCGATGGGCGCGGTGGACTACGTGCCGGTCCCGGTCATCCCCGACGTGCTGCGCGCCAAGGTCAAGGTGTTCGCCGAGCTCTATCGCAAGACCCGGCAGCTCGAGCAGCTCAATCAGGAGCTGGAGCGGCGGGTCGCCGAGCGCACCGCGGCGCTGGAAGCATCCACCACGCGCCTCATCGAGAGCGAGCGGCGCCGCACGCTGGCGCTCGCCGCCGGCCAGATGGGATCGTGGGATTGGGACTTGCTTCGCGGCGAATGCGCGTGGGACGAGGGCCAGTGCCGGATCTTCGGCGTTGATCCGCGGACGTTTGCGGTCACGCCCGAGCACGTTCGCACCCTCGTTCACCCCGAGGACCTGGAGCGCCTGGAACAGGTGCTCCAGCGCATTTCTGCCGACGCGCAATCCTACCAGACCGAGTTCCGGGTGCGCCGCCCCAATGGGGAGCTGCGCTGGTGCATCGGCACCGCAGCCGCCACCCTCGATGCGGCCAGGCGCATGGTTCGCGTCAGCGGCGTGACGGTCGACATCACCGAGCGCAAGCTTGCCGAGGAGCGCCAGGTGCTGTTGGCGCGCGAAGTCGACCACCGGGCACGCAATGCGCTCGCGGTGGTGCAGTCGATCGTACGGCTCACCCGCGCCCGCGGCATCGACGACTATGTGGTTGCCGTGGAGGGCCGCATCCGCGCCTTGTCGCGCGCGCACATGCTGCTGTCGCGCTCGCGCTGGGAGGGCGCGGATCTGCACAAGCTGGTCGCGGAGGAGCTGGCTCCCTATCGCACCGGCGAGGCCGAGAGCGTCGCGGCGATCGGCCCGCAAGTGGTGCTGCAGCCGGCCACGGCCCAGGCGCTGGCACTCGCTTTGCACGAGCTCGCCACCAATGCCGCCAAATACGGCGCGCTCTCTACCGCCGCCGGCACCGTGAGGTTGGCCTGGGAGCTCGAGCCCGCCACTCTGGTGCTGCAGTGGACCGAGACCGGCGGACCCTCGGTCGAACCGCCGTGCTCCGAGGGCTATGGCACCCGGGTGATCGGCGCCAGCATCGAGCGCCAGCTCGGCGGCCGCGCCAGCTTCGACTGGCGCCCCGAAGGCTTGCATTGCGTCCTGTCGCTGCCCCGCGTCGGCGAAAAAGGTCCGGCGTTGCGCATCGCCGGCGGCACCCATGCGGGCGCCGAGAGGGACACGGTCGCTCCCGCGAAAGTCGTGGCCGGGCGTGTCCTGCTGGTCGAAGACGAAGCCCTCGTCGCCATGATGATGCGCGACATTCTGTTGGAGCTCGGGCTATCGGTTGCGGGTCCGTTCTGCACGCCGGCCGAGGCGGTGGCGGCGGCGCGGGACGACGGGGTCGACGCGGCCATCCTCGACGTCAATCTCGGCGGGGAGCTGATCTATCCGGTCGCCGATACGCTCGCCGCCCGCGGCGTGCCCTTCGTCTTCGTCACCGGCTACGGCGCCGAGAGCATCGACGGACGATTTGCCCACGTCCCGATCCTGCAGAAGCCGATCGAGCGGCAGGTGCTGCAGCACCTCTTCGTCGCCCCGGGCAACGGCTCGCTCAAGCTCGCCTGGACCAAGCCGGAGCCGCCGGAACCGCTCTATCCTCCCGCCGCGGCAGTGGCCGGTTCGCGGCCCGGTGTCGGGACCGCATAGTTTCGGCCTGCGCGGCCGGGTCCGGGCGCATTCCAGCTTGCGCGGAACGCCGCGGCCCAGCAGAGTCGCGCCACGGCACGTCGCCAGGATCGGGGGAGGCCTTGCTGTCATGCTCAAGTTGTTTCCGCAACGCTGTGCGGTGGGGCTGATCGGCGCGCTTGCGCTTGCCGGCTGTGCATCGTTCCAGAATCCCTTTCAGCGGGAGAGTGAGGCCGCGCCGCCGCCGGCCGCGCCTGCCGTCCTGCCGACGCTTCCGCCGGGGTTCCAGCCGGAGGAGATCGTCGGGCGCTGGGGGTTTGCCTCCTATCACAAGGAAGGCGACCGGACCCGCACCGAGGCCGCCGCGAAAGCCCAATGCAACAAGCCCTATGTGATCAACCGTGGCGCGAGCGGCGGGGTGATGATGCATCTCGCCGACGATGCCAAGCCGAGCGAGCTGCGCCTGAAGGGCGCCCCCGGCGGCAAGACCTATGTGGGTCCCGAGGGTCCTCCGGCCAGCCCGCAGGATCGCGAGGTCGTCACCTTCGACGGCCGGGTCCTGGTGCTGCGCTGGATGGATCCGGAAGTCGCGAGCCGGTACGGCACCGGGGTCTACGTGCGCTGCGGCGCGCGCGCCTGAAGATAGGTTTCGCAGCGGCTGACGGATCTTCGATGATGGCCGGATCGAAACCGCCGCGGCTGTTCGCGCATCCCTTGAAACTCGGCGAGCGCGGCGGCCTGTCGAAGGCGCTCGTCAAGGCGCGGCTGCCGGCCGACGACCTCGAAGCGCCCTCGGTTCGTGACCCAATCAACTGGAGAAAACGATCATGAACGAAGACGCATTGAATTCGAGCGTGCGGAAATTCCTCAAGAAGGTCGGTATCACCTCGCAGCGGGAGATCGAGAAGGCGGTGCGCGAAGCGGCGGCGCGCGGCGCGCTCAAGCCCAATCAGAAACTGCCCGCCACGATGCGGCTGCACGTCGGCGGCATCGAGCTCCTGCTGCAGATCGACGGCGAGATCGACCTGGACTGACACGCGATCGTCATTCCGGGGCGCGCCGAGGGCGCGCACCCGGAACCCATGAACACCGAACGCAAGACGGCACGCGCCGTGGTCATGGCTCCCGGCTCGCGCTCCCCGGACTAGGTCCGGGTCGCTGGCCGGGACGACGGCCGAGCGTGTTGATCGGTGCTACCTTGCCTCTCCACCCGAACATTCGCTGCCCATGAGCAAATTCCCCCTCTTTCTCGTCGGCCCCTGGCGCGCCGTCGCGGTGCTGGGCGTGACGCAGATCCTGGCCTGGGGAACCATGTTCTACACCCCGGTGCTGATGCTGCCGCGGCTTGCGGCGGATCGCGGCTTCACGGCGACCTTCGCGATGGCGGGATTTTCGGCGGGCCTGCTCGTCGCCGGCTTCGTCGCGCGCTACGTCGGCATCCTGATCGATGGCTATGGCGGGCACCGCGTGATGCCGGCGGGCTCGCTGCTCGGTGCGCTCGGATTGGTCGGGCTGACGTATGCCGCCGATCCGTTGGCGTATTTCGCCGTCTGGACCGTGCTGGGGCTCGCCATGGCCGCGTCGCTCTACGATCCAGCGTTCGCCAGCCTCGGCCGCATCTTCGGAGCGCGAGCGCGCCGGCCGATCACGGCATTGACGCTCGCCGGCGGCTTCGCCTCGACCGTGAGCTGGCCCGCGACGCAGGCGCTGCTCGATGCGCTCGGCTGGCGCGGCACGTATCTGGTCTATGCGGCGCTGCTGGCCGGGATCGCGGCGCCGCTGCACGCCCTCGCCCTGCCGCGGCGCCGGGCGGAATCCGAACTGCGTCCGACCGGGGCCGCCGAGCCGGCGCCAACGCTGTTCCCGGCCAAGAGCCGGGCCTTCGTGCTCGTCGCCGCGGCGTTCGCCGCCTATGCCTTCGTTCCCTCGGGGCTCTCCGCCCACCTGCTCGCGATCTTTGCCCGCCACGGCATCGACCCGGCAACCGCCGTGATGATCGGCGCGCTGTTCGGACCCTCCCAGGTCGCGGCACGGATTTGCGAGTTCGCCTTCGCCCGGAACGTGCATCCGTTGTGGGTGGTGCGGCTTGCGTTGAGCGTGCTCGTCGCCGGGTTCGCGCTGCTGGCGCTGTTCGGATTCCCGCTCGCGGCCGCGGCGGCGTTCGCGATCCTGTTCGGCGCCGCCAACGGCTTGGTCACGATCGCGCGGGGCACCGTGCCGCTCGCCTTGTTCGGCGCCGCCGGCTACGGCCGGTTGATCGGCCGCATCGCCGGCCCTTCGCTGCTGATGCAGGGCGTGGCGCCCCTGGTGCTCGCCTTCGTCGCCGAACGCGGCTCCGACCCGATGGCGCTCTCGCTCGCAGCCGGCCTCACCTTGATTGCGCTTGCCTGCTTTGTCGTTATCAGGGAACAGAGGCCGGCAGCCGGTCATCAGTAGACGCATTTCCGACTACGAATTCTGATCTCTGATTCCTGTTAACCATCCCGCGTCACGAAAAAGAAACCCTAATGCGAAGAAAACGCTCGCCTCGCAATCCTGCCGACCGCGTCGCGTAATCTGTTTACCAAACGGTCGCGGTTTCGGCGTTTATTGCCCGGCAAGGGTGCCGCTCGCCGGCACTCGATCCGACGAACCAGTCACGAGTACGTCGATGCAGCGCCTCATCCTCTCCGCGCTCGCCCTGAGCGTCGTGGCGGCGGATCCCGCCATTGCCGGCCCGCAGTCGTATCCCGTCGACACGTCAAGTCCCGGGCCCGGCTGGCACGCCGCCGAGCTTCGCCAGGATGCATCACGGCAGAGAAATCTCGGCGGCGGCTTCCTCGAGTTCCTGTTCGGCGGCGGGCGTGCCATGCGCGCCGCCCCGAATGATCCGGCAGGTTACCAGCAAGCCGCACCGTCCTGGCAGCAGGCGCGCGGCGAGCCCGCCGAGCGCTCGGAGTGGTCGCGGCGCGCTTCCGACCCGCGCTTCA
>WNGQ01015325.1_pt1 | contig 13229 bp, 16 predicted proteins | sample 5407661 | NCBI WGS metagenome assembly WNGQ01 (sample SAMN13153382, study PRJNA577476) | soil metagenome | isolation source: 60 cm soil or saprolite under Garry oak tree replicate 2 | place: USA:California | collected 2016-06-15
GATGCCGTTACTATTGGCGTCGCTGCGTATCGCGAAGAACACGAGCTCACGCTGGGGAAGCTCTTTGCGCTTCCGTTCCGTGGCCAGCGCCCCTGGCGTTTGCCAAACGGCGAGATCCCCGAGCGCGAGCTGCACCCTGCAGAAAAGCTCGCAGAATAGCTCGACGCTGCTTTCGCATGAGATACTAATCGCGCCCAAAGCGACGCGAGGACGCGCACGTACTCTCCCGCAGTCGCCGGACCCGGCGAAACAGAAAACTGTCTCTCTTAAATTTCGTGGGTAGGGCGGCGCGCTGCGCCGTTCGGACGCCGCAGCGCCGCGTCCCTACCATCGTGGGATTCGTCCTGCATCGCTTTCATCCTCTCAATTCCACTAACATTACGCCGGCCTCCGGATGTTCTCGTCGCACGGCTAAAGTTCGGGGCGGATGCGAAGGGAACATGGATGACCGTCAGAAAACAAGGACGCGTGGCGATTGTCGTCGGGGTTGGACCTGGACTCGGAGCAGCGCTGGTGAGAAAGCTAGCGCAGGAAGGCTGCCGCGTCGGCATGTTCGCCCGCTCGCCTGAATTCATCGGCGAACTCGCCGCTGAACTTGGAGCGGATGCACTGGCAGTTCCTACGGACGTTTCCGATATAAAACAAGTCGCCGCAGGTTTTCGCAAAGTCCGGCGGCAGCTCGGCCTGGTGGAGACTCTCATCGCACACGCGAGCGGTTCGGTCGGGGAGGGCCTAATGAAAACCACACCGGACCAATTCGAGCAATCATGGCGCGTCGCGGTCTTGGGCGCATTCCTCTGTGCGCGCGAGGCAGTTCCCGACATGGTCAAGCTCGGTGCAGGAGCCATCGTTTTTACCGGTGCAACTTCCTCGGTTCGCGGGCGTGGCGGAGCAGTCGCATTCAGTAGTGCAAAGTTCGCCGTGCGCGGTCTGGCGCAATCACTCGCGGTCGAGCTTTGGCCCAAGGGTATTCACGTCGCCCACGTCATCATTGATGGTGTGATCGACACGCCGAGCGTGCACAGGACCTACAAACCATCCGCAAGAGAACCATTGCTGAAGCCCGATGCGATCGCTGAGGTTGGAGTCTCATTGAGCAGGAGCGCAGTGCATGGAGCTTGGAAATCGATCTGCGGCCTAATAAAGAGGCGTTTTTTGAGTGATTCGATCTATTTAAAGATGTTGTCGAAGAGCAGTTGTGCCTGGCTGTAATTGCGGCCATGCGGGCCTTGATCGTTCAAGCCCCAGTCGTAGGGAAGATACTTCGTGTCGTATTTGCCGCCGGCCGCAAACTCACGAACTGATTGCGGCGCGTAATGACCCAGGATTTTCGGCACGCCGCCGGCTTCATCGAAGTCCTGCTTGAACCATTTGAAGATGCTGGAGACCTCCACTTTCTTTTCGCTAGGCAAAAACTTGTTGAGGTCAGCGCGTGCCAGCCAGGCTTGATATGCGCGATCGTCCTGTTCTTCGAATTTATCGGCCGTGTAGGCGAAGCGCTGCAACGGCGGACAGCTCCGCGCCGCACAAACTAACACCGCGTGCGTTCGGTATCCGATCAAGGGCCGCAACGTTCCGTGCTCGATATCGTCTAGGGAAACTTTGCGGCCGCCGATCTCGTTGCGTTTGCCAGAAAAAGAATCTTTCAATTGCCAGATGCTTTGAGTTGGGTAGTTCGACAAAATCCAACGCAACACAAAGGCGTTGTAGGCATTTACGAGCGTCGCCGCTTTTTCATTGCCTTGGGCGGGATTATCTGGTTTCGGCGCAAACTGGTTCAGGTATTCATCTAGCGCGGAGACATCCGCGGCGTTTCGTTTCCACGCGCCGTAGTTCACCAGTCCCTGCTCGTTTACATATTTTTTTAGCAAACGATCGAACCCGTCATCGTTGATGCCGGAGCGAACATTGACATTCTCGCCCGTCTGACTCTTGGCGCCTGCAGCTATGCCGAGGCAAACGAGCCCGAACATGATAAGAAAAATCCAGGGTTTCACTTTATCTCGGCCCGCTGACTAGCGCCCAAACGTAACCGTCGGGATCAGCGACAAAGGCTTCTGTTCCCCAATTATATTTCCGTGGCACCTGAGCGATTTTGTATCCGGCCTTGCGCGCGCGCTCCACTGTGGCAACCACATCAGCAACTTCGAAGTGGGGATACATTCCCCAACCCGGCCGGGCATTGGTTGGACGCTTTTCATCCCAATCCCAGTGCGTGCTGGACAGAAAAACGCCCACGTTTCCTGATTGCAACATTGCAAAATCCCTGCTCTGCGATTTGACCTCCAAACCGAGAAGGTCGCGGTAGAACGCAATCGACTTTTTCAGATCCGCCACTTCCAAGAGGATGTGATCGACCTTCGGCGTCTGCCCCTGAGCCGACGCCACCAGCGCAACTGTGGCAACTGCCACACAAATTGCAGAGGTTATCGCCCAAACTGAATGGTGGGGACGCCGCGCTGCGGAGTCCGCTCGGCGCAGCACGCCGACCCTACCTGCAAATTTCGGACGAAATTGCATCGACAACTACAGCAGATAATTGCGGAGCTGATCGAGCGAGCCTTCCAGCGCGAGCATGTAAACTCGATCGCCTTCGCGCCACGTTGCCGTTGCCCAGTGACCTTGTTGAATCAAGTTTGCTTCGGGTTTGATCGCGCGCTCCGAGGCCGCCGATACAGTTATCGTGACGAGATGTATTAGTCGGCCGTCAGGCCGCGTCAAGCAGATCACCGAGACCGGATTCCCATTCCACAAGAATGTTTTGCAGCCGAGACTTGACAGTTTAGCGAGATTATCTGGCAATTTTTGCGCGGCCGGCGCATGGTTCGCGCGCAACCAGGCGAGAAGCTCGCCCGCGTCGTGCGATTGCGCATCAAAGCTCGACTGTTGCCGGACGAGCGAAGAAATGACGCCGAGCGCTGCGTTCTGCCAGCCAGCCAGATGCCCCGGCCGCGCGCTATGCCAAATCAAACTTCCCAGGGTCGCTCCTAAAATCAGCGCCGCTGCAATTGTCCACTTCCGCAATCGATTCTTCCAGTGCGGGACCCGGCTGATTTTTACGCCGGCAAGAATATTTTCTCGCAAATCCGACGGCACATCGATCCCGCGTACCTTTTCCGTCATCGCCGCGTCGAACGCTATTGAATCTCGAAACCAGCCTTCCAACATTGGATCGCGTCGGGCCTGTTCCAGCGCTTCCGAAAGGCGCGAGTCGCTTGCGTCCTGACCGCCGGGCCGATACGCACTCAAAATGAATTTGGCTTCTCGATTATCCATGTGATTCCCTGCTTTTCTGTGATTCGAAAGAGACGACTTTATTCCCGAGAGTTTCATCCTTTGAAAGCAGCCGCCGCCGCAACAAAGCTTTGCCGCGCGACAATCGCGACATCACCGTGCCGATCGGCACGTCGAGAACCTCCGCGATTTCCTCATATGAAAACTGTTTCAGATAAAAAAGAGTCAAGGGCGCGCGAAATGGCTCTTCCACTTCCCCCAATGCTTGCGACACCGTTGCGGCGTCGAGTGCATTGATGTTTGGCGAGATCGCTATCTCATCTTCGCGCGCATCATCCAGTTCAACTTTTGGGAAGCGAACTTCACGGCGACGCCGGGTCAGAAATTCTCGATACAACGTTGTAAAAAGCCAGGACTTCGCTTTTGACCCGTCGCGCAACTGGTGTCCCTTCGACGCCCACAGAAAAAATGTCTGTTGTGTCAGATCTGCAGCGTCGGCTTCGGACTTTGCAAGGCTCAATGCAAAGCGGTAGAGTGGCACGTATTGCCGATCGACCAGTTGTTGAAAATCGATCGCATTCATATCAAAACCCAAGCCATCATCACAGCTGTGAGAGGCGCCAGCACTAATCGTATTCCAAACGTGAATGCCCTATTTCCGAAGCAAATCTATCAACTGTTTGTAACCGCCTTGGGCAAGACGCTGCGCGGCCATTTGAACGTAATTCTCGCTGGCCTCGATGCCGAGCCCGTTCACCAGTCGGTTCATTAGGTTAAACAAGCCGCAAATTGCTGCCGCATCGTGGATCGCGCGGTCATCCCAAGCAGCAACCAAAACCGCCTCTATATCTGCCTGCGTAACTTTGCCAGGAGGCAGAGTCAGCTTGCGCACAAAAGCTAGGATCGGTCGCATGCGTGCTTCGACATGTTCGGGTTCGGAACCGGAGAAAATTTCCGCAATTGCTTCTGAACGGATTCCGAGCTTGATGGCGGTTTGCGAATGAACGGCTCGGCAATAATCGCAGTTGTTCAGCTCGGAAACATACGCCGCAATCAGTTCGCGTTCTGCCGCGCTGAACGGGGACTCGCCACGCAGAAGGACTTCGTGATATTCCAAGAGCGATCGCGCCGCTTTCGGAAAAGCTTGAAAAATTTGCAGGAGACCCGCGTCTTTCGGCAGCGATTTAAGAAAAGACATCTGTTGTCGATCTTGCAGCGAACTTTGCGAAATCAAGCGTGCTTGCGACGAACGCTCCACAGCGTGTCGAGATCCCGAAGATAATACAGTGCGAAGCAAGCGCCGAGCATCGGCCAGGCGGCAAAAAATAAAAGGTTCACACTTTCGAACGGATGAAAATATTGGCGGAAAGACGAAAAAGTTGAGACCGCGTGGAGCAACAGTACCAGCCCATAGGTCAGCCGCGGCGCGAACCCGATCACAAATCCGACCAAAACCGAGAACTCGACGATGCCGAGCGCGTACATCGTTGCGGGCCCAAGCCCGCGCAAAAAATAAAAGTGTTCGTAAACCGATGCGGCATGCGCCGGCCGCACGAACTTGTCGATTGTCCAGATTAGCATGACTAGGAAAATAGTGACGCGCAAAACCAGCAGCGCCACACCAACGCGACTGCGATTACCCGCGGAGTTCATTTGGCAATGCTAGCAGCCAGCGTGCGAAAGGATCAAATGATCCACGCTGAACCAACCGGGGCCGGACAGAAAGAGCCAGAACAGGATTACGAGGCAGAGAACTTCGGGAAGGTACAGGAATTCCGAGAGCCAGCCGAGCAGCAGCGGCGCTTTGATGCTTTTTATCGCGGTCGTCGCAATCGCCATAATCATTACGCCGCTAAGCATCGCGCACGCGAGAGGAGTGATTGCCCCGAAGATGAGTAACAGACCGAAAACAAATTCAACCGTCGAAACTAAAACAGCATTGAGCTCGGGAAAAGGAACGTGCGCCGCGATCAACGTTTGGCGCATTTGTTCACGCCGCTCAGGCACAAAAAGTTTGCCGCGCCCTGAAAGAAAAAACAGCATGCCGACTGCAACTCGTGCCACGAGAATTCCAACCCATTGCCACGCATACAGCTCGCTCAGAAATGTCCGTACACACAACATCGCATTCATTGGATGACTCGCTCCCTACCTTTATTCCTTTTAACAACCAGCGCACAACGGAATAATTCAGCCGACCCACTTCTCCAAACCTCATAGCATGTCTCGATGAAGAAAGGTGAAGGCGTTTACAACGTCGTCGTGATCGGCGCCGGCACCGCTGGCTTGGTCACGGCGGCGGGAACTGCGGGACTCGGCGGACGCGTTGCGCTGATCGAACGCAATTTGATGGGTGGCGATTGCCTCAATTTCGGTTGCGTGCCGAGTAAAGCGCTCGGAAAAATGGGGATTGGATCGACAAGAGCCCGAGTTCGCCTTCGAGAAAGTCTTTGAGCGAATGCGCGCGCGGCGCGCGAAGATTGCGCCAAACGATTCGCAGGAACGCTTCGAATCGTTAGGCGTAGATGTTTTTCGCGGTGAAGCACGCTTTATTTCGCCGGACGAGATCGAAGTCGATGGTCGAAAGTTGCGCGCGCGAAATTTTGTCATCGCCACTGGCAGCCGCGCCGTCGTCCCCAAAATCGAAGGCATCGATCAAGTCCGCTATTTCACCAACGAAACCATTTTCGATGGGTTAAAGGAAAAACCTGAAAGCATGATCGTGCTCGGCGGCGGACCAATCGGTTGCGAACTCACGCAAACATTTTGCCGCCTTGGCACGCAGGTGACAATGATCCAGCGCGGTGATCAGCTTTTGGCAAGAGAAGATCGAGATGTGGCGGAATTTCTTGAGCGCCGCTTGATCAACGAGGGTGTACGCATCATCAAGAATGTCGATGCGCGGTCGGTAGCGACCACGGACGCAGGGAAAATCGCGGTTGAATTCTTAGATCGACAGTCAGGCCGACTGGCTGAACGGACTTTCTTTGCGGACGCGCTCCTTGTCGCCATCGGGCGAAGCCCAAACTTGGAGAGCCTGGATCTGAAATCCGCGGGGGTTAACGTCCACGAGACAGGTGTGCGCGTTACCGATTATTTGCAAACGTCTCAACGGCATATTTACGCCGTGGGCGATGTCATTGGACCATTCTTGTTCACGCACATGGCCGATGCGCAAGCGCGCGTGGTCGTGCAGAACATTCTCGCGCCCTTCCAATTTCTCAGAAAGAAAATGGATTACTCGGTCGTGCCGTGGTGCACGTATGTCGATCCAGAAATCGCGCATATCGGTCTCGGCGAAAAAGAGGCGCAGCAGAGAAATATTGATTGCGATCTGTTCCTCGTCCCGCTCGAAGATGTCGATCGCGCAGTCGTCGAGAGCGAAGAAACCGGTTTTGCGAAAGTTCTCACCGTCAAAGGCTGCGATAAAATTCTCGGCGCAACCATTGTTGCGCCGCACGCTGGCGATTTGCTGCACGAGTTTGTGCTGGCAATGAAGGCCGGTCTCGGTCTCGGCACAATCGCGTCGACAATCCACGCTTACCCGACATTTGCCGAGTTGGCACGCAAGGCCGGCGACAAATACAACAAAACGCGCCTGACCCCGCGCGCGAAGAAAATCTTCAGTTGGCTTTACGCGCGCGCCCGAAAATGAGCAAAGCGATTTTCCGGGGAGCACACGCGCCCTCGCCGAAACATTCTCCCATCACAAGAATTGCAACTCAGAAAACAAGGAGGAAATCCCCGGTGCGGAAGCCCAGTAAAGTTCGCATTGGCGAGGGCGCCGATGCCAGGTCGCCGCGGCGACCGCTCCCCCAGACCGCGGGATCCTGAATAAATGACCGCTAACAAGAAGCATGCGTCCCAAAGCGTAGGTAGGCGGCTCGTTGCGCTGATCGCAATTCTAATCGCGCTTTTTCTCGCGATGAGATTTCTGCCTGTCCAGGAGTGGCTGCGAAGATTCAACAGTTGGGTCGCCGAAATGGGAACGACAGGCATTTTAATTTTCATCGGTGTTTATGCCGTAGCGACGGTGCTGCTCGCGCCCGGATCGATCCTCACCATCGGCGCCGGGTTCGCGTTTGGTTTGTGGAAAGGTTTTCTTGCTGTATCGGCCGGCTCGACTCTCGGTGCCGCGCTCGCCTTTCTCGTCGCCCGTTTCGTCGCACGTGACAAAGTCGAAGCGATCGCGCAACGAAGCGGAAAGTTTCGGCGAATCGACGAAGCGATTGGCAAGGAAGGCGCGAAGCTGATTTTACTGCTCCGGCTCAGTCCAGTGATCCCATTCAATCTCAGCAATTATTTTTACGGTCTCACGGGCGTGAGATTCTGGCCGTATGTGTTGGTGAGCTGGATTGGCATGATGCCCGGCACATTTCTTTATGTTTACATCGGCGTCGCCGGGAAAGCCGCGGTTTCAGCTACGGCCGGCGCCGAAGCGGCGAGACATAGTCGGGAATATTGGGCACTGACAAGCATCGGTCTCGTTGCCACAATCATCGTGACCATCTGGGTAACGAAGATCGCGCGCGATGCCCTCAAGGAAAAGGCGCACCTCAATTCGGACGGATAAAATATCGGCAACTAAACTGCGAGCTTCTCAGGAATAAAACGGCCTGTTAAAGCTTCGCATCAAGATGATTGAAGCCCAAAGCAAGGAAGGCATCGTACGCCTGCGTTACGCGGCGGGAGCAAGGGAACGCGCGGACAAACTTTGTTGTCCGGTCGATTATAAGTCGAAGTATCTAAAAGTGATTCCGCAGGAGGTGATCGAGCGCGATTACGGTTGCGGCGATCCCTCGCGTTATCTGCGCGAAGGCGAAACGGTTCTCGATCTTGGCAGTGGCACGGGAAAGATCTGTTTCATCGCCGCGCAGATTGTTGGCCGGAACGGAAAAGTTATCGGCGTTGATATGACTGATGAAATGCTGGAGGTCGCGCGGCGCAATTCGCCGATTGTCACCGAGCGCATCGGCTACGCGAACGTTGAGTTTCGCAAAGGCCGCATTCAGGACCTGGCGCTTGATCTGGAATTGTTAGATCGACAATTGAAAAGGAATCCAATAACTGATGTGGCTTCTTTTCTCGCCGCAGACGAGCTCGCCGAAGAATTGCGCGTCAAACATCCGCTGATCGCCAGTGATTCGGTGGACGTGGTTGTTTCCAATTGCGTGCTCAATTTGGTGGAGCCGAAATCGAAACGGCAGCTGTTCGAGGAAATTTTTCGGGTTCTAAGGAAAGGCGGTCGCGCAGTAATTTGCGATATCGTGAGCGACGAAGAAGTGCCCGAACAATTGCAAAACGATCCGGAACTTTGGAGCGGTTGTATTTCAGGGGCATTGACTGAAGAAGGTTTTCTCGCCGCTTTTGAAAACGCTGGGTTTTACGGAATCCAGATATTGAAACGCGATGCGAAGCCGTGGCGAACCGTGCAGGGTATCGAATTTCGTTCGGTCACCATCGAAGCGTTCAAAGGCAAACAAGGCGCATGCTTCGAGCGCAATCAGGCGGTGATTTATCGTGGGCCGTTCAAGGAAGTTCTCGACGACGACAATCATCGGATGGAGCGCGGTAAGCGCTACGCCATGTGCGACAAGACCTATAATCTTTACAAGAAGGCGCCGTATTCTGAGTTTTTCGAATTCGTCGAGCCGATTGTCGATGTACCGATCGCTGAAGCAAAGCCGTTCGATTGTTCGCGTACCGCGCTGCGGCATCCAAAGGAGACCAAACGCCAGGATTACGACGCTACCACAGACGCGAATAACAAGTGTTGCGACGGCGGTAGTTGCTGTTGAAAGATGAATCGATTTTCCGATCGACTCATGGTTGAAGGCCGGGAGTTACGCCGCACGCGCACGGAGATTCTTCAGGTTAATGTCGGCAAGCTTTGCAATCTCACCTGCGTCCATTGTCACGTGAATGCCGGACCGAAGCGCAAAGAGGTCATGACGCGTGAGACCATTGATCGCATCGTCGATTGGCTGGCCACGACCCAAATTCCGATTGTCGATCTTACCGGCGGGGCACCGGAAATGATTCCCGATTTTCGCTATTTCATCGAACGAGCGAGAGAGCTGCAACCATCCCGGCATGTCATCGATCGTTGCAATCTGACAATCTTGCTCGAGCGCGGTTATGAAGATCTCGGTGAATTTCTCGCGATGAACAAGGTCGATATCATCGCGTCGATGCCATGTTATTCGCCGGAGAACGTGAACGCGCAGCGGGGCGACGGGGTTTTTGAAGGCAGCATCGCTGCTTTGCAACTGCTTAACTGGTTAGGCTACGGAACCGACCCGGAATTGCCGCTCCATCTGGTTTACAATCCAGTCGGAGCGTTTTTACCTCCGCCTCAGGTCGAGCTTGAGACCGATTACAAACGCGAACTCAAAAAGCATTTCGGCATTGTGTTTAATAATCTCTATACGATCACAAATCTCCCGATCGGGCGCTTCGCGAGTTATTTGCGGCACAACAATAAACTGGAGGAATACATGGAGCTGCTGATTAGGGCATTCAATCCGGCGACTATTGAAGGTCTGATGTGCCGCAACACCATCAGCGTCGGTTGGCGTGGTGAAGTTTACGATTGCGATTTCAATCAACAGCTTCGGATGCAGTGGTTCCGCAATGGCGAAAGCGAACGTTTATTTCTCTGGGATATTGATCCGCGCTCACTCGAAGGTCGTGAGATCATGACCGGCAACCATTGCTTCGGTTGCACCGCAGGCGCCGGCTCTAGTTGCGGCGGCGCGATCGTCTAAAATGGAGAGACGACCTCTGTGTCGTCCCTAACCAAGATTGGGACGCGACAAAACGGATCACCAACTGCTCGCATCGGCCAGAGATTACGACAAAACTCAGTGCGGGACGGCGACGGCTGCCGTATAGATGTCCAGTTGGTGCAACGTGCCATCCGGGTTGTTCCCGGTGCTATTCGAATTGTCCGCCCACGCCGGATGCGCCAGACCACCAAAGAACGACAGCCCCGTGTAATCTCCATAGTCAATCGCGTTGCCCGAGTCGTGCGAGTTCGATGTCCCTGCGCTGATCTGGATATTCGGTGTAAAGGAGGTTCCGCCATTAGTGCTGAAGGCGCCCCAGACCTGCGCGTCGTCGTTCGGGATGCCATCTGTATCGCCCGCGCCGCCCGTGCCGAGATCATTCCGTGAATCGTACCAGACAACCGCTATGTTTCCTGTGGTTTGATCCAGCGAGATCTTGGGCAGGAACTGGCTGTTCTTCGTGTTGTCGTCGTTCACCCGCACCCCTTCGCTCCAGGTAGCGCCATCGTCGTCCGAGTAGCGCACATAGATGTCCATGTCGTCGCTCTCGTTCTTCTGTTCTTTGGTATAGACCGCGTACACACGCCCGTTGTGTGCGCCGCCGGTGCGATCCCACGCCAAGCCGACTTCGGCATCCACAGAGCGGTCAGGCTGCGGCGGGATAAAGTCGAATCCGCCGACATGTGTTTCGGCAACAAAGACGCGGTCGCCGAATCCCATAGGTCCCAAGCCGTCCGGATCAACGTTCACGAATATCTTGCCTCCGCCCTGTCCGGTCGTGGTGAGATTGCACGCCTGCATCACCTGACCGGCAGGACCGATGGCAACATCGCCATAGGTGCAGTTATTGGATCCGGGCACGACCTCTCCGGCAAAGAACGCGCCCACTTGACCCAAGCCGCTGACAGGAGCACCAGTAGCGAACATAGGACCTGCGGCGTTGAACACGACCCAGACCTCGCCCTTGGCGGCGGTAATGGTCGGCTGGTCAACATAGCGGAACAAACCCCGATTGTCGCCGGGCGCCTTCTTCCCGGTCGTCTTTGGAGGCGCCGCAATATTCGCAATGACACTGAACGTCAAGCCCCCGTCCGTGCTGAGCGCTATCGGCACCACATTCTCGACCTGGTACAGGTAGGTCATAAAGAGATTGCCGTACTCATCGAACGAGAGACTGGGATCACAGCAGGCGTCGCCCAGGTTGTCGTTGTTGCCGATGATGCGCGTCGTCCACGTCGCGCCGCCGTCAAAGCTCACTCCCTCGAACATTCCAGCAGTCAGTCCTGCTTCACGGTGTCCTATATTTGTCACAATCACGATGTTGTTGCGGTTGGTGGGATTGACCGCGATCGCCTCTTCGGACTCGTTGAGGTGTCGCTGGCTCACATCCACGTTTTGAGGTGTGCTACTTTTTGGACTCGCCGCACGGCCCGATAATACAATCATCACCATAGCCGCTATGGCGAGGAGACTCGCGATAATAAGTCTGTGTCGCATATGATTCTCCTTTTCTCTTTCAGAATCGGGAACAGTGTCGGTATTGGCTTGTCAAACGTCAACACTTCATCCACGCGAAGCTTCATTGCTTCATTTCTGGTTCTCAGTTTTTCGATACGACGACAACATGGGCCGCCATCGGTAGAACGACTTCGTTTGCTCGCGCGTATCGCTCGATCCCATTTTCAATGGCGATGCAAATCGCATCTAATTTCTCTGGGGCTTGGCGCGCCAGAAGGCCGGCGGTGCGGACTCCTGCATCGCGTTCAGCTTCGAAGAAATAGCGCGGGCTTGCAAGATGCCATTCGACCGAGCGCGTCTCGTAGGTCATCGAGTTGCCATCAAAGCCGGATTCTTGCAACACTTGCCGGCATTCTTCTCTCTCCCCGTACAAGTAATGCGGCGGCCCCTCGGGCAATCCGACATCCAGGTTCGCATGTGCTTCAATCGCATCATTGACGATTTTGGCTCCGGGATTCTGCTCTGGCCCCGCCCAGACGGTAAAACCAAGTCTGCCGCCCGATTTTAAAACGCGGCACGCTTCGGCACATGCCTTTTCGGGATGCGAGAGATGCAGCAAGCCGAAGTTGATTAGAACACGGTCAAAACTGCGATCTTCAAATGGTAGCTCCTGAGCATCGCCTTGCCGAAAGGGGGTATCAGGGAACATTTCTTTTGCGATCGCGATCATCTTTTCGGAGAAATCAATTCCTATTGGAATAGCGCCCAACTCTTTCGCCGTGGCCGACAGATAACCGGGTCCACAGGCCACATCTAACACTGACATGCCGGCCGTAACCTTCGCGTCATCGATTAGATGAGGAATAAACTGCCGCGTTAGCGACGACCACACAGAATCGTACTTGTCAGCCACGCGTTCCCAGCCGGCGTGTTCAAATTGGGTAAATTCGTCTTTGGTCGTCGTCATGCTGACGCGTAATTGTCGCGCTGTCGCGGAATCGTCGTCATGCTGACGCGTAATTGTCGCGCTGTCGCGGAAATCAAGATACGCTTCGCACCCGCCTTCGCGACGCTACGGTGCGGCAGGCAGCGAAGCGGCTACAATTATTCCAGCGGAAATTCGATTGGCTCTTCTTCCTCGCGCGGGACGAGATTGTTTCGCGCGATGATCCGCGCGCAGGTATTCCATCGCAGGATCGCATCGTCGTGACCGGGCGGGCGAATCGGCTCAGCTTTTTCGAACCAACTCATTGCCTCGCGCAAAAGATCGTACGCTTGAAACCGGCAATCCGGAGTGTTCTGCCGCAGTTTCATCTTCGCGCGGCGCTCGGCCACGATTCCAGAATAATACGCGCGGTCGTATTCCGATTTCAGCCGCGTCAGTAATTCTTTTGTTTGCGAATCGCTAACGCCGTAACCTTTTTCGAAGCGGTCTGTCAACGCGAGCAAGAGCGTGACGATAGCCTGCTGATTTTCCGGATCGACGTGGAGAATATCGAGGCAAATGCTCTCGGCTTCGCCCGGTTCGTTGAGCAAACGGTAGCGCTCGGCTTTTTCCAGCGCCGCGGGAATGGCGTCTTTGTGGAGTGATTTAAGTTCACTCATGTTTTCATCGAAAGTTAAAAAGTTAAAAGAGTTACATCCTTACAACCGAGCAAAGAGCTGGCATCAGTTTGTAACATTGTAACTCCTTTAACGATTTAACAATTTCTTGAGTCTTTTCCACACCCAGCCAAACGGATCGTAAAA
>WNGQ01004888.1_pt1 | contig 13224 bp, 11 predicted proteins | sample 5407661 | NCBI WGS metagenome assembly WNGQ01 (sample SAMN13153382, study PRJNA577476) | soil metagenome | isolation source: 60 cm soil or saprolite under Garry oak tree replicate 2 | place: USA:California | collected 2016-06-15
AAGCATGAGGGGTCGGCCCCGTAGGCGCTGGGGAAATCATGCGAGAGCTCGGCGTCGGGTTAGGTCGGGCGTCGTGGACCACCCCAATGCTCTCGGTGCTCCGCCGTGAGTCAGGCACGGATGCAACACGGGGCGGTTCAAATAACGCAAGGCGCTTGCGTCTCATCGGTGGATTGGGCGCGGTGCTGAACTCGAAATCGGGGCTGGTGGGCCGGGAGGGAGTCGAACCCGCACAGGATCGGGGTTAGCAAGCAACGGGGCGGCGGCGAACGTTACGACGTCCCGCGCCTACACCGGACCGGCCTCGATGTCGTTGTCGTCAACCAGGTCCGCACGCAGCGGTCCTGGCAAGTTGACATGCTCATCCTCCGGCGGGCTCGTGCTGCTGGAATCCGGACGGCGGATCTGCCAGTTCGTTGCTGGCCCTCGATCAGCCCGAAACGCGAGCACCAGTTCAACGCCGGCCAGCGCAACGCCGTCCTGCGGGTGCCGGCCCGCCTCGCCCTGCGCCAACTGGATCATTCGGTGGTACTGATGATTGCTCGGATTTGGGCCGGCTGACCGGGAGGAGTAACCATCCGAGCGACTACCGCCCGCCCCCAGCGTCTCGGCCGGCTGCTGCTCGCGGTCCTCGCGCTGCTGGCCGTGCCAGCGTGGGGCAGCAGCGGCATGATGGTCCTCACGCTCCGCGACGGCCCGATCATTGGCACCTTGATCGGCGGCACCGAGGCCGGTCCACGAGCGGCACGGTTGCCGTGACGGTCAGCCGTCGCTCCGGCCCGTCAGATGCCCCCGTTCCGTGAGCCCCCAAGGGGGGCCCGCCCCCCCTTGCGATGAGTGCCCTCGTCTTCAGTGCGTGCGGGCCGGGATCCGCTCGGCCAGCAGGACCGGGCGCTTCGTCCGCCGCACCACGTCGTGGGCCACGCTGCCCAGCAGCAGGCCGCCCAGGTCGGTGAGGCGGCGCGAGCCCAGCACGATCACGTCCGCGTCCGACTCGTCGGCCGCCGCCACGATGCGGGCCGCGACCGGACCGGCGCCGTCCAGGACGCGGGTCTCCACCAGGCGGCCGTAGCCGGCCAGCTGCTCGGCCGCGCCGGCCAGCAGGTCCGCGGTCGTCCGCTCCGGCTCGACGTACACCGCCGAGCCGCCGAAGTAGCCGACCTCCGGGGCGTGGACGGCCAGCACCGCGGCGCCGTGCTCAGCCGCCAGCTCCCTGGCGGTCGCGAGCGCCGTCCCCGCGCGCTCGGATTCGTCCACCGCGACCAGGATCCTCCGGATCGGCCTCGGGTCGGGCGCGTCCGCGCCGTCCGCCCGCTGGTGCACCAGCAGCAGCGGCACGTCCAGCTTCGCCGCCACCTCGTGGCTGACGCTGCCCAGCAGCAGGCCGCCGATGTGGGTGCGGCCGTGTGAGCCCAGCGCCACCAGGTCGGCCCCGATCTCGCCTGCCATCGCGGCGATCCGCGCCGCCGGTTCGGTGTCGTAGGTCGTGACCAGCTTCCCGCGCGCGCTGACGCCCCCGCCGGCCAGCCGCCGCACCGCGTCCTCGACGTGGCCCTCGGCGATCGCCGGCGCCACCAGCTCGAGGCTGGCGTCCCGCACGTGCAGCACGACCACCTCGGCTCCGGACGTCCTGGCCAGGGTCGTGACGACGGGCAGCGCCTGCCCGGCGTGTCCCTGGCTGTCCATTCCGAACAGAATCCTCTGGTACATGGCACCTCCACCCCAAGCCTGCTCCCGGGGCGGGTCCGGGCATAGGGTCGGTCGGGCCGGCGGGGGCGGGGCCAACGGCCGGCTCGGGGCCGGCGCCGCCGCGCCGTCACGCGGGGGCCCCGGCGCCACTCGAACAGGTGCTGCTCTCCTGGAGGGACGCTGGCGTGGTGGATGCTGGGGTGGCGCGGTCCCCGAACCCCGCATGTCGGCCGCCGATCATCTGAGCGGACTGAAGCACGGGGTCACGAAGGCCACGAGGACGCACGAAGGGTGGTCGGCGGCTGGCTCGGCGACGGTCTCGCCCGCGACCGCCGGCCCAGGACTGGGTCGCCTGCTCTCGAAGGCCGCGTGCTCGCATCACCGACGCTTCGTGCGTCCTGGTGGCCGTCGTGGCTCCGTGCTGCAACCGGTTCGGACGGCCCCTCCAGGTCACTCCAGAAGAGCCACACCCAACTCGAAACCGACGGTCCCGAGCTCGATCCCACTATCGTTCGACGTGCGAGGCATCGGGTGGTGTGGAATCGGATCGCGGGCTGCCGCCGGCTGCCGGCTCGGGACAGGGTGGGATCCCGGCCGGACGGCTCGCTGGCGCCGGCGGGGCCCCGTGGCCCGTCGAGGGCCTGAGTGTCGGGCCGGCCCGAGAGGGCGGCGGAGCTCGCCGACCTCTCCCCGTTCGGTAGTCCGGTCGAGGCCGCTGACCTCATCGGCACCATCCTGGAGGCCTCCACCGAGTACTCGATCGTCGGCATGGACCTCGACGGCGACATCGTCCTCTGGAACGAGGGCGCCCGCCGGCTCTACGGATGGGAGCCCACGGACATCGTCGACAAGGGCAGCGGTGAGCAGCTCCACACGCCCGAGGACGTAGCCGCCGGGCTGCCGCGGCAGATGATGCGGGACGCCCTCGACCACGGCAAGTGGGAGGGCGTGGTCACCCGCCAGCGCCGGGACGGCACCACCTTCATGGCCAGCGTCGTCCTCACCCCACGCCGCGACGCCTCGGACCGGCCGGTCGGCTTCCTGCTGATCTCGAGGGACATCTCCGAAAGGCTCCGGCTCGCCGAGCAGCTCCGGGCGACCCAGCGCTACACGCGGTCGCTGATCGAGTCCAACGTCGACGCCCTGATGACCACCGACCCCCTCGGCGTCGTCACCGACGTCAACCAGCAGACAGAGGCCCTCACCGGCCGCTCCCGCGACGAGCTGATCGGCACGCCCTTCAAGAGCCACTTCACCGACCCCGAGCGGGCCGAGGACGGCATCCGCCTGGTCCTGCGCGAGGGCCGCGTCGACAACTACGAGCTCACCGCCCGGGCCGGCGACGGCAGGGAGACCGTGGTCAGCTGCAACGCCACCGCCTACCACGACCAGGACGGCAGGCTCCAGGGCGTCTTCGCCGCCGCCCGCGACATCACCGAGCAGAAGCAGCTGGAGGGCCGGCTGCGCGAGCAGCAGGACTACCTCCGGGGCCTGATCGAGTCCTCCGCCGACGGCCTGGTCATCGTCGACCCCGAGGGCCTCATCACCGACGTCAACGAGCGGATGTGCCGCATGTCCGGATACCAGCGGACCGAGCTGGTCGGCACGCCGTTCGCGGACTGCTTCACCGAGCCCGACCGCGCCACCGCCGGCCTGGAGCGGACGTTCGGCGCCCAGACGGTCACCGAGCTCGCCCTCACCCTGGTCACGCGCGGCCGGCGCCACATGGACGTGTCCCTCAGCGCGTCGGTGTTCAACGACGCCGCCGGCCGCACGCGGGGCGTGTTCTTCTCCGCCAGGGACGTCACCGACCGGATGCGCCTGGAGGACCAGCTGCGCGAGCAGCAGACCTACCTCCGGGGCCTGATCGAGTCCTCCGTCGACGGGCTGGTCACCGTCGACCCCGAGGGCTTCGTCACCGACGTCAACGAGCAGATGTGCCGAATGACCGGTCGCGCCCGCGAGGAGCTCCTCGGCTCGCCCTTCAAGGACTACTTCACCGACCCCGAGCGGGCCGACCTGGGCACGCGCCGGACCCTGGCGGAGGGCCTGGTCACCAACTACGAGCTGGTTCTCACGTCCCCCGGCAGCCGGAGGACGACCGTGTCGCTGAACGCGTCGGTGTTCAGGGACGCCGGCGGGGACGCGCAGGGCATCTTCGCCTCCGCCCGCGACATCTCGGAGCAGGCCCGCCTCCAGGCCCGGCTGGCGGAGCAGCAGTCGTACAACCGGTCGCTGGTCGAGGCGTCGGCCGACGCCCTGTTCGTCATCGCCCCCGACGGCGTGGTCACCGACGTCAACGAGGAGGCGGCCAGGCTGACCAGGTACTCGCGAAAGCACCTGGTCGGCTCACGCTTCGCGCAGTACTTCACCGAGGCCCAGGCGGCGGCGGGCGGCGTGGAGCAGACCCTCCGCGACGGCCGGGTCGTCGACTGCGAGCTGGTCCTCGTCACGCGCGGCTCCAGGCGCGTCAGCGTCTCGGTGAACGCCGGCGTGGTCGCGGACCGGGACGCGCAGGTGCTGGGCATCCTCGCCGCGGCCCGCGAGACCACGGCGCAGAAGCGGCTGGAGCAGCAGCTCCGCGAGTCGCAGGTCTACACGCGCTCCCTCTTCGAGTCGAGCATCGACGCCCTGGTCACGACGGACCCGCTCGGCGCCATCACCGACGTGAACGAGCAGATGAAGCGGCTGACGGGCCGCGAGCGCGAGGACCTGGTCGGCCTTCCCTTCAAGGAATGCTTCACCGAGCCGGACCGGGCCGAGCAGGGCCTGCGGCTGACGCTGCAGGACGGCAGCGTCAGGGACTACGAGCTGACCGTCGAGGGGCGGGACGGCGCCCGGACGGTGGTCGTCTACAACGCGACCACGCTCCACGACCGCGAGGGCAGGCTGCAGGGCGTCCTGGCCGCCGCCAGGGACGTCACCGATCGCAAGCGGTTCGAGCAGGCGCTGCAGCTCAAGAACGTCGAGCTGGAGCGGGCCAACCAGGGCAAGGACCGCTTCCTGGCCAGCATGAGCCACGAGCTCAGGACGCCGCTCAACGCCGTCCTCGGCTTCACCGGGACGCTGCTGATGGGCCTGGCCGGGCCCGTCAACGACGAGCAGCGCCACCAGCTGCAGATGGTGCAGTCCTCCGCTCAGCACCTGCTCTCCATCATCAACGACCTCCTGGACCTGGCCAGGCTGGAGGAGGGCAAGTGGCAGGGGGACTTCCGGTCCGTCGACTGCCTGGAGGTGGTGCGGGAGGTGGTCGGTCACCTGTCCCCGCTGTTCCAGGAGAAGGGGCTGCGCTTCGAGGTCCCGGGGCCGCAGGAGCCGGCGACGCTGGTCACCGATCGCCGGGCCCTGAGCCAGATCCTGATCAACCTGGCCGGGAACGCGATCAAGTTCACCGACCAGGGCGAGGTGCGCATCGAGATCCGGGAGCGGCGGAGGAACGGGGCCTCCGCGATCACCTTCGACGTCGTCGACACCGGCATCGGCATCGCGAGCGAGGACCAGGACAAGATCTTCAGGGCCTTCGAGCAGGTCCAGCGGTACGGGACCGCACCGCACGAGGGCACCGGCCTGGGCCTCTACATCTCGCAGCGGCTGGCCGGCCAGCTCGAGGGCTCGATCACGTTCGAGAGCAAGCGCGGGGAGGGCACCACCTTCACGCTCACCCTGCCCTCCACCCCCGCGCCGACGCGGACCTCGCGGCGGAGGAGCGGCTGAGCGATGGGCGCCAGGATCCTCGTGATCGAGGACAACAGGGCCAGCAACGACCTCGTCTGCTACCTCCTGCAGGCGTTCGGCCACCGGGTGTTCAGCGCGCGCGACGGCACGGAGGGCATCCGGATCGCCTCCCGGGAGCGGCCGGACCTCATCGTGATGGACCTGCAGATGGGTCGCATGGGCGGGATGGAGACCGCCGACCTGCTGGCGGGCGACCCGGAGCTGGCGGGGATCCCGCGCGTGGCGGTCACCGCCTACGCGATGGCCGGGGACCGCGAGCGGGTCCTCGAGGGGCCCTTCGACGGCTACATCTCCAAGCCCATCGACCCGGCCAGCTTCGTCGGGCTGGTCGAGGCCCACCTGCCCGTCGAGCTGCGCTCCGGGCCGGCCATGCCCTAGGAACCCCTCGGGCCGGGTTCCGAGGAGCCCGGCGGCGGGGCCGCCCACGCACGGAGTGACGATCATGAGAGAGACCAGCACCGACCGCCAGCCGAGGGGGCCGGCGAGCGCACCCGAGATCCCGGTGGCCGCCATGACCATCTCCGCCGAGGAGGTCGAGCGGCGGAAGCGGTACCTCGAGCTCGACGCCGACGACGAGCGCCGGCTGGCCGAGATCAACGACCTCGCCCAGGCCTACGCCGAGCCGGTGATCGAGGCCTTCTACGCGCATCTGCTGCGCTTCGAGGACACGCGCGCCTTCTTCAGCGACCCCGAGGTGCTCGAACGCGTCAAGCGGAAGCAGGTGCGCTACTTCCTGCGCCTGACCCAGGGCAGCTACGACCATCGCTACGCCGAGGAGCGGCTCAAGATCGGGTCGGTGCACGAGCGCATCGGGCTGGACCTCAAGCACTACCTGGGCTCCTACAACCTCTACCTGCGCAAGGTCGCCACCAGGCTCGCCGACGCCTTCCCGGACGACCCCGGCCACGCCATCGCCGTCTACCTGTCCCTGATGAAGCTGGTCTTCCTGGACATCGGGCTGGCCATCGACACGTACGTCTTCCAGAGGGAGCGCGGCGCGAAGCTGGACGCCATCCGCCAGCTCTCCACGCCGGTGCTGCAGGTGCGCAACCGCCTGCTCATCCTGCCGATCATCGGCGAGATCGACGCGCCGCGGGCCCGCCAGCTCACCCAGCAGCTCCTCGCCTCGATCCGGAGCAAGCGGGCGCGGGTCGTGGTGATCGACATCACCGGGGTGCCGGCGGTCGACTCCAACGTGGCCAACCACCTCGTGCAGACCGTGGAGGCCGCGCGCCTCATGGGCGCCACAGCGATCGTGACCGGCCTCTCGGCGGAGGTGGCCCAGACCCTCGTCGGGCTGGGCGTCGGGCTGGAGAAGCTGAACACCGTCGGTGACCTGCAGGGCGGCATCGAGATGGCGGAGTCGCTGCTCGGCTACCGTCTCAGCAGCGGCGAGGAGACGCCCACCGGCGCCCGGGCCAGGGGCTGAGCGTGCCCGTTCCGATCGTGCGCCAGGGCGGCCACCTGATCGCGTCGATCCACACGTCCCTGACCGACGAGCAGTGGCTGCGGGCGCAGCACCTGCTGGCGAGCCAGATCGGGGACGCGCGCTCGCGCAGCGTGATCATCGACGTCGGTCTCCTGGACGTGCTCGACTCCTTCGCCACCCGCATGCTCCGCTCCGTCGCGCAGTCGATACGCCTGCGCGGGGTCGAGACGGTGGTCGTGGGCATCGCTCCCGAGGTCGCCTACGCCATGGTGCGGCTCGGCCTCGACCTGGCGGACGTCGACACGGCGCTCGACCTCGACGACGCGCTGGACCTGCTGCGACGGCGAGCCGAGAGCAGCGCCGATGCCGGATAGGACGATCGTCAAGGTCGAGACCGGCCACGACGTGATCACCGCCAGGGTGCGGGGCCGCATGCTGGCGGAGGAGCTCGGCTTCCAGATGGGCGACCTGGTGCTGATCACGACGGCGATATCGGAGGTCGCCCGGAACATCGTCAGCTACGCCGAGCGGGGCGGCGTCGAGCTGCTGCCCCTCCGGGGCGGCCCCCGCACGGGCATCCAGATCGTGGCCAGGGACACCGGACCGGGCATCGACGACGTGCCGAGGGCGATGCGCGACGGCTACAGCACCGGCGGCGGCCTGGGCCTGGGCCTGCCGGGCTGCAGGCGCCTGATGGACGACTTCGAGATCACCTCTGCCGCCGGCACCGGCACGACGGTGACGATGCGCAAGTGGCTGCGCTGAGCTCCGAGCGGGGCAGCCTGTCGCCGGGGCTCGGCGCCGTGCGCCTGGAATGGGCGGCCGCCGGCGCCGCGGCGCGGGGAGAGAGCCGCTCCGGCGACCGCCACCTCGTCCAGCGGCTGCCGGACGGCGCGCTCGTCGCCGTCGTCGACGCCCTGGGCCACGGGCCGGAGGCGGCCGACGTCGCCGAGGCCGCCGTGGCCGGGCTGGGCCGCTCACCGGCGGCGTCGATCTCCAGGAGGCTGCTGGACTGTCACCAGTCGCTGGCCGGGACGAGGGGTGCCGTCGCTGCCCTGGCCGGCGTCGACGGGGTCGGAGCCGTGACCTGGCTGTCGGTCGGCAACGTCGAGGGCGTGGTGCTGCGCCCGGGCCGGGACGGCATGGCCGTGGTGTCGCGGCTGGCCACGCGCCCGGGCATCCTGGGCATGCGGCTGCCGCCGCTGCATGAGAGCAGGCAGCCGATGCGGCCAGGCGACGTGCTGCTCGTCGCCACGGACGGCGTCGACCCCGAGTGCTTCCCGGCGGCCGCCCCGGCGACCGACCCGTCCGCCATCGCGCGGCGCGTCCTGGAGAACGGTCACCGGCCGGCGGACGACGGCCTCGTCCTGGCCGTCCGCTGGTCGCAGGGGCGGTAGGCGGCCCGGCGCCCGCCGGCATGGCGCGGTCCCCGACCGGACGGATGGACGGGACGCAGGGCAGCGCCGGGCGGCCCGCCGCGACGGCTCGCCGCTCCCGCCTCCGGCCGGGACCGGTCCCGGCCGGAGCGGGCAGGCCGGCCCTATCGGCGGCGGCCCGGCGCGGCCACCGTGTGACGGGTGATCGCCGGGCCCAGGACTCGACCGGCCGGGCATGTCGCCGGCTGGCCCAGCCTGGCGGAGGCGGCGGCGGAGCCGGCGCCGGCCGTGCTGGAGCGGCTCGGCAGCTCGCCCTCGGGACTCGACCCGCGGGCCGCCACCGAGCGCCTCGCGAGCTTGGGACCCAACGCGCTGCGGAGCCACGGCGCCCGGCCGTGGCGGGTGCTCTGGCGGCAGCTCCGCAGCCCGCTCCTCCTCCTGCTGCTGGCCGCTGCGCTGACCAGCCTGGTGGTGGGCGAGCGCGTCGACTCGCTCATCATCCTGGGCATCCTGACGCTGAGCGTCGGCCTGGGCTTCGTCAACGAGTACCGGTCGGAGCGCGCGGTCGAACGCCTGCAGCGGCGGATCAGCCACCGCGCGGTGACCGTGCGCGGCGGCTCGCTCGTCTCGGTCGACGTGACGCGCCTGGTGCCGGGCGACGTCGTCCTGCTCGACGTCGGCGACATCGTGCCCGCGGACCTGCGGCTGCTGGAGGTCCACGGGCTGGAGTGCGACGAGGCGGCCCTGACCGGCGAGTCGGTCCCGGCGGCCAAGACGGCGGCGCCCGTCACCCCCGAGTCGGCCCTCCAGCTGCCCTCCTGCGCCTTCATGGGGACCGTCGTCCAGGCCGGCACGGCGCGCGGCGTGGTGGTGCGGACGGGACCCGCCACCGCCTTCGGCCAGATCGCCAGCGACCTCGGGACGGCCGCGGTGGAGACGGGGTTCCAGCTCGGCCTCCGCGGCTACTCCGGCCTGCTCGTCAAGGTGACCGTGGTGCTGGCCGTCTCGATCTTCGCGGTGAACGGGCTGCTGGGCCGGCCGCTGCTGGAATCGGCCCTGTTCGCGCTCGCCATCGCGGTCGGGCTGACCCCTCAGCTGCTGCCGGCGATCGTCACCGTCAGCCTGTCGTACGGCGCCGACCGCCTGGCGAAGCGGTCGGTGCTGGTCAAGCGGCTGGTCAGCATCGAGGACCTGGGCAACGTGGAGGTGCTCTTCACCGACAAGACGGGGACGCTGACCGAGGGCCGGCTGACCCTGTCCGCGGCCCTGGACGCGGGGGGCCGGCCAGCCGGTGCGGTCCTCAGGCTGGGCCTGCTGTGCAACTCGGCCGCGGTCGAGAGCGGCCGGGTCGTCGGGGGCAACCCGCTCGACCGTGCCATCTGGGAGGCGCCGGCCGCGAGCGGGGTCGACCTCGACGGCGCCCGCCGGCTGGGCGAGGCGCCCTTCGACTACGACAGGAAGCTGATGTCCGTCCTGGTCCAGGACGGCACCCGGCGCCTGCTGGTCAGCAAGGGCGCGCCGGAGGCGGTCCTGGCGCGATGCGTCTCGCCGCCCGACACGGCGCGCGCGACGCTGGACGAGCAGTTCGCGGCCGGCGCGCGGGTCGTCGCCGTCGCCACGCGGGAGGCGCCGGAGCTGACCGCCGTCGGACCGGCCGACGAGCGCGGCCTGGAGCTGGCCGGGTACCTGGTCTTCGCCGACCCGCTGAAGACCGACGCGCGCGAGGCACTGGCGCTCCTGGACCGGCTCCAGGTCGACGTCAAGATCGTGACGGGCGACAACGACCGCGTGGCCGTCCGCGCCTGCGCGGACCTCGGCCTGGGGCTCGAGGGAGTCGTCACCGGCACCCAGCTGGAGGCGATGGACGACGCCGCGCTGGCCCGAGCCCTCCCCTCCACGCGGGTGTTCGCGCGGGTCACCCCGGAGCAGAAGTCGCGCGTCATCCGCGTCCAGCGGGCGCAGGGGAAGGACGTGGCCTTCATGGGCGACGGCGTGAACGACGCCGTGGCGCTGCACAGCGCCGACGTCGGGATCTCCGTGGACACGGCCAGCGACGTGGCCAAGGAGGCGGCGGACGTCGTCCTGCTGGAGAAGGACCTGGGCATCCTGGCCGAGGGCGTGGTGCAGGGCCGGCGGATCTTCGCGTACACGATCAAGTACGTGCTGATGGGCACGTCGTCGAACTTCGGCAACATGTTCAGCGCCGCCGGCGCGTCGCTGCTGTTCGACTTCCTGCCCATGACGCCGACCCAGATCCTGCTCAACAACTTCCTCTACGACGTGAGCGAGCTGGCCATCCCCACCGACCGCGTCGACGAGGAGCTGCTGGCGCGTCCGGCGCGCTGGGACCTGGGCATGATCCGGCGGTTCATGCTCGTGTTCGGGCCCATCAGCTCGGTCTTCGACTTCCTGACGTTCGGGGTGATGACCTGGCTCTTCCACGCCAGGGAGGCGCTGTTCCAGACCGGCTGGTTCGTGGAGTCGCTGGCCACCCAGACGCTGATCATCTTCGTGATCCGCACGCGGCGCACGCCGTTCCCGCGCAGCCGGCCGGGCCGCCTCCTGGCGGTCACCAGCCTGGGCTGCGTGGCCGTCGGCGCGGTGCTGCCATACACGCCGGCGGGAGCGCCGCTGGGCTTCACGCCGCTGCCGCCGCTGTTCTTCCTGGTGCTGGCCGGCATGGTGGTGGCCTACCTGGTGCTCGTGGAGGCGGCCAAGGCCATCTTCTTCCGGGCCCACCACGTCACCCGGCCGCTCTCGAGACGCGGCCCCCGCCAGCACCGGCTGGTGCGGCGGTGGGCGGGCCGCTGGACGAACGGCCACCGGCCGGCGAGCGCCGCCGCCCAGCGACCATGATGGAGCTGCAGCGCATTCGAGCGGAAGCGGCACACGGAGGAGACGAAGTGAACGACAGCGACGCTGGCGGCGACCCCGGGGACGGGCCCGACGAGAAGGCCCCTGGAATCCGGGTGCTCTCGGAGGCCGAGTGCCTGCAGCTGCTCGGCGAGCACGACCTCGGCCGGGTGGCGATCGTGGTCGACGGGCAGCCCGAGATCTTCCCGGTCAACTACGCGGTCGGCGTCGACGTCATCGCGTTTCGAACGGCGCCGGGCACCAAGCTGGAGCACGCCCCGATGTCCCGGGTCGCCTTCGAGGTCGACGGCATCGACTCCGTCCACCACGTCGCCTGGAGCGTCGTGGTCAAGGGCGTCGCCAACGAGGTGACGAACGCCCTGGGCAGGGTCCCCGAGGCGGTCCGCCGCCTGGCCGTGGAGCCGATGGCGCCCGGCCAGCGCACGCACTGGCTGACGGTCCAGCGGCGCGAGATGACGGGCCGGCGCTTTCCCCTCGCTCCCTGAACGGCGAGCCGGACGCGCTGGCGCGGATGCGGGCGGCGGTCCATCGGCCGGCCGGCGGGGGGCCCTCCGGCCCTGTCGCGTGGCGGCGTCCGGCCCTACCGTGAGCCCATGGGGAGCGAGGCCCCGGCTCGAAGGATCGTAGTCGGCCTCGACGGCTCCGAGGCAGCCGCCGCCGCGCTGCGGTGGGCGATCGCCCTGGCCCGGTCGACCGGTGCCGAGGTGGTGGCGGTCCACGCGTTCCAGGCCTCCCACGTCGCGCGGCGCGCCACCGGCCTCCCGATGGTCCCGGACCTGGAGGCCTGGGCGACGGCCGAGCACCGGAGGTTCGAGCAGACCTGGTGCGCCCCGCTGGAGGAGTCCGGTGTCCCGCACCGGACGATGTTCCGGGCCGGGCACGCGGACGTGGTCCTGCTCGAGGTCGCGGACGAGGTCGGCGCGGACGTCGTGGTGACCGGCCGCCGCGGGCTCAGCTCGCTGGTGGAGCTGCTCGCGGGCAGCGTCAGCCAGCACGTCCTCCACAGGGCCCGCTGCCCGGTCGTCGTCGTGCCGGCCGCGCGGCCGGCCGGGGAGGCGGCCGGCGCCATGGCCAGCGCCTGAGCCATGGACGTGCGGGCGGAGCTGGCGCTGGCGCTGCCCTTCTGGCAGGTCCAGGAGGTGATGGAGGCCGGCCCTCGAGGGTGGGTCCCGAGCCTGGAGGAGGGCCGCGACGGGGGCCTGGTCACCGAGGTCGGGATCGGCTCGGGCGTGAGCTGGCTCGGCCGCCGCGTCGCCCTGCGGGTGGGCCAGCCCAGCACCTGGCCCGGCGGGTGCGCGGTCCCGATCTCGTGGCGGGCCGAGCACCGGCCGGAGCTGTTCCCCGAGCTGGCCGGCGTCCTGGAGGCGACGCCGGCGTCGCCGGAGCGGACGCTGCTGGTCCTGGAGGCCAGCTACACGCCCCCCGCCGGCGCCGCCGGCGAGCTGGCCGACCGCGCGCTGCTGCACCGCGTGGCGGAGGCGACGGTCCAGGGGTTCCTGGAGCGGTCGGCCGGCGTGCTGAAGCGCGTCGCGCGCGCCCGCGCCGCCTCCCGCCGCGGGGCGTAGCGAGCGCCGCGCGCCTCCCTCGCGGGAACGGAAGGGAGGAGGAGACGTGGCGGGTGGGAATGCGCTCTGCCCGAGCGGTCGAATGGCACGAAGGGGACCTCCCTCCGGGTGTCAGGCTCGAGCAGTTAAGATGGCGACATCCCATTGGGAGGGTCGAGCATGGTGAAGATGAGCCCCCTGGCGGTCGCGGTCTTGGGCCTGCTTCAGGAGCGACCCCGTCACCCCTACGACATCGCCTTCACCATGCAGAAGCGCCGGCTGGACCAGCACATCAGGCTGAGCATGGGCCCGCTCTACCACGTGATGGAGTACCTGCAGCGGCTGGGCTGCGTCGAGCCGGCCGAGACGGCGCGCGAGGGTCGCGGCCCGGCGCGGACCGTCTACACCATCACCGACGAGGGCCGGCGGCAGCTCCTCGGCCGGGTCCGCGAGCTGATCGCCGAGCCGGCGAACGAGTACAGCTCGTTCGAGGCCGGCCTGTCCTTCCTGCACCAGCTCCGGCGCGACGAGGCGGTGGCGCTGCTGCGGCGGCGGGCGTCGACGCTCCGGGAGCAGA
>WNGQ01005313.1_pt1 | contig 13224 bp, 9 predicted proteins | sample 5407661 | NCBI WGS metagenome assembly WNGQ01 (sample SAMN13153382, study PRJNA577476) | soil metagenome | isolation source: 60 cm soil or saprolite under Garry oak tree replicate 2 | place: USA:California | collected 2016-06-15
GTAAAACAGGACAGATCAATACCGAACAAGAAGAGGCCTTGTGCGCTTTCGTCGAACGTGGAGGCGGATTGCTTTGTATCGGGGATGCTGCGGAGGCCTATCATGAATATGAACTGCTGGGAGAGGTCCTGGGAAATATTCATGGCTTCTGCACGCCGCGCTGTGAAATCATCGCTCGTGTGGCCACAAATGATCACTATATTACCCGCCGTGTCGATCCTGCATTTGCTGCGCTCGAGGGCATTTACCTGCTCGATGTCATTCCGCCCGATGCCCAGGTACTCTGGCGTACCTCCTGGCACTATACATCTCCTACCCTCGCTTACACACGCAGCCATGGCCAGGGCCGCGTCTTTTGCACTACCCTGGGCAGCGCACCTGAGACGCAAACCAATCCAGTCTTCCAGCAAACGCTTGGCCGCGCTGCCCGTTATGTCGCTGGCGTGGATGTACAGGAAACTCCCGCTCGCGTGGCGATGATCGGTTACGGCGCCATCGGTTTCGAGCACGGTACTGCTATCAACACTGTACCGGGCCTGGAGTATGCGCTAGTCTGCGATCGTAACGAAGAGCGCCTGGCTGTAGCACGGCAGGCCTTCCCAGGTGTGCGCACCTGTACCGACTTGCAACAGGTGGCAGATGACCCGGATATTGACATAGTGATCGTGTCTACCCCCCCCAACACCCACGCGGTCATCTCCATGCAAATGTTGCGTGCTGGCAAGCATGTTGTGACCGAGAAACCCTTTTGCCTGACAACCTCCGAAGCCGATGAGATGATCCAGCTCGCGGACCAAAAACAACTCGCGCTGACGGTCTACCAATGCCGGCGCTGGGACCCCGACTTTCTTGCTATTCAGCAGGTGCTCAAACGCGGAACCATCGGCACTCCCTTCCACGTCGAGACGTTTATAGGTGGTTATGCGCATCCATGCGATTACTGGCACTCGCATGAACCGATCTCCGGTGGCGTCTTTTATGACTGGGGTTCGCACTACCTGGATTGGATCCTCCAACTTATCCCCAATCCTGTAATCAGTGTCCGTGCTACAGAGCATAAGCGAGTCTGGCACGATGTAACGAATGCCGACCACTCCGTTGTCCATCTGCGTTTCGCAGGAGGACAAGAGGCCGAGTTCATGCATTCCGATATCGCGGCAGCCATGAAACCCAAGTGGTACATCCTGGGCGAACAAGGCGCTATTGTTGGGCACTGGCGGCAGGAGACGGTGAAAACGCGGCGCTGGTCCGGCGATCTCATCGAAGAGCGCCTGGCTCCTTCCGAAGCACTTCCAACACTCACCGTCTTCACCCGTGAACTGGGCGGTGCCATCCACGAACAGCGCCTGATGGTGCCTCAGCAGCCCTTCTACCCCTTCCATCGCAACCTGGCCAATCACCTGCACAATGGCGAGCCCCTGGTTGTGCCGCCACAAGAATCGCGGCGCAACATTGCAGTCATGGAGACGGCGAAACGTTCGGCAGAGCTCGGTGGCGAGACAATCGAGATAGAATGCTAGGCCACTTAAAAAAAAGATCACCAAATCTCCTCCTGCACTTGACAATCTCACCCTTTGAGTGCTATTCTGTATTCGCAGTCTCAAATGGAGACTGCTAGCAGTAAGGGCTGACAAGTTTTGTATCATACCAACATATACGACGTGTTGGGAAGGCGCGCCACATATGACACCATTAAGCCAGCGTAAGCAGCAGATTTTGCGCGCACTCGTTGAAGAATATATTCATACTGTCACGCCTGTCGCATCTGAAACGTTAGTGCGTAAGTATGATTTCAACTTTAGTTCCGCGACTGTTCGTCATGAACTGGCGGGGTTGGAAGAGGCACAGCTTATTTATCAACCGCACACTTCCGCCGGGCGCGTACCTACAGACCTGGGATACCGCTACTTTGTAGAATACCTCATGGAAGAATCTGCGCTCTCGCTCGATGAGCAGCGTTTGATTCGTCACCAGTTCTACCAAGTACAGGATCAACTGGATCAGTGGGTACGTTTAACAGCCTCGGTGATGGCTCGTTTGTTGCATAGCGCGGCGGTTATGACTTCGCCTCGCGCCACAGAAGGTCGACTCAAGCACTTTGAAGTACTTTCGGTCTCGGACCTCACTGCTCATCTCGTCCTGGTAATGATGGATGGCACGGTCAAGCAGCAGCGGCTGTTGTTAGAGTTCCCAGTGCAGCAGGAAGGATTGAGCACCCTGGCTGCTTCTCTGAACGAACTCTTTCAAAACAAGAGCGCTGCCGAGGTAAATGCCATCATGCTCCAGCACGACTTCCCACCAGTGGAGCACTTGATTGCTTCTACTATTGCCCATATCCTGGAGCAGCATGGTGACCCACTGGGCGACGTCTTCTATCGCGAAGGTGTGCTCAACATTCTGCAGCAGCCGGAATACAGCCGGATGGGGCCGGAAGAAGAACGCAACGAGCGTGTGCGCAAGGTTATGCAGGTACTCGAGCAGAACCGCTTCTTACCTGTCCTGGCATCGCAGTTGCGCGAGTCCGATGGCGTGCAGGTTATTATAGGAGGCGAAAATGAGTGGGACGAAATGCGCGATGTCAGTCTAGTCGTTGCTCGCTACGGTCGTGAGGGCAAGATTGGCGGTTTGCTTGGTGTGATCGGCCCGACACGCATGCAATATAGCCGTGCTATCGCTGTTGTGCGCTATATGACGCAGGTGATGAATGAGCTGCTGTCAGAAGTCTACGGCTACGAGTAACGACGTGAAGTCATAGTGTGCTAAAGCCTTGTCTTACATCACATAGGTAGGGGCGACCGCCCAGTCGCCCGCTTCAAGAGGGTATGAAGTATGGCTGATGAAGTAGAACGAACTGAACAATCACAGGCATCTTCGCAAGAGCCAGAGACGCCTATCGAGCAGATCCGCCAGCTCAAGATACGCATAGAGGAACTGGAGAAAGAACTGGCCGAAGAGCGCGAGAAGGCAACCGATTATATGAATCGCGCTATGCGCGCCCAGGCAGAGATCTCTAATGCACGTAAACGCCTGCAACAAGACCTGAGCCTGGCACTCAAGGACGCCCTCAAATCTGTCGTCTATGAACAGCTAGCCGTCCTTGATAGCTTTGATCGCGCCTTTACTACGCTGCCAAAAGAGTTCCAACACTTCACCTGGGTGGAAGGTATAGGCATGATCCAGGCTCAGTTGTTCGGTATTCTCCATCGGACTGGGGTTACGCCTATCGAAACATATGGCAAGAAATTTAATCCTATCGAGCACGAGGCGGTAGCATACGAAGATACGAATGCTTACCCTGAGGAGACTATCACGGCTGAGTTACAGCGTGGTTACAAACTTCATGACCAGGTACTGCGCCCGGCGCTTGTCAAAATTGCCCGTGAGCCTCAAACAGTACCTGCCGGACGTGAGTCAGAATCAGAAAAATCCAGTACAACCGAGTAACTATTATACATTTTTTAGGAGGCAATTGTGCCAAAAGTTATTGGAATCGACCTGGGAACGACAAATTCCTGTGTCGCCGTGATGGAAGGTGGCGAGCCTGTCGTTATCCCTAATTCAGAGGGAGCACGGGTTACCCCTTCGATCGTTGCCGTGAACAAGAACGGTGAGCGACTCGTGGGCGAGGTGGCAAAACGCCAGGCCGTAACGAATCCCGAAAATACTGTCTACTCCATCAAGCGCTTCATGGGTCGCAAATATGATGATCCTGAGGTGGACCGTGACAGGCGCATTGTGCCCTACAAGGTGGTTCGGGCAGGCAATGGCGATGTCTGGGTGGAGATACAGGGGAAGCAGTATAGCCCACCGGAAATTTCTGCAATGATCTTGCAGAAGCTCAAGACGGATTCAGAGGCCTACCTCGGTGAGCGTGTGACGCAGGCTGTCATCACCGTACCCGCCTACTTTAACGACGCGCAGCGCCAGGCCACCAAGGATGCCGGCAAAATCGCCGGACTTGAGGTCTTGCGCATCATCAATGAGCCAACGGCCGCGTCTCTGGCGTATGGCCTTGATAAGAAAAAAGATGAGCGCATCGGCGTCTATGATCTCGGCGGTGGCACCTTCGACATTTCCATCCTGGAACTGGGCGACGGCGTCTTTGAGGTCAAAAGCACCAACGGCGATACACATCTGGGCGGAGATGATTTCGATCAGCGCATCATCACCTGGCTGGCCGATGAGTTTCGCAAAGAGAGCGGTATCGACCTGCGGCAGGATCGCATGGCCTTGCAGCGCTTGAAGGAAGCGGCAGAGAAGGCCAAGAAAGAGCTGTCCAGCTCTATGCAGACGGAAGTCAACCTGCCCTTCATCACTGCCGATGCCAGCGGCCCTAAACACCTTACCATGACTCTTACCCGCTCGAAGCTGGAGCAGTTGGTGGAGGACCTGATTGAAAAGTCACGCAAGCCGGTTATGCAGGCCCTCGCAGATGCCAGTGTTCGCCCCGGTGACATCCAGGAAATAGTGCTGGTCGGCGGACAGACGCGCATGCCGGCAGTGCAGACCATGGTACGGCGCATCTTTGACCGTGAGCCGAACCGTGGCGTGAACCCGGACGAGGTGGTGGCTGTTGGTGCCGCTATCCAGGCAGGTGTGTTGACCGGAGATGTCAAAGATGTCCTGCTGCTCGATGTGACCCCGCTTTCGCTGGGTATCGAGACCCTGGGTGGCGTCTTCACTCGCTTGATCGAGCGCAACACCACTATCCCAACGCAGAAGGGCCAGGTTTTCTCGACGGCCAGTGACAATCAGCCCAGCGTCGAGATCAATGTCTTGCAGGGTGAGCGCGAGTTCGCCAAGGACAATCGCTCGCTTGGCAGCTTTATCCTCGATGGTATTCCACCTGCCCCACGCGGCGTGCCACAAATCGAGGTCACCTTCGATATCGATGCTAACGGTATCGTGAATGTCTCGGCGCGTGACAAGGGGACCGGGCGCGAACAAAAGATCGCCATCGTCGCCTCCAGCGGCCTCTCCAAAGACCAGATTGAGCGCATGGTGCGTGACGCTGAGTCACACGCGGCAGAGGATAAGCGTCGCAAGGAAGAGGTCGAGGAGCGTAACCTGGCGGATAGTGCTTCCTATCGCGCCGAGAAAAGCATCACTGACCTTGGTGACAAGCTCACTGTGGATCAGAAGAGCGAACTCGAGTCCAAGATCGCTGATGTACGCTCTGCCCTCTCAACCGATGATGTGTCTCGCATCAAGTCCGCGCGTGAGGCCCTGGAGCAGGCCTTTTACAAGATCAGCGAATCGATCTATCGCCAGTCCGGTTCTACTGGCGGTCCCGGTGCTGACTTCGGCGGCCAGGAGCAAGGCAGCCCGAGCGACCAGGGCGGTTCCCAGGATGATACCATCGAGGGCGAGTACCGGGAGACCTGATCCATCACCTGGCGCACTTGCCAAAACTATTGTATGTGGGCGGCCTTCATGGTCGCTCTACCCAGAGTAAAAACAAGGGAACCTGGTCCGGGGTCCAGGGGCGCAGCCCCCGGCGGGGGTTTTGCACAGGTAGCTTTTTTGGAAGCAGGGTCCAGGGGCGCAGCCCCTGGCGGGGGTTTGGGGGGTGTCCCCCAACCTTCTCTCCCCTTCTTCGCCGCCGCAGGCGGCGTGCCGAAATAGGTTACTCCCTTGCGTCTATCGTTTAGACAATGTAGTATGAAATAGCACGAAGTAGATTAGCGTTGAAATTCGGTAGCGCGGCATCATCCGCGCCCTGTTGCTCCTAATGAAGGACCAGTCAATGGCCACTAGCAAACGAGATTATTATGAAGTACTGGGGGTATCGCGTAGCTCAGGCGATGATGAGATAAAGAAAGCATTCCGCCGTCTTGCCAAACAGTATCACCCAGATGCCAATAAAGAGCAGGGAGCGGAAGCCCGTTTTATTGAAATCAACGAGGCTTATGAAATACTGAGTGATCCGCAGAAACGTGCTGCCTATGATCGCTTTGGACATGCTGCTGTTGGCAATGGCGGGGGCACAGGCTTCAGCGACTTTGGCGATTTTGGCTCCTTCAGCAGCATCAATGACCTCTTCGAAACCTTCTTTTCTGGAACAGCGGGTGCCCAGCGCCGTGCTGGAACCCAACGTGGTGCTGATCTTCGCTATGATCTCACCATCACATTCGAGGAGGCTGTTTTCGGTTGCCAGAAGGAAATAGAACTGCCCCGTTGGGAGACCTGTACCAACTGCCGTGGCAGCGGCGCGCAGCCCGGCACGTCTACGGCGCGTTGTTCGTCGTGCCAGGGAACCGGCGAAATCCGTCGCGTGCAACAGTCCATCTTTGGGCAGTTCGTCAATGTGACGATGTGTGAGCGCTGTCGCGGGGAAGGACGTGTCATTACCACCCCCTGCGAGAAGTGCCGTGGCCAGGGTCGTGTGCGTAACAATCGCCGTGTAGTAGTCAATATTCCTGCCGGTGTGGATGACGGTATCAACGTGCGGGTAACCGGCGAAGGCGAGGTCAGTGCGCGTGGTGGCACTCCGGGCAATCTCTATGTCATCCTCACTGTAAAGCCTCATCATGTCTTCAAACGCCAGGGCAATGATATCATCTATGAACTGCCCATCAGTTTCACACAGGCTGCTCTTGGCGACGAAGTCGAGGTGCCTACTGTCGATGGCAAGGCAACCACCCTCAAAATCCCTGCTGGCACACAGAGTAACCGCTCCTTCCGCCTCAAGGGCATGGGCGTACCTGTAGTACACAGCAGCGCACGTGGCGACCAGCACGTCATCGTCAAAGTAGTAACGCCCACCAATTTGACCGCTGAGCAGAAGCGCCTGCTCGAGGAGTTCGCTCGCCTCGAACGTGAGCAAAACGATAAGAACATCTTTGACAAGATAAAAGATGTATTCCACTAAGCAATGTGAGCATCCCTTCGGGATGACTTCTAACTTGTCGTAGTCTCACGAAATTCCGCGCATACGGGGAAATGATCGCTTGCCTGCTCCCCAGGCAGGCCTTCGCCTGTGGTGATGACGTTACTCCTTGTGAGGCGAGCAGCCAGCTCCGGGTCGGCAAAGATAAAATCAATGCGTCCAGCGGGTGTATCTGCTGGGCAGGTGAAGCCCCGGGCCCCTGGGTTCATGCGTCTAAAACAGTCCACGTAGCCAGCCTTGAGCAAGAGATTGATGCTTCCCCTCGGCGCGTACCAGGAAGCAGCCACATCAAAAAGCGCGCCCAGCAGCCTGTTGCGAGGAATGACCCGCAGCAGTGGATTGAAGATTCGTAAGCGAGGTGGCACTACGGAGTCAAGGTTGGGGTGGCCTTGCATCGCTATCCTGTATTGTTTTTCTTGTGCGTCCAGGTAGACCATGTGGCGTAAAAGCTGGCTGCCCTTAAAGGCATCACCAGGGGCAAGCGCGTTGAAGTCGCCCATCAGTAGATGAGGCATACCTCGCTTTGCAGCCGTGATGCGTAGTATCTCTTGTACCTCGCGTTGCTGTATATGATTGCCGGCCCAACCCTGGTTAAAGGCGGCCCATAGATGTGTAACGAATATGGTAAATTGTGACCCTCCGGCTTCCTTCACACCAACCTCCAGCAGCGGCTCACGGAGTATACCAGGGCGTGCATGCAGTTCTGAGTATACAAGCGGCAAATGACTGAGCACTGCCAGCCGCTGGTGCTGTGGATATTCACCGGCCGGGTTTGCCAGGTATTGCATCTCTAAACGTTCTGCCAACTCCTCGACCACCCTGGTGTCCGCTACCTCTATCAATCCAACAACATCAGGTTGTACCGATTTAATCATCTTAGTCAATTGGTTAACGCGGCCCCGCCCGCCATAAAGTATGTTATATGAAACTATGCGTAGCATGTAATATATATCCTTCTATTGCAATCTCTAATAGCACTATACCAGACGAATATAGCGTTATAGAAGACACTTGGTAATAAAATTATAGGGCGGGGACGCGCCCCGCCCTTAAGATGAGCCAGCTTCTAAAAGGCCTTTACCAAAACGCAGCGAAGAGCCCCGGCTTCAGCCGTAGGGAGTCGTCACTTCCACATCACCCGTTCCAGCAGGTACATCGGTAGCTCATCGATAGCCAGGCGCACCTGCGTCATGTGATCGCGCTCGCGCACCGTCACCGTCTTATCGTCTAACGTCTGGAAATCGACCGTGACGCAGAAAGGTGTACCAATCTCATCCTGGCGCCGGTAGCGCCGGCCGATATTGGCTATGTCATCGTACTGCGAAACCATCAGGCGTCGCAGCTTCTTGTGAATGTCCCTGGCCGTCGTTACCAGTTCCTCCTTATTCTTTTGCAGCGGCAGCACCGCCACTTTGACCGGAGCAAGCCACGGATGCAGTCGCAGTACCGTGCGCGACTCCTTGCCAGTCGGGTCGGGCTCCTCTTCATAAGCATCGAGCAGCAGGTTCAGGAACGTGCGGTCCACGCCACCCGAAGTCTCGACGATCCACGGAATGTACCTCTCCTTTGTTTCCGGGTCCGTGTAGCTCAGGTCCTGGCCGCTGAACTGGCTGTGGCGGGAAAGGTCCCAGTCCTGCCGCCAGTGGATGCCTTCCCATTCCATCCAGCCCAGCACCGTCTGGTATTCGATATCAAACGCCTGCTTCGCGTAGTGCGCCAGCTCGTCAGGGCCGTGCGCGCGGAAGCGCAGGCGATCCTTGTGGTTGATGATGCCCCTGTACCAATCGAAGCGGAACTGTTTCCAGTAGTCAAACCATTTCTGCATCTCGCTTGGATGGACGAAGAATTGCAAGTCCCATTGCTCGAACTCGCGCTGCCGGAACAGGAAGTTCCCCGGTGTCACCTCGTTGCGGAAGGCCTTCCCGATCTGGCAGATACCGAACGGGATTTGCATGCGTGAGGACTTCAATACATTATCATAGTCCAGGTAGATGTTCTGGCATGCCTCACCGCGCAGGTAGGTCTTCATGCGCTCGCCCTCGACCACCCCGATGAATGTCTCCATCATCAGGTTGAAGGTACGCGGTTCCGTGAGTTCGCCGCCGCATACGGGGCACTTATTTTTCAACAAGTTTTCTTCCGGCAAATGGTCCTGGCGAAAGCGCCGCTTGCAGTTCTTGCAGTCTACCAGCCGGTCTACGAAGTTTTCGATATGGCCGCTCGCCTCCCACACGCGCGGGTGGGTGATGATACTGCCTTCGATCCCTACGACATTATCATTAGTCTGTACCATCGACCACCACCAGTAGCGCCGGATGTTGTTACGTAATTCAACGCCCAGCGGCCCGAAATCATAGATGCCGGAGACGCCCCCGTAGATTTCGGAGTTTGGGTAGACGAAGCCGCGCCTCTTGCTTAGCGAGACGATCTTCTCGATTGGAACCATTGGAGTGCCGGTAGCCTGTGTTTTTTCCTCTGTCTGTGTCATGAGTGGTTTCCTCCGCAAAAAATTTTCCACAACTTAGCTGCCCTATGAAGAAAATTGCACCACCAGGTCATGGGTGTTTTTCTCCTCATAAAAAATCCCCAGGCGTCCAATACGCCCAGGGACGAATGCGCCTACGTAGGCCCGGGGCCACTACGTCTTACGGCGGCATGCGCGGTTCCACCCTGCTTCTTCACGTGCGTGAAGCCACTCATTGTAATCCAGCTCCGAAGCGCCGTTCACCTGTTGCGGATTGCCGACCTCGCACCTTCTATCGGCTCGCTGCTACCCTGGCGGGTTACTCTTCTTCATCATCGCTGGAGGATAGTGTTTCGTTTGTACCTCATCTAGTATAGCCGAAGCTGTCAATAGATGCAACTTGCTCACTCCCTCCTCAGCGCCTCAATCGGGTCCAGCCGCGCCGCACGCTGCGCCGGATAAAAGCCAAAGACAGCACCCACAACTGCGGCAAAGCAGAACGCCAGCAACGCTGCCCGTGGATCCAGCACAAAAGGCGCGTTACTCACAGAAGCGTTTATCCATGCGCCGATCAGGCCTACCGCTATTCCCACCAGACCACCCAGGGCGCTCAACATTAACGCTTCAATCAGGAACTGTGCCATTACGTCGCCAGGATGCGCGCCAATGGCGATACGAATGCCAATCTCGCGTGTGCGCTCGGTTACCGAGACCAGCATAATATTCATTATGCCGATGCCGCCTACCAGGAGGGAGATCGCCGCCACGCTCACGAGCAGGAGTGTCAACGACTGCTGGACACCCTGCACGGTCTGGAGGATCTGCGATTGATTTTGAATGGTGAAATCGTCCTGCTGTGGAGTAGCGATGTGGTGGCGCTGCTCCAGCAACTGCTGAATCGCGGTCTGCACGTCGTTGACTTGTGTTGCGTTATCCGCAAACACGTCAATGGAATTGACAGACTGGCTGCCCGTGAGCCGTTGTTGCGCGGTGCTGAACGGCACAAAGACGACGTCATCCGCATTGCCGAAACCGCCCGCTGCTCCCTTGGAGACAAGCGTGCCAATAACGGTAAAGGGCACATTGCGGATGCGAATCTGCTGGCCAATGGGGTCGATGCCCAGTGGAGTGAACAGGCTGTCCACGACTTGCTGGCCCAGCACAGCAACGGCGCCGGTACTCTGCTCGTCTCCCTGCGTGATGAAGGCCCCTTCCTGCACCTGCCAGCTGCCAATCTGCTGATAACTCGGGTAGACTCCCTGTACCTGCGTCGCCCAGTTCTGGTTGCCGAATATCACCTGCCCGCTGACATTTACCACGGGACTGACAGCAGCTACATTGGGTACCTGTGCAGTAATGGCATCGGCATCAGCCTGTGTGAGCGTTTGCAGCGTGCCTGCACCCTGCCTCACGCCAAAACCGCGCGCGCTGCCTGACCTGATGACGAGCTCATTCGGACTCAGGCCCGAGAGGCGCTGGTTGATGGTGGCCGAGTTGCCCTCGCCGGTGGCAATGACCATAACCACGGCGGCCACCCCTATGATAATGCCAAGCGAGGTGAGCAGAGAGCGGAGCACATTGGCTCGTAGTGCTTCCAGTGCGCTTACATAGCTCTGATAAACAGCGAGTAAACCGCGGGCACGTCCACGTCGCCGGTCCATCGGAGGAAACTCCAGCGATGTCGAAGACTGCGCCATGTGTGTATCGGCCCCTGGTCTTGGAACACTCATCGTTTTACCTTTCCCCTTCTGCTGGAGGTTGCCGCAGCAGTCGCTCCTGAGCCATGGCCGGCGTCACATTGACGGTATCCTGCATCACTCGCCCGTCGCGAAACGTGACCTTGCGGCTGCAGTAGCTGGCTATGTCCGCTTCGTGCGTGACAAGCACAACGGTAATACCGCGCGCATTGAGCCTTTGCAGAATCGTCAAAATCTCCATACTGGTCCGGCTATCCAGGTTGCCTGTTGGCTCGTCGGCCAGAATTAACGATGGGGCATTGACCAGCGCACGAGCAATTGCGACACGCTGTTGCTGTCCACCTGATAGTTCCATCGGTCGATGGTGCGCCCGCGAGGCCAGGCCCACCATGGCCAGGGCCCACAACGCGCGTTGTTCTCGTTGTTCTGTCGGCACCCCCGCGTAGACCAGCGGCAACTGCACATTGGCGAGTGCTGTCATCCACGGCAGCAGGTTGAAGTTCTGAAAGACAAAACCGATCTCCCGATTGCGCACGTCAGCCAGTTCACCGGTGCTCATCTCGCCCACCGGTATGCCGTCGAGCCAGTAGTTGCCGCTGGTGGGACGATCCAGGCAGCCCAGGATGTTCATAAGCGTCGATTTCCCAGAACCCGATGGCCCCATAATGGCTACGAACTCGCCACGTGCTATCTCCAGGTCAACGGCGCTCAGCGCTGGCACAACAGTACGCCCCAGATAGTAGTCTTTGCTCAGTTTCCACACGCGAATAACAGGCACTGCAGCCGTTGCCCCGTTCGATTGCTGATCATATTGCATATACTTCATCCCTTCAGGACTCTTTCAGCCACCGAACCCCCCACGGAAGGGATTACCACCACCGCCACCGCCGCCACCCCCGTTCGAGGGAGTAGTAGTATTGCCACCCGTCTGGCTCACTACTACCTGATCACCTTCACGCAGCCCGGAAAGCACCTCGGTGAATTGTCCATTGCTCAACCCCGTAGTGATCGCCACCGGAACCAGCTTGCCGTTACGCAGTACCACTACGACGCCTCGCGTTCCTGTCGCGGTACTTGTGGCACTGGAGGCGAGTGAGGACAGAGCAGAACGGCTCAGTTCTCCAGATCGCAGAGCGATGCCCGGGAAGCTGAGTGCCGCAGCAGGAACCAGCAATACCCCTATACGCTCAGCGGTTGTAATGTTCACCGTGGCAGTCATGCCGGAGTAGAGGTGGGTACCGTTCAGGCTCTGCTTGTCTACTGTAAGCTTCACCGTGTAGTAAACGACATTCGAGGTGGCCTGTCCGATAGTTTCAACAGCGGTTACGCTGGCTCGAAACGTCTGCGTGGGATAAGCGGTCACGGTGAACTGTGCGGGCTGGCCTACCTGCAAGCCGCCAATGTCCGCTTCATTCACCTGGGCAGTTATACCGATCTTGCTCATATCAAGCAGGACTATAAATGCCTGCGACGACGTGCTGCTAGAACTAGAACCGGTTCCTACAGTTTCACCAATCGAGCCATTAATTGCCGCCACGGTCGCCGCCACGGGAGCAGTGAGGGTTGCATTCTGGGCGGCATCGGTGAGGTTATTTTGCTCTGGTTCTGCGCTGAAGTGGCGCTCGTGTTGGCCTGCTGCTGCGCCTGTGCATATTGATCCTTCGCCAATTGATCGCAATTCGGTGAAACAGTGGGCGCAGGTGTAGGGGTCGGGGGTGTACTCTCGGCATACTCACAGGCGGCGAGCGCATTCTGCTCCTGGGCCTTGGCGATTTTCAGCGCGATCTCGTTTGCTGCCTCCACATTGCCCAGGTTCGCCTGCGCCGCGCCGACAGAGTTTTGCGCGGCAACGACGCCCAGTTGCGCTTGATTGACGGCACTCTCGAGCGCTGTCTTATCGATGTTGAGTTTGGCCAGAACCTGGCCCTTTTTTACCTGCTGTCCTACCTCTACGTCGATCGCTTTCACCTGGCCAGCCGTGAGGAAGTTCATGTCATACTCGGCGTTGGGGGTGACGGGGCCGGTCGCGGAAACCTGCACGGTAATATTGCCCGTGGTGACGGCTGCTTGAGTAAACCGCACGACTGGTTGGTTAGCACGTCGCATATAAAAGATAACGCCGCTTGCAATGAGTATTACCAGCAGCACGATTACCAGAGCAATTATCCTGCCGC
>WNGQ01004892.1_pt1 | contig 13221 bp, 11 predicted proteins | sample 5407661 | NCBI WGS metagenome assembly WNGQ01 (sample SAMN13153382, study PRJNA577476) | soil metagenome | isolation source: 60 cm soil or saprolite under Garry oak tree replicate 2 | place: USA:California | collected 2016-06-15
GGGGTCGTCGACATCTCAGTTCCGATTCTGGGTCCCAGCGACGCCGCGATCGCCGTACTCACCTGCCCTTACGTGATACGCCTCGACGACACGGTTGCAAAAAGCGAACAAGAGACGTGCCAATTTTTGCAGCAGGCGGCTCACTCCCTCCGTGTCGGCTAAGCCGTCGTCGGAACACGACCCGAGCCAGGGCGAGCGAATGATCGCGATTCACCATTCAAAGGCAACCGTCTGGAAATCGGGAACGCCGCCACATCCCTCGCACAACCGCAACAGCTGCTGCTGGTCCAGATCACGATGAATGCCGCTTCTCACAAGAAGCGTTGACAGCCCCATTGCGCGGGCGCCGGCCATATCGTGCTCTGGACTGTCGCCGATCATGACGACGCGGGCGTGCTGGCCCATCGCGGCGATTTCGACCGCGTGGCTGAAGATGGCAGGATAGGGCTTGCCGACATATTCGACCTGACCGCCGAGACTTTCGTAGATCTTTGCAATGGCGCCCGGAGCGGGAACGAGCTTGCCGTCTCGGATCATCGTAATGTCCGGGTTGATGCAGATCGCCGGCACGCGCGCGCCCGCGGCGGGCGTCAACGTCGAGCGATAGACGTCCAGCGAGGTGCGCGGCGCGTCCGAGCCCGCGAAGACCAGGAAGTTGGCGTCCTGCGGTCGAGGCACCAGCCGGAATTCGTCCGCTGAAAAGGCGTAGATATCTCCGCATCGCCCGATCACGCAGGCGTCCGCCCCGATCGCGAACCGGGGGCCGAGCGCGCCGCTCCGGGCAAGTTGCACGGCGACCTCTCCGGAACTCAGGACAGCATGGAGATTTGCGCGCGCAAAGCCTAGCGCCGCGAGCCGCGCCAGATTTGCCGCCGCGTCCTTGCCGGAATTCGTCACCACGACGACCTTCCGCCCGCCGGATGCGAGTCGGGCCAGTCCGTCGACGGCGCCCGGATAGGCCGCGACGCCGTCGTGCAGCACCCCGTACTGATCCACCAGGACGAGATCGAACTGGTCCGCGATCTCGCGCAATCCGACGATATGTTTCATGAGGGCGATCGCGCTCCCACGGCATGCAGCGCGAGGCGCGCGACGCCGACGGCGGCTTCGTCGCTTTCGGGGGTTCGCAAGGGAACGCCGAGCGCATTGGCGCGGATGCGGCTCCAGGGCTCATTCGCAGCGCCGCCGCCGACGGTGGCGACGCTCGTTAGTTGTGGTCCGCCAAGTTCGGCCAGACGCCGGTAGCCCAGCGCTTCAATCGTCGCGATACCTTCCAGAAGCCCATGCAGAAAGTCCGCATCGTCGTTTGGCCGCGGGGTCATCCGCGGCGACAGCGCTGGATCGTTGATGGGAAAACGTTCGCCCGGCGCGGGAAGGGGGTAGTAGTCGAGGCCGCTGGTCACGCCGGGATCAATCCGGCGGCTGATATCGCGGATGGCTTCGGGCGTGAAGAATTGCGCCAACACGGCGCCTCCGGTGTTCGAGGCGCCGCCCGCGAGCCACAGATCCCCGATCCGGTGGCTGTAAAGGCCATACTCCGGAGCGAACAGCGGTTGCTCGCTTGCGAGTTTGAGCACCAGCGTCGAACCAAGCGACGTGACGGCTTCTCCCGGCCTGTCGGCGCCAGTCGCAAGAAAGGCCGCGCATCCGTCGGTCGCGCCCGCGACGACGACTGCTCCGGCCGGTACGCCAAACCGCCGCGCGGCCTCTGCGGTGATCTCCCCGGTCGCTGTGCCGGCCGGAACGACCGCGGGCAGCTTGCCGGGCTCGACGCCTGCGTCAACGATCCATTCCGGCCAGGCGCGGGCGATGGGATCGTATCCGGTCTTCAGCGTGTTGCTTTCGTCACTGATGTCGAACCGTCCGGAGAATTGGCCGGCGATCCAGTCTGCTTGATGGATCATCCTCACAATGCCCTCGGTCTGTTGAAGGCGCACGGCCCGCGCGAGCGGCGACGTTATGCCGTGCACCGCGGCGCGCGCCGGTGCGACCCGGCCGACGGCAGCAACAGCGGCGTCATCGGCCCGATCATGATAGAGGCTTCCCGCTGTGACGGGTTTTCCCAGCGCGTCGACCGCAACCAGCGTACCTGACGTGCCATCCACCGCGAGTGCACCGATCCGCGCAAGGTCGACGGCCGACGCAAGGCGTGCCATGGCTTCGCCGAGCGCGATGGCCCACACCGCAGGATCCTGCGTGATACGGGGACCGTCGCGCAGCGGCGCCGGCATGGTGGATGCTGCGAATGCCGCGACGCGTCCGGCCTGGTCGATTGCGGCGACACGCACGCCCGAGGTTCCGACATCGATGCCGAGCACGAGATCGCTCATCGGACCCTCTGGTCAAGTGACTGCCGGTACGTCTCTGCGTCCCAATCGAGCAGTTGAGCTTCGTCCGCCGGGCTCAAGGGATCGATCTGATCGTCGCCTGCCAGGCGGCAGGTGACGTCGGCGAGGCAACGCGCGAGCGCACGGGCACTCGGCGTCGCGGTGTCGTGCAGGAGGACTCCCGCACCGGGGACGATGACAACAGGTGCGCCGGGACGCCCGAGACGTTGCGCGGCATCCGCCGCGCGCTCCAGACCCACGGTCTCAAGGATGCCGGGCCCGAGAAAAACGACATGGTCCGGGTAGAGTGATCCGCGCCGCGCCGCGGCAAGGCTCACGGCATCGGTTGCTATCGCGTGCAGTTGGTCGTCTTCCGCGGAGGAGTAGCCGCCGCCCTCAACCCGGCGCAGCGCTTCGCGATCGACGTGCGGCGTTGCGCGGACCGGGCGGGCCAGCCGTCGCGAAACTTCGGCGCGCAGTTGCGCGGCGTCGGCGACGCTGTCGGCGGCGACGACGAGGCCATGCTTGCCGAGCACCACGATATCGGTCCCGGCGCGGAGATGTTCGGCCATCGCCCGCCCCAGCGATGCCCCCGGGCGGACGTAAGGCACGAATGTCCAATTCAGACCCGCCAAGGATGCGGCGAGCCGTTCGGCCGCGTTCGAGAGGCAGGCGATCGAAATCGTCTCGACGCAATGCACGTGCAACACCACGTTCTGCGGCATCACGGCATGGAGTGTGGTTTCGATCGAAGGCCGCAAGGCTGAGCGCTCGAGGTCATGGCGAACGAAGGCGCTGCATGTTTCGCAAGCGGGATCGCCCGCCGCCAAACCAACGAGCACCGCCGCGAAATCGACCGGGATCAGAATAGGTCGCGACGTCGCTTCCATCATCCAGGTGCCGCTCGCCTTCACCCACATCACGCCGTCTCGCTTCAGCGAGATATTGCCGCCGGGGCCTTGCACAACGAGCGGGTCTCGGCCCAGGCTCGCCGCGAGACCGATCAGGTCTTCCATTTCGGGATTCTCGAACATGGTCACGTCATTCTTGCCACGGTGCGCGATGCAATCGGGGCGTGCTACCTTGCGGCCGTCTCGGCCGGCGGATCCTGCACGCCATAGCTGCCGAACGCGGCGGCGGTTTCGCTGATCTCGGCTTCGCTCAGCAACACCGGTCCGCCGATCGCGAGCGAGAGATAATACTGCCGGGCGATGGTCTCGAGTTCGACCGCCAGCCACATGGCTTTGTCCAATGAGGCGCCGGTCGCGATCATTCCGTGATTTGCAAGCAGGCAGGCGGTGCGGTTCTCCAGCGCCTTGAGGGCGTGCTCCGAGAGTTCCTTGGTGCCGAACCTGGCGTAGTCGGCGACGCGCACATTCATGCCGCCGAAGGCTGCCATCATGTAGTGGCACGCCGGAATTTCCTTGCGGGCGATCGCCAGCACGGTGGAATAGGTCGCATGGGTATGGACGATGCCGCCGACATCGGGCCGAGCCCTCATGATATCGAGGTGAAATCGCCATTCGGTGGAGGGCTTGAGCGGGCCCGTCCACGATCCGTAGTCCGCATCGATCGGCATCGCCGCGATCATCTCCGGCGTCATTGCGTCATAGGGGACGGCCGACGGCGAAATCAGCATCGTCTTGTCATGACGCGCCGAGATGTTTCCGGATGTGCCCTGGTTCAGTCCGCTGGCATTCATCCAGCGGCACTTGGCAATGATCGCTTCGCGCAACTGAAGTTCGGTGTCGGTCATGGTCGGCTCCTGACGATAGAGCGCAAATCGCGCCCGATATTCATGCCGGGCACGCGTTACGCAGGCCTCGGGACGCAGGCGGTCCGCTTCCAAGCCCGCTTTCGCCGTTTGCAGCGCAGCAGGCGAATTTGACTTGACGGCTCGCCGCGCCTCTGCAATTTTTTGCAACAAGTGAAAAAATTTGCAAGGGGAGATTTCGGCCGTGCCTGCGCGCTCAGAGAAGCTGCCGATGCTGGATGGCGATGAGTCGCTGGCGACGCGCGCGGCCTGGCTCTATTTCGCGGCCGGCCTCACCCAGTCGGAGATCGCGAGCCGTCTCAACATCCAAAGCACCAAAGCCCATCGCTTGATCGCGCGCGCGAGCCGCGAGGGCATGATCCGCGTCTTCGTGGAAGGTCCGGTGGCCGAATGCGTCGCGCTGGAAAACGCGCTTGTTCAGCGCTTCGGCCTGTCGTTCTGCCGGGTCGCGCCGGATCTCGGCGAGAGTGATCTGCCGTTGAAGGCCCTGGCGCTCGAAGGCGCGGCTTACCTGCGTCACATCCTCGAGCGCGGCGAAGACAAGGTGATCGGGGTCGGCCATGGCCGCACGCTCGCGGCCGTGGTCCAGCAGATGCCGCAGACACCGACGCGGGGCGTGCAGTTCGTGTCCCTGCTCGGCGGATTGACGCGAAAATTCGCGGCCAATCCGTTCGACGTCATTCACCGGCTCGCGGAGCGCACCGGCGCCGAGGCCTATCTGCTGCCGGTGCCCGTCTTCGCGAACTCGGTCTCCGACAGGGCGGTCCTGATGCAGCAATACGGCATCGCCGACGTCTTCGCTCTGGCGCGCGAGGCGTCGCTGCTGATCGTCGGCATCGGTCAGGTCAGCGGCGAAGGCTTTCTGGTTTCGAGCGGCATGATCAAGGCGGATGAGCTGGGTGAGCTGGAGCGGGTCGGCGCCTGTGCCGATCTGCTCGGGCACTTCTTCGGCACCGACGGTCGAATACTGGACATCGATTTGTCGGCCCGCGCGACCTCGATGAGCGCGGCCGACCTGGCGAAGCATCGCATCGTGGCGATCGCGGGCGGAACGGCCAAGGTCGCTGCCCTGCGCGCGGTCCTGCGTAGCGGCGTGCTTCGGGGACTGATCACCGACGAAGCGACCGCTCAGGCGCTCGTAACCGACAAGCCGGAGGTCACATCCGGCAAAGCAAAGAGCAAGAATCGGAAGGGAAAGTGAAAACGTAAAGGGAGGTAAATATATGTTCGACCGCGAGAAGAACCTGTTCGACTCCTACGCCACGAGACGCATCAGCCGACGTGACCTGCTTGACGGTGCCGCAAAACTCGGTGTCGCCGGCATCGCTGCCAACGCCGCGTTTGCGTCCTCCGTGTCGCAAGCCATGGCGGCTGATTTCAACTGGAAGGGCCAGTCCGGCAAGTCCGTCAAGCTGCTCTTGAACAAGCACCCCTATGTCGACGCGATGATCGGCGATATCGAGGCGTTCAAGTCGCTCACCGGGATGAACGTCAGCTATGATATTTTCCCGGAGGACGTCTATTTCGACAAGGTGACGGCGGCGCTGTCCTCGAAGTCGGACCAGTACGATGCCTTCATGACCGGCGCGTACATGACCTGGACCTACGGTCCGGCCGGCTGGATCGAGGACCTCAACACCTACATCAAGGACGCGTCGAAGACGAACCCACAGTTCAACTGGGACGACGTGCTGCCCGGCTTGCGCGCGTCGACCGCGTGGGACGGCGTCGCCGGGTCCGAGCTCGGCTCGGGCAAGGCCAAGCAGTGGTGCATCCCATGGGGCTACGAGCTGAACAACATCGCCTACAACAGAAAAATCTTCGACAAGGTCGGCGTCAAGCCACCGAAGAACCTCGACGAGATGCTCGAGGTCGCGGCCAAGATCACCAAGGATGCGGGAGGGCCATATGGCGTCGGCGTCCGCGGTTCGCGCTCATGGGCGTCGATCCATCCGGGCTTCCTGTCGGCCTATTCCAACTTCGGCCAGAAGGACTTCGTGATGGAAGGCGGCAAGCTGAAAGCCGCGATGAACACCAAGGCGTCGAAGGACTTCCATGAGAAATGGGTCGGCATGATCCAGGGCTCGGGTCCGAAGAACTGGTCGACCTACACCTGGTATCAGGTCGGCACCGACCTTGGCGCGGGCGCCTCCGGCATGATCTTCGACGCCGATATTCTCGGCTACTTCATGAATGGCGGCGAGAACAAGGAAAGAGGCAATCTGGGCTACGCGCCTTTCGCCGCCAACCCGGCCGCGAAAGCGCCGACGCCGAACGTCTGGATCTGGTCGCTCGCCATGTCCAGCTTCTCCAAGCAGAAGGATGCCGCATGGATGTTCATGCAGTGGGCGGCGTCCACCGAGCATGGTCTGTTCGGCGCCCGCAAGATGGATTTCGTCAACCCGGTGCGCGCGTCGGTCTGGAAGGACAGCGAGTTCCGAGACCGGATCGCGAAGTCGTATCCCGGCTACCTCGAGCAGCACGACGTGTCGGCTCCCGGCGCCAAGATCTACTTCACGGCGCAGCCGCTGTTCTTCGACCTGACGACCGAGTGGGCGGCATCGCTGCAGAAAATGGTGGCGAAGGAGGTCAGCGTCGACGAGGGGCTCGACAAGCTCGCCGACAGCATCAATCGCCAGCTGAAGCAGGCGGGACTCGGCTGACGGATCGGCATAGGATTGGTGTCGGTTCCTCCGCACCATGAGCGGCGCTGGCTCGGACTGTGGCCCCGGGCCGAGCCAGCGTCGTCCCCCTGCACCGCCTGGCCACGATGAGCATGACGCAACTGGTTCAGATCAACGCGCCGACCGCCCGCATGACGAAGCTGCGCGGTCGCGTGCTGCCGTATCTGCTGAGCCTGCCGGCGCTGCTGGTTTGCGTGGCGATCCTCGTCCCGTTCTGCACGGCGGCGTTTTATTCACTGCAGCGCTATCGGCTCAACCTGCCCTATCTGCGCGGCTTCATCGGCGTTCAGAACTATGTCGATTTCGTCTCGGACCCGGCATTCTGGAACACTTTCCGTATCTCGCTGACTTATACTGCGTTGACCGTTATCCTCGAGCTGCTGCTCGGTCTGGCCATCGCGATGTTATTGCGCCGCCCGACGCGTTTCCATAACGCGGTCTCGATCGTGCTCTTGCTTCCGCTCATGACCGCGCCGGCCATCGCGGCGTTGATGTGGAAGCTGATGACCAATCCGAGTTTTGGCATCTTGTCCTATCTCGTCAGCCTGCTCGGGATCCAGGACTTCAAATGGGCCTCCGATCCGGCGACCGCGCTGTTCACCGTCGTGCTGGTCGACATCTGGGTCTATACGCCCTTCATCATGATCCTGCTGCTCGCGGGTCTGCGGTCGCTGCCCCGTCAGCCGTTCGAGGCGGCCGCGCTCGACGGTGTTCCCGCGACCTTCGTCTTCTTTCGCATCACGCTGCCGATGCTGGCGCCCTACATCATCACGGCCTCGCTGTTCCGGCTGCTCGATTCGATCCAGCAGTTCGACATCATCTACGCGATGACGCAGGGCGGGCCCGGCGATCGCCTGATGGTGTTTCAGGTGCAGGCCTATCTGGAGTTCTTCCAATATACCAATGTCGGCAGGTCGGCGGCGCTGTTGATGATCCTCTGGGTCATCACCAACATCCTGTCGAATATCTTCATCAAGAATTGGCTGAGGCTGCGCGAGCGCGCGCACCGTCATCAATGACGCGGTCGGGGAATTGAACAATGGAGCATGTCAGCCTCGCGGGTCGGATCTTCCGGGGAACTGCGCTCGCGCTGGTGCTGCTGTTCTTCATGTTCCCGATCGTCTGGATTCTGCTGATGTCGTTCCAGAGCAACGAGCAGATCCTGCGGATACCGCCGCGGCTGGTGTTCGAGCCGACCTTGGCGAACTACCGGGCGCTGATCTCCGGCCAGTTGCAGACCGTCGCAGGCAATCTCGACATCCCCTTCATGCACAATCTGTGGAACAGTTTCGTGCTGTCGAGCGCCGCCGTGCTGCTGGCGCTGGTGCTGGGCGTGCCGGCGGCCTATGCCTTCGCGCGCTTCAGGTTTCGCCTTGGCGAGACCATCGCGTTCACGCTGCTCTCGTTTCGCTTCGCGCCGCCGCTGCTGGTGCTGCTGCCACTGTCGCTCTACTACCAGCAGCTCGGTCTGAACGACACGTATTTCGGCATCGTCTGGGTCTACCAGCTGATCGCGCTGCCGCTGATCCTGTGGATCGTGCGGGGATATTTCGAGGACATCAGTCCGGACATCGAGCACGCGTACCGCCTGGCGGGGCATTCGTGGGCTGAGACGTTCGCACGGATCGCGGTGCCGTTGGCCGGGCCGGGCATCGCCGCCGCGGGACTGCTCTCCTTCATCTTCTGCTGGAACAATTTCGTGTTTGCGCTGATCCTCGCCTCGGCCGACAAGCAGCCGGTGACGGTGGGCGCGCTCGCATTCGTCACGGCGTCCGGCATTCAATATGGCCAGATCGCCGCGGCGATCGTTCTGTCCGTGACGCCGACCTTGCTGCTTGCGCTGTACGCGCAGCGCTATCTGGTCGAGGGCCTGTCGCTGGGCGCGGTGAAAGGCTAAAGACGATGGCGCGGCTCGAGATCAAAGCGATTGGCAAGGCATTCGGCGCGGCGCGGCCGGCCAACGGGCTCTCGCTCACCGTCGAGCCGGGGGAAATTGTTGCGGTGTTCGGGCCGTCGGGCAGCGGCAAGACCGTCCTCCTGCGCATGATCGCGGGCATGTTCGAACCCGACGAGGGCGAGATTATCGTCGGCGGGCGGTCGATCGTGGGCGTGGCGCCGGAGCACCGCGGAATCGGCATGGCGTTCCAGAATTTCGCGCTGTTCCCGCACATGAGCGCGCGCGCGAACATCGCCAGCGGCTTGCGGGCGAAGGCCAGTGGGACCGGCGCGGGTCCGTCGAAGGTTCAGGCGATCAGCCGCCTCCTGAAGATCGAGCATGTGCTCGATCATCTCCCGCGCGAGCTTTCGAATGGCCAGAAGCAGCGCACCGCGCTCGCCCGCGCCCTGATCGGTGATCCCGAGGTGCTCCTGCTGGACGATCCGCTGCGCAACGTCGACGCCAAGCTGCGCTACGAGATGCGCCTCGAATTGCCGAGCCTGCTTCGCCGCGGCGCGGCCGCTGCGCTCTACGTCACGCAGGATTACCGTGAGGCGATGGCCATCGCCGATCGCATCGCGGTGCTCATCAACGGCAGCTTCGAACAGGTGGCGACGCCGGAAGAGATCTACGCTGCGCCAGCCTCGGTTGCGGTCGCGCGATTGTTCGGCGACCCCACGATCAATCTCGCCGAGATCCAGCCGTTCGAGGAGCACGGCGCGCTGTTCGCAATGTTGTCAGGCGCGAAAATCCGGCTCGGCAGGTCCGACGGGCAGCCTCTCGATCGGCCGTGCTGCCTCGGAATTCGGCCCGAACATCTCGCGATTTCCCGCCTCGCCGGCGATGATGCGGTTCGCGCGCGAATCCTTGCGATGACGCCGCTGCATGAGAAGGCGATCCTGCTGTTGAAACTGGCCGATGGCGGCGAGTGGCTCGCCGCGTTGCCGCCGCGCGCGATGGAGGAGCCCACGGAGGGGGATGTCTTCATTCGGTTCGCGCCGGAGCATGCGTTGCTATTTGACCGGGCGAGCGGGCAGCGCGTCTGCCTGTCGAATCGGCGACGGGCCGCGTGATCAGAGGGGGATGATGGGCATGCTCGAGCTTCGGGGTATCGACAAGGTGTACCGCAGCCGCGGCAAGCCGGCCGTCCATGCCGTGCGCGCGCTCGACATGGAGGTGCGGCAAGGCGAGATCGTCGCGCTGTTGGGATCGTCGGGTTGCGGCAAAACCTCGACGCTGCGCATGATTGCCGGGTTCGAGAGTGTCACCTCCGGGGCGATTGCGCTCCGCGGGCGGCGCATCGATGGCCTGCCGCCGGCGCGGCGAAAGGTGGCGATGGCGTTCGAGGGCTATTCGCTCTATCCGCCGCTCACGGTGCGCGAGAACATCGCATTTGCGCTGAAATCACGGCAGCTACCCCGCGCCGACGTGACCCGGCGCGTCGAGGCCGTCGCGCGACTGGTGGAGATCGACGACATCCTCGAGAGCTTTCCGCGCGCGATCTCCGGTGGGCAGCAGCAGCGCGCCTCGCTCGCGCGTGCGCTGGTGCGCGACGCCGATCTCCACCTGCTCGACGAGCCGATGGGCCAGCTCGAGCCGCAGCTTCGCGCGGTGCTGCGCGGCCGGATCAAGAGCCTCATGGCGGAGCGCCAGATGACGGCGATCTTCGTCACCCATGACCAGACCGAGGCGAGTGCGCTGGCGGACCGCATCGCGGTGATGGAAGACGGCGTGCTGCAGCAATTCGCCGGCGAAAGAGAGCTGAAGGAGAACCCCGCGAACCTGTTCGTTGCAAGCTTCATCGGCGAGCCGCCGATGAATGTGCTCGATGCCACGGCGGCGCGCTCCGACGGTGGCTTCCGCTTTTCCGTCGGACCTGACGTCAGCTTCGAAATTCCGGACGAGACCCTTAGCGCGGCGGCGCGGAAAGGCTTCGAGGATGCACCACGGGTGCGGATCGGCATCCGGCCGCAGAAGATCGGAATCGGAACGGGGGATGTGCGCGTGCGCGTCGTCTCCAATCAATGGCTTGGCGATCAGTCGCACGTCGCCGGCGATTTTGGCGGAAGCCTGCTGATCGCCGTGACGCCCAACCGGATCGCGGCGAGATCAGGAGATATCGTCTCGTTCGCGTTGGAGCCGCGTCATCTGCATATCTTCGCGGCCGACGGTGTTTGCGTCCGTCATGCGGAGGCCACCTGACGATGTCCGCCCGACCAACCCGTGATGTCGTCATCGGCATCGACGCCGGCACTTCGCTGATCAAGACGGTGGCGTTCACGCGCGAGGGCAGGCAGCTTGGCAGCTTCTCGCTCCCCAACGTCTATCGCGCCTCGGGAGGAGGCCGTGTCGAGCAGGACATGCTCCGCACCTGGGACGATACGGTGCTCGCGCTCCGCGGCCTTGCGGCGAGCGTGCCGGATCTCGACACGCGTGTCGCGACGATTGCCGTCACTGGCCAGGGTGACGGCACATGGCTGATCGACGCTGAGGGGCGGCCCGTTGCGCCGGCGCTGCTCTGGCTCGATTCGCGCGCGGCTTGCCTGGTGGAAGAGATTCGCGCGAGCCCGCGAAATGCCGCGCTCTACCGGCGCACCGGCTCCGGTCTCAATGCATGTCAGCAAGGGCCGCAGCTGGCGTGGCTGCAAGCCAACGCACCGGAATGCCTATCCCGGGCCGTGACCGCGTTCCACTGCAAGGACTGGCTCTATTTTCGCCTCACCGGAATGCGCGCGACCGACCCTTCGGAGGCGACCTTTTCGCACGGGAATTTCCGCACCCGTGGCTACGATCCGGAAACGGCACGGCTGATCGGCATCGCCGATCTGGCCCGCCTCGTGCCCGACGTCGTCGATGGCGCATCCGAGACCCATCGGCTCGGCGCGGCGGCGGCCGCGGAGACGGGTTTGCCGGTGGGGGTGCCGGTATCGCTCGGCTACGTCGATGTCATTTGCAACGCGCTTGGAGCGGGCCTCTACGATCATGCGCCGGAGGTCGGCTGCACCATCATCGGCTCGACCGGAATGCACATGCGACTTGCAGCCAGCGCCGATGCGGTGACGCTGAATGCCGAGGCGACCGGCTACACCATGCCGTTTCCCGTGCCCGGCCACTATGCCCAGATGCAGTCCAACATGGCTGCGACCCTCAATATCGACTGGCTGCTCGACCTGGCGCTGGGCATCCTTGCCGGCGAAGGCGTGCTGCGATCGCGGGCCGACCTGATCCGCCGTCTCGACGACCACGTGATGCAGGCGAGGCCGGGTGAGGTGGTGTTTCATCCCTTCATCTCGGACGCCGGCGAGCGTGGTCCGTTCGTGGCGCACGACGCCTGCGCGCAATTTCTCGGGCTGCGTTCGCGCCACGGCTACTGGGATCTGATGCGGGCGGTCATGGAGGGGCTCGCCTTCGCCGCACGCGACTGCTACGCCGCCATCGGACCGCTGCCGCGGGATGTCCGTCTCACGGGCGGGGCGGCGCGCAGCCGCGCGCTCCGCGCCATCCTCGGAGCCGCCTTGGATTCGAACGTTCGTGTCTGCAGCCGGGAGGAGGCTGGCGCGGCTGGTGCGGCGATGATCGCGGCGGTCGCCACAGGATGCTATCCGGACATGGCCGCCTGTGCCGACGACTGGGTGATGCCCCATCTTGGCGAGCCGCAATCCCCCGATGCCGGCCTCGCGGCGCGTTACGAGCAGATGTTTCCGGCCTATGTCGAGGCAAGGCTCGCTGCGCGCCCGCTCTGGAAGCGGCTCGCCGCCTTGCGCGCGGGAGGCGTCGATGTCTGAGACCATCGCGATCATCGGCGATCGCTTCATGCTGCCCTCGGTCTTCGCCAATCGGATCGCCGCAACGTGCGGCAACGGCGTGAGGATCAAAACCCTCGAGCAGCAATGGCCCGACCGCCCCATGGAGCATGGCTACGCCGATCCGGCGCTCGACCGCCTCAAGGAATTCATGGGCGATCCGGACGAGGTCGCGGATTTCATCGATGACGCCACGATGTTTGTCACCCACCTGGCGCCGGTCTCGCGGGCGATGCTGGAGCGGCTGCCCCGCCTCAAATTCATCGCGGTCTCGCGCGGAGGGCCGGTGAACATCGATATGCAGGCCGCGCGCGACTACGGCGTGCTGGTCGTCAACACCCCCGGCCGCAATGCGAGCGCGGTTGCCGAGTTCACGATCGGCGCCATTCTGGCCGAGACGCGGCTCATTCGCGCCGGTCACGAGGCGTTGCGCGCCGGTGAGTGGCGGGGCGATCTCTACCGCGCCGACCGCACCGGCCGGGAGCTCGGCGAAATGACGGTCGGGGTCATCGGCTACGGCGCGATCGGCAGCCGCGTGGTGAAATTGCTCAAGGCGTTCGGTTGCCGGCTTCTGGTCGCCGACCCCTACGTCCAGCTTTCCGTCCAGGACCGCAATGACGGGGTTGAGCATGTTGCGCTCGGGTCCCTTCTCGCACAGGCTGACGTCATCACGCTGCATGCCCGGGTGACGCCCGAG
>WNGQ01004895.1_pt1 | contig 13220 bp, 12 predicted proteins | sample 5407661 | NCBI WGS metagenome assembly WNGQ01 (sample SAMN13153382, study PRJNA577476) | soil metagenome | isolation source: 60 cm soil or saprolite under Garry oak tree replicate 2 | place: USA:California | collected 2016-06-15
CGGAGCTGAAGGACTACAGCTACCGGATCTGGATCGGCTTTGCCGCGGGCGCGGGGATTCCGGAGGAAGCGGCAAGAAAGCTCCAGGACGCGTTCATGCGCGCCCCGCGCGCCCCCGCCGTGCGCCAGACGCTCGAGGCGAACGATTTCGAAGTCATCGCTTCGACCGCGCAGGAGTTCGCCCGGGAGCTGCGCGCGGAGCTCGATCGCAACCGCAAGGTCATCGCAAGCGGCGCGATCACCGTCGAATGAGAAGTGCACCATGAACGACATGCCCCGCCGGCAGGAGAAACGCCCAATGATCGCGATGACAAAATCCCGAATCGATGTTGTTCCGCTCACCCGGCATATCGGGGCGGAAATCCGCGGGCTGGACCTGCACGACAGGCCCGACGACGAGACCATCAAGGCGATCTATCGGGCCTGGCTCGATCACCTCGTGATCGTTTTCCCCGACCAGAAGCTCGAGCAGGAAGACCTCGTGCGCGTCACCGGCTATTTCGGCGAGATGGGCATGCCGCGCCGGCCGCCGCAATTCTTCCCGAAGGGCTATTCGCGGCTCCTGCCGGGGATCATGCTCATCTCGAACGTCCGCGAGAACGGCGAGCCGATCGGAGCGCTGCCGGACGGCGAGATGATGTTCCACCACGACATGATCCACTCCGAGATGCCTGACAAGGCGACCATGCTTTACTCGGTCGAAATTCCCGACACCGGCGGCAATACGCTGTTCGCAAGCGGCTATGCCGCCTACGACACGCTCGATCCCGCGGTGCGCAACAAGCTCAGCGGCCGCAAGGCCATCCATCACTACAACTATGGCTCGACCCGGAAGGGTGACAGCAAAGGCACCGAGGCGTTCGGCGAGTGCGTCCACCCGGTGTTCCGCACCAATGAGGACACCGGCCGCAAGGCGGTCTACGTCAACCGGCTGATGACGGCCGGCATCGTCGACATGCCGAAGGAAGAGAGCGGCCCGCTGCTCAACGCCGTGTTCAACCACGCCGAGAGGAAGGAGTTTGTCTACGAGCACGTCTGGCGCGTCGGCGACTTGCTCCTCTGGGACAACCGCTGCTCTTCCCATGCGCGCACGGATTTCCCCTCGACGCAACGCCGGTTGATGTGGAGAACGACGGTCAAGGGTGCCAAGCGGCCGTACTGAGCGGGCGCGAGCACGGTCTGACCTGTAGTGCCGGCCTCCGGCTTCTCACCAAGTGAACTGGCGCAACGGGAGGAACCGCAATGACAGCAAGGTCCGTCACGCTCGCGATAGCAACGCTCGCTCTCACGCTTCAAGCCGCGCATGCCGAGTCGCCCTTGCGCATCGCGCGCCAGGGAAGCCTGGAAGCCGGAGGCAGAGTCATCGAATGCACGACCAACGACGGCGCCGATCCGAGCAGCAAACGTTGGCCCCCCGGACACGTGGTCGTCGATAACGTCTACGCAAGCTACCAATACCCCGTCGAGCAGAAGTCTCCCTATCCCATCCTCTTCAATTCCGGCGGCGGCCACACGGCGCGCGTCTACGATACGACGCCCGACGGGCGCGAGGGCTGGCTGACGCTTTTCCTGCGGGAGGGTTTCGCGACCTACGGCGTTGACCGGGTCAATACCGGCCGCTCGGGCACCGACATTTGCAAGATCAATGCGGTGAGGTTGGGCCGCGCCCCGGTTTCCGAACTGCCGGCGATGAATCGCTACGCCTTCGAGTCCTCATGGGTCACCTTTCGCTGGGGGCCGCGTTTCGGCGAGCCATATCCCGACACGCAATTTCCCGTCGAAGCGGCCGACGCCTACTACCCGCAAACCGTGAGCACGTATCGCGATCCCGATGAAACGCGCAAAACCGTCGCGGCGCTGGCCGCTCTGCTGGACAAGGTTGGGCCCTCGATTTTGCAGACTTGGTCGTCTTCAGGATTGTTCGGCTATCTCGTGGCGGCCGAGCGCCCGGAATTGGTGAAAGGCATCCTTGCCGTCGAGACTTCTGTCGATGCCTTCGGCAAGATTCCGCAGGACAAGCTTCGGATCCTGACCCGGGTGCCGATCCTCATCGTCATTGGCGATCGTGCCCCGGACCGCGTCGAGTCCTCGCGCGCCTTCGAAAAAAAGATGAAGGCCATGGGCGGCGACATCACGATCGACGTCCTCCCGGAGGCGGGGATCAAGGGCAACGGTCACACGCTGATGCTGGAAAAGAACAACAAGCAGATCATGTTCCGGATGATCGCCTGGCTCGAGGCCCACGTATTGAGTCGAAAGTAGGCACTGCTGCATTGCGCGTAGCGCGGATGGAGCTCGGGCGAAAACTTGTCCCGTCCGTGCACCATCCCTTCACGAGGGACCAATCACGACAGGGCAATGACCTCGCATCAGTGCCCAGTTTACCCTCTGCGGAGAGCCAACCCTCAACGTCGGCTATCGGCCAAAGCGGACGTTCACGCCATAAGGGAAGCTATGGTAACGGCCCTAACAATGGTAGTTTAGCTTAGACGATTCCAATTAAAGCAGAGGTGCTCAATTGCGAATTCCTGCTCTTCAATCACATCCACCTATGAAACAGTCATGCCTGAACACGATCCATTGAAATTCGTAACTGGACTGGGAGCGAAGCTCGCAACTCGGTCACGTCATGTTTGTGCGCTTCTCGGTGCTGGAACTGCGCGAGCGTGTGGACTTCCTGATGTGGCGCAACTGCAGGAGCGTGTGCTTGGCGATCTTAAGGGTAACGATAAAAAAATGCTGAGCCAACAGCTAGTCGGGCGGAATTTGGAACAGGCGTTGACGCGCCTTCGTCGTATCACAGCCTTACTTACCGGAGAGAAAACGCTCGATGATTTGACCGCAGCGCAAGCGAAGGAACTAGACGTGAAGGTCTGTCAAGCAATTGTTAAAGCGCTCGACATCCAGGCTGCGGATTTAACCCCTGCAAAATACTTTGCCGCGTGGGTTGCGCGCACTAGCTATCACCTCCCGCTTGAGCTCTTTACCGTCAATTACGATTTGCTTCTGGAGACAGCACTTGAACATCTACGAGTGCCGTATTTTGATGGCTTTGTTGGCTATCTTAGGGCGCGCTTCCAAACTGAACTAGTGGAAGCTGTACCCGAAGCGGATAAGGAATGTGTACCAGCGTTCTTCGTGCGACTTTGGAAATTGCACGGCTCAGTGAACTGGAAACGAGAGCAGGATGAGCAGATCGTTCGTCTTGGCCAGCCAGTTGCTACCGGAGATGCAGCAGCAATCTATCCTTCGGACACCAAGTATGAGGAATCCCGGCGAGTACCGTTTGTGGTACTGCAGGATCGGCTGCGACGCGCGCTACATCTACCTGAAACCTTAGTGGTCGTATCTGGGTACTCGTTTAGCGATGATCATCTTAACGAAATGCTATTTGACGCCGCTACTCGTCGCGCGCGTTCCGAGATAATAGCGTTCTGCCATTCCGATATTCCGGAAAAGCTGGCACAACGCGCGGCTGCAACTCCGAATTTACAGGTAGTCAGTGACAATGAAGCGATACTTGGCGGCATACGTGCGAAATGGAAAGTTCCGAAGGAAGCACCACCAGACCTTTGGACCGATGGCAAGTTCACCTTGTGTGACTTCAAAAATCTAGCAAAATTTCTAGCTCGAAGCGGAACGCGGGAACCCGAGGATGACGCGGTGTTGGGAGAACTCCTAGCCAAAGTTATCGGAAAGAACAGTCAAGCCAAAGGTGGCGATGGTAATGGCTGAACGTGACCCAACTTGTATTGGGCGAGTGCGCCATGTTCTCGGTGCGACGATCACAGTTGCGCTTGATCGAGATTTGGCGGGAGTTGCGCCCATCTACCGCGGACGCTTGCAGCCTGTCGGCCAAATCGGCTCACTTGTGCGCATCCCCCAGGGGCTCGTCGACCTTATCGCCACAGTCAGTCTTGTTGGTATCGCAGAAATCTCTGGGCCACTCGCTCCGGTAGAAGCCGTTCAGCGCGACGAGCGCTGGTTGCAAATTACGCTGCTGGGCGAGATCGATCGCGCCACGGGACGCTTTCAGCGTGGTGTGGGCTCTTACCCCGGACTAGACGACCCGGTGCACTTCGCCACGCCGGATCACCTCTTGACGATCTTCCCGCACGAGGACGATCAACACCTGCGTCTCGGATGCTTAGCTTCCGCAGAAGAGGTGCCAGTGTGTCTACAAGCTTCGCGCCTCGTTGTTCGACATGCTGCAGTCGTTGGCTCGACGGGCTCGGGAAAAACGAGTGCGGTAGCCTCGATATTGCAGAGTTTTATCAAAGGTGGGTGGCAGGCGGCGAACATAGTTGTCATCGATCCGCACGGAGAATATGCGCGGGCGTTAGTCGGTAGCGCATCGGTCCGAAGCGTACTCGCTCAGGAAGGCGATCGGCTTCGTGTTCCTTACTGGGCACTGCCGGCCATGGAGATCTTGCGAATATTTTCTGGAGGAACTGGCGGCATCATGTTTGCCGATAAATTTTCTGAACTAGTAACTCAGGCGCGGCGCGCTTTTGTTGAGACAGCCGATTGGCTGACACTCGATCCCGATGCAGTAACTGCCGACACGCCAGTCCCCTTCGACATTCGGAACGTTTGGCATCGGCTCGATGCCGAGAATCATGAGACCCGCACGAACAAGAGCGACCCGAACACGGTCTGTCAAACAGAACCAGGTGATGCGGCCACGCTACGCCCGGCAAAATTCCAACCCTATAACCCCGGTGGTCAAGCCCCGCACAAAGCGCCAACGTACGGCGCCTACGCTACGGCCCCTGATCTTCTCCGCCTCGGATTGCTTGATCCTCGGCTCCAATTCTTTCAAGAGCCGGCCGGTGACCCTCACGGCAATGATCCACTTGTCGAAGTTATGCAGGAGTGGCTAGGTGGAACGCAACCCGTCTCAGTTCTCGACTTCAGCGGTGTTCCGTCGTTGGCTGCCGATCTCGCCATCGGCGTAATTCTCAATTTGCTCTTCGAGGTCGCCCTCCGAGGCAAACCACATGGGCCGGGAATCGGGCGTCCGAGCCCGGTTCTTGTAGTACTGGAAGAAGCGCACCGTTATCTTGGGGCTAGCGCCAACGCGCTTACACGCGATTCGGCGAATCGAATAGCGCGGGAAGGGCGCAAGTATGGCGTTGGGCTACTACTCGTAACTCAGCGCCCGACCGAACTCCCCGACACTGCTCTCGCTCAGTGCGGGACACTTATAGCTCTTCGTCTGACCAACGCGGGGGATCAAGGCGCAATTCGAGCCGCGCTACCTGATACTGTCGCGGACTTAGCAGCAGTTCTACCTTCGCTGCGTACAGGCGAGGCGATTGTCAGCGGTGAGGCTCTAGTACTACCTTCCCGCACGCTCCTAGACAAACCAGAACCGATGCCACTTGCGGAGGATCCGTCGCTTGATCCTTGGCGCAAGGAGCCCAAACTGCCCAACGTTGGGCCTGCTTTGGCGGAGTGGCGAGGTACCTATGAAGCTGAATAATTGTCGACTGTATTCTCGTGAACAATTCGACGGGTGTTCTTTCTTTGCGCTGGCGCCTCGCGAATATATTAGACGGCCTTGTCCGTTATCATCGGAAGCGCCAAAGGCTCAAACTTTGGCTTTTCAAGTTTTATCGGTTCTTCTCCATCCAGCACGCGTTCAATATTCTTCTGAACGTGCGACACGTCATATTGAATCGTCTGATACAGCTCGTATCTTTCTTTCCAATCACCAAAGTGCTGCTTCATCTCCTTAAATAAATTCTTATGGGCGCGTTTTGTGTGAGAAATGGCTTCTTCCAGAGGGGTTTTACATATTGGACTTGTAACATAGTCCATTAGGCGCTTTGCCGCTGCTTCCTTTGCAGCTGCGTCAAGGCGTTGCTTTGCCATTGTCGCTAGGCTTTCCCGACAAATACGCGCAAGCGTTAGAACACCCGCAGGAGCAACAACAAATATTCCTGAGTCTTGGTCGAGTCCTGAGAAACCTTTGCGCGTACCCGTGGTGACGAGAATCCCGTAATCCGCCTGTCGGGTCTTCTTTGCAAGTGCGGTCTGTTGGACATGATCTGAAGAGATTCGGTCCGTGTGCTTGCACTCATACACTATGCAGCCCGCGACTGCGTTATCGAACTTTACATAGTGAAGAACATCACCACCCTTTCCTGTGTGCTCAATCTGATCGTTTTGGAATTCCTTTTGGAGACGCTTGACTAAAACGATCTCATCTGCGAGCCCAATCTCCTGAGGCGAGGTATGCTTTTGCATCATCATTTTTTCTTCTTCTAATTTTTTGATTCTCGATATCATGCGTTTGTTTCTGATTTCGCTCTTTTTTCTCTCCTTGAGCAGAGTCTCCTTCTTGGCTATCTCAATATTCTGTTTCGCTTTAGCTCGAGTCTCTTGCTCTCTCCTCTTTGCTGCGGCGGCCGCTGCAGTCGCCACGGCTATTTGCTTTCTTTGTCTCTCCAATTCACTTTGTCGGGCCTTTTCCTCCTTCTCCTGAATTTTGATGACCTTGTGATAGTGCTTGTCGGAGAGAGGGCTTCCGCAAAGAGGGCACGTATATTTCATGGCGGTGTTCCGTTAGAGCATTGCTCCTGGGACTCGATTTTCTGAAAAAGGACTTCTACGGTACTGAAAATGGGCTTCTTCTGAAAAACAATCGTTATCTAAGTTTTGCAGCGTACTTGTTTTTCACATTCCTATTAATAAAGCTACCTAATCCGCTTCCTGCAATCGCCAATCCCTTCATATGCTCGACATTCTGAGACCCTGCGCTTTGATAGTTGTACAGATAAGTTCCCCCATGGCTGAATTGAACAGTTATTGAGTCGTTGCCAATCTCATAGGCCAAAACTCCGGAATTGCCGCTACTGTTCTTATATCGTTCCATGATTTCTCTCCTGTTCTTCGGGCCGCGCCCTCAGGCGGAGCAATTAGGGACGGACTACGGTTTCTCGTCAATCCTTACTCTAAAACAGTGACCCGTTGCTGTTTTGCCCTTCGTTTCAAAGATCCAGGAGATCGATGCCTGTCTTGCGTGCTCGGTATTCCGCGCGCTTCTGCTTAATGTCCCATTTGGTGCCCCAAACGAGTTCGCCGCGTTCAACCACAAAGAGCACTGGAATCTTGGGATTGTTGATGTCCTTGCTACCGCTGTCGTGCCACTTCTGCTCCCACGCCGTAAAGTACGGTTCCAGTTTCGCGGGCGGCATGTAATAGATGGTCCTTAGCTCGATCCCCTGGTAGATCGCAAAAACCCATCCCACTTTGCGGTATTTCTTGAGAATGGTCGGGTTAAGGTGGTGATGCGTGGAAAAACTCTGCGTCAAATCGGCGTTGACGGATTTAAGCTCGTACTCCCGTCCAGTTTCGTCCTTTGCATCGTTGCCCTCTCGCTTCCCAAGGATGGTTAACCCAGTGGCCAGCGCGATCTGCAGTAGTTTTCCGCCATTGTCTTGAAAGACGTCACGAATGCCGTGCTTGTCTGCAAGTTCTTGAAGCCGACGGATGTGAGGCAAGAGTTCTTCCAACCTCTTGTGATCAGCGTGAGGCTTCAATTGTTGCCTCCGCCAAGCAGGTATGCCGCCTTGACGCCAAGGGCCTTTGAAATCCGCTCGACATTATCGATTGAGACGTTTCTCTCGCCGCGCTCAATCGAGCCGATGTAAGTCCTGTGGAGACCGGTCTTTTCCGCCAAGCCCTCCTGCGAAAGCCCTAACCGCTTGCGCTCCTCCCGAACGCGAGCGGCAAACAACAAGCGGAGCCGGAATGGCTTTGATCCTGTTACCATAGCGAGCAACAGGATGCTAGAATGAAGACTATGAATCTACAGACTTTAGGTAGCTATTTTTTCGGTTCCTGATGCGTTCTCCTGCCTACAAAACCCACCTTGGCGCCTGTTATTGTGGTGATTCTCTGGAGCTTTTAGCTGCGCAGGAAGATAGTTCTGTCAATCTCGTGCTGACGAGTCCTCCTTTCGCGTTGCTGCGCAAGAAGGAGTACGGAAACAAAGAGCAGCACGAATACGAAGATTGGCTATGCACATTCGGCAAGCTTGTTAGGCAAAAACTTCGTGACGACGGTAGTTTTGTATTGGATCTCGGGGGAGCGTACGAACGTGGTGCTCCTTCGCGAAGTCTCTATAACTTCCGGGTGTTGATTCGGTTTTGCGATGATCTCGGCTTCTTTCTGGCTGAAGACTTCTATTGGCACAATCCCTCGAAGTTGCCAAGTCCGATCGAATGGGTAAACAAGCGCAAGATTCGCGTAAAAGACACAGTTAATACGGTTTGGTGGTTCTCAAAAACCGAATGGCCGAAGGCGGATATCACTAAAGTACTTACGCCCTACAGTGATCGCATGAAGAAACTACTAGAGGATCCTGACGGCTTCTATCAACCTGCTAAGAGACCATCTGGCCACGACATAGGGCGAGGCTTCGCTAAAGATAACGGTGGAGCCATTCCACCCAACCTCTTACAGATTCCAAACAGTGAATCGAACGGCGCCTACTTAAGCGGTTGCAAAGCATTGGGCGCCAAAGGGCACCCGGCGAGGTTTCCGGCCAAGCTGCCAGAGTTTTTTATTCGACTTCTAACGAACCCGGGAGATCTGGTAATCGATATCTTTGCGGGCTCGAACACCACCGGATTTGTGGCGGAGACCGAAGGGCGAAAGTGGTTGAGCTATGAGACGGACCGCGACTATGTCGCAGCGTCGGTGTTCCGCTTTCTACCGGAAGACGCGCCACTCGATTTCATGCGCGATAAATACCATGAAATTCTTAAAGGAGAGTGCGTTGATCTCAGTAGCGTGCGACCGATGCAGGAAAATCTTTTTGCTGCGTCGCAAAGGCTGACGTATACAACCACAACTGCGAGGTGAATGGCGCCTGCGTCCGTTCAATCTCGCGGAAATAGGCGGCGCGGGAACGGCTCTAGCAACTCGTTGGTGCGGGCGCTTATCGGCGCCGCACAATTCGGGCGTTAAGCGACAGTCAACGAAGGACTTGACGTTCCGCAATGTCTGCTCTTGGGCCGTTTGCTGCCATTTCCGGAAGCTTTGCGGACACGCAACTCTAGCGGTTAGCGCCCTTGAGGATGATCTGCTCGAACAGGCCGAATGATTTTTCCTGCCCGTCGAGCAAGGTCGCGGCATCGAGGAACTTGAGCTTGACGCCCTTGACCGGCGATTCGATTCTCACGTGAGTCGGGACGTAGCCGATTTTTGCCAGCATGCGCTGTCCTTCCGGACCGATGATGTAGTCGTAAAAGAGCAACGCTGCGTGCGGGTGCGGCGCCCTTCTGGCGACGCCGATCGCGTTCGTGATGCTTACCGCGGGCTCGATCACGAACCAGTCGATCGGCGAGCCCTTCTTCTTTGCCTGCTCCACGCTGTATTGATAGACCGTCAGCGCGAGCGGCACTTCGCCGGAGGCGACCAGGTTTGTCAGCAAAGGATGGCCGCTACGGACCGAGAGCCCGTTGCCCGCGACGAGCTCGCGAAAGAACTCGACGCCTTCGGCTTCGCCCATGTCCGCGATAACCGACGACATCCATTCGTGATCGTCGCCTTCGATCGCGAGTTTACCTTTCCATTTGGGCGCCAGCAGATCCCGATAGGTTCCGGGGAGATCCTCTTTCCTGACCTTGTTCGTGTTGTAGGCCTGCACGAACACGTGGTGCAGGGTCGCGACCCATTCGCGGTGCGCGGGCACGGCGGAACGGTCCAGGTCTTTGTGGTACGGAGAGCGGATTTCCTGCAGCAGATTCTCGCGCCGCAGCGCTTCCTCCTGAGGCGAAATGATGGCGATCACATCGACACTGGGGCCGCCTGCGCGCGCTTCGGCGATGACTTTCTGCAGGACGATTTCCGAGCGGGCACGCCAGACGTCGACCTTGACGCTGTATTTGCTTCTGAACGGCTCGATCAGCTGATTGGCATATTCGATCGGGAAGGTGGTATAGAAGAGAAGCGGGCCTTCCTTTTTCGCGCCTTCTACCAAGCGCTGCTGCCGGTCTTCGCCCTGGTACGCTGAGAGGTTTTGCAAGGTTTGCGAATTCGCGGCGTGCGCCGACACGGCGAATACCAGAGCGGCAGAGACGCGCTTCAAAGGCCACCCCGCTTGAGTATCACCTCCTCGAAGGACTTGGCCCACTTGTCGCTCTCATCCAGCGCTACCGCCGGGTCCACCAGCGTAAAACGCAGGTTGCCGAGCGGCGAGGGCACCTTGGCATGGGTCGGCGCATATTCCATCGACACCAGCAATTCTTGCGCCTCGGCCGACTGCATGAAATCGTAGAACAGCAGCGCGGCGTTCGGATGCGGCGCGCGGCGCGCGATGCCGATGCCGCTCATGCGCGCGACCGCCGGCTCCAGCACGAACCAGTCGATCGCCGCGCCCTTGCTCCTGGCGGCTTCGGCCATGAAATTGTAGACGGTCAGCGCGAGCGGCACTTCGCCGGCGACGACCATGTTGTTGAGCAGCGAATGCCCGGTGCGCACCGAGATGCCGTTGCCGCCCACCAGGTCGCGGAAGAACTTTGTCCCCTTCTCCTCGCCCATGCTCAAGACCACGGTCGAGTACCATTCCGGGACGTTGGCCTCGATGCCGAGCTTGCCCTTCCACTTGGGGTCGAGCAGATCCTGAAAAGTCCCGGGCAAGTCCTCCTTCTTGACGAGGTGGGTGTTGTAGGCCTGCACCCAGACCGACAGGTAGGTCGCCACCCATTCGCCATGGGGCCGCAGCGCGCCCGCGATGAGGTCCGCCGAGTACGGCGAGGCGACGGCTTGCAGGATTTTTTCCCGATGCAGCGTCTCCATCTCGAGCGCGGAGGAGTGGATCGCATCGACCTCGTAGCGCCTGGCCGCCGCTTCGGCCAGGGTCCGTTGCAGCACTTTCTCGGACCCGGCGCGCCAGACCTTGACCTTGACGCCGTATTTCTTTTCGAACGCGGCGGTCAGGGGCGGCAGGTCTTTTTCGGCAAAGCTCGTGTAGAGCGCGAACGAGCCTTCCTTTTGCGCCGCCGCAATCAGCTTCCGGGCCCGGTCCGGGCCGTTATACCGCGCGAGCGACGTATCTTGCGCGAAGCCGGGCAAGGCCGTCGCCAACGCTGCCAGGGACAGGACCCAACGATGCATGCTTTGTATCCCGTGCATGTGTCTCCCTTCACCGCGTGTGCGGCCAGGCGAGCCTTTGAGTATGGCATTACACTAATCCAACGGTCAGCCCGACAGGGAGGCAATCATGATCAGAGCTTCGTGCTGCATCGCAGCCGCCGTTTTCGGCGTTTTCGCAACGCCCGCCGCTGCGCAGATCGCCGATTTCCGGCCGGTGACGGACGCCGTACTGGCCAATCCGGATCCCGCCGACTGGCTCATGATCAGCCGCACCTTCGATCAGCAGCGCTACAGCCCGCTCAACCAGGTCAACAAGGGCAATGTCGGCCAGCTGCGCATGGCCTGGTCGCGCGGCCTGCCGAACGGCACGCAGGAATCGACGCCGATCGTCTATCGCGGCATCATGTACTTGAATGCGCCGGGCGCCTCGATCCAGGCGGTCGACGCCACCAACGGCGATCTGATCTGGGAGTACCAGCGCGAGTACCCGAGGACCGTCACCCCGGCGGCCGCGCGCGCGAAGAGCCTCGGAATCTACGAGGACATGATCTACTTCGCGGCGCCGGACGGATTTCTGCTGGCGCTCGATGCGAAGACGGGCAAGCTGCGCTGGGAGACCAAGGTAGACAACGGCGGCCAGACGGCCGGCGGCTTGCTCGTTGCCGACGGCAAGGTCATCTCGAACCGCACCTGCGAACAGAGCCAGCGCGAGAACTGCTTCATCGCGGCGCACGACGCCAGGACCGGCAAGGAAGTTTGGAGGTTCTACACGACGGCCGCGCCGGGCGAGCCCGGCGGCGACACCTGGGCCGGTATGCCGGTGCAAGAGCGCGCCGCGAGTCCCTGGGGCCTGCCCGGCTCCTACGATCCGAAACGCAAGGTTCTGTACTGGGGCATCGCCAACCCGAATCCCTACACGCGGCTCACGCGTCACGGCCGGGCCGACGCCGTATCGCTCTCCGCGCCGGCCGATCTCTACAGCAATTCGACCGTTGCGCTCAACGTCGAGACGGGCAAGCTCCTCTGGTACTACCAGCAGCTTCCCGGCGACGATTGGGATGCGGATCACAACCAGGAGCGCATCCTGGTGCGCACCCGCCTCAACCCCGACGCGAGGCACGCGAAGTGGATCAGCCCCGCCATCGTGCCGGGCGAGGAGCGCGACGTCGTGGTGACGGTCGCCGAAGGCGGCGGCATGTTCGTCGTCGAGCAGGCGAGCGGCCGGTTCCTGTGGGCAAGGCCGTTCCCCTACGACGATCCCAACATCAACATGAACCACATCGACGTGAAGACCGGCCGGACGCGCGTCAACCCCGACAAGCTCTTGTGGAAGGACGGCGACAAGATCCTGGGGTGTTACCACAATACGCGCGGCCTGTGGTCGATCGCCTATCATCCGGGCAAGAATTCGCTCTATGTCCCGTTCCAGGATCAATGCCTGACGATGACCGCGAACAGCAAGGCCAAGACCGGCTGGGGGCCGCGCGCAGGCGTCGTGCGCCCGGGCTCCGACCCGAACAAATACATGAACCTCGGCAAGATCGACCTGGCGACGGGCGAGCTGCGCGTGCTTTACTCGCAGCCCCAGGCGAGCGCCGGCTCGGCGCTCGCCACCGCGGGCGATCTCGTCTTCTGGGGAGACCAGAACCGCCGGCTGCGCGCGTTCGACGCCGACAACGGCAAGGTTCTCTGGGAAGCGGTGGTCGGCGGCATGATCATGACGAGCACCATCAGCTACGCGGTGAACGGGAAGCAGTACGTGATGGTGTTCACCGGCGAAGGTCAGTCGGTCACGGCGGGGCCGCTGGGACTGACGCAGAAATCCATGCCGAGGGCGGTGCGCGGGCACAACTCCATCTTCGTCTTCGCTTTGCCCTAGGCCATGCCAGCGAGCTTGGGAATGAGCGTTGTTTTCGGTGTGCTCGCGGCTGCACCAGGCGCGTCAGCGCAAGATCGATCCCTGATCGAAGCCGGGGCGCAGGTCTACCAAACCCATTGCGCGGAGTGTCATGGAGAAAAGTTGGTGAACACCGGCTCGACCTTCGATCTGAGACGGCTCCGCGCCGACGAACGGCCTCGTTTCGACAAGGCCACCGCGGAGGGCAAGGGCCA
>WNGQ01005727.1_pt1 | contig 13220 bp, 11 predicted proteins | sample 5407661 | NCBI WGS metagenome assembly WNGQ01 (sample SAMN13153382, study PRJNA577476) | soil metagenome | isolation source: 60 cm soil or saprolite under Garry oak tree replicate 2 | place: USA:California | collected 2016-06-15
GGAGCCGCGGCCGGCCATCGCCTGGATGTGCGCGGGAACACCGGGCCCGGCTGCGTCATTGGCTCACCATCCCGGCCGCGACCCGCTGGTAGGCGCTCAGCACCAGGTCCCAGAAGGCGTCGACATCGATCCCGGCGCCGACCATGGCGTTGTGCTGCGCGGCCGGAGCCGCGAAATCGGTGACGGTCATTCCGCTGGTCAGCCGCCCGGCGGTCTCGACCTGAACCAGCGCGGGTACGCAGCTGATCAGGTCAGGACGAGTTACCCTGGCCACCGCGCACACGTCATGAACGGCGGGATCGGCCTGCTCGTCCGGCCAGCCCAGCTCGGCCGCCGGCCTGCCGCCTCCCGGCCCGGCTGGCCCGGACCCGGCTGGCCCGGACCCGGCTGGCCCGGACCCGGCTGGCCCGTCGGTGTGGTAGCCGGCCAGGCTGGGCAGCAGCAGGTCGTCGGCCAGCCGGCCGAGGCCGCGCATCCGGTCACGCACGGCAGCGGTCACCCGCGCTTGCAGCGTCACGTCGAGCCCGATCATGGTCACCGTCCAGCCAGCGCTGAACACGATGGCCGCGGATTCCGGGTCCGCCAGAATGTTGAATTCAGCGGCCGGCGTCCTGTTTCCCCGGCCAGCCGAGCCGCCCATGATCACGAAATCCCGGACCAGCGAGGTGAGCGCGGGCTCCCGCCGGACCGCGAGCGCGATGTTGGTAAGCGGCCCGACCGCGACAAGAGTGATCTCCCCCGGTGCGGCGCTGATCGTCTCGATCAGGTAGTCCACCGCATGACCGGGCGCCGGCCCCGAAAGCGCCGCGGGCAGCTGCGCCCCGGCCAGCCCGGTCTGGCCGTGAATCTCCCGAGCATCCAGCCTCGGCCGCAGCAGCGGGCCCGCGCAGCCCGGCACGACTGGCACATCACCCATGCCGACGAAGTCACGCACGCGCAGCGCGTTGGCTGTCGTCTTGTCCAGGCCGACGTTTCCTGCCACGGTCGTGATCCCGCAGACATCCAGGCCGGGATCGCCGTGCGCGAAAACAAGCGCCAGGGCGTCGTCGATGCCGGGGTCGCAGTCAATGATGATCTTCTGAGCCACGGCGTCTCCTCCTCACGCCGCATTCTCCCCCGGCCGCCTCAGCCCTCACCGCCGCAGCCCCGCCCATCCATGATCCGGAGGCCCGTGGGATCGACGTGCCGGGGGCGGGTGCAGGCCGCGCCGCACGCCGAGTGAGACCGACAGGGCCGGTAAGACACGCGGGGCCGGTAAGCCGGACAGGGCAAGTGAGACGGACGGGACACCCGGTGGGATGGACAGAGCCCGCGAGATGGGCGAAGCCGGTGGGATCGACAGAGCAGGGCCGGTGGGATCGACAGAGCGGGGCCGGTGGGATCGACGGGCCGGGGGCGGAGGCAGGCCGCGCCGCGCGCCGGGCGGTCAGCCGGTGGCGTGCAGCCAGCGCACCGGAGCACCAGCCGCGGCGTGCCGGAACGGCTCAAGCTCGTCGTCCCAGGGCTGGCCAAGCAGCAGCCGAAGCTCGGCCTCCAGCGAGCCGCCAAGAGCCGGATGACGCGGGCCGTGCAGGTCCTTGAGGCCGTGGATCCCGTCACCTGGCGACGCCTCGTCGATCAGCACGAGCCCGGACTCCTGGCCTGGCCCGAACCGGGACTCCGAGCCAGGCCCGAACCGGGATTCCGAGCCAGGCCTGAACCCGGGCCCGGGGTCAGGCCCGAAACCGGACTCCGGGCCAGGCCCGCCGGTTCCTGGCCCGGACCCGGATGCGAGCCCGAACCTCGATGCGGCCGCGCCGGACGCTGAGCCAGATCCAGTGAGTCCGGCGGATACCGACGCCGACGCCAGTGTCATGGCGGCGCGCAGCCGCCCCTCCGGGACCAGCACGTCACCATTGGCCGAGATGACGGCGGAGAACGTGCCGAGCGAAGGCGTGCAGCTGTAGCGGACCGCATCGCAGCCCGGACTCGCCTCCTCGGTGACCTCGAACCTGAGCAGGTTCCAGCCGGCCAGCGCGGACGCGATCGCCCCGCCAGCGCCCGGCCGGCCTTGCCAGTTCAGCTCGGCGCGCAGAGCGCCGGGCGAGGCGGGCTGATCCACCCAGGGCAGCGTCACGGGCATACCAAGAACCCCGGCCACTGCCCACTCGATGTGCGGGCTCAGCGCCGGGGGCGCGGAGTGAACCTGCAACACGCCACGTACGGTCACGAGGCCTCCCTGCCAGCGGATGAGGTGCGTCTTCCCCAACGACCTCATCGCCCGCGGGCGACCGGCTACCGACGGCAATGCAGCCAGGTACCGGTGACATTCTGCCCCACTGCCGTGGCTGGCACTAGTACTGCCCCCGGCGTGTCCGCCGTGGCCGGGCCCGGGCCTGCCCGGCCACGGCGAGGATGACGCCTGGCATTCGTGCCCGGAATAGGTGGCTTCGCGGCCTCCGCATGATGTGATAGTCAGGTGATCCCGGCAGAAGGGGCATCGGCGCCGCTGGCCGCCGACCGCAACCTGGCCGGCCGCGACGTCACCGGCCGCGACGTCACCGGCCTGCTGTTCACGGCCGAGATGTACGGCGTCCAGCTGGATCAGCTCGCGGCCGTCTTAGCGGTCAGCGAACCGCGGGCGCGGGCGATCGCTGCCCGCTGGCGCAGGCAGCGGCACGCGGAGTCGGCCAGGCTGGGGCCTGGTGCCCGGTGGATCTGGCTGACCAGGACGGGATTGGCCAGCTGCGGCCTGCCGTATGCGCAGGCGCCGCCAGCCTTATCCAGGCTGGCGCACATCCGGGCGGTTGTCGCCGTGCGGCTCGCCCTTGAGTCCGCGTCCGGTTACCGTGCCGCCGGCGCCCACTGGCGCAGTGAGCGGCGGCTGCGCGCCAGGCAGGGCGGCAGGGTGGGGCTGCGCGAGCACTTGCCCGACGGCGAGGTGCACTGGCCGGACGGCGCGCCGGTCCCGTGGGCGGGCGAATGCTGGGCGGTCGAGGCCGAGCTCACCAGGAAGACCGTCAGCCGGACCGCCGCGATCATGCGCGAGCTGCTGAGCCGCACCGGCGACTATGGCTGCCCCGCCGCCGAGGTGCTGGTGCCTGGCCTGCCGCCGCGATATACCCGGGTGCTTTATGTTTGCTCCGCCGCCGCCCGGCCCACCGTCATCAGGGCACGTGACGCGCTCGGCGCCGCGGCAGCCAGGATCGAGGTCCGGGCGCTGCCGCCCGGCGCGGCAATGGCACCGGCGGTGCCTGCACGATCCGGCCGGCCCGGCACAAGTCGGCCAGGCACAAGCCGGCTCGGCGCGGGCCGGGCCAGCCCGGGACGGGCCGATGATCGGCCGCTACGCCGGCAGGCTCGCGGCCCGTGCCGCCGTGCTGACTTACAGTAAGGTCAGGGCAGGTCGAGGATCTTCAAGAGGTCGCGGAGATCCGTGATCGTGTAGTCGGGCACACAATCCAGGTGAACCTTCGTTCCCTGATCGGAATCGAACATCACGGTCTTCATGCCGACCTCCCGCGCTCCGAAGATGTCACGGTGCATGTCGTTGCCGACGTACAGCGCGTTCTCGGCCGCCACCCTCATCCCTTCGAGCGCGAACTGAAAGAGCCGCCGGTCGGGCTTGCGGTACCCGTGGTCGCCGGAGACGATGATCGGGTCGAAGTAGTCGAGCAGACCGACCTGGTGCAGTTCGCCGCGCGCGTAGGCGCTCTGCGCATCGGTGACAAGTGCGAGCGGGTAGCGCTCGCGCAGAACATCGAGCACCTCGCGCACGTGCGGATAGAGACCTAGCCGACGGCGCGAGATACCGCGAGACATCTCGGCAAGGAACAGCGGCATCTGCTTGAGTTTCCCGGCCGGCAGGGTGCGGGTGAAATCCGTCATGTGCCGTTCGATGATGCTGCGCCAGATACCGACGGCGTCGAATTCGGGATACTCCTGCGAACTGGCCTGCTGCTGCTCCTTCATGATCTGGAAATAGAGATCCCGGACCTGGTGCCGGCGCAGGTCTATGCCCTGATACGTGAGGAAGTGCGCCGCGGACCGGAAGATCTGATCCATGCCGTCCTCGGTTAGTATCCTGACCAGGGTGCCGTTCAGATCAAAGACGATCGCTCGGATGTCCATGGTTTTCGGTCAGCATTCCTCTCGAACGACGAAGCGCCAAAATCATTGGTGCTGGCCCAGTGGCGTTCGGGAAAGTATGAGCACCCATGATGCGGAGAAGCTGGCCGTCTTTAGCCGTCCGGGCGCCGTTAGACGGATGATACGTCGTTCATCGCGGCCCGTGCCCGAGGTCGATGTTGGTGTGCGCGATCGGCCCGCCGTCCCAGCCCAGTGTAGGCCGAGTGCAGGCCGCCAGGGAGCCGCAGTGCCGGCCGGGCCAGGGCCGCCCCTCGCGGTGCCGCCCGAGAACATGGGTGGTAGCCCGGCGGGATGGCATGCGCAAGGGGATAACGGCGCCTCCGGCGGACGGTTGATCTAGGCATTCCCCCGTCCTACCCGGGCGCCGTTGCCGTCAGGCGGCTCGAAGCAGCTTCTTCGCCTGCGCCACGAGCCTTCCGCCGTAGTCCCGGCCGATGTAATCGTTCCGCGCGATCCGCAGCAGGTTCAGCGCCATGTAGTACGGCGCGCGTGCGGTAATCGATTCGAACGTCCCCTGGCGATCGGGAAAATGGCAGCTGTATTCCCAGAGGAAATGCCCGATGAACGGCTCCGCACGGTGCCTGTCACCGACGGCGCTCATGAACGCATGCTGGAGCTCGCCTGCGACCCGGCCGACGTCGAACATCCGGTCCCCGCGCCTCATCCGTTCCAGGTCGATCGCCGCGACGTCCATGTCGCAACCGAACAGAAAGTTCGCCGGAGTCGCGTCGCCGTGCAGCCAGACCTGCTGGTCCTGCCACATCCGCGGTCGGTCCCGCCAGCAGTCGCGCAACCAGGAGAACTCGTCGATGTCCCACTGCCCGATGCGGTTGGCCTTCTTGAGCCTGCCGACGACCGTGTCGAAGTACCTGCAATCGGGTTCGAAATCGACGCTCGCCCCGTTGGCCGTCCGGTTGTGCTGCGTGGCGAGGAAGTATGCGAGCGCTTTCAGCCGCCAATAGAGGTGCGCGTCGTGCCGGTGCTGCGTAGCGCGCGTGATCGCGTGGCTGAATTCCTCGCCGGAATAGTATTCGAGAGCCAGCATGCCGTTGATGTCGCGGCTGAAACCCAACGGGCGAATCACGTGGTGCGGTGACCCGACCAGGTTGTACCGGCGCAGCGTCTCAAGCCCCTCGTACTCCTGGCGTGCCATCAAGGCTGCCTTGTCGGTGTCCCATCCGAATCTCGGTCCGTAGAACTTGCAGATGATCTTGGCGCCGCTGAACTTCTCTTCGTAGCCGTATACCACGTTGCTGCCGGACAACCGGAAGACGCGGAACGCTGGCCGCGGCTCGCGCACCGCCATGCGATCGCGGATGATCGTGCTGAGGAAGTCGTGCAGCGGGTCATGACCCGCGACGTATCCGACATATCTACCGTTCATCGGGCCTTTTCCCCCTCGCCAGCTCCGGAGCGACGGCATCGAACAGCGCGCCGTACTCGCTCGTGGTAGCTATCCCCGTGCCCGATAAGAGCGACCAGCCCGATACGCAGATACCGAAACACCCCCTCGATTTCACGCTTGCGTCACATCTCGTTCCCGTACTGTCAAAGCGGGATCATTCGCGCTGATCAGCTTTTCCATGATCGTCGGAGTTCTGGATCACGGGCGGGGTAGATCGCAGCTATGGAGATGGCGGGGCGGGGTGGCGCTGGAGCAGGCGGCCGACCGCCGCGGTGCACCCGGGCGTTCTATCGCACTGGCCAGCCGGGCACGGAACACCAGGATGCGGACCGGCCACGGGCGGACCGGTGATAGGCCGCTACGCCGGCTGGCTCGCGGTCCGGGCTGCCGCCAGGGTGGCCTGGCGGCTGGCCAGGCTCGCTGCCGCGGCCGCGGCGATCATCGCCGCCGCGCCCGTGTCGGTAGTGGCCGCGGGCGGCGCGGCCGCCGCCTGGCTGCGCGGCTGGCCGCCGGCCCGGCTGTACCGCGCGGCGGCCTGCTGCGCGCCGATGATCGCCGTCTGGCTGACGTTAACCGCGATCAACGCCCGGTCGTGGCGCAGCGTTGCCTGGGCGCCGTACCTGGCCTGGCTGGCGATGTGGCACGACGCCGGGGCTGGCCGCTATCCGGCCGCAGCGGCGGTCATCGGGCCGGCCGCGATCCCGCTCGGCCTCGCGGCCGGCGGCCTCGCCTGGTCCTACCGGATCCACTCGATGGAGACCGGCACCGGCGGCCTGGCACCGGGCTCTGCGGTCGCCTTCGACCTGCGGCAGTGGCGCCATCAGGTACGGACCGCCAGGGCCAGGAGCACCGCCCCCGGCTCCGTGCCGCTCACCGGGCAAAACGGGGCCGTGGTGGCCGGTGCCGTGATCAGGGCCGTCGGGCACCACCCGGGGCTGATCGCCAGTATTCCGTACCCCAGGATGCGCTCGCACCAGGTCGTGATCGGCACCACGGGCACCGGGAAGACCACTCTGCTGCTGCGGCTGTGGGCCGGGTTCATGGCCACCGCGCTGCAGCGGCACGCCGCCGGGTTCGGCCGCCCGCCGCTGCTCGTCGTGCTCGACTGCAAGGGCGGCGCGGACGCCAGGCGCATCGCCGATCGCGCCCGGCGGGTGCTGCGTGCCGCGGGCGCCCGCGGCACTGCCATCTGGCCCGATGAGGCCAGTCTCTCGCTGTGGACGCTGCCGCCGCGGCAGCTGACGACCACGCTGCTCGACCTGATCGAGCACGGCAGCGGTGCGGCCGCCTACTACGCGGACGTGATGGAGGCGGTGGTCGCGCTGGCGGTCGAGGCGCCGTGCGGGCCGCCCGCCAGCGCGGCTGACTTCCTGAGCCGACTCGATCCCGGCTGGCTCGGTCTCGCCTACGCCCCTGGCGACCATGCCGCCGAGCTCGCCCTCGTCCGCTCGGCCGCGCGGCAGTTCGGCGACATCGCGCTGCGGTTCCGTACCTTGTTCCGGCGGCTCGGCGGCGGCCTGGACGGGCCTGGCGGATTCGGGGACGCCGATGCCTGGTACTGCATCCTGGAGGGCACCTCGGAGATTTCGGTCGCCGAAGGCCAGGCGCGGGCACTGACTGACCTGCTTGCCAGCTACGCGGCCGGGCCGGCCGGCGACAGCCGCGGCCGGGAGATCCTGCTCGCCGTTGACGAGTTCAGCGCGGTTTCCCGGCGGTTGCCGATCTGGCAGCTGTACGAACGCGCCCGCTCGCTCGGCCTGGCCGTGCAGGTTTCCGCGCAGTCCTGGCAGGGACTCGCGGACGACGACGACGAGCGGTACCGGATCGCCGCGGCTGCCGATGGCGGCATCTGGCTGCTCCGCACCCCGCATCCCGAGCCGGTGACCGGCCTGGCCGGAACCCGCAAGCACACCGATACCACCCGCCGACTGCTCGGCGTCCCGGTCTGGGCACACCAGGGGACGTCACGGATCCGCCAGGTCCCGGTCGTAGATCCCGCGCTGATCCGGGCGCTTGACGTCGGCCAGGCCGGCTACATCTACCGAGGCGGCGTGACCTACATCCAGGTCAAGCGGCTGATCGGCGGCCCGGCGGCGCTGGCCGTGCCAACTGCGGCGGCGGCCGAGGCCGCCAGCCGGCAACTGCCCGGCCGGCTTGCCCAAGCGCCGGAGCACGGCCAGGCAGGTCACGGACCCGCGGAGCGCGGACCGGCCGAGCGGGGACCGGCAGATCTGGCACCGCCCGGTACCCTGCAGCCCGCCCGGGCTGGGTCTGCTCCCCCGCCTCGGCTGGCCACCGCGCCGGCCGCGCCGCCGGGTACGGCGCCCGCGCCTGGGCGGCAGCTGCCGGACGTCAGCGAGTTGCTTGACGAGGCGTTCGGGGCGGAGGCCAGTCCGTGACCGGCCTGCGCGGACGACGGCGGCCGCCCGATCCGTTCGGCGCGCTCGGCCTGATTGCCCGGCCGGACCTGACCGACGACGATGTCCGGGCGGCCTGGCGCCGGGTCGCCGCCGCCACGCACCCCGACCGCCAGGACGGCGGCGATCCGGAGAGATTCGCCACGGCCGCCGCCGCCTATACCGAGCTGCGGACCCGGTTCGGCCGCGGCGAGGCCCTCGCCGAGGCGGAGTCGGGGCGGCGCGGGGTCAGGCTCCGCCACGGCAGGGCCGGGACCGGCCACGGCGCCAGCGGGCCGGCGGGCGACACCGTCGGCGGCAGAACGGCAACCGGCCACGGCGCCAGCGGGCCGGCGGGCGACACCGGCGGCGGCAGAACGGCGACCGAGGGCAGCGACGGGCCGGCGGGCAGCGCCGGCGGCGGCAGAACAGCGACCGGCCACGGCGCCAGCGGGCCGGCGGGCGGCACCGGCGGCGGACGCCGGATAGCCGGACCTGGCAGCGGCGCGAGTGCGCCCGGCGGGCGTGCACTGGCCAGCGAAGGATCCGTTACGGCCGGATTTTCCCTGCGGCTCCGCGTGGCCGCCGCGCGCCTGGCGGCGCGAGTCCGCCGGGGGCGGCCGGCCCGGCTCGCGCTCCGGGTGCTCGCCGCGGCCGCGGCGAGCACCGCCGCGGTGGCCGTGGCAGGCGCTCAGCCCGCCGGACCAGCGCTGGTCACCGGCGCGGTGACCTGGCTGGTGCTGACCGCCCGGCAGGATCTGGCACCGCCGGCCGGCTAGCGACTTCAGTGGTAAGTCGTGATCTTGCTGGCGTTGACGCCCGAGCGTGCAGACGGCAGGCTCTGGCCATCACCGGGCAGGTCCTCGCCGAACTCGGCTTCTAGCCGGGATCCGGCCCGGTGGCGACCGGCCTGCCGGGGTCGGTAATCCAGCCGGACCAGGAGCCGACATACAGGGCGGCGGGCAGGCCGGCCAGCGCGAGCGCGAGCACTTCGTGCGCCGCGGTGACACCGGAGCCGCAGTACGTGCCTGCCGGGCGCCCGGCGGTGGCGCCGAGCGCGGCGAACCGTTCGGTGAGCTCGGCGGGCGGCCGGAACCTGCCGTCGGCCGCGATGCTGCCGGTAACGGGCGCGCTCAGCGCGCCGGGAATGTGCCCGGCCACCGGGTCGACCGACTCGGACTCGCCTCGGTAGCGCTCCGCGGACCTGGCGTCGAGCAGGACGCCCGAGCGGGCCAGCGCGGCGGCGCCAGCCGCGTCAATCACCGGCATGCCGCCCGGCACCGCGGTGAAGTCTCCCGGTGGTGCGTCCGGCACGACCGCGTCGACCGGCAGCCCGGCCGCTGTCCACGCGCCGAACCCGCCGTCGAGCACGCGCACCTGCGCATGGCCGAAGTAGCGCAGGGTCCACCAGGCACGGGCGGCAGCAACGGAGTCACCGTCGTCGTAGGCGACAACGGGCCGGCCCGCGCTCAGCCCGGCGCGGCGCATCGCCGCCTGGAATCCCGCGGCGTCCGGCAGCGGATGCCTGCCCCCGGCGCCCGGCGGCCCGGAAAGATCGCGGTCCAGGTCGACGAAGACGGCGCCGGGCAGGTGGCCGGCCTGGTAGCTATCGGCGCCCGGCGGGCCGCCGAGCCGCCAGCGGGCATCGATGACCAGCGGTGGCGCGGTCCCGGCGAGTTCACGGGCCAGCGCAACGGGATCGGTCAGCAGGCTCGCGGCGACGTTCATGCTGGGATAACCTCTCGATTTCTGTGGACAACCATGTCCGGGAATGTCTGGTTCCCATCGCTGACTGTGGACAAACGCCCGATTCTCGGCCCCCGCTCGGGCCCCCGGGCCAGCCAGTCAGCCTCCCGGCAGGCACGCCGGGCGGGCCCCGCATCGGCCGGCCGCTGTCAGAGATCGGCAAACACCAGCTGCGGTACCAGCTGGTCCGCGGTCGTCAGCGAGCCGTGCATGCCGATCAGCGCGGACTCGCGCGGCTCGGTCCTGGTAGCCACCATCGCCCACGGCCCGGCCGGAGCGGCGACCACGTCGCCGATCCGGTCCGCCATCTGCTCGGCTACCTCGCCGAACCAGCCCGCCGAGACGGCCTCCTCCCTGGACGCGACCCAGGCCCTGGCGCCCAGGATCTCCCGCCAGGCGGCGAGCACGTCGGGCGCCGCACCGGGCTCGGCGTAGACGTGCCTGGCCCGCGGCTCGCCGCCGAGCAGCGCCACGCCGGCCCGTAGCTCAGGAATCTCGTCCACGTCGATCCGGTCGTGCGGCGCAACGTCGACCATGCCGTGATCGGCGGTGATGTGCAGCACCGTGCCCTGCGGCACTGCCGAGGCGAGCTGTTCGGCCAGCTTGTCGACGTGGCCAAGCTGGTAGCGCCACGCGTCCGAGGTGCAGCCGCAGTCATGGCCGGTCGCGTCGAGTGCGCCGTAGTAGGCCATCACCAGCGCCTGGTCCGACTCCTTCAGCGCGGCGGCGGACTGGGCGACGAGCGCGCCGATGCTGTTGGCGGCCCAGTAGTCCGCGCCTCGCATGGCAGCCACCGACAGGCCAGTCGCGCGCAGCACGGCGGGCGCGACCCGGCACGCGGTCACCCCGGTGGCGGCGACCCGCTCGAAGATCGTCGAACCCGGCTGCCAGGTCACCGGGTCGATGCTCCGGTCCCAGCGCAGCGCGTTCAGCAGCCTGCCCTGGCCGGGCACGGCGACCTGATAGCCGAGCATCCCGTGCTGCCCGGGCGGCCGCCCGGTGCCCAGGGATGTCAGGCTGGTTACCGTCGTGGCCGGGAAGCCCGCGGTCAGCGGGCGGCCGGTCATGCTGAGCTCGGACAGGAACGGAGCTGCCGCCTGATGGTCGCGCAGCAGTTCCCAGCCGAGGCCGTCCACCACCAGCAGGCACACCCGGGCGGCCGGCGGCAGGCCAAGCGGGTTGGCCTCGTCCACGCCGAGCGATGCGAGCAGCGACGTGGCCAGGTCGGGCAGGGACCCGTCGCCATATCGCGGCAGGATCGGCGGAGCTGTCGGCTGATCGGTCATGAGCGGTTACTAGGGGCGGCTGGTGGCTTCGGACAGCGCCTGGCCGAATGCCAGCACCTGGCGCACCGCATCCTCGCCATCAGCCGCCTCGCTCACCCGCATGGTCAGGTCGTCGGCCGTGATCGTTCCGGTGTAGCCGTGATCTGCCTCGCAGTTCTCGTCGCCGCAGTGGGCGGGCTCTAGCTCGACGTGGGAGAGCACGTTCCAGCCGATGGTCAGCACCACCTCGGTGGGCATCGTGACGCCGGGCAGATAGGAAGCCGGGTCGGGCACGACGCGGGTGACGGCGACCGACGAGATCTGGGCAAACCGGACCGCCTCGGTGCTGGTCTCGGCCTGCGGGCGGGAATCGGCGTCGTCAGCCGGATGCTCGTCGGTGTGCGAGTAGACGAGCCGGGAGGGGGTGAGCACGAGCACCGTCATATGGCGCCGTACCTCCATCCCGGGGTCGAACAGCGCGTCGTGGTGCACGAAGTACGAGACGACCGGCTCATGCCCGAGCGCCGCTGACACCGCGTCAGAGACAACTCCCGGGTAGTACCCGCTTCGCTCGATCGCTGACCGCAGGCCTCCGGCCGAGGCTCTGGTATCCCTCATGTCCCCCATCCTGCACTGTCCGGGGGGCTGGCGCTTACACAGTGCGGGCTAGATCGTCGTCCAGGCCCGGCATGACCGCTTTTGTCACGTCCAGGTAGGAATCCGCAACCGGCTCCGGCAGCGAGACGGCGCCCGCGCTCGGTACCGGCCGCGGGCGGCGCGGGGACGACGCGCCGGACGCGCCGCCGCGGCCGCGGTAGACCAGCAGGCCGTTCACCGGGTCGGGCACCGCGTCGAGCGCGGCCCGGACGGCCGGGAGCGCGCGGAAGGCTTCCCACTGCGCGTCGCCGGTGAAACAGGCCTCGAAGACGACGCCCCAGCGGCTCTCGATCCAGCTCCAGTCGCGGGCGCCGTTGGAGATCGCGGCCTCGGTCAGGGCGGCGCTGTAGGCCTGCTTCCACTGCGACGCCGGGATCTCGGCGTCGAAGACCTCTATGGACCAGTATTCGGCCATATACCCACGATAAGCCTGTTCGCGGCGAGCGCAGACCGTTCAGCTACTGGCGCAACCCGGGCTGCGCAGGCCGCGTGCGGCTGCCTTTTCCCGGCCCGCGTGCGGCTGCCTTTTCCCGGCGCTAGAGCTAGTTTCCGGGCTAAGTTGATCTTGAAGTGATGGGCATTCTGCCGGATCGTCTCTGACCTGCCGCAACGCGGCGTAGTCACGGTGATTTGACGCCGATTTCTCCTATGACCTAAAGTGGCATTGCCGACTACCGGGAAGGGTCATGGCGAGCCTGTACAAGAAGGTGATCAGCGGGAAACCGTACTGGTACCTGCGGGAGATGGGCTGGGCGGACGGCAAGCCGAAGCTGGTGTCGGAGCGGTACCTGCGCACTGCGGCGGAGATCGAGGCGCTGCTGGATGCCCGCGAGGCGGCGGTGCTGCCGGAGCGGACCCGGCACCTGGCGTTCGGGGACGTCACGGCGGCCTGGGGGATGCTGACGGACCTGGGCATCGCCGGGATCATCGATGAGGCGGCCGGAAGCCGCCGCGCGGACGCGGGTGCCAGCGCGGGCACGTACCTGGTGCTGGCGGCGCTGAACCGGCTGGTCGCGCCGTGCTCGAAGCTCGCGTTCGCGGACTGGTGGAAGAGCACCGCGGCGGACCGGTTCACCAAGATCCCGGCCCGGGTGCTGGACCACCGCCGGTTCTGGGACGCGATGCACGCCGTCACCCTCGATCAGCTGGAGCAGGCCAGCCGCCAGATTGCGGTCAAGATCGTGGAGGCGTCGGGGGTGGACGTGTCGAGCGTGGCGCTGGACATGACGAACTTCGCCACCTTCATCGCCACCGGCAACGGCAGGGCCCCGGTGGCGCAGCGGGGCAAGGCCAAGCAGAAGCGCGCCGACCTGCGGCTGGCCGGGCTGGGGCTGGTGGTGACGCGGGAGGACGGGATCCCGCTGACCTGGCACGCCTACCCCGGCGACCGCCCGGACGTCACCCAGTTCCCCGCCATGGTCGACGCCCTGAAGACCCAGTACGAGGCGGTCTGCGCCGCCGCCGGGGCCGACGCGGACGCCGCGGAGGTGACGGTGGTCTTCGATGCCGGGCAGAACTCCGAGGCTAACTTCGCGCACCTGGCCGCGACCGGGCTGGGCTGGATCGGGTCGGTCCCGGCATCAGACTGCCCGGACCTGTGCGCCCTGCCCGCCTCACGCCGCG
>WNGQ01004896.1_pt1 | contig 13219 bp, 8 predicted proteins | sample 5407661 | NCBI WGS metagenome assembly WNGQ01 (sample SAMN13153382, study PRJNA577476) | soil metagenome | isolation source: 60 cm soil or saprolite under Garry oak tree replicate 2 | place: USA:California | collected 2016-06-15
GGGGCAGGCGGGGCGGTCGGACTCCGCGATGAGGCGCCTGCCAGAGCCGCCGGCGCCGGTCCACGTCGTGTTCCACACGCACTGGGACCGCGAGTGGTACCTGCCGTTCGCCGTCTACCGCCGGCGGCTGGTGGCGCTGGTCGACTCGCTGCTGCTGGCGCTGGCCCGCGAGCCGGACCTGCGCTTCCACCTGGACGGCCAGATGGCGCTGGTGGACGACTACCTGGAGCTGCGCCCCGAGCGCGCGGGCGAGCTGCGCCGGGCGGCGGCCGCCGGACGGATCACGCTCGGCCCGTGGTACACGCTGCCCGACGAGCACCTGCCCAGCGGCGAGTCCCTGCTCCGCAACCTGGAGCTGGGGCTGCGGCGGGCCGGCGAGCTGGGCCGGCCGCTGCTGGTCGGCTACCTGCCCGACCAGTTCGGCCACACCGCCCAGATGCCGCAGCTGCTGCGGCTTCGCGGGATCGACCGCGCCGTGCTCTGGCGGGGCGTCCCCGCCGCCGTGGACTCCATGGTGTTCACGTGGGAGGCGCTCGACGGCAGCGCCGTCACCGCCGTCCACCTCCGGCACGGCTACGGCGAGGGCGTGGACCTGCCGCTCGAGCCGGCCGAGCTGGGCGCCCGGCTGGACCGGCTGGTGGACGAGCAGCGGACGCGCAACGCCGGCGGTCCCTGGCTGGTCATGAGCGGCGACGACCACACGCCCGTGCCCGCCGGCGCGGCGGCGGCGCTGCGAGCGCTGGACGGCGCGCGGCCCGCGGCCGCGAGCTCGCTGGAGGACTTCACGGCGGCCGAGCCGGCCCCGGGCGCGACGTGGCGCGGGGAGCTGCTCTCGGTCGCCAGCGCCAACCTGCTCAAGGGCACGCTGTCGGCGCGGTGGCCGCTCAAGCTCCGGCACGCCGCCCTCGAGCGCCGGCTGGAGCGCTACGTGGAGCCGGCGCTGGCCCTCAGCGCGGAGCCGTGGCCCGAGCGGGAGCTGGCCTACTGCTGGCGCCAGCTGATCCTGAACAGCGCCCACGACAGCATCTGCGGCTGCTCGATCGACCGCGTCCACGAGGAGGGCGTCGAGCGGCTGGAGCGCTCCGAGGCCCTGGCGGGCCGGCTCTGGGACCGCCTGGGCCGCGGCCCCGGGCTGTTCAACCCCAGCCCGTTCGAGCGGGAGGGGGTGCCCCCGCTGGGCATGGCCGAGGTCGGCCCGCCGCCCCCCGAGCCGGCCGAGGCCCCGGAGCTGGCCCTGGAGGACTGCCCCGACGAGGGCGACGAGTACACGTTCGACCCTCCGGAGGGAGCCGAGCCCGCGCGCCGGCCGCTGACCGGCGCCCACGTCACGCGCCGGCGGGGCGAGCCCTTCCTCCGCGTCGAGATCGAGGTCGACAACCGGGAGCGCGACCACCGCCTGCGCCTGGTCGTGCCGGCCGACACGCGCGGCGGAGCCTGGGCCGGCGTGGCCTTCGGCGCCGTCCACCGGCCCTATCGCGGGCCCGGCAGCGAGGCCGGCGTCGAGCGGGACCTGCGCACCGACCCGGCCCGGCTGTGGGTGGACGCCGGTGGCGTCGCCGTCCTGGTCCCCGGCCCGTTCGAGTACGAGCTGCTGGCGGACGGCATCGCGGTCACGCTCCTCCGCTCCGTGGGGTGGCTGTCCAGGCTGCGGGCCCGCAACCGGCCCATCACCGCCGGGCCCGTGCTGGCCACGCCGGCGGCGCAGCAGCTGGGCCGCCACGCCTTCGCGCTGGCGGTCTACCGCCACGACGGCGACTGGCGCCAGGCGCTGGTGCCGCGCTGGTCCGAGGTGTTCGCGCACCCGCTGGTCCCGGCTCCGGCGGCGCCCCTGGTGCGCTGGCCCGGCGAGGCCGACCCGGCGGTTATCCTGAGCGCGCTCCGGCGCGTGGGCGAGCGCCGGCAGGTGCGGACCTACCGCTGCGACGAGCCCTGGCGGATCGAGGAGCGCTGGCTGTCCTGAGCACACGGAACACGCTGATCCTGACGCTGGACGTCGGCACCTCCTCGGTGCGGGCGCTCCTGTTCGACGCGCGCTGCCGGCAGGTGCCGCACTCCGAGACCAGGCTGGCGTACGACCCGCGGCTGGCCGCCGACGGCACCGCGGAGGTCGATGCCGACCGCCTCGACCGGCTGGTGCACCGCGCCATCGGCAGCACGCTGGCGTTCGCGCCCAGGACGGCCGAGATCGCGGCCGTCGGCGCCTCCACGTTCTGGCACGGGCTGCTCGGGCTGGACGAGCACGACCGGCCGACCACGCCGGTCATCCTCTGGTCGGACACGCGCAGCTGGCGCCAGGCCCTCCAGCTGCGCCAGGAGCTCGACGGGGAGGCGCTCCGGCACCGGACCGGCTGCCCGGTCCACCCCAGCTACTGGCCCGCCAAGCTGGCGTGGCTGCGCGAGTGCCAGCCGGAGACGTGGGCCCGCACCCGGCGCTGGGTCAGCTTCGGCGACCTGCTCTACCTGCGGCTGCTGGGCCGGCTGGCGACCAGCGCCTCGATGGCCTCCGGCACGGGGCTGCGCCTCCTGGCCGGCGGCTGGGACGATGGCCTGCTGGAGCGCCTGGGCGTCACCCCGGAGCAGCTGCCGCCCGAGGTCCCCGAGCTCAGCGGCCTGGAGCCCGGCCCGCGCCGGCGCTGGCCCCAGCTGGCGGACGCCGTCTGGCTCTGCGCCGCCGGCGACGGCGCGCTCGCCAACCTGGGCAGCGGCTGCGTCGACCCCAGCCAGCGGGCGCTCACGGTCGGCACCTCCGGCGCCCTGCGCGTCATCACCGACCGGCTGCCGGGGAGGCTGGCCCGGGGGCTCTGGTGCTACCTGCTGGAGCCGGGCCGGTACGTGGTGGGCGGCTCGCTCAGCAACGGCGGCAACCTCTACGCCTGGCTGCTCGACCGGCTCCGGATCGAAGAGCGGGGGCTGGAGCGCCGGCTGGCCCGGCGCCGGCCGGCCAGCACGGGCCTGACGTTCCTGCCGCTGCTGGCGGGCGAGCGCAGCCCGGGCTTCGCGCCGCACGCGACCGGCGCCATCGCCGGCCTGACGCAGGCGACGACGGCCGAGGACATCCTGCACGCGGGCCTGGAGGCGGTGGCGCTGACCTTCGCCGGCGTCGACGAGGCCCTGGACCGGACCGTGCCCGGGGCCCGGCGGCTGGTGGCCAGCGGCGGCGGCCTGCTGAGCTCGCCGGCCTGGATGCAGATGATGGCCGACGCGATCGGCAAGCCGCTGGCCGTCAGGCGCGCGGCCATGGAGGCGTCGAGCCAGGGCGCGGCCGAGCTGGCGCTGGCGCGGCTGGGAGTGCGGCGACCATCGAGCGTGCAGACAGGTCGTAACGTTGAACCCCGGGAGGTGGCGCGCGCGGCATATGTCGAGGCTGCACGCGAGCAGGGGTGGCTCTACACGGCGTTGATCGAAGGGAGATCTTGACCATGGCAACGGTGACCCCGGGCCTGACCGCGAGGGACGTGGAGTTCCTGCGCGAGCTGGGCCAGCAGCTGCGCGTCGACTCGATCCGGTCCAGCACCGCCGCCGGCTCCGGCCATCCGACCTCGTCGATGTCGGCGGCCGACCTCATGGCCGTGCTGCTGGCGCGCCACCTGGTTCACGACTGGGACCGGCCCGACAACGCGGCCAACGACCACCTCATCTTCTCCAAGGGCCACGCTTCCCCGCTCTGCTACGCCCTGTTCAAGGCGGCCGGCGCGATCACGGACGAGGAGCTGCTGACGTTCCGCAAGTTCGGCTCGCGGCTGGAGGGCCACCCCACGCCGGTCCTGCCCTGGGTCGACGTCGCCACCGGCTCTCTGGGCCAGGGCCTGCCGATCGGGGTCGGCATCGGGCTGGCCGGCAAGTACCTGGACAAGCTGCCCTACCACGTGTGGGTGCTCTGCGGCGACTCGGAGCTGGCGGAGGGCTCCATCTGGGAGGGCATCGACAAGGCCGGTCACTACGGGCTGGCCAACGTGACCGCGATCTTCGACGTCAACCGGCTCGGCCAGCGCGGGCCGACCGAGTACGGCTGGGACCTGGAGGTGTACCGCCGGCGCGTGGAGGCGTTCGGGGCCACCCCGCTCGTCGTCGACGGCCACGACGTCGAGCAGATCGACAGGGCGCTGGCCGCGGCGCGGGCCGCCCGGGAGAGGCCGACGGTGGTCATCGCCCGGACCGTCAAGGGCAAGGGCTTCTCCGAGATCGAGGACCGCGAGGGCTGGCACGGCCGGGCGCTGCCGCCGGACATGGCCGAGCGCGCGATCGCGGAGCTGGGTGGCGAGCGGCACATCGTCGTGCAGACCCGGAAGCCGGCCAGCGCGCCCGCCGACGTGCCTCCCGGCGCAGCCGGGGTGCGCGTCGAGCTCCCCACCTACGAGGTGGGCACCAGGGTGGCCACCCGGAAGGCCTACGGCGACGCGCTGGTGGCGCTGGGCGCCCGGCCCGACGTCGTGGCGATGGACGGCGAGGTCAGCAACTCAACCCACGCCGACGAGTTCGCCAGGGCCTACCCCGATCGCTTCTTCGAGATCTTCATCGCGGAGCAGATGCTGGTCGCCGCCGCGGTCGGCATGAGCGTGCGCCGCTACACGCCGTTCGCGTCCACCTTCGCCGCCTTCTTCACCCGGGCCTACGACTTCATCCGGATGGCGGCCATCTCGCGGGCCGACATCCGGCTGTCCGGCTCCCACGCGGGCGTCGAGATCGGGCAGGACGGCCCCTCGCAGATGGCGCTCGAGGACCTGGCGGCCCTGCGCGCGGTCCACGGCTCGACCGTGCTCTACCCCAGCGACGGCAACTCGGCCGCGAAGCTCACGGGGCTGATGGCCGACACGAAGGGCATCGTCTTCCTGCGCACGACGCGCGGCGCCTACCCGGTGATCTACGGCCCGGACGAGGAGTTCGCGGTCGGCGGCTGCAAGGTCCTGCGCAGCTCGGACGAGGACCAGGTGACGCTGATCGGCGCCGGCGTCACGCTGCACAGCTGCCTGGCCGCGGCCGACGAGCTCGCGGCCGAGGACGTGCCCGCCCGCGTCATCGACCTGTACAGCGTCAAGCCGGTCGACGCGGCCACGCTGCGCGCGGCCAGCGCCGCCACCGGCGGCCGCCTCGTGGTGGCCGAGGACCACTACCCCGAGGGCGGCATGGCCGCGGCGGTCCTGGAGGCGCTGTCCATGGAGGCCAGCCCGCCGCGCGTCGCCCACTGCGCGGTGCGCGACCTCCCCACCTCGGGCACCCCCCAGGAGCTGATGGAGGCCGCCGGGATCTCCACCCGGCACATCGTCGAGGCCGCGCGCGGGCTCGTACGGGAGGGACGCTGAAGATGGGCAACCCGATCCAGGAGCTTCGGGAGCTGGGCCAGAGCCTCTGGCTCGACAACATCCGCCGCATGCTCGTCACCTCCGGGGAGCTGGCCCGGCTCCGCGACGAGGGCATCAGCGGCGTGACCTCCAACCCGACCATCTTCGAGAAGGCCGTGGCCGGCTCGACCGACTACGACGAGGCGCTCGTCCGCCTGGCCGGCGAGGGCCAGCAGCCGGAGGACATCCTCTGGCAGCTGATGCTGGAGGACATCCGGAACGCGGCCGACGTCTTCCGGCCCATCTACGACGAGACCCAGGGCGCCGACGGCTACGTCAGCATCGAGGTCTCGCCCCTCCTGGCCAACGACACGAAGGGCACCGTCGCGATGGCGCGTGACCTGTTCGCCCGCGCCAACCGGCCCAACGTGATGGTCAAGATCCCGGCCACGAGGCCGGGCCTGCCGGCGATCCGGCAGATGATCGGCGAGGGCGTCAACATCAACGTCACCCTGATCTTCTCCACCGACCGCTACGACGAGGTGGTGGACGCGTTCCAGAGCGGCATGGAGGACCTGCGCACCGCCGGCGGCGACCTGCGCCGGGTGGCCAGCGTGGCCAGCTTCTTCGTCAGCCGCGTGGACACGAAGGTCGACAGGCTGCTCGAGCAGCGCCTGGCGGCGGCGCAGACGCCGGCCGACCGCGAGCGGATCAGCCGGCTGCTCGGCAAGGCCGGGATCGCCAACTCCAAGGTGGCCTACGAGCACTTCAGGGAGCTGCACGGGGGCAGGCGCTGGGAGGCGCTCGAGGTGGACGGCGCCAGGCCGCAGCGGTGCCTGTGGGCCAGCACCTCCGTCAAGGACCCGCGCTACCCCGACACGATGTACGTCGAGGAGCTGATCGGCCCCGACACCGTGGACACGGTGCCGCCGGCGACGCTGGCCGCGTTCCGCGAGCACGGCGAGGTGCGCCGGAGCCTGGACCACGACGTGGCCGGGGCCAGGCGTGCGCTCCGCGAGCTGGCGGACGAGGGCATCGACCTCCGCGTGGTCACCCAGGAGCTGGAGACCGAGGGCGTCGAGCTGTTCGAGAAGTCCTTCGAGAGCCTGCTCCGGACCATCGAGCAGGCGACCGCCGACATCAGGGCCGGCAGGGGGCCGCGCCAGTGGCACTCGCTGGGCCGGCTGCAGCCCCCGGTGGACGACGCCGTCGCGAAGCTGGACGAGGACAACGTCCCCAGGCGGCTCTGGTCGAAGGACCCCACCCTCTGGGTCCCCGGCACCGAGCCCGAGAGGTGGATGGGCTGGCTCACGGTGGCCGAGAAGATGCTCGAGCGCATCGACCGGCTGGAGCAGGTGGCCCGGGACGCGACGGAGTACTCGGACGCGGTCGTGCTCGGCATGGGCGGCTCCAGCCTCTGCCCGGACGTCCTGCGCAGCACGTTCGGGGCCGTCGAGGGCCATCCCCGGCTGCACGTGCTGGACTCGACGGACCCGCAGACGATCCTCTCTGTTCGCGAGGCGATCGACCTGGAGCGGACGCTGTTCATCGCCGCCAGCAAGTCCGGCGGCACCACGGAGACGCTGTCGCACCTGGCCTACTTCTGGGAGGAGGTCAAGGCCACCGGCACGCACAAGCCGGAGCAGCAGTTCGCGGTCGTCACGGACCCCGGCAGCCCGCTCGAGCGGCTGGCGTCGGACCGCGACTTCCGCTGGATCTTCCTCAACCCGACGGACATCGGCGGCCGCTACTCCGCCCTCTCGTACTTCGGCCTGGTGCCGGCGGCGGTGATGGGTCTGGACGTGCGGGAGCTCCTGGAGCGGGCGCAGGAGATGGCCCACGCCTGCGACGCGGCGGTGCCGGCCCTGAAGAACCCCGGCGTCTGGCTGGGCGGCGTCCTGGGCACCCTGGGCGTGCAGGGCCGGAACAAGGTGACGCTGCTCACGTCGCCGCGGGTGGCGACGTTCGGCTACTGGCTGGAGCAGCTGCTGGCCGAGAGCACGGGCAAGAACGGCCGCGGCCTGGTGCCCGTGGAGGGCGAGCCGCTGGGCAGCCCCGACGTGTACGGCGGCGACCGGCTGTTCGTGCACGTCCGCGTCAACGGCGAGGCGGACGACCCGGCGATCCGGGCGCTGACCGAGGCCGGCCACCCGCTGGTCACGCTCAGCATGCGCGACGGGCTCGACCTGGGTGGCGAGTTCCTGCGCTGGGAGCTGGCGACGGCCGTGGCCGGCTCGATCCTGGGCATCGACCCGTTCGACCAGCCCAACGTCCAGGAGAGCAAGGACAACACGAGGCGCCTGCTGGCCGAGTTCGCGGCGAGCGGCAAGCTGCCCGGGGCGCCGGCCGTGCCCGCCGGTGACGCCGGACGGGCGGTGATCGACCTGCTCGGGCGGGCGCGGGACGGCAGCTACCTGGCCCTGCTGGCGTTCACGACGCGGACGGGCGCCTCCGATGACGCGGTGCGGCGCATCCGGGCCAGGGTGCGCGACTCGAGCCACATGGCCACCACCGCAGGCTATGGCCCGCGCTACCTGCACTCGACCGGCCAGCTGCACAAGGGCGGCCCCCCGGTGGGCCTGTTCCTCCAGGTGGTGGAGCGCGACCCGGTGGACGTGCCGGTGCCGGGCGAGCCGTACGGCTTCTCGACGCTGAAGGCGGCGCAGGCGCTGGGCGACCTGCAGTCGCTCGAGAAGCGGAACTACCCGGTGGTGCGGGTGGACCTGGGCGAGAGGCCGGAGGAGGGCTGGCGGACGCTGGCCGAGGCGGTGGAGCAGGCGGTGAGGTGAGACCCGGGCGCCGCGTCTCGTTCCCCGCCCGCGAGGGGTCGATGCCGCTGCAGCACGGCTGGACGGCGCCGGGTGAGCAAGGGCGCGCCGGGCCCTGGATACGGGGCGGCACCGAGGCGTCGAACGGGAACGCTGGCGAGGCCGGCGTCGAGGCTCGACACCTCGACGCCGCGGGGTTCCATTCCCCGCGGCTCACCCTGAGTCGACGGCGCCACGGGGGAGGGCCCGGGTGACCACCCGGGCCGCCGTCGATGGGCTGGTCAACCCGCTCGCCGAGGGCCTGAGCGAGTACCGGGCCGCCGACCCGGCGCTCATGGTCATCTTCGGCGCGACCGGCGACCTGAGCGGGCGCAAGCTGCTGCCCGCGCTCTACAACCTGGCGCGCAACCGGCTGCTGCCGGCGGGCTTCGCGCTCGTCGGCGCCGCCCTCGACCCGCTGGACGACGACCGCTTCCGGGACCTGGCGGCCGAGCGCATCAGGAAGCACTCCCGGACGCAGCCCGTCGACGCCGACACGCTGGACGCCTTCCTGCGCGACGTGCACTACCTGCCGCTCGACTTCTCGCAGGCCGACGGCTTCGGGCGCCTGCGCGAGCGGCTGAACCAGCTGGACGCCGCCCGCCACACCGGCGGCGACGTCGTCTTCTACTGCGCGACGCCGCCGACGGCGTACTCGATGATCAGCGATCAGCTGAAGGCGGCCGGCCTGCACCGGGGCCAGGGCTACCGGCGGATCATCGTGGAGAAGCCGTTCGGCACCGACCTCCGCTCGGCGCGCCAGCTCAACAGGGTGCTGCGCCGCGCCTTCCCCGAGGATGCGCTCTACCGGATCGACCACTACCTGGGCAAGGAGACCGTCCAGAACATCATGGCCTTCCGGTTCGCCAACTCGATCTTCGAGCCGCTCTGGAACGGCCAGCACGTCGACCACGTCCAGATCACGGTGGCCGAGCCGATCGGCATCGACGGCCGCGGCGCCTACTACGACCGCGCGGGCGCGCTCCGCGATATCGTGCAGAACCACGCCCTGCAGCTGCTGTCGCTGGTGGCGATGGAGCCGCCCGTGGCGCTGGAGGCGGGCAGCACCCGGGACGAGAAGGTGAAGGTGCTGCGGGCGATCCGGCCGCTGACGCCGCAGGAGGTGGCCATGCACACGGTGCGCGGCCAGTACACCGAGGGCTGGGTGATGGCCGAGAAGGTGCCCGGCTACCGCCAGGAGCCGAAGGTGGCGCCCGACTCGCAGACCGAGACGTTCGCCGCGCTGCGCTGCCAGGTCGACAACTGGCGCTGGGCCGAGGTGCCGTTCTACGTGCGGACGGGCAAGCGGCTGCCCAAGCAGGTCACCGAGATCCGGGTCCAGTTCAAGCGGCCACCCCACCTGACGTTCGGACGGGAGGCCACGCGCGAGCTGGAGCCCAACGCGATCACGCTGCGGATACAGCCGGAGGAGGGCATCTCGCTGCGCTTCGGCGCCAAGGTCCCGACGGCGGGGGTGGTCATCCGCAGCGTGAACATGGACTTCCTCTACGCCTCCTCGTTCCTGGTCGACGCGCCGGACGCCTACGAGCGGCTGCTGCTCGACTGCATGCTCGGCGACCCCTCGCTGTTCACGCGCGCCGACGAGGTGGAGGCGGCCTGGACGCTGGTCGACGGCATCGAGGACGGCTGGCGGGAGGGACTGCCCCCCCTCGAGACCTACCCCGCCGGCACCTGGGGGCCGCCCGCCGCGGACCGGCTGCTCGAGAGGGAGGGGCGGCGATGGCACCGGGCGTGACCGGCGCGGGCCCGGTGGCGCCGCTGCGGCAGGACCGTGTCCGGACGCTGCGCTGGGGGGCGACGAACGTCGAGCTGCCGGAGGTGGTCAGGCACCTGCGCCGGATGGAGATCGCGCTGGCGGAGCGGGCCGGCGATCCCGGCGAGCACCCGAACCCCCGCAACTGCGCCCTGAACCTGGTCGTGACCCTCGCGGACCACCACCGGGCCGAGGCCAGCGACCGGCTGATCGCCAGCCTCGGCCCCAGCCACCCGCTGCGCGCGATCCTGCTCCACCTGGGCGGCGGCACCGGTCCCGGCACCCTCGATGCGGAGATCACGTCCGAGGCTCACCAGCTGTTCGAGGACTTCGCCGTGGAGCGGGAGCAGGTGCTGCTGCACGTCCGCGGCGAGGCCGCGGAGCACCTGTCCAGCCTGGTCGAGCCGCTGCTCGTGCCCGACGTGCCGACCTACCTGTGGTGGTCCGGCAGGGAGCCGCTCGACAGCCAGGCGCTGCAGGAGGCGATCGGCTTCTCCGACGTGCTGGTCGTGGACTCGACGCGCTTCGAGCGCCCGGCGGAGGCGCTGCGCCAGCTGGCCGCCCTGGTCGACCGGCCGGATGTCCGCATCGGCGTGGCGGACTTCCGCTGGGGCCGGCTGCGGCCCTGGAGGGACGCGATCGGCCAGTTCTTCGCACCGGCGCGACGGCGCGCGTTCCTCCCGGGCCTGCAGGAGGTGACCGCCGAGTCGGCCGGCTCCGGCCCGGCCAGCCGGGTGGGCGCCGCGCTGCTGGCCGGCTGGGCGGCGGCGGCCCTCGGCTGGCGGTTCACCGGGGTCGAGGCCGCCGGACCGGACGGCACCCAGGCGATCGCCGAGACGCTCGCCGGCAGCGGCGTGCGCCTGGCGCTGCGCTCGGTGCCCGACTCCCAGCTGGACGAGGGCGAGCTGCTGGCGGTCCGGATCACGAGCCGGGCCGGCGACGAGGACTGCTTCCTGGCCATCGAGCGCGACCCCGAGGGAGGTCACGCGCGCGTCAGCATCGACATGGGCGGCGAGCCGACGCTCCACCAGCGGCTGACACTGCCCCGTCTGGGCGATCCGGACCTCCTGGTCCAGGTGCTCTGGGTCAGCCAGCGCGATCCCGTGTTCGAGCGGTCGCTCGTCGCCGCGACCGACCTGCTGGAGGCGCTGCGATGAACGTGCGAGTGCTCGACGACCCGGAGGCGGTGGCGGCCGCCGCCGCCGGCCTGGTCGCGGTGGCGATCGAGCAGGGGACCAGGACGCTGGTGCTGGCCGGCGGCTCCACGCCGAGGCGCGCGTACCAGCTGCTGGCCGGCCGGCCGCTGGCCTGGGGGCGGGTGACGGCGCTGTTCGGCGATGAGCGCTGCGTGGCCCCGGACCACCCGGAGAGCAACTTCCGGATGGCTCGCGAGGCGCTGCTGGACCACGTGTATCCGGGCAGCGTGCACCGGATGCCGGGCGAGCTGGGCGCCGAGGCGGCGGCGGCGCTCTACGACCCGGTCGTGCGCTGGCTGTCGCCGCTGGACCTCGTCCTGCTGGGGATGGGGCCGGACGGCCACACCGCCTCGCTGTTCCCCGGCCATCCGGCCCTGCGGGAGGAGGGGTTCGCCGTGGCCGTGCACGAGGCGCCGAAGCCGCCCCCCGACCGCGTCAGCCTGACCCTGGGGGCGCTGCGCACGGCGCGGCGGGTAGTCTTCCTGGTGACGGGTGCCGACAAGGCCGGGGCCCTCGCCCTGGCCGGCCGGGGCGAGGTGCCGTCGGGCATGGTGCCGGGCGCCGAGTACCTGGTCGACCGCGCCGCCGCGGCCCGGCTGGGCTGAGCCGATGCCGGGACAGCGGATCCAGGTCGTGCCCTCGATCCTCTCCGCCGACCTGACGCGGCTGGGGGAGCAGGTCCGCGAGGCCGTCGACGCCGGCGCCGACCGCATCCAGGTCGACGTCATGGACGGCCATTTCGTGCCCAACCTCACCTTCGGGCCGGGCGCCGTGGCGGCGGTCAGGAAGGCCGCGCCGGGGCTGCCGATCGAGGCTCACCTGATGGTGGAGCGGCCCGAGCAGTTCGTCCCCGCGTTCGTGGAGGCCGGCGCGGACTACGTCCTGGTGCAGGTGGAGTCCACGTACTCCCTGTACCGGACCGTGCACGCGATCTCGGAGGCCGGCGCCAGGCCCGGCGTGGTCCTCAACCCGGCGACGCCGGTGGAGACCATCCGCGAGCTCGTGCCCTACGTCTCCATGGTCCTGGTGATGACCGTGGAGCCCGGGTTCGGGGGCCAGCGGTTCATCACCACCAGCCCGGCCAAGATCCGGCGCGTGCGGGAGCTGGCGCCGGACCTGGACATCGAGGTGGACGGCGGCATCGACGCGCAGACGGCGCCGCTGGTCGTGGCGGCCGGAGCCTCGCTGCTGGTGGCCGGCAGCTCGGTGTTCGGCCACCGCGAGGGGGTGGCGGCCGGGATCAGGGCGCTGCGCGATGCCGTTGGCTGAGCCCGACCAGCCGTCGCTCAAGCGGGCCGCCGCCCGGCGGGCGCTGGAGCTCGTCCGGCCGGGGATGCTGCTCGGCATCGGCACCGGCTCGACGACGCGCTACTTCATCGAGGGCCTGCGCGGGATGCGGGTGGCGGCCGTCGCCACGTCGCGGGAGAGCGCCGAGCGGGCTCGAGCGGTGGGTGTGGAGCTGGTCGAGGACCCGCGGGCGCCGCTCGACCTGGCGGTCGACGGCGCGGACGAGATCGACCCGGAGCTGCGGCTCATCAAGGGCCACGGCGGCGCGCTGTTCCGGGAGAAGCTGGTGGCCATCGCCGCCCGGCGGTTCGTGGTCATCGCCGACGAGTCCAAGCTGGTGCCGCGGCTGGGACGCACGTACCTGCCGGTCGAGGTGGCCCCCTTCCTGTGGCGGCTCACGGCGCAGCGCGTCGCCGCCCTGGGGGCGGCGTGGGCGCTGCGCGGCGGGGAGGAGGCACCCTACCGCACGGACAACGGCAACCTGGTCGTGGACCTGACCTTCGCCGGCGGCATCGAGCGGCCGGAGGAGCTGGCGGCCGCTCTGAAGGCGCTCACCGGCGTGGTCGAGCACGGCCTGTTCCTGGGCCTCGCCAGCCGCGCCATCGTGGCGACCGCGGCGGGCGTCCGGGAGCTGGACGGTGGAGGCCCGCCGGGGTAGTACGACAGCCGCACCTCAGCCGCACCTCGGGGTCACGGGAGGCCCGCCGAGACGGCCGCCCCAGGCTCCGCCGCCCCGACCGGATCGGGCCGGCCGGCTCGACCGCATCCTCGGCAACGCCCAGTCGGTGGCCGAGGTCCAGGCCAATTCGCGACCAATCGGACCCACCTGCGGGCGGTGGGCCTACCGGGATGCTCGGCTCGCCGAGCGAGGCGGAC
>WNGQ01004897.1_pt1 | contig 13218 bp, 8 predicted proteins | sample 5407661 | NCBI WGS metagenome assembly WNGQ01 (sample SAMN13153382, study PRJNA577476) | soil metagenome | isolation source: 60 cm soil or saprolite under Garry oak tree replicate 2 | place: USA:California | collected 2016-06-15
CCGGTGGGAATCTAGTGATCGAGCTTCTCGCAACGGGCCTGGTGGCCGTCCTCTTCCAACCCTTGCGTGCCTTGTTGCAGCGGAGTGTGAACCGCCTGCTCTACGGCCAGCGCGACGAACCCTCTAGCGTCATCACCCGGCTGAGCCAGCGCTTGGAGGCGACGCTGGCTCCAGATGCCGTGTTGTCGACCATTGTGGAGACCGTGGCCCAGGCGCTCAAGTTGCCGTATGTGGCCATTCTCTTGAAGCACGAGGACACCTTCCGGCTTGCGGCAAGTGCCGGAGAGCTCGTTGGAGATCCTCTGGTTGTGCCCCTGGTCTACCAGGCAGAGACCATTGGTCACATGCGTCTGGCCCCACGCACGCCTGGTGAACCGTTCACTCCTGCCGATCGGCGTTTGCTGGACGAACTGGCCCGCCAGGCCGGGCTGGCCGCACATGCGCTGCAATTGACGGCGGACTTGCAGCGCTCCTATGAGCATCTGGAGCAGCGGGTAGAGGAGCGCACCCGCGAGTTGTCTTCCTTGCTCGAGATCTCCCATACGGTGGCCTCCACCCTGCAACTGAAGCCCTTGTTGGGGCTGATCCTCGAGCAACTCAAGCTCGTCATCGATTACGCAGGTTCCTCGATCTTCACCGTCGAGGGGGATGGTCTCGTATTCCTTGACCACCGGGGACCGGTCCCCCAAGAGCAACTGCTACGACTGCACTTGCCATTGGAGCAGCTGGGACCGATTTGGCAGACCATCGCCTCTGGTGAGTCGATCCTCATTGGTGACGTGCATGAGGAGACGAAACTCGCCCAGGCCTTGCGTGCGGCCATGGGTGATCTCCTCGCGACCACCTTTGAGTATGTCTGTAGCTGGATGGCCGTTCCACTCATCCTGCGAGACCAGGTGATCGGCATGCTGGTGCTGACTTCAAGCGAAGAGCAGGCCTTTACGGAGCGCCATGTGACGCTCGCACTGGCCATTGCCAACCAAGCCGCCATTGCGATCGAGAACGCACGGCTCTACGCCCAGGCGCAGGAATTGGCGGCATTGGAGGAACGTCAGAAGTTGGCGCGCGAACTGCACGATTCGGTCTCGCAGGCGCTCTATGGCATCGCGCTCGGTCTGCATACCGCCCGCATTCAACTCGACCGTGATCCACGTAAGCTGCCTGAGTGGCTCGACTACTTACTCTCGCTGGCCGAGGCAGCCTTGGACGAGATGCGCGCCTTGATCTTCGAACTGCGCCCCGAAGCGCTGGAAAGCGAGGGACTGGTGGCCGCACTTTCCAAGCAGGGGGCAGCGCTGCAGGCACGTCATGACATGACCGTCCAGACGGACCTGGGCGAGGAGCCTGCCCTGCCGCTCAAGGCCAAACAGGAACTCTACCGCATCGCGCAGGAAGCGTTGCATAACACGGTCAAGCATGCCCACGCGAGCAAGGTGGACCTGCGGCTGAGCCAGACTTCCAACGCGGTCATCCTGGCGGTATGTGACGGTGGGGTCGGGTTTGATCCGCTGGGCTCATTTCCGGGCCATCTCGGTCTGCGCTCGATGCAGGAGCGCGTTGCAAACCTGGGCGGAACGTTCGAGATGGAGAGTACAACGGGCACTGGGACACGCATCTCTGTGCGCATCCCAGTGGATGTCTCGTGAAAGGAGCGTTTACACCATGTCTCTATCTCCTCCCTCATGGCCGTTTCACAAAGTTCTGATTGCTAATCGAGGTGAAATTGCAGTGCGAGTGATCCGCGCCTGTCGCGATCTGGGGCTAACATCGGTGGCTGTGTATAGTGACGCTGATCGCAATGCTTTACATGTCCGCATGGCCGATGAGGCATATCATATTGGCCCTTCGCAGGCCAGTAAAAGTTATTTGCATATTCCCACTATTCTTGAGGTGGCTCAGTATGCAGGCGCACAAGCAATTCATCCAGGCTATGGCTTCCTCTCGGAAAATGCTGACTTTGTGGATGCTTGTAGTGCCGCTGGTCTGATCTTTGTCGGGCCACCGGCTGAGGCGCAGCGAGCGATGGGAGAGAAGACAGCAGCCCGGCGCACTGCTCAGGAGGCAGAAGTACCTATTGTACCCGGAGCTATGAGTCAGGTTGATGATGATCCTGAGGCGACCACTCTTGCAGAACGTATCGGCTATCCCCTGCTCATCAAGGCGGCGGCTGGTGGTGGTGGCAAAGGCATTCGTTTTGTGCGCAATCCCAAAGACCTGTTGCCTTCGTTACGCACCGCACGCAGCGAGGCTCAGAGTGCCTTTGGCGATGGTCGTGTCTATATAGAGAAGGCCGTTGCCCCTGCTAGGCATATTGAGGTGCAGTTCATTGCCGACACCCATGGCAACGTCGTCCATCTCGGTGAACGTGAGTGCAGCATTCAGCGTCGTCACCAGAAACTGGTTGAGGAAGCACCCTCACCAGTCCTGAGTGACCAATTGCGTGAGCAGATCACCTCGTCTGCCGTTCGGCTGGTACGCACTATTCATTATGTTAACGCCGGCACGGCTGAATTTCTATTGGGGCCAGATCACAACTTCTACTTCTTGGAGATTAACGCCCGTATTCAGGTTGAACACCCTGTAACCGAATGGTGTACGGGCATCGATCTTGTCCAGGAGCAGTTCCGTATTGCGGCAGGTCTGCCACTCTCCTTTACCCAGGCACAGGTAGTGCCGCGTGGAGCCGCCATCGAGTGCCGTATCTCAGCCGAAGACCCGGAGAACCGCTTCCTGCCAGCCACCGGCATGGTACGGGCATTGCAAGAGCCAGCCGGACCCGGCGTGCGCGTCGATAGTAGCCTCTACACCGGTTTGCAGGTGCCGCTCTTCTACGATCCGCTCTTGTCCAAACTGATCGTCTGGGGCCACGATCGTTCACAAGCCATCGCCCGTATGCGCCGCGCCCTCTACGAATATCAAATACTTGGTGTACGTACCACGCTTCCTTTCGCACGCTGGCTCATGGATCATCCTCGCTTTATCGCTGGTGATCTATCTACCGACTTCGTCGCTGAAGAATGGGACACGCGCAACACTACCTCTCCCTACGATCAAATCGTAAGGGCCGCACGCAGTGCCCCCCAATTCATTGCTCCCTCTACCACCCAGGACGCACCTGTTCCCACTCCTGAGCAGATAGCGGCCCTGGTCGGTAGCCTGCTCACGAACGAGCAAGCCGAGGCAGAGAAGCTACGCCGCCGACCGACTGCTGAGGCCGATGGGCATGGTAGTGGAAGTCGCTGGCGCGATGTGGGCAGAAGAGAGGCTATGCGAGGTATATGATAAAGCTACTTCTCCTCCACCGGTGGTGGCAGTTCGAACGTTGGCGGTGTCTTGCCGCGTCGCTTGGCCGCTTCGGCCTTCAGGCGTTCGACGGCTTCGTAGGGAACGGGACGACCACCGAGGGGTGTTGGATGAATGCCGGGGCCGTGGAAGTCGGTGCCCCCGGTCGGGATGAGGTGATATTCATCAGCTAGTACACGCAGAGCCTGTTCTTGCTCGCTTGTGTAGGGGCCATAGTAGGTTTCCAGACCAACCATACCAGCCTCACACAGGCCAGGAAGCCAGTTGCGGAGTTCATCAATGCCAGGAAGGTCGGCGGGATGCGCAATGACGGGAAGGCCGTTGGCACTGGCAATGAGGCGCACTGCATCTTCAGGCGTCAGGCGGTAACGCGGCACATAGGCATAGCAGCCCTTGCCGATGTATTTGTCGAAGGCTTCACCGATGGTTTGCACGTAGCCAGCCTCTAAGAGAGCCTTGGCGACATGAGGTCGGCCTACCGCGCCTTGCGCTATCTCGCGCACGCGCTCCCACTGTATGTTGATGCCCTGTTCGTTGAGTAGTTCAACCATGCGCTGTCCACGGCGTTCGCGGGCATCGCGTAACACTTTAAGGACAGCTTGAAAGGCTGGCCGTTGATATTCGGGAAAATAGCCAAGTACATGTACTTCTCCCCCCTGTACGTCGGTATTGATCTCGATGCCAGGGATAAAGTCTATGTCAAGTTGAGCTGCTACCTGGGCCGCCTCTTCCACTCCACCAGTGCTGTCGTGATCGGTGAGGGCCAGGATGCGAATGCCGATCTCTTTGGCACGGTGTAACAGTTCGGTTGGCGAATAGATGCCATCCGAGGCGGTCGAATGGGTATGCAGGTCAATAGAAGAGTTGGTCATTTACAGTTTGTTCACTTTCTTAAAAAATTGTTTTTCTCTGCCATCTGTCATCCTGAGCGCAGCGAAGGATCTCTCGCTCCGCCATCTGTCATCCTGAGCGCAGCGAAGGATCTCTGGCTGGGCCCAGCGCCGATCCTTCGCTGCGCTCAGAGCCTGCCCTGAGAGAAGCGAAGGGATGACAGCCGTGCTTAAGTTAACACCTATGGGAACTACCTGCGGCAGCTCCCCACCCACAGAAAGGAATTGCTGGGGCTTCCCAGACTGCGGATTACCTTGCATAATCGACTGAGCGGGTCTCGCGCACAACGCAGACTTTGATCTGGCCGGGATAGTCAAGGCTATCCTCGATTTTGTGGGCGATCTCGCTGGCCAAGCGGTTGGCGGCGAGTTCGTCGATCTCTTCGGGTTTGACAATGATGCGCACCTCGCGACCAGCCTGGATGGCGAAGGATTTTTCCACGCCAGTGAACGAGTTGGCAATATTCTCAAGAGCCTCTAGCCGTTTGATGTACAGATCGATGGTTTCGCGTCGCGCACCTGGGCGTGCAGCTGAGATGGCGTCAGCAGCCTGCACAATCGCTGCCTCTAACGATTGTGGCTCAGACTCGGTGGCATGATGAGCAACCATAGCGTGAATAATTTTGGGCGATTTGCCGAAACGCCGGGCGATCTCCCCACCAACGATGGCATGTGGACCTTCAACTTCCTGGTCAATGGCCTTGCCCATATCGTGCAGCAGTGCAGCGGTCTTACATACATTTACATCGGCACCTAGCTCATGTGCGATAGTCGCAGCCAGGATCGAAACTTCTACCGAGTGGGCCAGCACGTTCTGTCCATAGCTGGTACGGAAGTGCAAGCGTCCCAGAATTTTGAGCAGTTCGGGCTGTAAGCCATGGACACTGGCCTCCATTGCCGCACGCTCACCGGCCTCGCGTACAATCATATCGACTTCCTGTCGCGCTTTGGCAACCACCTCTTCGATACGGGTGGGATGAATACGCCCATCGAGAATGAGTCTGGTCAGGGCGAGACGGGCCACCTCCCGGCGCACAGGGTCAAAGCCAGAGAGAATAACTGCCTCTGGCGTATCATCGATGATCAGGTCTACACCCGTAGCCGCTTCTAAGGCGCGAATGTTGCGCCCCTCACGACCAATGATGCGTCCCTTCATTTCATCGTTAGGTAGAGGCACAACCGAGACAACCGCCTCGGCCACTTGATCAGAGGCACAACGTTGAATGGCGAGGGTGATGATCTCGCGTGCGCGGCTATCAGCCTCTTCGCGTGCCTGTTCCTCAATCATGCGTACACGCTGAGCCGCCTCGGTGCGTACCTGATTTTCGATACGGTTCAGCAGAAACTCTTGCGCCTGCTCCTCAGTCATTTGAGCAATGCGCTCAATTTCACTAAGCTGTTTGCGCTTGAGGGCTTCTACTTCTTCCTGCGCCAGCTCAATACGACGTTCGCTCACTGCCAACTTCTTTTCACGCCCTTCAAGGCTATCCAACTTGCGCTCAAGCGCCTCTTCTTTTTTCTGGATACGTTGTTCCTGGCGTTGTAACTCGGTACGCCGCTCGGCATTTTCACGTTCTATAGTGGAACGGAAACGGGCAGTTTCTTCTTTGGCTTCACGTAAGGCCACACTTTGCTGCTCCTGCACTTCGATGAGCCGCCCTTCGTTAGCCTCTTTTTGGGCCAACAGTTGCTCTTCGTAACGTGCTTTATTACGTGTAGTTCCAATATATACACCCGCAACGAGGGCCGTCCCGGCTCCTACGACGACTAAGAATACCGCTAACAAGCCATAGATAATCACATTTGGCGACACGGTGGTCTACCTCCAATTGTTAAGGAGCAACTCTGTATCAGGATGAAGTTTCAGTTCAAGTCAAGAATACGGTTGCCCACAGACAGAACCTGTCGCGGAGCAGCATGTCTCCCCTAGAATGCCAGCCACTCCAGAGGTCCAGTGCCACTCCCCTCTTCGAGCTCTGTCCTGTGTCTGTTTATTGTAATAAAGATAATGAATGATCATGGTGGTTTCTTTGCACACCATTCCATCTCACCGAGAAAAATATCTTGTGAGATCTCACCTACTTATTTATAGGGAATGGCATACTATCCGCCAAGCTTACTATACTGATTGTTAAGCGTGCTGTCAAGCACTCACTCAAACTCAAACACTTCCCAACGATTTGAAAAAAGCATTTCCATGCCCTACAATTAGAGCATTATATGCCAGGAGATGTCTATGCCTATTGATAATACCTTGTATGATCGTCTGGCGGAAACGTGGTGGGATGAGAATAAAGTGCTGAATATTCTGCGAACGTGGGTGAATCCTGGTCGCTTTGGCTACAGCCAGGAGGTGTTGGAGCGGTTGAAGGTTGACCCACATGGAAAGGAGACGCTGGATGTGGGGTGTGGAGGAGGGCTGCTGGCAGAAGAGTTTGCCCGACTGGGGTGTCGTGTAACAGGTATCGATCCATCGGAACCTTCGATTGCTACAGCACGAGTACACGCGGAGCGGCAAGGTCTCGCCATTGATTATCAGGTAGGTTTTGGGGAAGACCTGCCTTTTGCCGATGAAGCCTTTGATATCGTGTATTGTTGCGATGTGCTGGAACATGTGAGCAATCTCGAAGCGGTCACAGCGGAGATTGCACGTGTACTCAAGCCAGGTGGCATCTTTTTGTACGATACGATTAATCGTACATGGATAAGCAATCTGATTACGATTAAATTGTTGCAAGAGTGGAAGGTCTCGCGGGTAATGCCACCCAATATTCACAACTGGCGCATGTTTATTAAACCGCGGGAACTGCTAGGAGTGATGAGACGCCGCGGGCTCGTTCCTCAAGAGATGGTGGGCATGGGACCTCATGCTAATCTTGGCGATTTCATCGCACTGATCTACCAGCGGTTGCGGGGCGAGTTTTCTTTTAAGGATGCAGGGGCAAAGATAAAAATGGGCAAGGTAAGCAACAAGTGGAATTTGTATATGGGCTATGCTCTCAAGGACACCGTATGATCATTGTAGGGCAAATTGTGTAAACATGGCTTCCCAGACCTCCTGATTTTCGAGGCGTTCATCGAGGGAGGCCACACGAGAATTAATGGTATCGAAGATACCGCGCAGCATTTTCTGGAGGACGATTGAGGCTTCATCGTAGAATTCGGCGGTTTGCTCCATGTTGACACTGAGTACTTCATAGCAGAGGGCTTTGAAGTTATCGACGTCAATGTGGTTGTTGTCAACCTTAAATTTGTAGTTGCCCATGTAGCGCAAATTTGCGCGGCTGAGCAGAGTTTCGAGAGTGTTGGGGTCGAGTTCGGCTCCGCGAGCGCGACAGGTTTCGGCAAGGGCATCCATTGTCCAGTTGACGAATTCGACGAGAGCGGGTAGCTGTTCCATGGGAGTACGTTTGCGGTTCCATTCCTGTTCCATGCGACTGATCAGATAGAGGAGTTCAAAGCTTTCCATACGTAGGGCTTCGGCAGGCTCTGGCAGCCGTACCTCACGTCCACTAGATTGAGGCGTGATTTCCTGGAAGACATACATGAGAAGCTTTTGTTGGACAAGCTGAGCCAGTTCACGGGCAACGTCGAGTTCAGGGCGCTGCATGGCACTGGCGATACGGCGCACGCTACGATAGAAGTTGACGTACATGAGCAGTTCAAAGGTACGGGTATCGATACTCACGGCATACGGGATGGCAGGCGCAATTTGCAAGACCGTGTGTATTGTTTGTGGCAGGAACTGGTGCATTTGCTCCCATTCGTCGCTGTAGCGCACCAGTTCCATGGTCACGCGCATGATCTCAAGTTCCAGCGACTCTTCACCGTAGGGCAGGATAGTCTGGGCCTTAGGACTGGAGATGAACTCGTAGATACCCTCTTGCCAGAGAGCTAGTTCGCGCACCGTCCAGAGAGCTTTCATACGCAGAGCCTCTTTCAACTGTTGCTCGCTAATAGCTCCCATGGCTACCAGACGCTCACCGATACGTTTACCAAAGGCGCTCTGAAGTTGCGCAAAATATGCTTGTTCGATCTGCTGGGAGGTGGCCATGCCCAATTGTTGCAACACGTCGCCCAGCGTTAAAGCTCCGGCATCCAATTCGGAGCAGTTTGCCATTTTCCCTTCGTTAAAATAAATGATGCCGACACGTCCTGTGGATTGCTTCAAACGGATAGCACCAGTCATGCTACCTAGCTCCATTATTTGCAGAACTTCTACCAGCCCGAAATCCTTCAGCGAGCCGTATAGCAGGCGGCTATTCGTGGTCATACGGTTATGATCCTCATGCGTTGTATCGGTATATATAAGACTACTGTCGTCCTTGAATTGCCTCAAGCGTCTTCGCCATGCTTGTTCTTAAAACAGTCGGGTTTGTTGCATTATAACATCGTTCAAGGGTTCCAACAAGTTTCTTAATATTTTCGGGTGCGTTTCATTGTGTTGCAAAAATGAGGATAATCTTGTACACTTGGGGCTATTCTAGTGATTGGGCTGTGTTGGGTTCTGTTGCAAAATTTGTTGTATTATAACCGTACAGGGTGAGCACGGCACGGGGGCAAGTGGCATGGCCCTCACCAGAATTGGCACCGAATGAGCGGCTAACCTACTCCTGATGACGAGCCGCTTGAGGCATACATCCATCACATCATCGCTCACCCCAGGAGCACTGCATGCATGTTATCCACGGGACCTGGATTCCCGAAGACGCACACGAATTTATCCAGCCAGGGGCCTTCTACTTATGGGTAGAGACGGATACCCCGACAGGCGCACCGCGGAGCCGGGTTGGCACCGTCCACCCCAGGCATCTAGCGCAGTCAGCTCTGGCCACGTTTCTCATGGAGAAACTGGGCTTGCGAGAGCCTGTATCTGGCGCATTGGCACGCACCCTGTCTACCAAATACTTTCTACTCCCAACTGCTGCGGGCAAGCCTGCTCCCTGCTTCGAATTGCTGCGCTATGTGGATGAGGCGGAACCGATAGAGTTTGATCTGGTACCCTGGCAGGTCTGCTGCTACCACGTGCCAGACATCATCACCACGCTGAACGACATCCATTTTATCGCCCTCCACGCGGCAGAGGACTTCCAGCTGGGAACAGATCTCTTGTTCTGGCATCAGTACTCCCAGGCGATCAAAGGCATCATCGCCAAAGACCAGTATATCCCGGCCCTGAAGTACCGGGAGATCGCTACTACTCCAGCCAAGGGCAAACGGGCGAAGAAGACAACCAGTTTCGAGATTCACCCCGCCTGGGAAGTCCTGTCGGACACTTATGAAACGGCCATTCAGCGCTATGTGGCCGCCATGCCAGAAGTGTGCGCTGCGGGACTGAACAGCCCAGAGGATGCCGCATTGTTTGACAAAGAGGACTTGCTCCGCCACTTCTCAGAGTGCCTCCTGCATGACATTGTCACCGGGACCCCCTTTACGGCGAAATTCGACCAGCAGATTGCGGACACGCTCCTCTACAGGTGCATCTATCCGTCCCGACCGGCTCTGGCGCAAGCCCCGGCTGAAGCACTCGAGGACTACAAACACTGGCTGGCCTGGCACGCAAACTTCACCAGAGCGCACACCGGGGCCGGTTTTACCCTCTGTTTCCGCTTGGAGGAGGCTTCCGCCGCCGATATCGACACCTGGCAACTGCACTTTCTCGTCGCGGCCAAGCACGATCCCTCGCTTAAGCTGAGCCTGGACGAGTATTGGCGTCTCAAGCCGCAGGCACGGGCTGAGGCCGCTCGGCCTTTCGGCCAGGATTTCGAGAAAAACCTGTTGCTGGCCCTGGGGTATGCTGCACGCATCTATCCCAAGGTTTGGGATGGGCTGGCCACTGACCGTCCGACCGGCTGCCGCCTCACCATAGACGAAGCGTTCGCCTTCTTAAAGGAGAGTGCCTGGGTGCTTGGAGATGCAGGCTATAGCGTGATTGTCCCGGCGTGGTGGACACCCCAGGGACGGCGGCGCACAAAGGTCCGCCTCAAAACGGCTCTGCGTTCGCCCAAGGGGACAGCTGCGACCAGTCATGGCTATTTCACTCTCAATGCGATCATCGCCTACGAGTACCAGTTATCGATTGGGGGCCAGGTCGTCACAGAAGAGGAATGGCAGCAACTCGTCAATGCGAAAACACCCCTGGTCCAGTTCCGAGGACAATGGATGGAACTGGACCGCGACAAAATGCAGCAACTCCTCCAGTTCTGGCAGACGCACCAGCACGAGGAGCCGGAGATCACGCTCCTGGATATGCTGAAGATTGGAACTGAGTCAGAGGACGATCTGGAATGGGACCATGACCAGAGCCTGCAAGATATGCTATCGCGGCTCCATGACAAGAATGCGTTCGCCCCCATTAAAGATCCACAAGCCTTGCAGGGGAATCTCCGCGACTACCAGAGGCGCGGCGTCGCCTGGCTCCAGTACCTTGAACATCTGGGCTTGAATCCCTGCTTGGCAGATGACATGGGCCTGGGCAAAACCTTGGAGGTTATTGCTCACCTGCTCAAGGAGCGGGAGGAGTCCACGGGCGTGCCGCCAACCCTCGTCATTGCTCCAACATCCGTGCTGGGCAACTGGCGCAAGGAGATCGAGCGCTTTGCGCCGCAACTCCGCACGTTGGTGCATCAAGGGAGCACGCGGCTGAAAGACAAGCGAGCTTTCGCGGAGACATGTCAGACGCACGACGTCATCCTGACTTCATTTGCCCTGGCTCGCCTGGATGAAAAGCTCTTGCAGAGTCTGAAATGGCATCGCGTGGTGGTCGACGAGGCTCAGAATATCAAGAATCCACAGGCCGCCCAGACGCGTGCCATTCTCAAGCTCGCCGCTCCTCATCGGCTTGCCTTGACCGGCACGCCCGTCGAGAACCGCATGCGCGACCTGTGGTCGATCTTCAATTTCCTCAATCCAGGCTACCTGGGCAAGGAAGCACAGTTCCGCAAGACTTTCGAGGAACCCATCCAAAAAAATAATAACCTGGCCACGTCGGCAACCTTAAAGAAACTGGTAGAGCCTTTTATCTTGCGGCGGGTCAAGACCGACAAACGCATTATCGACGACCTGCCGGAGAAGATCGAGCAGAAAATGTATTGCACGCTCTCGTCCGAGCAAGCCTCTCTCTATGAGGCCATCGTCAAAGATGTCACCGAGCAACTGAATGAGGCCGAGGGCATCCAGCGCAAGGGCCTGATCTTGTCCACTTTGCTGAAACTCAAGCAAATCTGCAACCATCCAACCCAGTTCCTACAGGATGGCAGCGCCTTTACAACCGAGCGTTCCCACAAGCTCCAGCGGCTTGGGGAAATGATCGAAGAGGTGATTGACAGCGGTGAGAGCGCATTGATTTTTACCCAATTTACCGAGATTGGGGGCGAACTAGAGCGCCATCTCGCGCACGTCTTGCACTACAACACCTACTATTTGCATGGTGGAACCAGCGTAGCGCGGCGGGAGCGCATGATTACCGAGTTTCAAGATCCCGAGACGGAGCCGTCAGTCTTTCTTCTCTCGCTGCGGGCAGGCGGCGTCGGCCTGAATCTGACAAAAGCAAACCACGTCTTCCACTTCGATCGCTGGTGGAACCCCGCGGTCGAAGACCAGGCCACCGACCGCGCCTTCCGTATCGGCCAGCGCAAGAACGTCTTTGTCCATAAATTCTTGGCCATGGGGACGTTGGAGGAGCGCATCGATGCAATGATCGAGGACAAGAAACGGCTCTCCTCGCTGGTTGTAGGAGCCGATGAGTCTTGGCTGACGGAACTTGATAACGATACATTCAAAGAACTGATCGCGCTGCGCCGCAGCGCGGTCCTGGAGTGAGGACAATGGCACAGTTCAGTCGCACCTGGTGGGGTCAGCGTTTTATCGCAGCCCTGGAAGAGTTTACCGATCCAGCCCGCCTCGGACGCGGGCGCTCCTACGCGAGTGGAGGGCGTATCCTCGACTACACGCTGGCTAACGGCACGGTTACAGCCAAGGTGCGCGGTTCGATCAACCCGTACTTTGGCGTCTACAAAGAACCCATCTATCAGACCACCATCACAATCAGAGCGATCTCCTCCGCCGACTGGACGAAGGCCATACGCACGATTGCCTCACGGGCGGATCTGGTCACGAAACTGCTGATGAACGAGATGCCTGATACAATTGAAGACGCCTTCTCCGCGCTGGGACTGCACCTTCTGCCGCACAGCGAGCGCGATTTCGAGACTGACTGTTCATGCCCGGACTGGGCGAACCCCTGTAAGCATATCGCTGGGGTCTACTACCTCCTCGCGTCAGCCCTGGATCGCGATCCCTTCTTGATGTTCGAGCTACGGGGATTGTCCAGGGACGCCTTGCATACCGAACTGGTCCGGTCACCACTGGGACAAATCCTGGCCTCTGCGCTGAAGTCAGAGGAAGTTCCCGCCATAGAGCCGGTTGAGTCCTACTACACGCGCCCGGCCAGAAAGCCGGATGCGGTGATAGACAGCCATAAAGAGTTCTGGACCGGTGCCAAAAGGCTGCCCGCACCTCCCTCCGCTCCATCGCAAGCAAGCGTCCCGGCACTGCTGATTAAGAAGCAGGGGGATTATCCATCATTCTGGCACAAAGATGGATCATTCATCAGCGTGATGGAAGAGCTCTATGACCGTGTACGAACGAAAAGCAGGCAAATGAAGTGAGCCCAATACATTTCAAAGAGGAAAAAAAGGCAGATTCAGCTTTATCCCAAAACCGTAGGTTGTTTCCATTTAGCTCTCCCTCGTCCCGGTCAACATCGTAGCCAGATTCCCCTGCTCAGTAAGTTGCTGGAGCAAAATCTCACGTGTAATGCGGCAGGCCTCCAGAATACGAGCATCCGCCAGCGAATAATGCATCTCGTTGCCCACACGCTCAGCCTGCACAATCCCGCGCTGGCGCAGCAAGGAGAGATGCTGGCTCACCTTGGCCTGCCTCTGACCAAGCAGATCAACCAGCTCTTTGACTGCCTTTGGACCTTCACCGAGCAGGTGGATCAACTCGAGCCGCGTGGGATCAG
>WNGQ01004900.1_pt1 | contig 13215 bp, 17 predicted proteins | sample 5407661 | NCBI WGS metagenome assembly WNGQ01 (sample SAMN13153382, study PRJNA577476) | soil metagenome | isolation source: 60 cm soil or saprolite under Garry oak tree replicate 2 | place: USA:California | collected 2016-06-15
CGACCTCGCGCACAAGTTTGGCGACGATGCCGGCCACAATCGCTACCGAAATATGGCCGCGGTGGCGAGCTGGGCATTCAATCGTCTCTTCTGGAACGAGGAGACCGGCTGCTTGTATGACAAGATCAACGGCGGCCCGCCCGATGCTTCCATCCGACCGAATCAGATTTTCGCAGTCAGTCTGCCCCACAGCATGTTGTCATCCGACCGGGCAAAGAGCGTGGTCGAGAAAGTTCAGGAGCACCTGCTCACTCCCTATGGTCTGCGCAGTCTTGCACCCAGCGACCAACAATATCGCGGATGCTACACGGGCGATCCCACCAGCCGTGACGGCGCTTACCATCAGGGGACAGTGTGGCCGTGGCTGCTGGGCCCGTTCATCACCGCTTACGTAAATGTAAACGGCGCCAGCGACGCTGCTCGTAGCCAGGCCGCGGAGTGGCTCACATCCCTAAAAGACCATCTCGCCGATGCCGGCCTGGGACAGATCTCCGAAATCTTCGACGGTGACGCCCCGCACCGTCCATGCGGCTGCATAGCGCAGGCGTGGAGCGTGGCGGAGATCCTGCGGACTTACGTTGAGGATGTGAAAGGCATTCGCCCGGCAGCGTCGGTCGACAACCGAACGTCGCAGCTTCCTGCGCAGACCAAAAGCCAAGCCGTGGCACGGGCAATAGCGCCAGTGCTGGAAGTTTCGAGAACCGGAACTGGCCGGTGAAAGGCTGGGCGCCCCGTCTGCCGGAATTCACTTCGCGCGTTCTATCTCCTGAAGACTCGTGGGCACATGCTCGCTCCAGTACTCAAACAGGTCGGGTCGCTCCTGTAGCTCCTTCTGGATGGCTGCAATTTCCTCCGGAGAAAAGTAGTTGTGCAGCTTTGCCTGGAGTTTGCTTGGAGGGATATGAGCGTAAACCCAGACGCGATAACTTTTCAGGCCGTTCCCGTAACCGCGGTGGATGGCCCCGAGATCCGCACCCCTTTCGAACTTCAGCGTGTGCCGCTTCGACAACAATCTAGCCAAGCCAAATCGGCGAATCCGGTTGCCGCGGCTCAGGGAAACGACGTGCACGAGCTCGTGCGCCAGAATCGCACACACGCCGTCAGGCGGGGCCTGGTGTTTGAAAACAGCAGGGTTGACATCTACGAAATATCGCATCTGCCGGAGTAGCAGAAAGCGGGACAAGCTGAAGCGAGTCCGAAAATAGTCGGACGGGCTGTGAAAAGAACGCACGCGCAGATCGACACGCGCCCGTTCCGGAAAAGACTTTGCTTTGACCTCCCGCACCGCCGCGCCTGCTGCATCTATCGCATCGCTTGTCCACCCGCAGCCACCCCTTGATAGATCGGTGAACAGCTTGCAACCTGCGGAACAGGTCTCGACTGACATTGAGCTGAAAGAGCTACGAGGAAGGCGTCTGCAAGCGTGATCAGAACCAGGCTGCCGGCCGAACTGCGAAGCGATCCCCGCTGCTGGCTCATTCTGGATAGCTCTGGGCCAGACGGCGATACTCGCGAGCGGCGCGGAGCAGCTCAAACACTGGGGTTGGCCGCACGCCGCGGCTGCGGTTGAGGTCTCCGATTTCAAACGCGATTCGCCACTGCTCGAACAACACCCGATACGCATCGAAGAGGCTGAGCTTGGGATCGTAGATATGGGTCGCTTCGGAAGTGACGCCGTTCAACTCAATGACCTTCATGTTGCGACCTGCCATCAAGTCTTGGCGCGAAGGAACACGAATGTCAAAGCGCCCAAAGAAGAATCCTTCGAAACTCCTGGCAATCCGGTCGATGACTTCTTCCAGGGCTGGGGTAATCGTGTCGCCTCCGTCGAGGAATATCGCCCCTCGACAATGGGTGCCAATCTCGACCAACTGTACACTTTCCCCTGCCGCGGGGACCTGTTGAGACCGGTTTAAATTCTTGCGAAGGTAAAAGTCCGACATACAAACCGCGCGGTCATCGGCGAGGATCAATTCCTCCAAGGTATGCTGTCCGTCACCGGCAAGCACGGGCATTCGCTTTTCTGTGACTGAGAACACCATGCCACTTCCATCCCCAGGATAGCGATAATAGAAGACTCCATACTCGTCACCAGACACGTATTCCTGCAAGATTACGGGGAAGGCCGCGTGCGTCAGGTATTCGCATAACGTCTCCAACGAGCGAACGATCGCCACGCCCGAACCGCGCTGCCCAGCATCAGGCTTCAAGACCACTGGGAACTGCAATACGTGCCGACGCATGAACTCCTCGGCTTCAGCCACGCGTTGGGCTGGCACTCCACATGGCAAAAGAGTGGAACACGGCAACCACTGGACAGCGTCTCTCAAATGATCAAAGATTGCATGCTTCGATTCGCCTACGAATCCGCCCGCCGGAATCCCAGGATTGGCCGCCGTGAATAACGTCCAACTTCGGTACCTGATTCCGAGATAAGCGATGTAGGCAATCACCGGCGGATAAAACAAATACGGGGGCCAGAACTCCCAGCGATATAGACGTTTCCACCAGCCCAGAAACTTGAGGTGTGCACGATTCACGGCTGTTGCGAACGAGGTTCTTGGCTGAACAGGGTCGAGTTCCATCGCGAAAGGCATGATTTTCACATCACTGCACTGCCGATATCTCTAAATCGAAGGAATAAATTCTCTCAATTTCGATCGGATGAATTGAGGCCATTGCGCAAGGGCTGCCCCGGAAGTGACCCACCTGTACGCATGCAGGCGTGACCCTGACCTCGCTGTAACTCAGGCTTTTCACATCGTCCCGGTGGACGCACAAACTAAATGGCCCTGGGCCGCCAGCATGCGACGCGTGAAGTCTTCGCAGCCAGGATGCCGAGCCGGCGTCCGATTCCTTCTGGGCGTTGTGGCATGCTTCACCACGGAAACTCTCGGCTTTTCTGTCCGAGAGGCTTGAGGAAAACCAGTGGCGGGAGTGCCAGCCGTAAGCTTGAAACGTGAGCTGCAAGGAATCCCAACGCCACTCCCCAATCGCCTGCTCAGAAGGAAATACTCCAATCAGTCGAAACGGCTGGATCCATTCGAGGCTGAAAACATCGAATGCTGCGTGTACCTCCGCCATCCGAGATGAACTTCCGAGGACCGGAATGATCTGCCCTCTGCTTCGAGCCTTGCTGCTCTCGATGGGGAGTCGAACGATGTCGTTCCAATTCAACAGTGCCAGAGTGATGCCATATGCATTGGAGGCAATCCAGGTACCGCCTACTCCGTCACTCGGATATATGGCTGCGGTGTCATGAAGGTGATGAATCTCCGGAGGCTCTCCTGCCCCGCGTGCAATTTTCTCGTCACGATTCATCGCAAGCAGGTAGTCCTTATCGCGCGTTATGACACTCAGAGTGCACATAAGCTCAATGCATCGCGGTCTCCACGATTCCGCCTCGGCCGAACCCGGTGGAACACTCCTACAGCTGTCTTGCTCAGCAGCCACGGGGCGAACAACACCAGGGCCGTTAGGAGCCAAGGGAGCAATTTCTGATGGCCGGACGAGGTCCTGGGAAGGAACCGCCAGATCGTACAGACAGCGGTAACCCACACAGCCGAGCAGACTGCTGTGGTCCTGGCAAACAAGCGAACTGGAAGGCGTAATGCGCCGGCTGCTACATAAAGAGGTAGACGGCTTCCTGGAATCGCGCGGCTCATAACCAAGGCCAGAGATCCATGCTTGGCAAACCAGCCTTCAGCCTTGGCGAGTGACTCGGGTCTTAGGTACTTCTGCAGCCAGCGTGATTGCGCCGTACGGCGCCCGAAACTGGAGCCGAGGCCATACAACCCCATGTCTCCTAGCCAGATACCAAGGAACGTGGTCAGAAGTCCGATCCGAGGATCCAGGCCTCCGCTGGCGGACAGCGTCGCCGCCAGCAGAGTCGCGCCATCCTCGTAAATGAAGGTCGCCAAAAAGATAAGGAGCGCCAGCGCGGCTTGGGTCTCCGGCAATGAGTGAAAGAGTGGCATTGTCGGCTATGCTCGCTCCGCGGTTTCAGTTTCCAGGTGTTTCAATGTCGAGGGAGCCATGCCGAATTCATACGGCAGTTTGACTCCTACTCCAGCGCACAGCAGTTTGAGAATGGCGTAGTGGTGGATGGCGTGTCCCACGCAGAACATCACTTCCCTCGCCAGGTTAGAACTTACCGCTTCCGCCTCGGCTTCGCCGTAACCCACGCTGTACGTCACAGCACACTCACGTTGAAGAATTCCGCGAGAAAGGCTTCCGAGTTCGTCGATCAAACCTTCGGTCACAAGACGCGCACGTGCTACCGAGTTTTCCAACTGCGGGTTCCGACGTCGCTGATCGTAGTTGACTTGGCCAGTGCGAATGCCTTCCGCCAAACAGAGAAAGTGATCGAGCACGTGCCGATAATGCGCTCCCAGGCACGCCGCGAACTCTCCTTCGAGTGGGCGGGCGTACGCGTCATCGCCGATACGATCCAGAAAGATGCAGCCCTGCTGAAGGACACCTTTAACCGCAGTATTCAATGACCGAATGGTCACGTCAGAACCTTTCCCCGAATACCGGGAGCTGCATGCGGTGCACGAACAGAGTAGTGGCGGTCGTCACGAACACGGCGATGGCCAAGAGAAACAAGAGTCCCTTATCCCCCTGTACCTCGATGCCTAGGAAGGTTAAGTGGCTGACGATAGCTCCACCTGTAGCCGCCATCGCGAGAACCGCGCCTGCCCAAACGAAGCGCGGTGTCAGCAACAGCACGGCGGCGATCAACTCCATAATTCCCGATCCGATGCGACCCGAGGCTTGCACGGCACCGATCGACGCAACCGGAACGTGGGTGTGGATGAAGGCTCCAAGCTTCGTGAAGATATAAACCGACTCCGGCGCCGCCGTGAACTTGAAGAAGAGTGTCTGCAGCAAGATGATCGCCGCAACAATTCTGCAAATCCAACTCACGATCAAGACTGGAGTGGAGATCGATCGACTCATGGCTGAGACGGCTTGAGTGCTCATGGGCGCTCCTTCAATTCGGATCCGTTCGCGTTTTTCGGCGTTGAAGTCCGTATACAGGCGTAAGACTCACCAAGCGGACGGAAGTGACATGATCCAGTCAGATTCTCGAAGGAATGCCCTTTGGAGGTTGTTGTCACATTTCTTACGGTCGCGCATCTCACGTTGAGGTTGGCGGGTGGAATCTCACAGCTGTGCTTTTCTGCACCATCCGTCCTGCCCTCAGGCGTGCAACGCAGGAGCGACGATCATGAGTGAACTTTCCTTACAGACTCGCGTTTCGTTCCTACCATCGCTTCAGTCCGTCCAACCCCGGGAAACCAAAATTGGTTGTTCACTCGATCTTCGGCAGGGCCGCTACCACGTCCGACTGGCATTGTCCGAGGCAGACCGCAGAGCGGCTTTCCGTTTGCGATTTCTGGTTTTTAACCTGGAGTTAAATGAGGGATTGGAAGCCGCATACGCGACCGGCCAAGACACCGATGAGTTCGATGCCGTCTGCGACCATCTGATCGTGGAACACTCGGGTACGGGCACAATTGTTGGGACCTATCGGCTGCAGACGGCTGCAATGGCTGCGGCAAATGCAGGCTTTTATAGTGAGCGTGAATTCAAATTCTCACCTTATAAGGAACTGGGGGACTCGGTGATCGAACTGGGACGCGCCTGCGTGCACCGTGATCATCGCTCCTCCGAGGTGCTTTACCTGCTGTGGCGTGGAATCGCCCAATACGCTACCGACCATGGCGGTCGGTATCTGATCGGTTGTTCTTCTTTGACTTCGCAAGACCAGGCACACGGTACAGCCGTGTACCGGGCAATGCGGTATCACTTGGTGGAACACCATCTGCGTACCACACCGCAGCCCGCTTTTGTGATGCCCCTGGTATCCCCTGAGAGTGCCAGTGACAAGATTCCGAAACTGTTGCGCGCGTACCTGGTGGTGGGGGCGAAAATCTGTGGGCCGCCTGCCATCGATCGGGAGTTTAAGACGATTGACTTCCTCACCCTGATGGACCTAAAAACTCTTCATCCTCGAGTGCATGCCCGTTTCCTGAGGGCTTGACAGCATCGCAAGCACTTCGCTCTTGGTTAGTTTTGAGATGCTCCTAGCGCCGCTTCGATTCGGCTTGGCGAATGATGCAGAGTTCGTGCGTCAATCTTTAGCATCTGACTCTCTCCGATTTTCAAGAGCTCTCCACGAATGGTGATCGGTTCCGCAATGACTTCGCGCAGCACGTCGCGTCCCAGGGCACGTCCATCAAGTCCGACCAGCAAGAACTGTTCATGCGCGTTGGTCGTAACCCCGTCTGTCCCAACGAGGAGCGGCGGAGTCCCTCCGCTCAGACAGCGCGCCGCGCAGTCACGATGGACTTTCCCTTGACCAGGATTCATCACTCCCAGATAGCACTTGCTGTCTACGATCTCGCCAGTGACCGTCACAGCTCCCAAGTCGCGAATCATCTCTTGAACCGTGGGCGCGCTATCCACCACAGTAATGGAGCCTGGGGTTACTTCTATCATTGTTCCGCCTTCACGATAGATCAGCTGGCCCTCTAGACGGACCAGTTTGCCATCGAAGCCAGCCACGAGGTCGTCGGCTCCATGCTTTCCCGGTGCGACCAGCAGATATCGCGAGTATTTGTCTTGCTGCCCGATTTCTCCCGGACGCGCGACTAACAGCGTCGGAAAAGGCCGTGTCGCGACAACACCTTCAAAATTGCGTAGCTTCCCGTACTCGAAAGTGGAATTAGAGAACGGCATCTGTCCAACGACCAGCACTAGAGCCGCAGTCACTGCAAGCAAGCCAAGTACAACAATGACCTTCCACACAAAACTAGCCAGCGCGGTGGGGGCCTTTGGGAGATAACCAACGTAGAAGTCGTTCATCGCTGTTGCGCCCCCATAGGTTCAATCTGGGCAGGCTGCACAAAAGTTCCCGGCGGGTTAGGACAGGGATGTACGAAAACAACCCCTTGAACCACCTTGACACGGAAGGTCGGAATTTTTTCCTTGAAGGGTGGCGGAGCTGCTCCAGACTCTGGCTGATACTGATACCCATGCCACGGGCAGGTCACGCAGCCATCGATAATGCGTCCTTCTCCGAGAGGTCCGTTCTGATGTTGGCAAACATTCGAGATTGCTGAGACCTTGCCATCGTAGCGAAAAACCGCAACGCGCTCCCCGGAGAGAGCTACGATGGTCGCGCATTTTTCGGCTATACGATCCACTTTGCAGACCTCGACGAAACCTTCGTCGACGACCTGGTGTCTCGCTCGGTCAACCCGTTTCTCCCGAAACGCCGCCGCGAGATGAATTGAAAGCACAATGGAAATCCCAACGATGAGGGCAACGGCCAGCATGGCACTTCTCTCTGACTGCAACGCCCCCAGAGTGACGTGTGCGACTAGAAGCGCGTATGCCACATACACCAGCATGTGCAGCCGCTTCCACATAGGGGCGGTAAGATTCCGAAGCCAGAAGTCGTGGCTCGTGGCGGCCATTAGAAAGAGAATGATCAGTGCTAAGAATCCCAGCGCTTGAAATGGAAAATCGGCGACACTGCCGTAGCGCGGATTACTGATGAACAGACTGACGAACGGATTGACATTCCCGAGCGCATGAAATTGGAAGAGCGCGAAGCCACCATGCGCGAGACCCAACAGAAATGTAGTAACTCCTAAGTGGCGACGGTTATATAGCAGTGGAAGAAAGCGTTTATCCAGCCTTGCGAGCGGCCCTATGCTCACCACCACGTTCAGCAGCAAGAATGCCGCGGTTCCGAGCCCGCGAATGAGTAGCGTCTCTGCCGTCGCGGTTGGGTTTCGCCAGATTCCTACACCGACAAAGATGGCGAGGTAGAGTACAAGCAAGGAAACGAGTGTGACGTCGTAGACTTTCTTCTGCCGGTTCCAACTGATTGCGCCGTATTGAACGCTCATGGCAGCTTCTCCACTCTGGCATAGTCAACCACAGTCTGATGAGCTGGGCTGAACAAGACCAAGTGGCCAGCGCGCCTGTCATTCAACAGGAGAAGAGAGGCCTTGCCCGTGGTAAAAGCGCCTACTACTTGCGCATTCCCAGGCAGAACGTTTCCCTGCGGTGCGTCGGAGGCCCAATACAACAACAGATCCGGCTCGTTCAACTCTTCTGCCGGTTGCAGAACGACATAGATGTCCTGCGGACGATCCGATGTGCTATAGAAGGTTGAGTGAATTGCATGTTTCTGCCACAAATTACTCGACTCCCTCACCACATGCGCCGTGATAGGTACGCCTGCAGCATGAGCGCTTGGGGTCAGCCGCGGGCGTCTCGCTCCGAGTCCGATCAACACGATCGCAGGTAGCACTAACGCCAACGCAACCCATGCGCGGCGATGGACGGCTCTGAGCGGTTGAATCATGTCTTACTCGACAACCGGTGCGGTTTTTTTTCCACCGGAGGCTCGAGGACTCCTCGTCTCCAGCGGAAAAGGAACATCGGCCAAAACGCGGCGACGCCAGGCAGAATCAGCAGTCGAAAGCCAACGCCTGATCCGTGAGCTTCAGAGTCCAAGCGCTGGACTCCTAACCACACGAATGGCACCGCAAACACCAATCCAAGACTGCCGTATACCGCCAGGGTGTAAACAATCGCTTTGGCCGAGGTCTCAAGCATCTTTACCATAGACCGGAATCACTGCACCGTTAACATCTTTGCCGGCGTCACCCGCCAGCCAAGTGACCAGGCTCGCGACTGTCTCAGGTCGAACCCACTTGGAGAAGTCTGCATTTAGCATTGCATTTCGATTCGCTGGTGTATCCATCGTGCCGGGCAAGATCACGTTTGCGGTCAGTCCCGCAACTTTGTTTTCGAGCGCCACAGTTCTGATTAGCGACACCATTGCAGCCTTTGAAGCGCTGTACGCGCCCACGCCCGGCCCAGGTTCTAGTGCAGCACGGCTTCCGATCGCAATGATGCGGCCGGCGCCCGCTTGGCGCAGAGGTGGAATCGCCGCACGCAGAATGTGAAATACGCTGTTCAGATTCAGATCAAACATGCGCTGGAAGGTCGCGTCGTCAGTGTCGGTGATCGATTGGCCACCAGCAAAGCCGCCCACTGTGTGCGCCAAAACATCCAGTTTGCCGAAGCGCGCCACAACCTGATCCACCAGGACCTTGGCGCCCTCGAGAGTCGAAATTTCCGCGGCCAACGCCGTGAAGTTTCCGTTATTGAAATCAGACTGCTGTATCTTCCGCGATGTGCCAATGACGGTCGCACCGGCATCGAGAAACGCCTGTGTCACATAAGTTCCGAGGCCGCCGTTTGCTCCGGTTACGAGTACGACCTTTCCTTTCATCGAGTACTCCGATCTCAATGGCCATCAGATTCCGACGCTCCCGAAAGGTTACATGTGCGTGTTCATGGAAACTGGAAGTTCGTCACTTCTCAGCGCGATACGAATCTCACCCGCATGCGGCGGAGGTTGCGATTGCAGAGAGTGTCGGTCAATCAATCACGTAAAGGAGCTGAGTCATGGAAACAGGCCGCCCCTTATTCATCCCGGTGATCTTGGGTACAGCCAGAATGGGCCGGATGAGCCTACACGCGGCTCGGCTTGTCACCGAGGAACTGGGCAAGTCCGCCGGCGTTGAGACCGACCTCATCGATATCGCAAAGCTTCCCCTGCCCACAAACGATGCGGGTGAGGCTATTAAGCAAGCCGACTTCTCCGCCAAGATGAGCAGGGCTGATGCGGTGGTAGTCGTGTCGCCTGAATACAACCACGGATACTCCGGTCTTTTGAAGCATGTACTGGACAGCTGCCTCAAAGAATACATTCATAAGGCGGTAGGGATAGTTGGGGTGTCGGCGGGGCCGTTCGGCGGGACCCGGGTAATTCAAAACCTGCTGCCCGTGATGCGAGAAATCGGGTTGGTTACGATTTTCTGGGATGTGAATTTCTCGAATGTGCAGAAGGTATTTGCCGACGACGGCAGACTTCTCGATGAGTCCTACATTCGGCGCATCGATAGGTTTTTGAAAGAACTCATCTGGATGGCGAAGACACTACGCCAAGGTCGTGAGCAAATATCTCTGGGTTGATCTCCGGAGACAAGGATGGCTCGTGTGGTCAACACTGACAAGATGATTTGCCCGAACTGCAGAGTGGAGATGAACCACCACTGCGACAAGCTTGTGTACACCACCGACCCGCAAGATGCAGGGCAGACCGATCCGAGTCTCGGCGGATTCATCGAGGAGTTTCATACCTGTCCCAAATGTGGCGGTGGCGCCTCGCGCCACGCTTAGGGTATCTCCCAGAGCGTCTCCTCTCGACCCATCTCCGAGACGTTCTCTGCCGGACCTCCTGCATCTCGAAGAGATTGACGTCGACCCATCTCATGGGCGCGTGGCTTGGGCACCAGCGGCGTGTTCCTTTCTTGCTGGTGTCATAGAAATGCAGAACGCAATGTCCACATTTTCGAACACGGTTCCGATCCGCTTCTGCGAACAGCTTCGCTGCGCTGTGTACCAATGGGGCAAACAGGTCTTCGGGCTGGGGCGTCTCGAACCATAGCTCCATCGAGGGACCGTTCCCGGTTGCCTGTAACTTGCCAAGCATGGGATGCGCCGCAATCAGTCGATTAAGTGCGATGCTGGTGGCTCATCTCCCAGTACTGAAGTATTGACGTGGAAAGAATTTGCAACCCTCCAACGTGAAAGCACCTCCCTATATGTGTGCTATGCAAATGCGGCGGCGATGTTCCGTGAACCTAGCGTAGAGGTGTCATGTGCAAGCCGTTGAAAAGATGGCGTCCCCGGCGGGATTTGAACCCGCGTTTGCGCCGTGAAAGGGCGATGACAGGCTGGATCACGTAGTAACTACAAGGCAGCGGTCGCTCTGCAACGCCCTGTAAGGGACCGGTGAGAACGCAAAGGAACAGATTTACCTTGTACCGTCCTTGTACCGCGAGTTTTTGAAACCGGAATTCCTACTCTGGTGACGTTGGACGGCACGCCGTCTGACCGGGCGATCATCGAACACGTCAAGCAGACAAGGGAGTAACGAGCGACTGTCCAGTCACCACTGACAGTTGGTACCTTACGCTATTGCTGCCTCCACCTTAAGATGCACGCCTTCTCGCATCTGCAGATACTTAATGATCTCGACAAAATTGTCAGTTTTCGGGTTGCCGGAAGGCCCAAGCATGCGCATGAGACTCTTTGGATCAATCTCGATCGCTTTCCCCAATGTTCCGAAACCAACGGTCGCATTGATATAATCCCGCAGAATTGCTTTTCCGGTTTCTGCGTCACCTGAAAGGAACGTTTCGACACCCTCCCTGAGAAGCTCTTTGCGAAAATCGGGATCGCGATCAGCTCGGGCCTTTATCGTTTCGATGAAATTTCTTGTGAGCGTCATGTTTCATTTCTCCGATTTCTTTCGCTGCTTGTAATCCTGCCACCGTTCTTTTGCGTTCGTAACGTCTGAGTCCTGCCGTTTTTTTGTTCCTCCCGCGAGCAGAACCACTACCTTATCGCCATCTTTTCCGAAGTACATTCTGTAGCCTGGCCCGAAATCGATCACGCGCTCATAAACTCCTCCACCCACGCCTTTCACGTTAGACCAATTTCCCAAGCCGAGCTTCGCTTGAGCTGTACTGACCTTGGCAGCGGCCTGCGCGTCGAGACCATTGAACCAGTCGGCAAAGGGACTACGTCCGTTCTGATCCAGGTACTCTAGAACCTCGACCATGCGTTATGGTAACATTTGAGTTACCATTGTCAAGAGCAATTTATGAGCGAATAAAACGCGAATATAGGGACCCGATTTGGGGGAGCAGTAGAAAGAACGGCCTGAGAGCGGACTGGGGAGGGCAAGAGGCGATCTGCCAGCCGAAAATGAAGTGGAATAAGCACCACGGAATTCCGTTCCCCAACCGTAAGTGTAAGAGCAAACACATGGTTGACAGATTGAATCCGCGGCCAGCGTGACTTCGCCACTTGATCAGCAAATTCTCAGGCGGCCAGTCTTCGTCCCTTCGTTCAGGGCGGATTACTGCCGGTTAGCCCGTGATCCAGGCATAATCCATAAGAGGCGCTGCAAGCGGCTGCGAACGTGTAGCGGACTTCTCGTCTCAGTGCAGTGGCAGCCCCATCCTACCCAGCAGGTCAGCGTAGCGCGGGTCGGTGCGGATGTTCCTGAAACTGGGGTAAGCGCCGAGGAAGACCAGCCAACTTACGCGCTCCTGATAGGCCACTTCGAGGAACTCAAACGCATGGGTTTTCTCGCCCATAACGCTACAGGTTTCAGCTAACAAGATTAGGGACCTCGAATCTTGTTTCCGGTACCCTTTCAATTCACTCAGGATTTTCTGCGCTTCATCGGTTTTGCCAGCGATCGCCAGGATCAGGCTGGACAACGCTCCGCTGAGGGGGCTGCTCCCGCAAAGACTTGCCATTTGTTGACACGTTGTTAGACCCTTTTCGTACATTCCCCTGCGAGAATAGGTGAGCGCGAGCGCCATGTGCGTAAACACGATGTTGGGATCAAATTCCAAAGCCTTTTGTAATTGCTCCAAGGCGCGGTCGTAATCGCCCCTCAAGCTGAGCTTCGATCCGAGCCTAGCGTTCAGACCCGCCGAGAGAGGGTCGAGTTCCACCGCGAGACGCTCCTCGGCTATGGCTTCTTCTAGGCGCCCCATGACGAGTAACCAGTCGCTCCAAATTGCATGGCCCCATGCGCAGTTCGGGTTTAGCTCAATAGCTCGCTTGCACGTCTGTTCGGCACCAGACCAGTCCCACTCGTTATACAGCCGCACCCAGCCCAGGACGGCGTGCGCTTCAGCGAGCGAATCGTCAATATCCAAGGCTTTTTCTGCCGCCGCTTTTGCCTTGGGAAAAGCCTCTGCGGGCGGGACGAAATCGAACATGCCGAGCCATGAGTACGCAGCCGACATCCACGCGTAAGCCTCAGCATATCCAGGATCCGCTTCAATCGCCTGCCTTGCGTATACCAATCCTCGTTGTAAGCTTTCGCGCGATGGTTTGCTGAGGTGGTACTGAGCCCTCAGCAACAACTGGTAGGCCTCGCTATTCCGGGTTGGCCGCTTGGACAGGCGCTTCTCATCTTCTGGGGTCAGTCGTAGCCGGAGCTTTTCGCAAATCTGGCGAGCCAACTCCTCTTGTACGTCGAAAATGTCCTCAAGCTTTCGGTTGAAGTGACCGCCCCAGAGTTGCGCGTCGTTC
>WNGQ01006332.1_pt1 | contig 13212 bp, 13 predicted proteins | sample 5407661 | NCBI WGS metagenome assembly WNGQ01 (sample SAMN13153382, study PRJNA577476) | soil metagenome | isolation source: 60 cm soil or saprolite under Garry oak tree replicate 2 | place: USA:California | collected 2016-06-15
TTTTTTATGGCGCTGCCTCCGTGCGGCTGCCCAAGCGTAGCACGGCGGTCAAGGCCAAGACAAGCGCGCCCCCGCTCTTCAGCCCTACCTCCTGCGCGGCCTTGACTCGCCGTGCTCTTTGAAAAGTCAGCCCGCACCGGAGGGGACGCGGTCGCGGCGCTGCGGCAGACGGCTGACAGGCATGACAGCGGGGCAGGCTCACGTCTGGCAGCAAGAAGGACGTGGGGACCGCTTCGGCGGCTCCAGCTGGCAGGGCCACCTGGACCGCCCCTTACGGCTCGTCTTGGATCTTCTTCTTGAGACGCTGTACTGCTTTGAGCGGAATCACCCTCTTCTCCGGCTGTCGGCTGACCTCCAACTCGCGTGGGGTTGGTCCGGCGGGAGTAGGCACATCAGCCAGTTTCTCAATGAGGGTCTGGTGCAATTCAATGCCCTCTGTCACGAGCAGCTTTTCGTCTTCGGTGAGGGCCACAAATTCGAGCATACGCACGAGGTTGGCCTGGCCTTCCGTCAGTTGCTCTTTCAGGGCATCTTTGGGGCGGTAGTAGGGGCAACGAGCACAGGCCATCCGGTGGGGACACTCTGCCCAAAACGGATTGGTACACCATCCATGCCCAAGATCATAATACTTCCAGCATTCTCCGCGAGCTGCCGCCCCACTCATCACGGCGTCCTGGTCAAGCAGCACCTCAATGGTGGCCAGGTTCTGCTCCAGGTAGCCAGCCTTCGCCACCTGGGTGGCTAGTCTGGTGGGATCGACACGCACGTAACTTTGTGTGGAGGAGAGATGCTTGTGTCCCAGGTAATCTCTGAGCTGAAAAATATCGAGCGGTTCCTTGGCATTGTAGAGCATGGAAGCAATGGTGGCTCGCGCCCGATGGGGCGTCTCGGCTCCACGACTATCTTCCTCGGGGATGTTGGCCTTGCGGCATAACAGGGGGATTAAGCACCGATTCAGGTAGCCTTTCGAGACACGGGTGCCGCGGTAGGAGAAGAGAAACTGGACCGCTTCGCCGGTCTTGCCATCGATGTGGCGTGGTTGCTCAGGCGGTCGCAGGCGTTCCCACTCGTTGATGCGCTTGCCAACCAGGGGATGGACGGGTTTCGTGTAACTGGTCGTCGTCTTGTTGACCGGAATATCCAGGAAGCACACCGCGTCTTTTGGTAAGAGCTCCCCGGTTGCTGGCACCAGCACATCTTCGTGTTGCCACCTGATACAGCCGACGCGTAGTCGCACAATTTCATCGGAACGTAAGGCCGCGAAGCACCAGACCACGGCGATCGCACGAACCAGTTCCAGAGGATAGACCGGGACATCGCTCCCAGTGGTGGGAAGATCATCGGCCTCCAGATTCATCGCGGCCCAGAGCAATTTTGCCCATTGATCTCTCTGGACGACCCTGGGATCTGGTCCGATCAGATTGCGCAGTGAGCGCGGTGCCTGGAGGGCACGGTTGGGATTCAGCCGGACGGGGATCCATCCCCACTCCTGGCAATCACGTAAGAATGCACGTACACATTTGAGCAGTCTGGCCTTCGCATTGGGACGAAGGGGTTGCCCGATCCGCGCATTCGGCAAATGAGATCGTCTCCCGGCGCTGATCCACTCTCCAACGTTCATGTTCATCACGCTGGCTGTGAACTCGATGGCAATCTCGTACGTAAAGTCGGCGGGGCTAGTTACCTCTGGGTGGTACACGTTGAGCCAGCGCCCGACCTTGAGCAGGAGATAATAGCTGTGGGCTGCCCCAGCTGTGGGGCTGTGTTCTCGAAAGCCTTGACACCACGAGAGCCATTCAGCTGCAATCTTCCCATCGATCTCACTGGTCACTGGCCTGGCTGCTCGCTTTGGGTCGGGAAGCGGTCTCCTAATGATCCCAAGGGCAAAGAGGGCGCGGGAAATTTGAAACAGATAGCCTCGGACACAGGGAAAGGTGCAGGTCTGGTTCACCGTTTCGAGCAACTCGGCGTACAGCGCTTCCAACTGAGGGCTGTGGTTGCGCAACAAGAGATAGCAGAGGCAAGCAATGAAATCATGATGATTTTTTTCCTCATAGCCCCACCTGTTGAGGATAGCTGTGAGCTGCTGGACGAGAGAATCAATCGTCTCGTTGCCAAAGATTTTCCGCGCAATGGGAGCGATGGCAAACGGCTTGAGGAGGGGATCGAGATCGCGAGGTGTACAGAGCAGATAGGCAAGAACGGGCAGCTCTCGACGTGCGGGATGTTGCTTGCCTGCTCCATACCTTCTTCCATAGCGCCGGGCAAACGCGCTGTAGCTTGAGCCGATGATGTCAAGCCACTCCTCTTGCGACCAGGCCCAGAAGGTCTTGCCACGGCGGTGCATTTCAACGAGCATGACACGCATCGTCTCATGGCAGATGTCGGGACTGAGATGTGTCACCGTGAACACATCCTGGAGAAGCTGGAGCAAGCGATGCAGAAGCGCTTTCGTGGACGGACACAACTGGAAAGGCTTGCAAGGCATGACGCGCTTGAGCTCAGCACGCTCGGCGAAAGTCGAGCTGTGGAGAACGGTCATACTGGGTGACATCCACTGGCCAGTGCCAGAGACAAGGAAATGGAGGAAGCAGCACTCCAGGCGTGTTCATGATTTCACCTCCCCCAAGATTACCTCGATCCAGCGCTCAAAGCTGGCCAGGCTCCGGCTCACCGCTTCCGTGAGTTCTACTCCGCTCAAATGGATGTAGAGCATCGAGGTCTGTAATGACGCATGACCGGCGTAGAGGGCGATCTGGTGCAAGTCCAGGTGTGCTCTTGCCAGATGGGTCAGGCGAAGATGGCGTGGCGTATGGGTAGTAAATTGTAGGAGACCGACTCGCAGTGCCATCTTCTGAACAAGCTTGGACCAGGTCACCAAGGCAATGGGGCTGGCGGTATTGCGATGAGACTCTGACAAGAAGAGAGGACCGCGCTTGCATGAGAGCTCCCGTCTGTGATGCAGGTATGTTTCTAGCAAGGGGCTGGTCACCTTGCCATAGCCGACCACGCGCTCTCGTCCATTCTTGGCATGTTCGGCACGAATCCTGATCTGGTGATAGGCGAAATCAAAATCGCTGATCTCAAGTGTGACCAGCTCCTCACGGCGTAAGGCTCCATCGTAGGCTAAGAGGAGTAAGACCTGGTTGCGCAATGACTCCTCTGTGAGGCTGCGCAATAGGTCTTGCCACTGGGAGTCCGAAGGGATCCAGGGGAGTTTGTGGTAATGTGGAAGGAGCCCCCGGTCACGCATTCCGCCGAACGCTTTGCCTGGCACGTAATGCCCCCGACCAACCGGATTGTCCTGGCGGAGTTGCTGCTCGATGAGAGAGCCACAAAACAAGCGCAAGACGGTGATGCGCTGCTGCATGGTGGCGTTGGCTAACCCTCGGCCACTCTCAATGGAAAGCATGTTTGCCCCCTTTGCATTGGGACGGTGAGCCAGGTCCTGGACGTAGAGGGCAACCTGTTCCCGCGTGACGGCTTCAGGCTGAACGCTGTGGCTGGCACAGAAGCCCAGGTAATCGTTGAGACAGCGGCCATAGGCGTCTACTGTGTTGGGGGCGAGCTGCAAGTGGGCCTGCCTCTGGAGCCAATTTCGTGCGAGTTCGTGCTGTCCTACCAGTGGATACTGTTCCCAGCGGATCTCGGTCATGGGACACCTCCGAAGAGAAGAAGACAGATCCTATCCCTACTTGATTATCACCTAGGAGTCCAGGTGGAGGTGACAACTCTCATCCTAACTCCCTAATGATATCTAACATACAACCCAAGCAAGAGACGATCATTGTAACTACGTGGATCATACACCCCTTCGATATCAGCAATCAAGGTCCCAACAACCGCAGCCAGATCCAGTAATTGATACCAGTCAGCGTTGTTGCGAGCTAACCGGGACACTTCCCAGCCAAAGACGATGCCGACATGGCCCAGGGCCACATCCGCTGCCAGTTGCGTAAAGTCATCTCGACCTTCTTTGCTGGTCGCCGATTGCCCCAGATCCGCATCCAACACGACAATGCGAGCCTGGGACCATCCCAGGCTTTGAGCGCGCTCGACTAACGCCCGTTGGTTGCGCTGGCTCTCGGTATTGAGTCGAACTTGCTTGGGCGACGATTGCCGGATGTAAATGATGGCTTTGCGTTCAAGATGGGTTGGCGTGATTTTCAGCGAGCGGGCAGGCTGGATCATGGGCGGTCTCCTTTCCTGGAAGTAGACAGTCCTGGCACATCATGACGAGTGTTTGAAGAAGGGTGTGTTGTTGGGTGGGAGTGAGCGTTGTCCAGACCTCGATCGGGCAGATTTGGTCTGGGCATCTCTCCTTTGGTTGTGCTTGCGGGGCAAGCGGTGGTTGAATCTGCATGGGTGGGATCTCCATTCCGGGCATCTGCTATCAACAAAAGCTCCTGGAGCAATTGTTGCAGAGATTCGAGCGAAATGGGAAGAGGATACAGGGTCGAGGGATCATATTCCAGATTGGTTGCGGTGACGGGAACATGCCGTTCCACTGTGGGGCGAATCCAGAGGATGCAACACCGACCGCGATGGCACGAATTGGAGATGCCAACACAGGGCAAGGTTCGCCCAAAGAGCGGATGACGCGGATCGACAACCGTAATAGTCTCTTGCGGAGCTACTATCAGGTCAATAGGGGTAGTGAATTGATCAGGGTTTCCCAACCCCGGGACTGCCCACAGCAATCACATTGATGGCGGTCGATGCCATGACGAATGTTGTGTAATGGCATATAACAGGAAAGCTTGGAAGCTAGGCCTGAACTGCCTTTAACGTCTTCTTGCTAAATACCGTTACACAACATTCGTTATGGCGTCTGGCGGTCTCCAGAAATGTAGCGCTCCTGAGCCGCTCGAGCTGCAGTTGAAGGGTGGGGGAGAGTCGTGCTAGGTGGAAGGTGCGAAAGGTCTTGTCCTGGGGAAGCCCTGACTGACGGAGCAGGCGAGCAGTGCGTCGCCCAGTCCGTTGTTCCTCCTCCCGTGTGGCCAGTTCGTACAAATAGGCTTCATGGGAGAGGCTTTCTTTGGCGGCTCTCAGAGCCAGATCGGCAAAGCTCTCGGCCATACCACCCAAATTGAGTCGCTCGAGCAGGGAGCGGAGTTCGGTTTGTCGATTGATGGGATTAGGCATGTGACCTCCTGGAAGGAATGAGTTGATCGTAGGGGGAGAGATCAAAGAGAGGAGCCTGGAGCTGCGGAATGGCCTGCGGACGCGGCAGATGCACCAGGTCCCGCACCGCCTCAAAGCTGGGAAGTCGCCCGGCTTCCAGCAACAACGACAAGGCAATCTCCACTTCACTTTCCGAGGTCGTGGCCGCCAGATGCAACACCCGCACATACTCGCGATCGGCCCGTTTGGTTTTCTGGCTGAGCAGTCGGTCGTAAGCGAGCCGAAAGGTGGTGGTCGGGAAGAGATCACCCCGATAGCGATAGGCGGCAAAGGCTCCAGGCTTGCGCACCAAGGACCAGATCAGATGATGATAATCAATGTGATGCCGATGTTTCCCCACCAGGCGAGGCAAGGTGAAAGCCAGACCACTTCCCACAAATCCTTCCAGGGTTTCTGCCCGCACCCGGACCACGACCGAAGTCCCAATGAGCCGTGAGGGCACGGAGTAGACGTTGCTGTCCAGGTGGATGGTGCTGAAGCGACTGACGCGGACGCGGACTTCTTTGCAGGGAGCCAGCGGTGCAGCAGGCAAGGGGCGCAAAACCTCACCCTCGGCGCGAAAGCGAACCGAGCGCGTCAGATTGCGCTGGCGAACCAGCTCGTGCAGAAAGCGGTCGTAGGCGGCTCGACTGGGAAACTCGCGACTGCCTCGGATGCGCAAGGCTTGATCGACCGCCTCTTTGAAGCGGTAGTGGGACTGTTCGACATCCCCATTCTCGTGAGCTACCCCGGTGTTGTTCCAGGTCGGTTGCATGCCGTAGTGGGCCATGAGCGCATCGTAGCGCTTGGTCCAGTCTTCCTGTCCAGACTTGTCCAGGTGACGCACCGCTGCGCTGAGATGATCGGTGCGGTGTTGCTCTGGCACCCCACCAATTTGCCACAGTGCTTTTTCGATGCCCTCAGCCAGAGCTTCGAAGGTTTCGCTGAAACAAATACTGGCAACCTCGGTATTGGAGTAGGTGAGCACAAAATGATACACCATGTGGGGGAACGCTTCACCCGCAATGGTGACGCCCAGATCGGCCATGTGCGTGAAATCCGATTGCGCTCGCTCGCCTGGGATGTGTCGCTGTTCAAAGATCACCTCCTGTTCGGGTCCATGCAACGCGCGCCACCGGGCGATGTGACGCTGCAGCGTGCGGACTTGGGTGGCTTGATAGCGCCCAGGATGGCGTTCACAGAGCAAGGCAAAGAGCGTTTTGCCTTGCAATGCTGGATCACGTTCCAGCTGAGAGACCACCCAGGGCCAATCCTCCTCAAAGGGGTTGATACGCGTTTGCCAGGTGTGCAGAGTTTTGAGATGACTGGGCAGTTGTCGAGCTTGCTCATACTTGCGACCAGTGCGTTCGCTCATGCCTGCACGAGCAGCAGCGACTCGTTGGGAAGTACCTTTGCGTCTTTCTTGCATAGAGAGCTTGACCTCGGTATCTTTCTTCATATGACACCCCTTCTTTTTTGTTTGATGGGTGTCATGCTAGGTCATCGACTGGACACCTGTCCAGCTTGATGACCTGTACTGGCTAGACACGCTCTCGCCATGTGGCTGGAGCCTGCTTGCTTGCGGCTCGCCTTTGGGAGTGTCTAGACACGCTGTCTAGGTGTCCCGTGAGGACACTGATCACAGGCCACAAAGGGAGACACGTCATGGTAGAGTTGGTGCAAAGCGTGCTGTCCTTTCGCGTCCAGGGCCAAGGCGACAGGAGCACCGTCCTGTTGCGTCCAGCTTCCTCGTTTGACCGGCAGCAATCCCATCTCCATGGCCGCATGCACGCTGGTCTCAGACACATGGTGCATCTGGGCAAAGGGGAACAAGGGCACCAGGTGCCTGGGAAGCAGGCCAGCCTGTCGCTCTCGTGGGGAGGTCACCCAAGGCGCCCTCAACGTCTTTGGGTGCTCCAGCAAACGCTGGACCTGCGCTTCCAGAGCCTGGACCCGACCTTCCAACTCGGCTATGCGTTGCTCCTGCACAGATTCCGGCTGTTCAGACACCTGCCCATGCAGGAAGAGGTCCAGGTCTCTCTCCGCAATCTCGCACCGATTGGGTTGGGGAAAGTGGGCGGCGAGCAGCCCTTTGTGAATGGCTCGCCGGATCGTTTTGTCACTCTTCCCGCTGCGGCGGGCTGCCTGCATGATCGTGAGATATTCCATCGCTGAAGCTCTGATTCCTTTCGCTCTCACTTCACGGTTGTTCCCTTCGGCTCTCCTCTTCGGCTAGAGGTCTAGACAGGATGTCCAGGCAAGAGAGCAGTGACCCAGTGGGCGTCTTGTGATGGTGGACTGAGTCGACTTTCGAGTCGGGGAAGCTCCTCCTCGTCGTGGTCTGTGTGCTGACCATTCCTCTCACCGGCAACTTTAATGGTCATCAGCCCGTTGGTAATGGTCGTCAGCTTCTTCCTCGTCATCGGCAATTCTAATGGTCAGCACCTACCCATTACTATTATCGTTCAACACCTTTCTCACAGAGTGTTTAAGAGGACTGCATACGATACGCTCGGAGCACGGCTAAGGAGAAGCGTTCGAGTGTATTCCGGTTCAGCACTTGCACCTGTTTTCGTTCCCAGCTACTCGCGTCGAGGCGTTCTATATCGTGCTTGAAATCATCGAGATCTTCTAAGAGATGGCCTGTAATTTCCGCTAGTTTTGCCAGGGAGCGCAGTGCTGCAATCTCTTCAATGAATTGTTGCTTGTCTTCTTGCAACGCGCATCTCTGCTCTTTTTGCTGGATGAAGTCGTGTTGCATACGTATCTTCCTTCCCGTTCTGCTCATATCTCATTTCACTCCTGTGCCAGAAAACACGCTCATTTCCCAGGATGAGGTTTGATGAGTTTTAGACATGCTTTGACAAGGTACGCTATGATCCACATTTCGCAGTAGATCTACTGCGAAATTGGGAATAGTTGTAAGCACAAAGAGGTAAAAGGCCCAAGGAGTGGAGGGAGGGATGTCGATCTCTGACAGCTCTATGAACTCTTCCCTCATTATCAAGTTTGAGCGCCGATGCGATCTGTATAACCACACTCTTGAAGCCAAAAATCTCCAGTCTACTCCATACAAAATTTCTGTGGCGTGTCGAAGATCGTCGAAGCGACCGCGTGAAGGAGACTATACGAATCTCTGTTCACGATCGCTCTTTCCGGCAAGGGTACGTACCCCATCTGGTGTTTTACCGCGAAGTCGTATTTTTGCGTCACCCCTCCAATAGGTGCTTCATTCCCTCATTCGTGCCAGCATGGCTCTATCCCCTGCCCTAGCAGGACGATCAACACACGATTGCTTGCTTCCCCCCAATGGAAGGAATGGCCACAGGCGCACAGGTTAGTGCCTGAATGGGAGGCGCAGAAACGATGCCGTCTGATCGCCTGCTCCTCTGGTTGAATCAGTATCATTCACCCATTTGGAAATGGTATAAAGCAATGCCGAGATGATCCCGAGCAGAAACAAGAAGAACAGACTTGTTGTGAGAATGGTGATCAATTCGCTACTCATGATTAAACCTCTTTCTTCAGGAACGGATATAGCTATTTGTTATTGTTAATATAACACATTGCTATTTTCATTACAAGGTCAAATCTCACTGATTCTATGTGATTTGGTTCACACTTCGCTTTTCTTGAAGGAATTCACTGAATAGCCCGCATTTCGCGGCCTCACGAAGAGATGGTGGAGATTTTTTCGTAGGGAGGTCCGAGCACAGACAAGACGAGGTGATGCACGGGCAGCAAACGTAACAACTTGTTGAGTTTTTCAACAAGCTGTTACGTTTGAAATGTTACGAAAGATATCGTATAGTAGTTGTGGTTCTCTTCGTCACATACGCTCAGCCGCTGCGGAAGCTTCAGATTGCTCGTGAAATGACCTCAGAGAGGTCATGTTGTTGCTTACGTGAACATGCATTTCCCGTTGAGGTTGAATATGGCAGATCGTGTCGAGCAGCAGCTTGGCAATTACCAACTGGTCGCTCTTTTAGGGCAGGGAAGTTATGCAGAAAGTCATCCACCGAGACGTCAAGCCGGAGAACATCCTTGTGGGCCGCCACGAAGAGGTGCTGCTTGCGGACTTTGGCCTGGCCGCCCTGGCGCACAGCAGTGCCTCGCTGAGCACGCAGGAGGCAATGGGTACGCTGGCGTATATGGGGGTTTTTGCATATCCCCCCGAAACAGTGTACTCGTTTCGGGGGGATATGCAAAAACCCCCAGTATCGGCGTAATGCTCGTGAATATCCAGATCGGTTTCATGATAAAGCAGCCCATCGATCATGTGGGGCGCTTCATGCGGCGTGCCGGTGATGACTTTGGTGCGATAGGCGATCTTCTCCTCACTTTGGGCGTAAACGATTCTCCGACAAGAATCTCACGCTAACTTCCGCCTTTTGTCTGCTTTGAGAAACGAAGGGGAGCGTGGAAGGAGGAGGAACTTGGCCGAGAAGTCCTATTCTGCGACGAGCGTTCTGCGACATGAAGAGTGCCAGCTCAGCACACTTTTTTGACTTGCGTGAAGACTGTTGTCGCCTCAGACAATAGAGCAGGTATTTCAGGTATCAGTAGCACATGAAAGCCATCACCAGGTGAAGGTTGCCACTGTCCCAGCAGGAAGCGTCGAGGTGAAAGACCTCGTGTCCCATTGAACGGTGAACGTCGAGCTGGAAGGCGCATCATTGAGGACCAGCAAGGCCTTGGATCCATCGGGATTTCGGAACGCGACATGTTCAATTCCGCTGCTTTCAAAGGGAGAGCTGGCAATGCGGTGCGCTCCGGGGACGACAAATGTACTGAGGTGGCCCAACACATAATATTCCACGTTATAGCTGATGGTACCGCGCTGCTGATCGATGGTGACCACTCCTCGACAATTGGGGCACCCCCCATTTTGTGGTCCGCTCATTTCGTCCAGTGCCATGTTCCACAGCGTCACTGTTTTCGCCCAGGAGCGTGTGGCAGCAATCATGAGATTCTTTGTCATCCACTGCAGATTCGTGGCGAAATCAGGGGACCAGCCACCGCTAGAGCACTCCGTGAAATAGATCTCTTTGTCAGGATAGGCATCGTGGACCCTGCTCTGCACACTGGGGTCCCCGGCGTAGCCATGGAAGGCCGAACCGGCCACGTAGGCTGCAGCGGCTGCATCGGTGAGGATGGTCTCGGGATACTCAGGAGTATCCCAGTTATGGTCGTAGATCAGGATTTTCGTGGAGATGCCATGAGCAGCAAAAGCTGGACCTATGTGATGTTTAATCAAGTCTGCTTCTTCGCTGGCTGATAAGAGCATCCCGGGATACCCTGAAGGAGCATGCAGCGGCTCATTTTGAGGAGTCATGGCATAGAACGGCACACCTTCAGCTGCATAGGCCTGGATACATTTGACCAAATAGGTGGCATACGGCTCATAGGCACTGGCATTGAGCGTCCCACCGATCATCGAATCGCCGGATTTCATCCACCCCGGTGGACTCCAGGGCGTTGCCATCAGACGCACGCTGGGGTTGATGTGCAGTGCCTGCTTGAGCAGGGGAAGAATCGAGGCACGGTCGTGCCCGATGGAAAAATTGGCGAGCGTGGGATCAGTCTCGCCTGCTGGCATCTCATCGTAGGAGTAATTGCCACACGTCGTAAAGTCAGATGCACCCAGCGGTTGGCGTAAGAAGCTCAGGCCGATCCCAGCGCGAGGATGAAAGAGCTTCTTCATCAGGTCGGTACGCTCTTTGGCCGCGAGCTTCTGCTGCACCAGCCAGGCTGAGGAGTCGGTGAAGGAGGCCCCGAAGCCGACCATTTGTTGATAGCTCTGCTGCTCATCCACGAGAATCGTCAACCCGGATGCCTTCCCGTTCCTGGTCCAGGCGATATCAGGCTGCCGGGTCAACAGATTGGTCTGGTCCGGGGTGGTGAGCCAAACCCTGACCGTTGCTTGTGTGGTTGTATTGTTCTTTGAAGATCGAGCGGTCATCCTGCGTTTCCTCGCTGTTGCTTGCTTGTCCCTGCATGCTCACCACTTCTGGGGCCGCGCAGGGCAAGCAGACAAGGTATTCACTCTGCTTGGTCACAACGGTGACGACCTTGCCTCACGCGTCATATTCGTTGAATGGTCAAAGAAGGGAAGGAGGCGAACACTGCTGCTGCTGCGGGGCGTCCCGTGCCGTTGCCACCCCCACGATGGCGAGCAAGATCGAAACTCATACAACGAGGGTGGCCATCATCCCTCGCACGAAATCAATCTCGTCCTGATTCACCGTGTGACCCATTCCCGGATACAACCGCATCGTCACCTTTCCCCCCAAGCGCTGCAGGAGTCCCCCGCTTAAGCCCGCCACACCACCATAGCTTCGTGCATTGCGTGCGACAAATTCTAAGGCAAGGCAGGCCCCTTGTGAAAAACCTAAGAGCATGGTACGTTCTTGTGGGATCCCTGCTTGTGCCACGCGTGCCAGCACATTGGTAAGGGCAGCCAGTCCGGACGAGAGGCCAGGTTCATTGCTGGCAAGAGGCGCCAGGAAGCTATGCGGGTACCAGGTGTTGCCAGCAGCTTGCGGTGCCAGATAAGCCCAACCCGATTGGTTCAGTTCTATTGCGAGGTCCAGAATACTTTCTGCGCTCGCCCCGCGGCCATGCACTATGACCATAGCTGCCCGGGCGCGATCCAGCGGCTCACCGGCAGCCAGCAGTGGCTGCCCCTGGTGCGGGCCATGTATAGAGTGAGAAGGTTCGGACATACACTCGTTACCTCCAACGCAAGCCATGAAGGCTTGGTAGCCCCACGTCGCTATCGTGTTCAGATCAGCAGCTCTACCGTCAGACACTCCGTCATATGAGTGTTGACAGAGGTGGTCAGTCAACTTGAGCAAAAAACGAAAGCTTCTTTGGGCTTATAAAGCCGATTCAGACAGTTGACCTCCCGATGTTTTTGCTCATTTCGACTGCCCACGGGCGTCAATACTCATGTGACGAGGTGTCTACCGTCATGAACTTCATCCTTTCAGCTTGGCTTGCCTGTCCCTGCTGTCGGCAAGCGGAGCGCAGGCAACACCTGCTCAAGCTCTTTTCGCTGCGGCTCCAACCAGGGGGGCAGCTCCAAACGGGTTCCCAGTTGCCCGACCGGTTCATCCACTGCGAACCCTGGAGGATCAGTCGCGATTTCAAAGAGGATGCCTCCCGGCTCGCGAAAGTAAATCGAGTGGAAGTACTTGCGATCCAGCACCGGCGTGACATTGAGGTCGAAACCAGCCAGCACCCCGCGCCAGGCTTGTTCGCGCTCATCAGTAGGGGTTCGCCAGGCCACATGATGGACGGTTCCACCGGCCACATGGCCGCGTCGGAGTCCCGGTGCACAGCGCACATCCACATACGCTCCCGGCCCCTGTTCACCGACGGCATAGCGGAACACGCCGTTCTCCTCGCCCAGAAGTCGAAAGCCCATCGTCTCGGTCAAGAGCTTGGCCGTGCGCTCGTAGCCGTCCTCGGACAAGGTGACGGTATGCACGCCCCGAATCGTATGTTCGGCTGGGACTGGTCCCTCTTTCCAGCCTGGACGCAGCTGGGCCTGCGGGTGAGCGACCAGTTCGAGGGCGAGCCCATCTGGGTCTTGCAGGGAAAGGACGGTTTCATCAAAACGCGACGCCGGTCCTGCGGAGGAGACGCCCTGTTGGCTCAGCCGCTCGATCCAATAGTCCAGTGACCCTTGAGGAATCGAGAAGGACGTCACCGTCACTTGCCCTGTTCCCTGCCGTCCCCGTGGGACTCCAGGCCAGGCAAAGAACGTCAGGATGGTACCAGGATGGCCCAGCTCATCCCCATAATACAGGTGGTAGGACCTTGGATCGTCAAAGTTGACCGTCAGTTTCACCAGCCGCAGACCCAACACCCCAGTGTAGAAATCGATATTGCGCTGCGGGTCGTCGGCTATCGCCGTCACATGATGTATGCCAAGAATATCTGTATTCATAACCTCTCTCCTTTTCCCCTCGTGCAGGGTACTCTCTGCGGAAGTGGCCCTTAGCCGCCTGAAAGATTTCTCTCTCTCATTATACACAAACGTAG
>WNGQ01004904.1_pt1 | contig 13210 bp, 7 predicted proteins | sample 5407661 | NCBI WGS metagenome assembly WNGQ01 (sample SAMN13153382, study PRJNA577476) | soil metagenome | isolation source: 60 cm soil or saprolite under Garry oak tree replicate 2 | place: USA:California | collected 2016-06-15
GGACCGGGGGGCGTTATGCCTATGTTGCGGCGCATTTCGATGGGTACACGGATAATATCCTGTGCATCGTCGACCTGAAGACCATTACCAAGCCGGAGATCATATCGCGCTGGTGGCTGCCCGGCATGTGGCGTGCCGGCAAAGAGGTCGATAAGACGCCAAAAGGCAAACGTGTCGCGCTGCATCATATGATCGTGGCCGGCAATCGCGGCTACAGCGCCTGGCGCGACGGCGGCTTTACCATCCACGATATCAGCGATCCCACAAAACCCAAGCTCTTGTCGCACATCAATTGGTCTCCGCCCTTTGCCGGCGGTACTCACACGCCGCTGCCGCTGCCGGGGCGCAAGCTCGCCGTCGTTGCCGAAGAGTCCAATGCCGACAATTGCGCCAAGGGTTTGTTCTACACGTGGATGGTGGACGTGCGGGTGGACACCAACCCACTGCCCATCGCGACGTTGCCGACCCCGAAGGATCGCGACTATTGCCAAATGGGCAATTTCGGCCCGCACAATCTGCACGAGAACCGTCCCGGCTCTTTCCAGAGCGAGGAGACGATCTTCGCCACCTATCACAATGCCGGCGTTCGCGTGTTTGATATCAAGGATCAGTTCCAACCAAAGGAAATCGCCTCATGGGTGCCGCCGCCGCCCAAGCGGATGGTCGATCCTCGTCCGAATGTCGTCGCTGCGGCGCAGACCTGCGATTGCTACGTCACGCCGGAAGGACTGATGTATGTCAGCGACTGGAACGGCGGGATGCACGTCCTGCAATATGAGGGTTAGGACAACGATTCTGAGGTTGGACAGTCATCTGGCTCCTGGCCCATGAGTATCTCCGTGCGCGATCGGATCGCAATAGTACTGACGTGCGCAACATTGACAGTTGCGGCCGGGGGCGCACATGCGCAACAGGTGCCTCCTTTTCACCTTCAGGAAGCGACAATCGCCAGCATCCGCGCGGCGTTTGCAAGCGGCCGATTGACGTGCACACAGCTCACCAAGCTCTATCTCGATCGCATAGAAGCCTATAATCTGCGGGGTCCCACCTTACGCGCAGTCCTGACCATCAACCCGAATGCGATGGTGACCGCGGTGGAAATGGACCGTATCTATAAGGCCAATCGCGCGAACGCCGGGCTGTTACACTGCATTCCGATCATCCTCAAAGATAATTTCAACACCGCAGATATGCCGACCACGGGTGGCAATGTTGCGATGAAGAATTCGCAGCCGCTGGCCGATGCCTTCGTGGTGGATAACATGCGCTTGGCGGGCGCCCTGATCCTGGCCAAGGCGAACATGCAGGAATTCGCTCGCGGTGGGATGTCGATCTCAAGCCTCGGCGGTCAGGTACTCAATCCCTATGACCTGACGCGCACACCGGGTGGATCCAGCGGCGGCACGGGTGCCTCCATCGCGGCGAATTTCGCTGTTCTTGGAACCGGGAGCGACACGGGTCAGTCGATACGCTCGCCCGCCTCGGCGAACAATCTGGTCGGCATTCGTCCGACGCGCGGGCTCGTCAGCCGGCGAGGTGTGATACCGAACAGCCTGACTCAGGACGAGGTGGGTCCGATCGCGCGCACGGTGACGGATGCTGCCCTGCTGCTCGATGTGATGGCGGGGTATGATCCCGCCGATCCGATCACGGTTTTCGGCAAGACCCATATCCCGACGAGCTACACGCATCTCTTGAAAAGGGATGCCCTGAAAGGTGTGCGGATCGGCATGATGATGAATCTGTTCGGTTTCGAGGATCGCCACGCAGAGGTCGACGCCGTGATGAAGTCAGCCATGGCCAAGATGGAGTCGCTCGGCGCAGATATCATTCGCTTTGACCTCCCGGAATATGATGTGTTGTTGCCCGCGCTGGACACCCAGCCCTATGAAGCGCGCACAGCCATGGAACATTATTTCGCGGCGCTGGGCTCAGATGTACCGGTCAAGAGCTTTGCCGATTTGGTCGCGAGGAAGACCTCCGCCGTGCAGAAGACGCTGGAGATGGAGTTCGGTATAAAAAACGGCATGAACAATCCGATCTATAAGGACCGCATGTTGAACCGGGATAAATTGCGTCTCGCTGTCGCCCAGAAGATGGCCGATTTGAATCTGGATGCTATCCTCTATCCACTCCAACGAGTTCTGGTGGCGCCCATCGCTGCCGCCGATCAATTGGAACGCAACGGTACGCTCTCCAACGGTACCGGCTTTCCCGCAGTCACTTTCCCGGCTGGGTTCTCGACACCGACGGCGTCCGCGCCGCTTGGCGTGCCTGTCGGCGCGGAGTTCTTGGGTCTGGATTATTCGGAAGACCGTCTGCTCTCCTACGCCTATGCGCTAGAACAGGCGATCCAGCCCCGCAACGGGCCGAGGAGTGCGCCTCCTTTACCGAATGAACCATAGCAGCGCGCTACTCGCTTCAGCCGGCAAGTGTTTCACGTCGTAGAGCCGCGATTTGTTCCTGCACCGCCTGAGAATCGTAGGCATTGTTTTGAGACGGCTGCGACGGAACATAGTCCGCGCGCGCTTGCGCAAGCGAGCGCCGGTTCGCAAGATGATTTTTGAGGTCAGCGTCGGGGGGCATCATTGGCATGTATTTAAGCTCGTGAGCAAAGTTGCAGCGGTGATAGGTAATTATCGCAATCTTCAATCGGGACGGTAAAACTTCCATCATGAACTGGGCATGAACGATAACAGCACCCCTGCATCGTTTGCCCCGTTGAGAAACCGACGGCATTAAATCTTGTTGTGTTCGATTGATGTCACACCTAACTACGCAGCCAAGGCAAACTGGACGATGGAGCGATGGCAATCAAGCGCCTAGATAGGCTGCGCGAAATACATCGTGCACCTCGACTGAAAGAGAAGAGCAGCATTTGTTTCAATCTTTGAAGAGCAGCATTTATCTCAAATCTTGGACAAGCCGCATATAGAAGCTCACCGCGGGACCAAGATCGCTTACTGCCACCCGCTCATTCGTGCCGTGTACCCGGGCAAGATCAGCCACTTCCTCATGATAGGGTCGGAAGCGCAGAACCGCATCGGCGATCGGCAGGAAATGTCGGGAATCTGTGGCGCCGGTCATGATATCGGGCGCGACAGAGACACCGTACGTCGCCGTGATCGCGTTCGCCAAATAGAGGAATGCAGGGCCTCTCATATCCACGACTTTGGTAGCTTCCGAAAGAGTCTCCTCGCGCTCGGTGACGTCCACTTTCGCGTCACTGATGGCCTGTTTCACGTGGGCAGTGACCGAGCTTATGGTATCGCGCTGATGCAGCCGGAAATTGATGACAGCGCGCGCCGTCGGTGGGATGACGTTCTCCTTGATGCCAGCGTTCAAAACAGTGGGTGAGATCGTGGTGTGCAAAACCGCCGCCGAATCCGGCTCGGCCTCCATCCGCCGGAGCACGACAGGCTTCATGAGCCAGAGATTGGCAAGCATGAACCGGTCGCTAAACGGAACGAGCGGCGCCAGCACCGCGAATTTTGCGCGCTGGATATCATCCAGATCAGATGTAAAAGGACTGCCCACGACATTGAGAATCGCAGCGGACAGACGCGGCAGTGCGAGGTCGCGAGAGGGCCGTGCGGCATGGCCGCCTTCGCCATGGGCCGTCAATTCCAAACTGAGATAACCTTTCTCCGCGTTGGAGACGAACGCCACCGGCCGGCGCACCCCGGGGTAGGGCTCGTTCATGATCGAGCTGCCTTCGTCGAGCACCCAGGCGAGATGCGCTCCGCGCGCGACGAGTGCTTTGGCGATCATCGCATTGCCCTTGGCGCCGCCAACTTCCTCGTCCTGGCCGAAGGCGAACATGATCGTGCGCTCGGGCTGGAAACCCGTCATGGCGAGCCGGTTCATCGCTTCGAGGATAGCAACGAGCTGGCCTTTGTCGTCGAGCGTGCCGCGGCCCCAGACATAACCCTCGGCGATATCGCCTGAGAACGGCGCGTGCGTCCAATCCTTCTCCGTGCCGGGTACGACGGGCACGACATCCAGATGGGCCATCAACATCACCGGCGGCTGGTTGGGGTTTTTGCCGATCCATGTGAAGAGAAGGCTCTCGCCGAATTTCTCCGGGCCTGCCGCTTCGTGGAAATACGGAAAAGTCTGCTCCATCCAATCATGCATGGCGTCAAGCGCCTTGGTCTTCTCGTTTTCCTTGATGCCGTCGCCATAGGAGATGGTTTGGAACCGCACCGCCTGGGCGAGGTGCTGAGCAACCGCATTCGAGTCCACCGGAATAGGGGGCGCGGCGGCTTGTTCGGGCGGCGCAGCGATCATCAACGTGCGCCCGACCATGATTGCGAGAACCATAAGCAGCAACGCGGCAATCCCTTGGAGTATGCGTTTCATGTCGTCCCCGCTCGCATTTCAGAATTTCTCCCCAGAGTTCTTCCACCGCCTAAGCGGCGTTTACAAGGAATCTCCGTATTTCGGCTATGGCTCCCACAAGACCGCACCGTATCACAGGCGTTTCTGGCGGTAGCGCAGCCAAGAGGCGGCTGGGGCAGGCGGCGTCCAGGATGACGAACACACCCTTGTCCGTCTCGCTGCGAATGAGGCGGCCGAATGCCTGTTTCAGCCGAAGCCGAGCCAGAAGATCGTCATAGGTCTTACCAAACCGGGCGCGCCGCGCCTTGTGCAGAATAGTAGGCTTGGGCCACGGCACCTTGTCGAAGATACATAGCCTGAGCGAACGCCCAGGTACGTCGACGCCGTCGCGCAAAGCATCGGTGCCTAGGAGGCAGGCGTTCTCCTCGGCCCGGAAAAGATCGACCAGCGTTGCAGTGTCGAGTGCATCCACGTGCTGTGCATAGAGCGTGAGCCCGGCGGCCGCCAACGGCAGTGCGATGCGCGCATGGATGGCTTTGAGCGTCTTCACGGCCGTGAATAGGCCAAGTCCGCCACCTCCAGCCGCAAGCAAGAGCTCGCGATAGGCCGTGGCGAGTTGATCCAAGTCGCGGCGATCGATATCCCGCACCACCACGATGCGCGCCTGGGTCGCCCAATCGAACGGAGAGCCGAAGAGAGCGCGTTGGGGAGGTTCGGGAAGATGATGCGCGCCAACGCGCACTTCCGCAGCGCGCCAATCGCCTTCCGAGTTTGCGTGATTGCCGGCATCGCGCAGTGTCGCCGACGTGATCAGGGCGCCATGCGCCGGTTTGAGGATGGTGTCGGCAAATGGGATCGTGGGATCAATCCAGTGGCGCTTCAATCCAACATCGTTATCGCGCGCATCGTCGCGGGCTATCTCGAACCAATCGGCGAATTCCGTCGTTTCATGGGGTTCTTCTTCCAGGGTCGCCAACATGGCGCGCCACGCGGGCAGCAGAAGATGCGCGCGGCGTTCCAGACCTCGCGCCGCGGCTTCCAATCGCACGCGCATCCCAGAATCAAGCTCGGCCGCTTCACGCGTCAGTCGCGTGCGCAGGACGGCAGCCAGCCGCACCAATGGGGAGGCCAGCCGCATGAGCCCGTGATCGAGCTCGCGAGCGGCGTCCAATAGCTCCGCCGGCAATGGCCGCACCTCCGCTTCGATGCCGTATTGCGTATCACCTTCCGTGCTGCGCGCCCGCACATGGGCATAGAGGCGAGCGAGAAAACCCTCCCCCGGTCCCCGCGCGCCGCCGCCCTTGACTCTGGCGAGCCAGCCTTCACCTGCCAAAGCACCGGCGGCTGACAGCGCTTCCTGAAGGGTGCTCGTCCCTTCCTCGTCGATTGCGAGGTCGCCGATCCTTTCTTTCAGACCGCGGGCGCGCGACGGCCTCCCTTCGGGACCCCGTATCCAGCGGCGCAATTCTGCCATCTCCATGCCGGAAAGGTGCGCCGCGAATGCTGAATCCGCCGCATCGAACAGGTGATGGCCTTCGTCGAAAACGTAGCGCGTTCGACGGTCGGCTGCGATGTCATCGGCTTCTTCGGCACGGACTCCATCCCGCATGGCCTGCGCCATCACGAGGGCATGGTTGGCTATCACAATGTCGGCCGATTGCGCCCGGCGGAGACCTCGTTCAATGAAGCAGGTTCGGTAGTGGGGACAAGCGGCATAGATGCATTCGCCGCGCCGGTCGGTCAGCTCGCGAAGCGGAACGAAAGCCGCAAGGAAAGCGGGAAAGCCGGCGCCGGAAAGATCGCCATCCGGGGTCGCCGCCACCCATCGCGCGATGAGGCCGAGGACGACGGCGCGCTGGCCGGAGGCCATAGCGTTGCGCTTGGCGGCATCCTCGAAATTCAACAGGCAGAGATAGTTCTCGCGACCCTTGCGCAGCACGGTTGTCAAATCGCGTGTGCGCGGATCGCGCTTAAGTTTGTTCATCTCTTGCAGAATCTGGCGCTGCAGATTCCGCGTGTAAGTCGAGATCCAGAGACCTGGGCCGTTCTTTTCCGCCCATAGCGAGGCCGGCGCCAGATAGCCGAGCGTCTTGCCCGTTCCGGTCCCCGCTTCCACCAAAGCAATCCGTGGCGAACCCGCTCGTACCCTGGGCGCGAAGGCGCCTGCGGCAGCTGCGGTAAAATCCTGCTGCTGCGGACGACTCGCGCCCTCGTTCCCGACCAAGGCTGCAAGGCGTGCCTGCGCTTCCGCTGGTTCGACGGGCTGGCTTCCTGGGCGAGCGGGCGGGGGTTCATCCTCCCATTCCGGAAGCCGGCGCCAGCTGTCGAGCCCCGCCAGCGGGCCCGCGAGGCGCTCGGGTTCGCCCAGGATCGCAAGCACAAATGGTCCCCAACGCCAACCAGCCTTGCTCATGAAAGCCGCTGTCTTCCGGGCGCTCTCTTTTTGGTCGGAAGGCAGCTCCACCAACCGGTCAAACAATGCTGTGGTCGCTTCGTGTAATACGCGTGCGGACTGATCCGGCGCGCACTCCTTCCGCATCAATGCGCGTGCAAGGCCGATGGGGCTTGGTAAACAAGCTTCGCCGGGACACACGAAAGCGAAAAGCTCCAGGACGTCCAAGACCGGCTTTGTGAGGCGCGCCGACAGACGCTGCGCTATGAAAAGAGCATGGCAAGTCAGGGCGTCCCCTCTCGCGAGCACATCGCGCGCCTCGGAAGCGGAAAGCGTGCGCGTCTCGCCCGACGGCAGAGCGATGATTGCTCCGTCGCCGGTAAGGGCCAATGCTGGCAATTCCAACTGTGGCAGACGCAAACCCAAAGCGGACAACCCTGTTCCCTCATCCTGAGCCTGTCGAAGGATGGGGGAACGATATACACTTCGCCAGTGCTATGAACTTTCAAGTCTACGTTGTTGAGTGTTCTGACGGCTCTTATTACGTCGGCCTAGCGCGGTTGGGCCTCGAAAGAAGGGTCGGAGAGCACAACGGAGTATTCCGCGGTTATACGTTCTCTCGCCGCCCGGTAAAGCTCGTTTGGTCGGAAGACTTTGACCGGCTGACGGATGCGATTGCCTGTGAAAGACGGCTCAAGGGTTGGCGCCGCGAAAAGAAGCAGGCATTGATCTCGGGCAATTACGATGCGTTGCCGGAGTTGGCGAGAACAGCCAAGACGCCTCGTCCTTCGACAAGCTCAGGATGAGGCGTTTTGTTTGATGCCGAGCGGAGAGGCTCGTCCTTCGACAAGCTCAGATGAGGCGTTTGTTTGCCGACGCTACGCCGAAAGGTCGGGATAGAGGCGGAGCAAAGCCTCACGGACACGGCGATGCTCGCAAAGCACATCGTCTGCTGCCGTCGCTAATATTTGATCATTGGCGCCGTCGCGCGCGCCTTGCGCGAGCAAACGCGCGGCGCCGGTGAGCGCGGTTAGGCCCAAGCCGCCTGCGGCGCCCGCAAAATCCTGCGCCAGACGCCCGGCTTGGCCCCAATCTTCCTTGTCCGAGGCTGCCGAAAGCGAGGTCGCCAATTCTTCTCCGGTATGCAGATAGGATTGCAGAATGTCGATGAGCGTCTTGAATCCAAGGGACTTCTCAAGCTCGGAAATGGCTTTGGCGTCGATCGCCGCATCCATCGCGTCATCCTTCGACCCGTCCACCACCTCCCGGCCTTCCTCCGTAATGGACGAAATCATGGAATAGAGCGCATTGCTTGTTGCCGGCCAACGCAGAACGGCGTCCGCTCCGTCAGGAGGACGTTCCTCATTCGTGGCCAGGGCGAGAATGGGGGTGCGCTGGCCAGGCGTGGCCGCGAGCGCGTCTGCACTGGCGGCGGAGGTGATGACGAGCGCAAAGCCGCCTCGCGAGGAAATGGTCGCGGCCTGCGCCAGCGTGCTGGCGAGGGTGATTGCGTTTCCGAAAGGCGTGAGCAGACGCTCCATGGATGAACGCGTCGGATCGTCAGGCAAATATATCAGGACAGAGAGCCCGTTCGGGGCCGCCACATGCTCTTCATCGCGGTTCTCGCTGGTCGCGGGCGACTCCAGAGCGGGCATGACGATCCAGAAACTCGCCCCCATGCCCGGCTCGCTTTCCACACCGATAGTACCGCCGACCGATTCGATCAGGCGCTTGGCGACGGCGAGTCCTACGCCTGAGCCCGTGTAACGCCCCGTGTAGGACTCGTCCGCCTTGGCGAAGGGCTCGAAGATCGTCGCAAGCAGATGATTTGGGATGCCGGGACCGGTATCGGTAACTGCGAAGCGCACCTTTTGCAGGCCTGATTCATCATAGAGCGAGTCCAAGGAAATCCCAATATTGCCTCGTTCGGTGAATTTTATCGCGTTGCCCACCAGTTTCAAAAAGACCCGGCGCAACAATCGGGAATCGGCCGCGACTCGCGGCAGCCCTGAGGCAACGTTGATGGATAGGCGTAGACGCTTCTCCCAGGCGTTTGGCTGTAGTAGCCGCGCGACGGTTCGCGCCGCCTGCCCGGCATCGCCCCCTGTTTCAGGCGATGAGAGGGTGCCGTCCGTTTGTTGGGCGAGTGCGATGATGTCGTCGAGCAGCGTCTTCAGGCCGCGTCCTGCTTCGAGCAAGACCTTCACATGATCGCGTTGCGCCTTTTCGAGATCACTCCGTTCCAGAAGCTGCGCCATGCCCAAAATGGCACTTAATGGAGTACGCAGTTCATGGCTGATGTTGGAGATGAACGCGGATCGGGCGCGTTCGCTCGTCTGCACCGCGTCACGTCCCCCTTCGGCCAGTCGCTTCTCTTCGCTGAGCCGTGCGATCAGATCGACACTATCCTGGCGACGATGAATGCTGTGGTCGAGCAGTTTCGTCACCGCACCACCATAGCTGTAGAGCACGCCGCCGAAGAACAGCACGAGATTTGCGGACAGCATCTGATATAGGCCGCCCTCCCACACCAGGAGTGCAGCCAATGGAAGCAACGATCCGGCTGCATGCGTGAGATAGGCCGGCCGATAGGCCGCGCGGCATACGAATTCCGTCGCCGACATGCCAAGGAAGGCGAGCACCAGATAGGCTTGCGCGGGAAAAGAGCCTGGGACGAACCAGATGATCGCACCCACCCCCCAGGCTAGGCCGGATACGCCGGAAAGGATCGTGTAACGGCTCGCCCATGGTGCGGGATCGTCACCCGGCTTGCGTCTGTCATAGGCAGCCTTCAGTCGCCCGCCGATAACAGTGGTCGCTATCAAGAGGATGAACGGAGTCGCTGCGTAGGAAAGGACAGCGTGAGGTCCAACCAGCGAGGCGGCCATGCAGAGCGCGGCAAAGGGAAGAAATAGATAATGATCGCTCAACGCATATAGGATCGCGATCCTATCGCGCAGCAGGGCCTGATCCCGCAAAATGGATTGATTCGCCCGGGGCTCGATGATCACTCATCCACTCCTTCACGGGCAACCCTCGCCCGCTGGTTCGCCCGATGCGCGCGTTGACCTCAGTGAAGGCTAAGCCTAGCTTTCCGGCCTTTCGATACGCTTAACACCAAGGATACCTATGACTTCCGGTTCACACCGCGAGCTTGCGATTTCCGCCCGCGCCTGGCCCTTCGAAGAGGCGCGCAAATTGGTGGTGCGTATCGAAGCGCGTCGCGCCGCCGGACGATCGGTAAATGAAGTCTTGTTCGAGACCGGCTACGGCCCGTCGGGCCTGCCCCATATTGGGACTTTCGGCGAAGTTGCGCGCACGAGCTGGGTCCGGCAGGCTTTTGAGATGTTATCCGATGTGCCGACCAGACTGGTCGCCTTTTCGGACGACATGGACGGTTTGCGGAAGGTCCCCGACAATGTACCGAACCAGGACATGCTGCGTGAGTATTTGGGCAGACCCCTGACTGCCATTCCCGACCCCTTCGGCACGCATACCAGCTTCGGTGCTCACAACAATGCGCGGCTCAAAGCATTCCTCGACCGTTTCGGGTTTCGCTACGAGTTCTTCAGCTCGACAGAGTGCTACCGGAGCGGTCTTTTCGACCAAGCACTCCTCGCGGTCCTCCGCCGGTACGAAAAAGTCCGAGACATTGTTCTGCCGACACTCGGTCCGGAACGGCGCGCGACGTACAGCCCATTCTTGCCGATTTCTCGGGAGAGCGGTCGCGTGCTGCAAGTCCCTGTGGTCGCCTGGAATGCCGAAGCCGGAACCATCGTCTATGAGGACGAGGGCAGGCGTACCGAAGTGCCAGTCACTGGTGGGCGGTGCAAGCTGCAATGGAAGGCCGATTGGGCGATGCGCTGGTTTGCATTGGGTGTCGATTACGAAATGTCTGGCAAGGATCTTATTCCTTCGGTTGAGCTGTCGACGAAGATCGTGCGAGTGCTGGGCGGGGAGGCGCCGGAAACATTCACCTATGAACTCTTCCTCGACGAATATGGACAAAAAATTTCGAAGTCGAAAGGCAACGGGCTCTCCGTTGACGAATGGCTGACCTACGCCCCAGAGGAGAGTCTCGCGCTCTTCATGTTCCAGAAACCGCGCGCGGCGAAGCGCTTGTATTTTGATGCAATACCCAAGGCCGTCGACGACTATCTCGCCTTTGTCGCGCAATATCATCGCGACGGTAACAATTCAGGGGCGGCACTGGAAAATCCCGTCTGGTTCGTTCACGCCGGTGAGCCACGAAACGAAGACTATCCGGTGAGTTTCGCGCTCCTGTTGAATCTCGTTAGCGCATCGGGCGCGCATGAGCGCGATGTGCTGTGGGGATTCATCCGCGCCTACGCGCCCGGCGCGGGGCCGGATACCCACGCCGGATTAGACCGCCTCGTGACGTATGCGCTTAAATATTATGAGGATTTCGTGCGGCCGCAAAAGCGCTATCGCGTCGCCACCGAGAAGGAGCGCGAAGCATTGTCCGCGCTTGCCGATGCGCTGGAGAACATGGCGGAGGAGCGCAATGGCGAAGCGGTGCAGAACGTCGTTTACGAAATTGGCAAGAGCCATGGGTTCGATCCGCTGCGGGACTGGTTCAAGGCGATCTACGAAGTGGCGTTGGGCCAGACCCAAGGCCCGCGCTTTGGCTCTTTCGCGGCGCTGTTCGGCTGCGCCCAGGCAGCCGTGCTAATTCGGACCGCGCTCGCGGGGGCGTTCCTTACGGCTGGTAAGGGTTAGAGGAGCGTGCGTCTCCCCGGCGTGGTGACTCTTGTTGCGGTCATGGCTTGTACATCTGCGCAGACCGTCGAACGCGGGAACACGCCGAGCGATCTTTACCGGTCCGGCAATTACGAGGCGGCAGCGGCCGCCGGCGAAATGGAAGGCAGCGGCGAAAGCTTGGCAGTTGCCGCGCGCGCGGTTCTCGCCGATGCCAACCTTCGCGATGTTCCCTGCATGATCTGTCTGAAGCGCGCCGAAGCCCTGGCTCGTCGTTCCATCCAGCTGGATGCGCAACATCCGGAGCCCTATGTCTATCTCGCCACTGCCTTGGGTTACGAGGCGCGCATCGCAGGAAGCTTGCGTGCACGCCTCGCGCGATATCCCGAGCAGGCAAAGCAAGCGATTGATCGGGCGCTCGCGCTGGCGCCAAGCGAATCCTGGAGTCTGGCTGCCGCGGGCACGTGGCACATCGAAGTCGTGCGCAATGGTGGAAGCCTGCTGGCGCGTGCCCTTTTTGGTGCGCGACTCGAGACGGGCGAGGATTATTTGCGCCGCGCTATCGCAGCCGAGCCGGAGAATCTCGTGATCCGATTCCAGCGCGCGCTGTTGCTGTCGGGTGATTTCGATATGAACAGAGAAACGGTGATCTCGGAGCTCGCTGCCGCGACAATGACCGAACCGCGGACCGCCTATGAGCGCGCGCTCAAGGCACGCGCGGCGCGGTTGCTTGATCTCATCCATGCGAACAGGCGGAAGGAATATATGACCCTTGTCAATCGCTATCAGGGATATCCTTCCTGATGCGAACGATCCAATGCTCGCCGTGCTCAAGGCAATGAGTGAGATCATATACAAGGTTGTGCGGAGCGCGGAGTGGCACAGCGCGGGCGAGGCGGGAGTCTTTAACGGTTCGGCGGATGATAAACGCGATGGCTTTATCCATCTATCGCGCGCTGCACAATTGAGAACAACGCTCGAAAAGCATTTCGCCGGAGAAGATGGTTTGTTGCTTGTGTCGCTCGATATGGGCCGGTTCGGACCCGAGCTGAGATGGGAACCCTCACGCGGTGGAGAGTATTTTCCTCATCTCTATGGGCCATTGAAGCTCACACTTGTCCATTGTGTCGTCCCGATTCACCACGATAGCGATGGCCGCGCTATCTTGCCTTCGGACATTCCGTGAGGCGCAGCATGGATGCCGCAAGCGGTAAGCCGGCTCCGGCAAAGCGCTTCTATCGGTGCAACGCGTTCAAGGCGGCGATGACCGCGTCGCCCATCTCGCGCGTGCCCACGAGTTTTTTGCCGGACTGCATGATGTCGCCAGTGCGCAAGCCGTGATCGAGCACATCCTCGACAGCGCGCTCGACGAGCTTGGCTTCGTCCAAGCGGCCTAACGAATACCGCAAGCACATCGCCAGGGAGAGAATGCAGGCAAATGGATTGGCGAGTCCCTTGCCGGCGATGTCGGGGGCCGTCCCATGCACCGGTTCGTAAAGACCCGGCTGTTTCCCTGTTTTCGTGTTTTTCTCGCCTAGCGATGCGGATGGCAGCATTCCGATGGAGCCGGTGCATTGCGCCGCTTCGTCTGAGAGCACGTCGCCGAACAGATTGTCCGTGACAATGATGTCGAACTGTTTGGGATTGCGCACCAATTGCATGGCGCAATTGTCGGCCAGAATGTGGGTAAGCTCCACGTCGGAGAATTCTGCGTCGTGAAGTTTCTGCACTTCCTGGCGCCATAACACGCCGGTGTGC
>WNGQ01004905.1_pt1 | contig 13210 bp, 9 predicted proteins | sample 5407661 | NCBI WGS metagenome assembly WNGQ01 (sample SAMN13153382, study PRJNA577476) | soil metagenome | isolation source: 60 cm soil or saprolite under Garry oak tree replicate 2 | place: USA:California | collected 2016-06-15
GGGCCTGGTCGCTGAACAGGCCCGCGGCCAGCCACAAGGTGCCGATCACGTGGTTCAGCAGCGCGCGCACATCCCACTCGGTGCACGGGGTGGGGGCGCTCATCTGACCGGCGGGCGTTGCCTTGACGACATCGGCGGTCGAGGCGACCGCGCGGTCGAACGCGGTGAACAGCTCCATCGCGGTTCCTTCCGGGAAGGTCACTGCCTGGCACCGGACACTACCACAACCATCTTGTTGCGCAACAGTTTGATTGATAAACGGGGTGGTTGCAGTCCGGCCCGGATCTGCCGAACCGCTGTAACTGCCCGCGCGGCGTCACGGGCGCTTGCGGGCGGACCGGGTAGCTGGCTTGGGCGGCAGCGCGCGGGCGAATGCCGCGGCCGCGGCCACCCACTCCCCCAGCGCTGCACCGTGCAGGCCGCCGGGCTCGACGAAGACCATGCCTTTCACCGGCCGCCCGGTGAAGTCCATCGGCCGCACATGCGGCTGGTTCAGGGCACGGTCAGCTCCTTCGGGCCCGAGCCGGACCATGAGGGTGTCCCGTACCACCCCGCAGAACATGTGCCCGCTGAGCATGAACGCCAGCCCGCCGAACATCTGCCGCTCGGTCACCGCCTCAGCGGGCGGGAGCATCGCCCTGACCCGCCAGGCCAGGTCCTCGTCGTAAGCCACGCGCCCCCTCCAGTGATCCGAACCCGCCCGGTCAGGCGGCCAGTCCGCCAGGCGGGCCGTGCAAGCGGCCGGAGGTTCAGGACCGGGCCGAACGGGCCGTGGTGACGGCTCCGGCGTAGGCGGGTCTGCTCACCGTGACCCAAGGCCTGGCCGCGCAGGCCGCACCGAGTTGCCTGGCGTTATGACCCGGGCGACGTACACGCTCAAGTGGCCATTATGAGCTGATAGCGGATTTAATGCGGCACGTGTGTCGGTCGTTTCCGATTTGGTGGTCATGCACGCGGCTCAGAATTCGGGCGCGTTCGCGACGCCTGCTGCGGGACGGCTAGCCGTTCGCGCCGGTACTCACCAGGCGGCCGTCCGAACAGCCGGCTGAATGCCTTGGAAAATGATGCTTCGTTGCCGTAGCCGGTTAGATGGGCGATCTCGCGGGTGCTCTTGGTTGTCGTGGACAGATAACCGGCCGCGCGCCGGAGCCGCAGCTCGGTGAGGTAGGCCATGGGGGGGTCACCGATGGCGGCACGGAACCTGGTGGTGAATGATGTCCTGGACATTCCGGCGGAGCGGGCCATGACATCAACACTCCAGCGGGCCTCCGGACGGCCGCGCAGCATCTTGACGAGCTGCGCGATGCCGGGATCGGCTACTGCAGGCGGCGCTAGGCTGCCGGCCGCGGCCAGGTAGCTGCGCAGGGCCTGGGTCACGAAGACATCGGCGAGCTTGGCGAAGATGGCCGCCGCGCCGGGAGCGGCAGCACGTGTCTCGTCTTCCAGGAGGGTGAACAGCGGCTCGAGCCAGCGCACCATGCCGCTGCTGGAATCCACGGCCAGCACAGGTGGCAAGAGCTCCGCGAGTTCATCCGGCAGTACTGGACCCAGCTCGAAGCCGCCGCACAGCAGCGTGGTCCGGCTGCCATCCCCGCCGTAGGACATCCGGCCGGTCTCATCGACCGGGTGCTCGGCGAGGATCGCGTCCAGCTGGCGCGCGGGCGAGCCAGATTGGTCGGTGATCGTGTGACCGTCCCCATGCGGAAGCACCACCAGGTCACCGGCAACCAGCCGCACCGGCGTGGCGCCGCTGACGGTAAGGGCTGCCGTGCCGTGCAAGAGCACGTGGAACTTGGCGACCGGGGAGCGCTCCACGCTAAATCCCCATGGCGCCGCGAAGTCCGACAGGCAGTACACCACGCTGCGGACCCTGACGTCACGCAGCAGGCTGCTGAGGCCGTCCTCTCCGGGGCCAGCGACTCGGTCCATGACACCTCCGCCGGCGGTCCGGAATTGCCTGATCTGACAAGCATTATGTCCGATCAGACATTGCCCGCACCAGGCCGGCCGGCCAGCATGGACCTGTCCGCGGCGCCGGACGGCAGGCAATCCTAGGATGCCCTCAGAGGAGATCATCGCGATGCCGAATTTCCTGATCACCTATCACGGCACGGGCGCCCCCGCCCCCGAGCAGGCCCAGGAGGCCATGGCTGCCTTCATGGCCTGGGCGTCATCGGCAGGCGAGGCGCTGATCGACCCCGGCGCGCCCCTCGGCCCGGCTAAGACAGTCACCGCCGTGTCCGTCTCCGACGGCCCAGCCGATGGCCCGGCGAACGGCTACTCCATCGTGCAGGCCCCCGACCTGGACAGCGCCGTGGAACTGGTCAAGGGGCACCCGTTCCTCAGCCGCGGCGGATCACTGCAAGTCAGCACGGCGACCCTGCCAGGCTGATCGCACCGTCCAGGAGGAGCGCCAGCCGGATCCCCCGGCTCGCGGCCTCCTGCTGACCGCCGCCATCAGGCACCCCAACCGCACGGACCTCCGCGAACTCCGCGCCGTCTTCCAGGCCCAGCGACACCCGTGGCGCCATCGTGTGCGTGGCCGCTTTGTCAGGCGGCCCGCGCCGGGCACTCCCGGCACAAAGCCTTGGCAGTCTCCGAGGCAGGCCTTGGCCGCGGCGGAGGCTAGGCCCGATCATGGTGCCTCGTTTCGGCCTGGCCGGTTTCCAGCCGGCGCACCGAGATCAGGCAGAGCCCGAGGTCGCGGACTTTGGTCAGCAGCCCGTGCAGCGCGGGCTGGTCAGCGAGCAGGCCGCAGATGACCGTGTCCTCGCCCTGCCCGCTGACCTGGAGGCCGTCGAACCAGGTCGCCCACCTGCCGTCCAGGACACCCGCCACGCGGATCTCATACCGAGCAGGCCCGCCGCAGGCGCTCACTCCAGCTCCAGCCAGCGCCCGCCCGGAGCTGCAGAGCGTGCCATGCCCGGCGGTGCCGATTGCGCCAGCAGCAAACACCCGCGGCTTCCTTGCCGTGCACTGACGGGCCTAAGGACAGCCATTGCTGTCCTTCCTGCCGGTTGTGTTTCGTTCATGTGCAGACGGTAGGAGCGGACGCCAGGGCTGGGCGTCACCCGAAGGTGGCATGGAAGTGGAATCTTGCGGTGATAACGCGCCTCTTCGGGACCATCCCGGCCGGGGGCTGGCCCGGCAGCCTCCAGGCTTACGGCGCCTGCGATATGAGCGATAACCTGCTTGTGGCCGGATGGCCTGACGATGACTCACAGCCCTGAGCCGCCGCCGGGCCGCGTGGAGACACCAGATGACGGACAGCGGCACGTTTCGCGCGATCAGCCTGTTGGCCGGGGCTGTAGGTCACTGATGGCTGACCCGTCTGTGGCGGCCCCGGCAGGGATGGCCATGTCCGGGCCGGATGTCCTGCTGGCGACCAAGCTGCATGTGCCCCGGCCGCAGCCGGGCTTCGTGCCGCGCCAACGTCTGGTGGAGGCGCTGGGCGAGGGGCTGGCCAGGGGGCGCGTGCTGGTCTGCGCTCCGGCGGGATTCGGGAAGACGGCGCTGGTGGCCGACTGGGCTCGCGGTGGCGGGCGGCTGGTGGCGTGGCTGGGCCTGGATGCCGGCGACAGCGACCCGGCCCGGTTCTGGCGCTACGCGGTGGCCGCGCTGGACCGGGTCCGGCCGGGGCTGGCCGGGCGGGCGGGCCCGCCGCTCCCGCGTTCGTTCGAGCTGGTGACGGCCCTGATCAACGAGCTGGCCGCCGATCCCGGCCCGGATGAAGTGGTGCTGGTCCTGGATGACTATCACCTGGTCGACTCGCCGCCGGTGCACGAGTCGGTGGCGTTCTTGCTGGAGAATCTGCCGCCGGGCCTGCGGGTGGTGGTGTCCGGACGGGCCGACCCGCCGCTGCCGCTGGCGCGGCTGCGGGCCCGCGGCCAGCTGACTGAGCTGCGCGCCGCCGACCTGCGCTTCACCCCCGAGGAGGCGGCGGCGCTGCTGGGTGAGACGGCGGGGCCGGGCCTGCCCGGCACGGCGGTGGCGGCGCTGATGGCCCGCACCGAGGGGTGGGCGGCGGGGCTGCAGCTGGCCGGACTGTCACTGCGGGGGCACGCGGACGCGGCCGGGTTTGCGGCGGCGTTCGGCGGCAGCCACCGCTTCGTGCTGGACTACCTGGCTGATGAGGTCCTGGTCGGCCAGCCCGGTCCGGTGCGCGCGTTTCTGCTGGAGACCTCGGTGCTGGAGCGTCTGACCGGGGAGCTGTGCGATGCGGTCACCGGACGGGCCGGCAGCCAGGCGATGCTGGCCGACATCGAGCGGGCGGGCCTGTTCCTGGTGCCGCTGGATGAGGTGCGCGGCTGGTGGCGCTACCACCACCTGTTCGCCGACCTGCTCCGCGCCCGGCTGGCCGCTGAGCAGCCCGGCCGGGTGCAGGCGCTGCACCGGGCCGCGGCCGCCTGGTGCGAGGAGCACGACCTGGCCGATGACGCGGTGCGGCACGCGCTGGCGGCGGGAGACGATGCTTGGGCGGCGCGGCTGGTGGAGCGGAACGTCGAGGAGCTGCTCGGCCGCAGCGAGGGGGTGACCCTGCGCCGCTGGCTTTCGGCGCTGCCGGCGGAGTCGGTACGGATGCGGCCGCGCCTGTGCCTGGCCCGGGCGTACGGCGCCGCCCAGGGCTTCCAGCTGGAAGAACTCGAGGCCTTGCTCGGTGACGCCGAGCGCGCCTTCGCGGTCAGCGCCGACGAACCGTATGAGCCGTCTCTCGGACCGCCACAGGGCGATAGCGTGCTGGCCAATGTCCCCGCGGGGATCGCGTTCCTGCGCGCCTCGCTCGCGCGGCTGCGCGGTGATGCCGCCGCCGCGGCCGGCTACAACCGGCAGGCCCTGGACCACCTGGGCGAAGACGAGTGGTTGATGCGCTGCTTCGTGCGCTGGAACCAGGCGGTGACGGACTGGCTGGGCGGCCGGCTCGGGCCAGCCGAACGCGGCCTGGCCGAGGTGCTCGCCGAGCGGCGGTCGGCCGACGAATTCTTCGGTGGCTTTCTCCCCATGCGGGCCTGCTACGACCTGGGCGAGGTGCAGCGCGCCCAGGGCAACCTGGATGCGGCGCTGGCGACCTACCGACAAGCTCTGGAGGAGGCCGGCGAGAGCGGCCAGGCGGCCCTCACGGGCCCGGCGCACGTGGGCCTGGCCCAGGTCTTGTACGAGCGGGATGAGCTGGGCGCGGCCCTGGACCACGCCACCCGGGGGGTCACGCTGTGCCGACAGCTTGCCTTCACCCCGGCCCTGGCTGCCGGCCTGGCTGTCATAGCCCGGATCCGGCACGCGCACGGTGACGCGGCCGGGGCCCTGGAAGCGATGGGCGAGGTCGGCCAGGCCGGGCTGAGCCCGCAGGTGATCGACCTGTTCAACCCGGTGCCAGCGCAGCGGGCGCGGCTGCTGCTGGCCCAGGGCGACGTCCACGCGGCCGCCCAGTGGGCAACGACTGCCGGTCTTAGCCCAGACGATGAGCCCGATTACCCACGGGAGTTGGCCTACCTGGTGCTGGTCCGGGTGCTGCTCGCCCAGCACGACCCCGGGCCGGCCCTCACGCTGCTGCAGCGGCTGCTCGACGCCGCGGCCGGCCAGGGCCGGACCGGCAGCATCATCGAGATCCAGGCGCTGCGGGCGCTCGCGCTGGCCGCCCGCGGCGAACACGCCGACGCCCTCGGCGCGCTGGCCGAGGCGCTCACGCTCGCCCGCCGGCCCGGCTACGTCCGGGTCCTTGCCGACGAGGGCGCGCCGATGCGCGCCCTGCTCGCCCAGCTGCCCGCCGCCCGGCCGGACCAGCAGCACGCGGCGCGCCGCACCGATCCCGGCTACCTGGCCGCGCTCCTGCGCGCCTGCAGCCAGGCGGACGCCGCGCCGCGAAGGCGCGCCGCGGGCGCGCCGCCGGGTCTGGCCGAGCCGCTGACCGACCGCGAGCTGGAAGTGCTGCGGCTGCTCGCCGCGGGTAAGTCCAATCAGCGCATCGCCCACGACCTGGTGGTGGCGCTCGACACGGTCAAGAAGCACGTGACCCACATCTTGGGCAAGCTCGGCGCCGCCAACCGCACCGAGGCCGTAGCCCGCGCGCGCGATCTGGGCCTGATCCCCTAACAACGCACCCAGCCGGGCCGGTAGCACCTTCGGGTGACCAGCCGCACCGCTGCGGAACTCCACCTGGCAGGCACTTTTGGGTGACGCTCCACGGCGGCCGGGATTCGTACCGTTCCCCGAAGAGCCGGGCCACGGGGGCCGGGCTGGGCCCCGGTTACCGGGGTCAGCAGCCAGGGGAGCATGACATGACCACTGCAAGCAGCCGGGATCGGGCCCGGCGAGGCAACGGGCTGGGGCGCGGGATGACCGGGTCGATAGGAAGTTTCGTGGTCCGCCGCGCCCGTCTGGTGCTGGTCGCGGCGATGCTGGCCGTGGTCGGGTTCGGCGTGCTCGGGCTCGGCGCGTTCGGCAAGCTGAAGACCGGCGGCTTCGCCGATCCGGGCGCCGAGTCGACAACCGCGCAGACGCTGACCGACCAGCGCTTCGGTGGCTCTGACGGTGTCGTCCTGCTCGTCCACGCCGGGGCCGGGACGGTCGACGGCGAGCCCGCACGAGCGGCGGGCGCCGAGGCGGCGCGCCGTCTTGCGGCGGTGCCGGGCGTGTCGAACGTGGTGTCCTACTGGCAGACGCACGATCCCGGCCTGAGGTCGAAGGACGGCACGTACGCGCTCATCCTGGGCAGCACCAGGAGCGACCACAATCTCAGCTCGTCGGAGCTGGCGAGCCTGCGATCACACAGCGGGCAGGTCGACGTCACGGTCGGCGGCAGCGCGGCGATCGGCAACGACATCCTGGGACAGGTCACCAAGAGCCTGCGCATCGCCGAGGGGATCGCCGTGCCGATCATCCTGGCGCTGCTGGTATTCGCGTTCGGCAGCGTTGTGGCCGCGCTGCTGCCGCTGGCGATCGGGGGGATCGCGATCCTCGGCACGTTCGCCGAGCTGGACGTGCTCGGCTCGGTGACCAACGTGGCGATCTACGCGATCAACCTGACCACCGCACTCGGCCTGGCGCTGGCCATCGACTACGCGCTGCTGATGGTCAGCCGCTTCCGGGAGGAGCTTGGGCGCGGGCATGAGCCGGCGCAGGCGGTCGTGCGCAGCGTGCAGACGGCCGGGCGCACGATCGTGTTCAGCGGCGCGACGGTCATGGCCGCGCTCGCCGTGCTGCTGATATTCCCGCTGTATTTCCTGCGCTCGTTCGCCTATGCCGGGATCGGCGTGGTGCTCATCTCGATGGCCGCCGCGGTAGTGGTGCTGCCCGCACTGCTGGCCGTGCTGGGCAGGCGCGTGAACTCCGGCCGGCTGCCGTGGGCGCGCAACCGTGAGCCGTCCACCGCCGCGCCGTTCTGGGGACGGCTCGCCGGGCAGGTCATGCGCCGTCCGGCGCTCATCGCGATCCCGGTGCTCGCCGTGCTGCTGCTGGTCGCGCTGCCGTTGCGGCATGTCCAGTTCGGCACGCCGGATGACCGGGTGCTGTCGGCCACCACGGCCAGCAGGGCGGTGGGCGACGTGCTGCGCGAGGACTTCACCGGCAACAGCGCCACCGCGCTCAACGTCGTCACCGATGGCGCGCTCGACCGCGCCGCGCTGACCGCTTACGCGACCCGCCTCTCCGACCTGGCCGGTGTCGCGCGCGTCGAGACCAGCGCCGCGACGTTCGTCCACGGGAAGGCCGTCCCGAACTCCGCCGACCCGGCACTCGCGCGTCCCACGGCGCAGCGGCTGTCCGTCGTGAGCACGGCCGATCCGCGCTCGAATGCCTCAAAGGACCTGGTACGGACCGTGCGCGACCTGCCTGACCCGGATGGCGTCCGCGTCTACGTCGGCGGCCAGACCGCCGAGCTGATCGACACCACACACGCAATCGGCACCCGGCTGCCGCTGGCCGGACTGCTCATCATGCTGACCACGTTCATCGTGCTGTTCCTGTTCACCGGGTCCGTGGTGCAGCCGATCCGCGCCCTCCTGGTCAACGCCGTCACGCTCGCCGCGACCGCCGGGCTGATGGTGTGGATCTTCCAGGAGGGACACCTGTCCGGGCCGCTGCACTTCACCGCGCTGCCGCTGGACACCAGCATGCTGGTGCTGCTGTTCTGCATCGCCTTCGGCCTGTCCATGGACTACGAGGTCATCGTGCTCAGCCGCATCAAAGAGCTGCACGACCAGGGCCGCGACAACCGCACCGCGGTCACCGACGGGCTGACCCGCAGCGGACGCATCGTCACCACCGCCGCGGCGCTCATCGCAGTGACCTTCTTCGCCAACGCCACCGCGACAGTCAGCTTCCTGCAGCTATTCGGCATCGGCGCCGGGTTCGCGGTGATCATCGACGCAACGCTCGTACGCGCCATACTGGTGCCGGCCTGCCAGCGGATACTCGGCCGGGCCGCGTGGTACGCGCCAGCACCGCTGCGCCGGCTACAGGTCCGCATCGGCCTGGCCGAAGCCCACGGCTGACCCATCTCAGCCCCCAACCCGCACCAGCCAGGAAGCACGGTCTTGGCCAGCGACATGCACCCAGGCCGGCACGCTCATGCCCCAACCCCGGACGTGATGATGATGAGCTTCACCGAACTAGAGAGGCAGGCCCTGGGTTCCATTGAGGACGGCCTGGCTGGTTCTGACCCAAGGTTGGCTTCCATGCTGAGCATCTTCAGCTGGCTGGCCGCAGGCGAGGAGATGCCGACACGCGAGAAAATTCGGATACGGCGCGGGCGGCCGGCAGCCCGCCGTCCGCGCCACGCCCGGCGGCATCCGCGCCGGGTCATAGCCCTCCCGCAGGCGCGCCGGCTGTACCCGCGCCTGGGCTGGCAGCAGGCCATGCCATTGCTGTGGGCCGTCATCACCGCCGCACTGCTCGCCATCGCGCTGATCCTCAACACCAGCGGCCACAACGCCCCTTGCACCCGGTCGATGGGAACGGCGTGCCCCTCTCCCCCGTCCGGCAGCGGCCCCGCTAGCACCTACGGGTGACCGGTCGCCGCGATGCGAAACTCCACCCGGCAGGCACCTACCTTCCTCGAAAGCCGGGCTACCCGCGCCCGGCGCCGTGGATCTCACCGAGGAATACTGTGCGACCGCACGGAGGCTCAACCAGCTTGCCGGGCTTGACGACCGGATCTCCCTGCGCCAAGGAGACGTCACGGACCTGCCGTTCGAGGACGCGACCTTCACACTGATCATCAGCCAGCACGTTCAGATGAACGTGGCCGACAAAGCGCTGCTCTACGCGGAGGCACGCCGGGTCCTGGTCGACAGCGGCAGGCTGGCTCTCTGGGACATTGTCGCCAGCGAGGACGGCAAACCCGACATTCCGCTGCCCTGGGCCGACCGGCCCGAATACAGTCACCTGACCACATCCGACCGGTTGCGCACGACCATCGAAACCTCGGGCTTCGAGATCGAGCAGTGGAACGACCTCACCGTCGCGGAATGGCCGGGTCTTTCGCTCCGCTCGGACACGTTAATACCCCATAACCGCATGAATGTGGGCATGCCGGATCGTCACCCAGGCCCAGCCTCCGGCTGCGGCGGGTGTTTCACCTGATGTTCTGCCTCCTTTTCCCGAGGTGTCCTTTCCGGGGGTGTCAGCGGTTCCGGCCCATGGTGACCGCGATGGGGTCGTCGTCACGGGTGCAGATGGTCAGCATGCCCGGGTCGTAGGTGAGGATGACACCCGCGGTCCTCAGCTGGTCGACCAGGCCCGGCGTGGCCGCGGCGGCCCGCCACCCTGTTCGCCCTTACCATCGCGGCCGCCATCGGCGCCGGGTTCCTCCCGGCGGCCGCCGTCCACCGGAACCGGCGATGACACGCACCCACGGCCCCTGGCGGCGCATCCCCTACCCGCGCCCGTGCTGTGGGGAGTCGTGTGGGGCCTCATCCAGGCCGCGTCGCCGCTCGGCTTCTGGTGGCCCGACCCGGCGGTTGTTTACGCGCTCTCGCTGGCCCTGATTGCAGCGGTCTACATCGGCTTCGCCGTAGCCGACGGACGGCTAAGATTCGTCGCCGTCGAAGCCTCCATCGCAGGGCTCTTCGTGGTGCTCGGCTCACCGGCCACGGGCTCAAGGACCTCTGGCAGCACCACCACTATGTCGCCAACACACGCTGGTGGCCACCGTTCTATCTCGTCGTGGACTGGGTAGCCGCGGCGATCCTCCTGTTCTTGACCGCCAACGGCGTCCACTTCCACCACTAGCCACGCCAGAACGCCATCGCCATACGTCTCAGCACCCAAGAATCGCGGCCCAGTGCCTTGCCGCTGGCGTAGCCGAGGGAGGTCCGGGTGGCTCCCGACGCGAGGCGGCCGGTTGCAAGGATTGGCTAGCGGGCATCAGTGAGCGCTGCGGCCACGGCGGTCACTGCCCGCTCCCGGCACCAGTATGGCTTGCGGCGCGACCCTCGATCACGTCGCGAAGCCGCTGGTATTCCTCGAGGTCGACCTCACCGCGAGCCAGTCGCTCGTCCAGGATGCGGCGGGCATCGCCATCGCCCCGCTCCTCGCCGCGTTCCGGCCGCCGCCCCCGGCCTATGGCGCCGGTGACCAGGGCGTAGATCAGCCAGATCAGCAGGGCCCAGAACGCGATCATGGCGAGCCACATCAGGCTGGCCTGCCACCAGGCCCAGCCGCTGCTCCAGATCATCATGGTGATCATCTCCTCGCGGCGCACGTGGTTCCCGGGCTGCATCCGCACCATTTCAAGATCGGCTCCGGGTACCTGTAGGGGGCAGGGCCATCGGTCCCGTCAGCCGATGACCATGGGCACCGGCACCCGATGCCGGATGGCCCTGCTCCCTGGGGTATGGCGGGCGCACCGTGGCGGCATGCGGCACCACGGACGGCGGCCGTAGCAGGGGCAAGTGAGTGAGATGTCACCGGTACAAGCGGCCAGCGGGCGGTGCACGCCGGCGCGGCCGAAGGACGCTCTGCGGATCAGCTTTGGTGTAATTCGTCCCGGCCTAGACCACCCCCCCACCGCGGCCGACTGCGCCGCCCCCGGCAAGCTGCCGCGCACCGCCTGAGCACATCCGCCACCCGCCGGATCCCACCATGGATCACCGAGAAGGAGTCTTAGTCATGACACGCAGGCGAATCACCGTCCTGATCAGCGTAGCTGCGGTGGCAGCGGCAGGCCTCGGAGCCGGCCTCGCCATCGCCGCCAGCGGCTCAGGAACCCAGGCACCAGTCGCCAGCTGGCAGCCGACATCGCGACGGTCGGCCGCGCGGGCCAGCGCCTGGATCCGGCGCTGTCCGTGGCGGAGCGGTTCTCGGTACTCAAGGGAGCCATCGCCGACGCCCGGGCGACGACATGCGCGTCCGGTACCGCTGAGGCCGGAGACCGCGGATTGTGGGAACTCCTCAGCGCTGCCATGCAACGGGCGGAGACGCAACTCGCGGACCTCACGCCAGGCCTGGCCGCCACCGGCTAACCGCACGACCGTCCACTCGCCGACGGCCAGCCAGCGCCCCATGCAGGCGGTTCGGGTGCCATGCCAGGCCGGAGATTGGACGGCAATGACGAGTTCGCGAGCGAGTTCGCCTAGGACCGCCGGTCTGCACAGCAGCGGCCGATCGCCTTCCGGATCTCCGCCGCGTTCAGGCCATGCTGGTCGAGGAAGCGGATTACCGACTCCGTCTCCGTGAGGCTCTCGATGATGCAGCACAGCGGCGACGGCTGTTTCGGCGGCGTGGTCGGCAGTGGCTGGTCGCCGCCGACGAACACGGCCGCGGTTAGGGTCTGTTCCCGGGTGAACGGCACCCCGCTGAAGGTGAGGCCGCTTGCCATGACCCGGACCAGGTATACGCCTTCGGTCGCAAGGACGGTGGCTGCCTCGAACTGGCCCGGCTGCGTCTCGGTCATCCCGATGGTCGCGGTGGCATCGGCCGGATCGATCAGTGCGATGGTGACCGTGGCCCGGTGGTCGACCGGGACGCCGTACTCGTCCAGCGCCGCGGTGACCGTGAGGGTTGCCCCCGGTGTCAGGCTGGACTGGGCCGCGGTGGCCCGCAGTCGCAGGTTAGACCAGGCCAGCGCGCTGAGGCTGTACCGGATGCCTCCCCTCGCGCACGCCCCCGAGCCGTGCTGGCCCTCCTCGTGGCCGCAGTAGCGATCGAACAGCTTCTCGTCCAGCTCGAGCACCGCATGCCAGGTGCCCGGGCCGGAATCGGCCAGCGCCAGCGGGAGGGTGTGGCGGTAGTAGCTGCGCACGCTCGCGCTGCTGAAGCTCGACCCGGCACCGGCCGCTGTCGCCGGAGTCACCAGGTCACCTCCGGGTGTCTCCAGCGCGAAGCGGACCGCGGGAATGTCGGTCAGCAGCAGCACCGTGCTTTCGATGTCGGTCTCACTGACCGCGAACGGAATCCGGACTTTTACTCCCGGGGGGAGGAAGCCAGTCGGGTCCAGGACGATGTCGGTGCTGGTCACGCCCGCGAGGATCTGCAGGAAGTACTTACTGAGCCGGAAGTAGTCGTCCGCGCTGGTAGACAGCAAGCCGGTCAGGAGCAGGTAGCCGCCAGTGCCATGCGTCAGCGCGGTGAGCGCCGCGGTGGATACCTGCTGCGCGTTGCCCAGCCCGATCGCGAAGGTGCGCTGGTCGATATCGCCGAGCACATCGGCGATCATCGGCGGGGTGTTCTCCAGGCCGTCGGTGAACACGATCAGCGCCTTGTCCTGGAACCCGGTGACCGGGCTGACCGTGGACCGGCCCAGGGCCACGCCGGCTCCGATGGAAGTGCTGCCGTTGACGTTGGTGGCGTGCGCTTGAACGGCGGCGCGCGCGGCCGTTCGGCCGGGGTCGAAGATGCCGCCGGCGCCGATCGCGGTGACCGCGAGACCGGGATAGGTGGGATCGTTCACCGGGTAGGCGACCGTGTCGAACCGCACCAGGCCGATACCGTTGCCCGGCTGGATCACGTCCACGAACAGCCCGGCCGCCTCGCGCAGCGCCTGGATGCGGGTGACACCGGTGCCGCCGGCCTGGTCGTCCATGCTGCCGGACTGGTCCAGTACCAGCATGGCCGCCACGGTCGGCCTGGCGATGCTGTTGGCGGACAGGGTAAAGATGAAGTCCTCGTTGGTCTCGTCACAGTGAATCGTCACGGTTGAGTTCGGCGCCGAAGTGCCGGCCGCCTGCCCGGTAAAGGAGAACCACAGCCGCGCGTCGGTCCAGAGATCATCGGCCGG
>WNGQ01004906.1_pt1 | contig 13207 bp, 9 predicted proteins | sample 5407661 | NCBI WGS metagenome assembly WNGQ01 (sample SAMN13153382, study PRJNA577476) | soil metagenome | isolation source: 60 cm soil or saprolite under Garry oak tree replicate 2 | place: USA:California | collected 2016-06-15
CTGCTGATGGGCGAGGATGTCAATTGGGATTGGCAGAACTACCATGAGTACGATGCCTGGGCGGCGCTCCGCGACCGCTACGACATCGACGTCGTGCCCGCCGGTTTCCAGACCTATTTCAATCCGCTGGTCTATGTCCTCGTCTACACCCTGCGTCATGTCCTACCTGCGCCGGTCGCAGGCCTCATCATGGGTGCGCTGCATGGGCTCAACTTTGCACTGATCTATGCCTTGACGCGCATCGCGTCAGCGGATGGAACCCGTTTTTGGCCGATCGCCGCAGCCATCCTGATTGCCGCCGTCGGCCCGATGACGCTGTCCGAAATCGGCACGAGCTTCGCCGACATTCTCACGGCCTTGCTCGTGGTTGCGGGTGTGATCGCGATCTTGTCCACCGAAGAGACCCGGCCGCCCCACACCATTCTGGGCGGCCTTCTCATCGGCGCCGCGGTCGGACTGAAATTGACCAATGTGGTCTATGCGCTCGGCGCCGTCGCCGTGGTTCTGGCCGCGCCGCGTCCCGGGCCTACGTTGATCCGTCTCGCGCTCGGGGGCGCTGTCGGTACCGCGATCACCGGCGGCGTCTGGAGCCTGTTGCTGTGGCGTGAATTCGGCAATCCGATCTTTCCATTGTTCAACGGCGTGTTCAACGGGCGAGAATTGCAGCCGATGAACATCCTCGATTTGCAATTCGTGCCGCGGAGCGTCGCCGACGCATTGGCCTATCCGTTCTATTGGCTGCTCGGCGATCACCGCAGTTCGGAATATCCCTTTCGTGACGCGCGCTTCGCTGTGGTGGCGTTGCTGATCCCCCTTGCGATCGCCGCGCGGGTGGGCCGCCGCGGGCCGATGTTTGCGCGCAGCGATGTCCAGCTTTTCCTGATGTTCGGCGTGTCCTATCTTGCCTGGCTCGGGCTGTTCGCCATCCAGCGCTATGCCGTCACGCTCGAGCTGCTCTGTGCGCCCGTCATCGTGCTGCTGGTGATGCGGATCACGCAGGGTTTCGCCCCCGTCGCTTCGTACGGCAGCGCCATCTCCGCCGCTATCGCCGTTGCGATCGCGCTTTGGTCGCAGCCCTGGGACTGGGGGCATAGACCGTGGTCACGACCCTACCACCCGCAGATTTCCGACCAGCTTGCCCAGCCCGCGACCTATTTCATTCTGGCAAAGCCCTTGGCGTATGTCGCGCCGCTGCTGGCGCCGGGATCACGCTTTTATCAGCTCGCCGATATCGCGCTGCCGATTCAGTCGGGCGGCCAGTTCGATCGCCGCATTCGAGAAGGCCTGAACGATCGACTACCCGGCGGAATCTGGGAATTGCACCCAAGCAGCGCGCCGCACAAAACGAATTTGCTCGAGACCTACGGCCTTGCCGTCGACGCGACCAAGGCCTGTGTTGCGATCGAAGGCGCCGTGGTGGGATCCGTCATCGAGGCTTGTCCGCTGGTCAAGACCACTCGCAACACATCGCTGCCCGGCGGCAGAGTCGGTGCGATGGTTCAACCGCCGGTCTGAACGCCGTTCGGAATGGTGGGCACGCCGACGCTTTGCCCGCCCTACGCGCTACTTCCCCTTGAAGTTCGGCGCGCGCTTGTTGAGGAAGGCATCCATGCCCTCGCGGAAATCCTCGCTCATATAGGCGCGCAAGACGAGGTCCTCGCCCTCCTCGCGCGACAAGGTGCGGCGGATGCGGCGCACCGCCTCCTTGGTGACTTCGAGCGTGATCGGGGCATGCGAAGCGACGAGCTTCGCCGTCTCCTGGGCGCGAAGGTGCAGCGTCCCGAGGTCGGACACGATCTCGTTGAGGAGCCCAAGCGCCAAAGCTTCCGGCGCTTCGACCAGGCGCGCCTTGAAGATCAGGTCCTTGGTCCGCGCTGGACCTATCAGCGCCACCAGCCGCGAGATGTTGGACATCGCCAGGCAATTGCCGAGCGTGCGCGCGATCGGGAATCCGATCCGTGTGCTCTCGGTCCCGATCCTGATATCGCAGCAGGCGGCGATCGCCGCCCCGCCGCCGGTGCAAGCGCCGGCAATCGCCGCGATGACGGGCACCCGGCACTGCTCCAGCGTGGTCAGCACGCGATCGATCCGCGCCTCATAGTCGAGCGCGTCCTGCGCCGTCTTGAAGGCGCGGAATTGCGAGATGTCGGTGCCGGAGGCGAACGCCTTGTCGCCGGCGCCGGTCAGGATCATCGCCTTGATCGAACGGTCGGCGTTGACCTCCTCGCAGATCGCGGCCATCCGCTCGTACATCGCAAAGGTCAGCGCGTTGCGCGCCTGCGGCCGGTTGAAGGTGATGCGGGCAATCCCGTCCTCGACGGAATAGAGCAGGTCTTCGGTCGGGGTGACGGGCGCGTTCATCGCTGGCTCTTTCTGTTTTCGTATGGAGATTCAGGCCACGGCGGCCTTGGGCATCGCCACCACGTCGCGGCCCTTCAGCACGTCCATCGCGGCGAGCACCCCGCCGCTGCGATGCGGCACCTGGGCAAGATCGAGCCCCATCTCGACCCCCGACAGCGTGCCCATCAGCATCAAATCGTTGAAATGCCCGATATGGCCGATCCGGAACACCTTGCCCTTGATCTTGTTGAGGCCGGTGCCGAGCGACATGTCGAAATTCTCCAGCACCACCTTGCGTAAATTGTCGGCGTCGTGCCCCTCGGGCATCACCACGCCCGTGAGCGCCGGGGAATGCGCCTGCGGATCCTGGCATTGCGTCTCCAGGCCCCACACCTTCATGGCCGCGCGGGTGGCGGCGCTATGGCGCTTGTGCCGGGCGAAGACGTTCTCGAGCCCCTCCTCCTCGAGCATCCTGACCGCCTCCTTCAGCCCCATCAGCAGGTTGGTCGCGGGCGTGTAGGGCCATGTTCCGATCTTGTTGATCGCGATCACGTCCTGCCAATCCCAGTACGACCGCATGCCCGGATTGGCCTTGGCGACCGCAATCGCCTTCTCCGACACCGCGTTGAAGCCCAGTCCCGGCGGCAGCATCAGGCCCTTCTGGGAGCCTGCGACCGAAACGTCGATACCCCAGGCATCGTGCTCGAACTCGAGCGAGCCGAGGCCGGAGATGCTGTCGACCATCAACAGCGCCGGATGCTTGGCCCGGTCGATGGCCTTGCGGACGTCGAGCGGATGCGTGACGCAGCCGGTCGAGGTCTCGTTGTGAACGACCATGACGGCCTTGATCTGGTGCGCCCGGTCAGCGGCAAGGCGCTGCTCGATCTGTTCGATGTCGGCGCCGCGGCGCCAGTCGCCCGGCACGAAATCGATGTCCAGCTTGAACTTTTCGGCAATCCCGCGCCACAGCACGGCAAATTGCCCGGTTTCGCACATCAGCACCTTGTCGCCGGGCGAAAGCGTGTTGACGATCGCGGCCTCCCAGGCGCCGGTCCCCGAGGAGGGATAGATGATCACCGGCTGCCTGGTGCGGAACACCCGCTGCATCGCCGCCAGAACCTCGAAGCCGAGTTCGGCGAATTCAGGGCCGCGATGGTCCATGGTCGGCATGTCCATGGCCCGCAGCACCCGGTCGGGCACATTTGTCGGTCCCGGAATTTGAAGAAAATGCCTTCCAGTGTGCACGGTCATGGGCGTCCTTCCGGTCTTGGTTCGCGAGCCGCTCGCATATCACCATTCGGCGGGCTTGTCCTCCGCCCGGCAGCCCCCGTCAATGCATAACAGGACAGGTCTGGCGCCTTGCCAAGGTGCGACGCGGGATGCAAGACATCCGAGGTCAACCGGACGTGAAACAATGGCGGCTCGTGCCGAAAATTTGGCGGATTCGGCTGAGATAGCCGCCTTGGCGGCGCGGCTTTCCCGCGAGATCACCGGCGAGGTCCATGTCGACGCCTTCAGCCGCGGGCGCTACGCGACCGATGCGTCGTTCTACCAGATTTTGCCGGCCGGGGTCGTTGTGCCCCGCACCATGGACGAGGCGCTGCGGGCGCTCGCCATCGCGAGGGACGATGGGCGGAAAGTCACCCCGCGGGGCGGCGGCACCTCGCAATGCGGCCAGACCGTCAATGACGGCATCGTCATCGATTTTTCCAAACACCTGAACCGCCTGATCTCGCTCGACGTCGACCGTCGCAGCTGCGTGGTCGAGCCGGGAATCGTGCTCGACGATCTCAACCGGCAGCTGAGGCAACACGGCCTCTGGTTCCCGGTCGATGTCTCGACCGCCTCGCGCGCCACCATCGGCGGGATGGCCGGCAACAATTCCTGCGGCGGCCGCAGCCTGCGCTACGGCACGATGCGCGACAACACCGTGTCGATCGAGGCGGCGCTCGCCGACGGCACGCTGCTGCATTTCGGCGAGGTGCCGCGCGACCTCGCAGGCCTGGATTCGCCGCAAGACGGCGTCGCGCTGTTTGCCGACATGCTCGCGCTCGGCGAACGTGAAGCAAACGAGATCGCGGAGCGATTTCCCAAGGTGCAGCGCCGCGTCGGCGGCTACAATCTCGATGCGCTGGTGCCGCGCAATGCACCTAACAACATGGCGCATCTGTTGGTCGGATCCGAGGGCACACTCGCCTTCACCACCAGGGTCGAGCTGAAACTGTGGCCGGTGATCCGCAACAAGGTGCTCGGCGTCTGCCATTTCGGCAGCTTTTACGAGGCGATGGATGCCGCCCAGCACCTGGTCAGGCTGAAGCCGATCGCGGTCGAACTGGTCGACCGCACCATGATCGCACTGGGGCGCGACATCGCGATGTTCCAGCCGGTCATCGCCGCCGCCGTGCGCGGCGATCCCGACGCCATTCTGGTGGTCGAGTTCGCCGAGGAAGATCAGGACGAGAATCTGCGTCGACTGAAACAGCTCACCGAGTTGATGGCCGATCTCGGTTTTGCGTGGAGCAACCCGCGGCGCAAATGGGGCGGCGTGGTCGAGGTCACGGAAGCCCCCTTGCAGACCGCCATCGCCGATTTTCGCGCCGCCGGCCTCAACGTCATGATGTCGATGAAGGAGGCGGGCAAGCCGGTCTCCTTCGTCGAGGATTGCGCGGTGCCGCTGCCGCATCTCGCCGACTATACCGAGCGGCTGAATGCGATCTTCGCGAGGCACGGCACCAGCGGCACCATGTATGCCCACGCCTCCGAGGGCTGCCTGCATGTGCGCCCCGTGCTGAATCTCCGGCTCGAGAAGGACGTCAAGGCGATGCGCGCCATCGCCGAAGAGACGTTTGCGATGGTGCGCGACTACAAGGGCTCGCATTCCGGCGAGCACGGCGACGGCATCGTGCGCTCGGAATTCCACGAGGCGATGTTCGGGCCGCGAATCGTCGCAGACTTCCGCGAGATCAAACACCGCTTCGACCCCGGGAACGTCCTCAACCCCGGCAAGATCGTCGACGCACGCAAAATGGACGACCGTTCGCTGTTCCGCTATCCGCCGGATTATCGTGTGGGCGAGCTGAAGACCGTGCTCGATTGGTCGGCCTATACGGGCGCCGGCGGCGGATTTCAGGGCGCCGTCGAGATGTGCAACAACAACGGCGCCTGCCGCAAGCTCGAGGGCGGCGTGATGTGCCCGTCTTTTCGTGCGACGCGCGACGAGAAGGATGTCACGCGCGGCCGCGCCAACACGCTGCGGCTGGCGATCTCGGGGCAATTGGGACCCGATGCGCTGTCCTCCGACGAGATGATGGAGACGATGAAGCTTTGCGTCTCCTGCAAGGCCTGCCGCCACGAATGCCCCACCGGCGTCGACATGGCCAAGATGAAGATCGAGGTTTTGGCCGCGCGCGCGGCAAGGCATGGGCTCACGCTGCGCGACCGGCTGGTCGGATATCTGCCGCGCTATGCCGACCTCGCCTCGCATCTCGCGCCGCTCGCCAACTGGCGCAATCGTAGCGCCCTGTTGCGCAACCTGTTCGAGCGCGTCGCCGGCATCAGCGCCGCGCGCGCGCTGCCGGCGTTCCGGCGCGACACTTTCAAGCCGGCGGCCGAGACGATCGGCCCGGAAGACGGCCGCGCGGTCGTGCTGTTCGCCGACACCTTCAACCGCATCTACGAGCGGGAGAACCTCGACGCCGCGCTGCGCGTGCTGGTCGCGGGCGGCTATCGCATCCATCTGCCGAAGCCCGCAAGGGGCAACCGCCCGCTCTGCTGCGGGCGGACCTTTCTCTCGGCCGGCCTCGTCGATCAAGCCCATCTGGAGCTCCACCGGCTGGTCGAGACCTACGCGCCGTTTGCCGCCCGCGGCATGCCGATCATCGGGCTCGAGCCGAGCTGCCTGCTGACGTTGCGCGATGAACTGTTGTCGCTGCGCAGCGATGAGAGCGCCAAGGCGGTCAGCGCGCAGGCCGTGTTGTTCGAGGAATTCCTGGTGCGCGAGGCCGAGGCCGGCCGCCTGCAATTGCCGCTTCGCGCCATCGCGGGCAAGGCGCTGGTACACGGCCATTGTCACCAGAAATCCTTCGACGCGTTCAAGCAGGTGGCGCAGGCCTTGCGGTTGGTTCCCTATCTCAATGTCGAAGTCATCGAGTCCAGCTGTTGCGGCATGGCCGGCGCCTTCGGCTATGGCGCCGAGACCTATCAGGCCTCGCTCGCGATGGCCGAATTGTCGCTGTTGCCGACGGTGCGCAAGGCCGAAGCGACGACGCTCCTGGTCGCCGATGGCACCTCATGCCGTCACCAGATCGCCGATGGCACCGGGCGCAGCGCCCTGCATGTCGCGCGCGTGCTGGCGCTCAGCCTCGATCGTGTCAACTCGAACCCAGCTCCCACCTCTGCCGAAGGACAACATCATGGCTGAACTGACCCTCGAAATCGCCCGCACGATCCTCGATGCCGCGCTCGCCAAGGCGGTCGAGAAGAAATTCAAGCCGCTCGTCATCACCATTCTCGATGCCCGCGGCTGCGTGAAGGTCACCGCGGCGCAGGACGGCACCAGCCTGATGCGCAGCGAGATCGCGCATGGCAAGGCCTACGGCGCGCTCGCCATGGGCATGGGATCGCGGGCGCTGTTCCAGCGCGCCCAGGAGCAGGCCTATTTCGTCAACGCCGTGAATGCGCTGGCGCAGGGACGGCTGGTGCCGGTGCCGGGCGGCGTGCTGATTCAGGACGGCACGACTTTGCTCGGCGCGGTCGGCGTCAGCGGTGACACCTCGGACAATGACGAGACTTGCGCGGTCGCCGGTATCGAGGCCGCCGGCCTCAAGGCGAATGCGGGATGATGAAATACCGTTTTGCAGGATCAGGAGCGACGCATGAGCGATGGCATGAGTGACGACGAGTTGGTGGGCACGGGCGCCAAGGAGCTGACGCCGCTCCAGATCTTTTTCTTCAAAGTCGGCATCGTGACGGCCGCTGCCGTCGTCATTCTCTATGCCGCCGGCTACTTCCTCGAAGTCATCATCGCCCGCCAGGCCGACCAGCTCACCCTCCTGAGAGGCGGGCCGGCCTTCTGGAGCACGATGGAATACAAGCTCTACACGCTGGCGGATGCGCCCGACATGCCGCCTGAGAAGAAGAAAAAGATCGTCGACGCGCTGCGCCGGCTGTCGACCAAGTACAAGCCTTTCGTCGATGCGCTCGCCGGCAACGACCCCGGAGACGCAAAAGCGCGATAGCCTGCTATCGCGCCTTTGTCGCCGGTTGTTCCGCCGCGTGCTACCCCGCGGCGGCGTTGATCTCCTGCGGCGCGACATCGGGAGCTGGCTGGGCGCCGATTCCCTCCGACAGCCCGGCGAAACGGCGCAGGGCTCCGGCCATCCTGGCGCGGCCGCTGACGCCGGTGATCACCACGTCGACCATGGCAAAGGACGAGTGGAAGTGGCCGCTGGCCTGAAGCCGTTCCACGTGCACACCGGCGGCGGCCAATGCGTCGGCATAGGCGATGCCCTCGTCACGCAAGGGATCGAACTCGCAGGTCACCACGAACGCCGGCGGCAGGCCCGCCAACTTGCCCCGCAGCGGCGAGGCACGCGGATCGGTGCGGTCGGCGGGCGAGCAGTAGATGTCCCAGAACCAGTACATCAGCGAGCGCGTCAGGAAGTAGCCCGCCGCATTGTCGTTGTAGGACGGCCGGTCGAACCTGCAGTCGGTGACCGGGCAGACCAGGAGCTGGCCTGCGATCTCCGGGCCGCCGCGCTCGCGCGCCAGCTGGCAGGTGACGGCAGCGATGTTGCCGCCGGCGCTCCAGCCCGCGACCAAGACTGGTCCCGGCCTGCCGCCGAGCTCGCCTGCGTGCTCCGCGATCCAGCGCGTCGCAGCGAAGCTGTCCTCCGCCGCCGTCGGGAAGCGGTGTTCGGGCGCATGGCGATAGCCGACGCTGACGAAGATCATGCCCGTCCGCCGGCACATGTCGCGACAGAGCGGATCGTCGGACTGTTCGTCACCCAACACCCAGCCGCCGCCATGGAAATAGACCACGATCGGATGTGGCCCCGGTGTCGCCGGCCGATAGAGGCGGTAAGCAAGCGGACCGTCGGCGCCGGGAAGCGTGCCGTCGACGACCTCGCCGACCGGCCGCCCCGCCGGACGGCTCTTGTTGAACTCGGCGACGAAATCGCGTGCGCCTTGCGCGCCGAACGACTCGATCGGCGGCAAATTCATCTGCGCCAGCATGCCCAGTACCAGCCGCACGTCCGGCTGCAGGCGAACGATCTCGCCGTCGTTGCATTGGGCGGCGACGTTGGCGCCGGTGAGCCTGAAGCCCAGCATGCCGTGGCCAACGACCTCGTCGCAGATGCTGCGGTAGGGACCGACGCCGCCGGTATAGGGCATCAAGCTGTGCGCTTTGCCCGGAACGTTGGCGCCCGTGTACCAGGTGTTGGCGAGCCGATGCAGCGTGAGCATCGAGCAGTCGGCCATATGCCGTGCCCAGCCCGCCTGTGCTTTTTCGGTGGCCTCGATCGTGGTGAAGCCTTTCTCGCGCATCGCCATCAGACGGTCGGCCACCCAGTCGACATGCTGCTCGATCGACGGGACCATGTTCGACAGCACCGACGGACTGCCCGGGCCCGTGATCATGAACAAGTTCGGGAAACCCGCGACGGTCAGCCCGAGATAGGTCTGCGGGCCGCCCGCCCAGACGTCGGACAGCGATTTTCCGCCGCGACCCATGATCGGATGCACCGCCGTGATGGCGCCGGTCATGGCGTCGAACCCAGTCGCGAACACGATCACGTCGACGTCGAAGGTGCGCTTGTCGGTCCTGATGCCGGTGGCCGTGATCGAGGTGATCGGCTCCTGCCGCACATTCACCAATGTGACGTTCGCCCGGTTGTAGGTCGCATAGTAGTTGGTATCGAGACAGGGACGCTTGGCCCCGAACGGATGGTCGTGGGGGCTCAGCGCGGCCGCCGTCTCGGGATCCTTCACGATGCTGCGGATTTTCTCGCGGATCAGGTCGGCGAGAATGGCGTTGCCTTCGACGTCGACGCCCTGGTCGGCCCAAAGCTGGGTCAGGATGTAGACGAGATCGCCGGCGGCCCACGCCGTCTCGAACCGCTCGCGGCGCTCGGCATCGCTCAATTGCCAGCTCACGACCGTTTGTTGCGGCCACGGCACACCGGCCAATGACCAGCGGGCCTGCTCACGGTAGGCGGCGCGATCGCCTTCCAGCAAGGCGACGCGATCCGCAGGTGCGCGACCATTGTGGGCGGGCAGCGCGAAGTTCGGCGTGCGCTGGAAGACGGTCAGTTGGGCCGCCTGCTCGGCGATGACAGGAATCGACTGGATCCCCGACGATCCCGTGCCGATGACCGCGACGCGCTTGCCGGCGAGCTTGACCTCCTCATGTGGCCAGCGGCCGGTGAAATAGACCTCGCCCTTGAAGTCTTTGACGCCATCGATCTCCGGCGGCTTGGGCGCGGAGAGGCAGCCGGTGGCCATGATGTAATGACGGCAGGATACGGGCGCGCCATTGTCAGTGGTGAGCTGCCAGCGTTCCGAAACCTCGTCCCAGGTCGCAGCCGTGACCTTGGTGCCGAAGCGGATGTCGCGCCTGAGCTCATAGCGGTCGGCGACGAAGCCGAGGTAGCGCAGGATTTCGGGCTGCGTTGCGTATTTCTCCGACCATTTCCAGGTGCTCTCCAGATCGGAATCGAAGGTGTAGCTATAGTCGATGGTCTGGATGTCGCAGCGTGCGCCGGGATATCGGTTCCAGTACCAGGTGCCGCCGACGTCGCCGGCCTCCTCCAACGCGACTGTCGTCAGTCCGGCCTTGCGCAGGCGATGCAGAAGATAAAGGCCGGCAAATCCGGCACCCACCACCGCGACGTCGACCTCAAGCGTGTTCCCGCTGCTCGTCGCTTCCGAAGCACGTGTTGCAACCATCGCTTCTGGCATGCCACTCCTCCCGCGCACTTTTTGATTTGTTGTAGGCTATCGCCGCGAGGCCAACATGTCATCAGATTTAGTTCGATCTTTGATGGTCGCGCGTTGCGGCGACGGCTTGTTCGGAAACGGCCGATGGCGATATGGCGGTGCAGCATCGGGACACGTTGATGTGGACAGGGTTCTGAGGGAAGCGAATTCAAGCGAGACCCGTTCGGTCGAGCCGTTCCAATTTCACTCCATATGCGCCTTCACGCAGCACTGACGCGGGATGGATCCGACGATCCGCTTACGAGTACGATCCACTTGCGGGCGTGGACAGGCCGACGACCGCATGATAGTGATCCGCAACCACCTAGGATCTCCCAATGTTGATCACTGGTTTCGACTTCTGAGCCGATGACACGCCGCCGGTCCATCGCAGGATGGACCCGACGAGTTATTCACGGCAAGGAGCGATCAAGGTGGATCTACCTTCTATTCCGGTACTCTATTCAACGCCGCTCGCAGGGGCGGTGGCGGATTTTGTCTCAGCGCACTACGACTTGCCCGGGTCGATTGAGTGCAAGCTGTTGCTGCGCGGCTGGAACGATACCTTCGAGATTCGGACGAAGGACGGAGAGCGTTTCATTTTTCGCATTTCAAAGCGACGTGCGCGCGGTGATGCCGATGTTGCGTCGGAAACCGCGTTTCTCGCTTATCTGGACAGCGAGGGCATTCCGGTGGCCGCCGCAGTTCCGGTGCGTGACGGCTCGCTTTTTACATCGGCCCTTTTTCCCGGAAGGTCGACGTCCCGCCGTCTTGTTCCGTTATGCGGAAGGACGCCCGTCCCGAGCAAGAAGTTCGGCTGCCGATGCAAGAGCAAACGGGATGACCTTGGCACGGATTCACGATGCCGCTGGCGGCTTCGCCGCAGGCGATAAGGGCCGCTACCGGCTCGACCGCGACCATCTGCTGCACAGACCTTTAAGCTATATATTGGCGCTTGACGATCTCAGCGATTCCGTACGCACAGGGTTGGCTGATGTGACAGGGCGATTGTCCAGTGCGTTGGCAGAACGGGACGGACTTTCCTGGACTCGCTGCCACGGTGATTGCCACGGGTACAACGCCCACATTGCGCTGCAAGGCCCGCGAGCCGGACAAGCGGTGTTCTTCGATTTCGACGAAGGCGGTCCCGGATATTTGGCCTACGATCTCGCGGTATTTCTCCACGCTTGTGTTTTGTTCGAGCAAAAGCAACACGCGTTTTGGCACGCCTTCATTGAAGGCTATCGTACGATACGCGAATTGCCGCATGCGGATTTTGAAGCAGTGCATCTTTTCGTTCCCATTCGCCATCTGTGGTTTGTGGGGGAGTACGCCAGTCGTATCCAAGAATGGGGTAAGCTAGCCGTACCCGCCGATTGGACCGCCGCACAGTTGGACTTCATGCTGTCGTGGGAAAGGGAGAGGCTGGCGCCAGGGTTGCTCTGACCCATCGGCTTGCACTGAGCGCGCGAAACGCAGCACGTTCGGCTGGACACACCGCGTACGCGGGGCCGCGCGATCGCCGGTATCGAGGCAGCTGGGCTGAAGGCCAATCCGGCGTAACGGCACCTCATGCCGGCGCTCGGAGTTTAGGCGAAAAGTTGACATATGCCACGGCATATGTCAATCTAACAGAATGAGAGAAAGACACGTCAAACTATTCAAGAATGGGCGCAATCAGGCCGTTCGAATTCCGCGCGAGTTCGAATTGCCCGGCGAGGACGCCATTATCCGAAAAGAAGGGGAGCGGCTCATCATCGAAGCGGCGCCGCCCAGATCGCTCCTGGCCGTTCTTGCGCGACTGCAGCCGCTCGATGAGGATTTCCCGCCGATCGAGGATCTCGCCGCGACTCCGGTCGATCTTTGACGATGCGCTACTTGCTCGATACCAACATTGTATCGGACCTTGTCAGAAACCCCCAGGGAAAGATTGCTGACTTGATCTCGGCAGCGGGCGAGACGGAAGTTTGCACCAGCATCATTGTGGCGGCCGAACTGCGCTTTGGCGCCGCCAAGAAAAACTCTCCGCGACTGACTGCGCAACTCGACGCTGTCTTGGCTGCGATGGACGTAATGGCTCTCGAAGCGCCCGCTGACGCGGTTTACGGTTTGATCCGAGCGGACCTGGAGCGTATCGGCCGGCCCATCGGCGGCAACGACCTGCTCATCGCCGCTCAAGCCCTCGCTTTGGATCTGACGCTGGTCACCGACAATGAGCGAGAGTTCTCGCGCATTGAAACGCTGCGCGTCGAGAACTGGATCCGGTGAAGCAGCCGACCGGCTTGCCGCGACGACGGAGAGGAAACTCCCGGCGGAGGAAAATCACTTCCCCGGCCACACCGGCTTGCGCTTTTCGGCGAACGCCTTGAGGCCCTCCTTGGCGTCCTCGGTCATCGCGAGCGAGCAGCGCGATCTGGCTTTCGGTAAAGGCGATGCTTTGGTCGAACGACATCGCAGCGATCGCGCGCATGGCGTATTTGCCGCGCCGGATCGCGGTCGGCGACTTGTCGACGATGCGGCCGATCAGCCACTCGACCTTGGCGTCGAGTTCCGCCGCCGGCACGACATGGTTGAGCAGTCCGGCGGCCTGCGCGGTCCTGGCGTCGAACGGCTCGCCGGTGAGCGCCCATTCGTTGACGAGCCGCGGCGGGACGATTGCCTGCAACAGGCTCATCACCTGCATCGGAAACACCCCGACCTTGACCTCGGGCAATCCGAAGATGGCCTGCTCGGCGGCGACCGCCATGTCGGTCATGCACAGAAGCCCCATGCCGCCAGCCATGCACACGCCCGCGACCCGCGCGATCGCAGGCTTGGTGGCGTTCTGCGCGAGCCTGAGAAGATCCGCATAGTCGACATTCGGCCTGGAAAAATCGAACGCGAAGGCAGC
>WNGQ01010564.1_pt1 | contig 13205 bp, 9 predicted proteins | sample 5407661 | NCBI WGS metagenome assembly WNGQ01 (sample SAMN13153382, study PRJNA577476) | soil metagenome | isolation source: 60 cm soil or saprolite under Garry oak tree replicate 2 | place: USA:California | collected 2016-06-15
ATTCCACCGATGATGGAGCTGCCCTACATGATCATGATCGTGAATGTTCGAGAGCCCGATCGCTCCCAGTTACCCGCCATCACGCACGTTGACGGTACCGCGCGAGTACAGACGGTTTCCGCAAAAGACAACCTGGAGTTTCATACCCTGCTGCGGGCGGTCGGAACGCGGTTAGGGCGGGAAATGGTCTTGAATACGAGCTTTAACGTCAAAGGTCAGCCCATTGTAAACACCCCGACAGAAGCGCTTGAAACCTTTTTGCGCACCGGTATGGACTGCATTTTTTTGGAAAACATTCTAGTAACACGCAAGCGGTGACAAGACGAAAGGTGCCGAGGACTTCGGGTACCTTTGCTCCGGTTGTGCCAAGCTCCTTCAGCTCCATACTCATCTGCAGAATACTCGGAAAATTGGTGCGGCGGCAAACGAGGCTGGAGATCCGGGACGATCCAGCGATCGACAACTGTGTTGCTGAGTGTGTAGGTTGTTAAGGAGGCACTTTTATGGTGGCGACAAAGAAGTCGTCTTCCGTTAGAATCGCCGCTGGTCGCGTCATAGATTGTTGGACAAGGATCACCCTGAAGCACCGGCTCGATCTGGTCCTGTTCGCACAAAAGGAAATAGATGAATCAAGAAGGCAGGCTGGTGCTTGAAGATGGATACACGCTAGAAGGCCGGGTGTTCGGTTTTTCAAAAGCGGTATCGGGAGAGGTCGTGTTCAACACGGGAATGGTGGGCTACCCGGAGGCGTTAACAGATCCATCCTACCAGGGCCAAATTTTGGTTCTTACCTATCCACTGGTTGGGAACTATGGCGTTCCAGCCATGGAGCGATCGGACGAGTTGAATCAAGAATTTGAGTCCGATCGAATCCAGGTTTCGGGACTCGTTGTTTCCGATCTGTCCCTCCAATATCACCATTGGAAGGCTCGCCGGAGTCTGGACCAATGGCTTTTCGAAGCTGGCATTATCGGACTCTCCGGCGTGGATACCCGCGCCCTCACGAAGCATTTGAGAAACCACGGAAGTTTGCTTGGGAAGATCGTGTTCGATGATGTGGATGTGGAGTTTTGCGATCCAAACAGAGAAGATGTTGTGCGGCAGGTGACCGTGGCCGAACCGGTTCTCTATCCGGCAGGTACGCCTCGTATCGTCCTGGTGGATTGCGGGTGTAAACGGAGCATTCTGAGAAATCTCCTGGACCGCGGTGCAACAGTCTTACGAGTTCCCTACGACTATGATTTTGAAGGTGCAGATTTTGACGGGGTGCTGATCTCTAATGGTCCGGGTGATCCGAAAATGTGCAGCACCACCATCGCACATACCCGCATATTGATGCAAAGGCGGGTGCCCCTGCTCGGCATCTGCCTCGGCGCTCAGGTTCTTGCGCTGGCCGCTGGAGCAAATACATACAAGCTAAAGTTTGGTCATCGAGGTCAGAACCAACCTTGCGTGGAGGTCGGCACAGAGCGCTGTTACGTCACGTCCCAGAATCACGGCTATGCCGTTGAGGTCGAAACTCTTCCCGCGGGGTGGCAGGCGTGGTTCGTCAATGCCAACGACGGTACAAACGAAGGGATAAGGCACTGCTCTCTACCCTTCAAAGGCGTCCAATTTCATCCGGAAGCCGCTCCCGGCCCGGTAGACACGAATTTCATCTTTGACGACTTTCTGAGGATGGTTCATGCCTCTTAAGTTCGAAAAGATTCTCATCCTCGGAAGCGGTGCCCTCAAGATCGGCGAGGCTGGCGAGTTCGACTACTCTGGAAGCCAGGCCGTGAAGGCGCTGAAGGACTCTGGCATTAAGACCGTCCTTGTCAATCCCAACATCGCGACAATTCAAACCTCGGACGACTTAGCCGACGAAGTCTACCTCTTGCCCGTGAGCCCTTATTTCGTCGAACAGGTCATTCAGAAAGAAAAACCGGATGGGATTTTCCTCGGATTCGGCGGTCAAACCGCGCTGAATTGCGGCCTTACGCTAGACGAAACCGGTGTTTTTGAGAAATACAATGTTCACGTGCTCGGTACGCCCATCCAGGCGATTCGCGAGACCGAGGATCGAGATCTCTTCGTCCGTAAACTCGCTGAAATCGGGGTTCGGGTGCCGAAGAGTATTGCGGCAACAGCCGTGGGGGATGCGATTCGGGCAGCGCACCAGATTGGTTATCCCGTCATGTTGCGCTCCGCATATGCCCTCGGAGGATTGGGGTCGGGACTCTGTACCAACGACGATAGTTTGCAGGAACGAGCCAGCCGGTCTCTGGCTCACAGCCCACAGGTCTTGATCGAGGAGTATTTAACCGGATGGAAAGAAATCGAATACGAAGTCGTTCGAGACCGCTTTGACAATTGCGTGACGGTTTGCAATATGGAGAACTTCGACCCGATGGGCATCCATACCGGTGAAAGCATTGTCGTGGCGCCAAGCCAAACGCTAAGTAACACGGAATATCATCGGTTGCGGAGCATTGCCATACAGGTCGTACGCCATTTGGGAGTCGTTGGGGAATGCAACATTCAATTTGCGGTTCACCCTTGCTCTGAAGACTACCGGGTCATCGAGGTTAACGCCCGGCTTTCGCGCAGTTCCGCATTAGCTTCGAAAGCGACGGGATATCCGCTGGCCTTCGTCGCCGCCAAGCTGGGACTCGGGTGCAGCCTGGTCGAGATGCGTAACTCGGTCACCGCATCGACGAGCGCATGCTTTGAGCCGGCGCTAGATTACGTTGTGGTGAAGGCGCCTCGCTGGGACTTGCAGAAGTTCCGTTGGGTCTCCAAACGGCTGGGCTCGGGCATGAAGTCCGTTGGGGAAGTGATGGCCATCGGGCGCAATTTCGAGGAGGCACTTCAAAAAGCCGTCCGTATGCTGGATATCGGAGTTTCAGGTCTCGTGGGAAATGGGGACAAGTTTCAATTTGTAGACCTCGAATCGGAATTACGCGATCCTTCGCATGAGCGGGTCTTTGCGATACCGGAAGCCATCAAACGCGGTTATCCGATCCAACGCATCTACGAACTCTCCCATATCGATCTGTGGTTCCTGCAGAAAATCGAACAAATCGTGAAACTGGAGCAACGAATCAAAGCGGCTTCCCGGGTCGGCTGCTCCTCCGGCCTGATGCTGGAGGCAAAGCAAGCCGGTTTTGCGGATCGCCAGATCGCCGATCTGCAGAAGTCGGAAGAAAGACGGATTCGCCAGCAGCGAGAAACTCTAGGGATCTTCCCCTGCGTCAAGCAAATCGATACGCTTGCCGCCGAATACCCGGCAAAGACAAATTATTTGTATCTCACTTACAACGGTCATGAGGACGACATCGCCACTGATGGTGAACGGCTGAACTCCATCATCGTCCTCGGTTCCGGGCCATATCGGATCGGTAGCTCGGTGGAGTTCGACTGGTGCTCGGTGAATGCCGTGAAAACACTTCGGGAACTGGGGCATCACACCATCATTGTGAACTGCAACCCAGAGACCGTCAGCACCGACTACAACGAGTGCGACACTCTTTATTTCGAAGAGTTGAGCCTGGAGAGCATTCTCAGCATCTGCGCGAAAGAGCGGCCTTTAGGAATCATCGTTGGGATGGGTGGACAAGCGCCCAACAATCTGGCGTTTCCGCTTCACGAAGCTGGAATCCAGATACTGGGCACACCTGTCGACAGCATTGACGCCGCTGAGGACAGGCATCGATTCTCGAATCTGCTGGATCAACTTGGGATCGCCCAACCGGAGTGGACCGAAGCTGTCAGTCTCGACGATGTCCAGGCATTCGCCGCAAGAGTCGGTTATCCGGTCATCGTTCGACCGTCGTATGTGTTGAGTGGTGCGGCAATGGCCGTAGCCTCCACCAGTCGCGAACTGGAATACTACCTCCAGCGAGCCAGCCGCATTTCCCAAAAATATCCAGTAGTGGTGAGCAAGTTTTACGAAAACGCCAAGGAGCTCGAAATCGATGCCGTTGCATCAAAAGGTGAGCTGGTGGTGTCCGCCATCTCAGAACACGTCGAAAACGCGGGGGTGCATTCCGGCGATGCCACCTTGGTACTGCCACCCCAGCGGACTTACCTGGAAACGATTCGTCGCGCTCGGAAAATCGCACAGCAGATTGCGCGGTCGCTCAGGATCGATGGTCCATTCAACATTCAATTTCTCGCAAAAGGCAACGAAGTACGAGTTATCGAATGCAACTTGCGAGCATCGCGCAGTTTCCCGTTCGTTTCGAAGATTCTCAAAGTCAATTTCATCGCGCTGGCGATCAAGGTGATCATCGGCCTTCCTGTACCAAAGCTCAACAATTCACTGATGGATCTGGATTATGTCGGTGTGAAGGCACCGCATTTTTCCTTTACGCGTCTCGACGGGGCAGATCCAACGTTGGGTGTAGAGATGGCCTCAACTGGTGAAGTCGCTTGCCTGGGAAATGACTTTGAGGAGGCGTTCCTCAAGGCGATGCTATCCGTCGGTTACCGGCTGCCTATTCGAAGCGTTCTGCTGTCCACGGGTCCGATCGAAGTCAAAGCAACCTTCATTGAAAAATCACGCATACTTGAAAAGCTCGGCATGACACTGTACGCCACGCATGGTACTGCACAATTCCTTCGTGAAAACGGCATACAAGTCACGGAACTCTACTGGCCTCTTGAACAACATAGCCCGAACGCTTTGGAGTACTTAAGCCAGAGGAAGATAGACCTGGTGCTGAACATTCCGAAGAACTACCAGGAAGAAGAGCTCACGAACGATTATCTCATCCGCCGGCGCGCCGCTGACTTCGGTATCCCCCTGCTGACGGACATTCAGCTCGCGCACCGCTTCGTAGAAGCGATTTCGTCGAAGCGCATGGAAGATCTCGAAGTAAAGAGCTACAGAAGTTATGAGCGCTCGAATCAATTCGAGCAGTTCTCGAACGCAGTGATGCCGTTCGATCACGTCACCTCACTATCTCGTCGTCCCTAGGGGCACCATTTCCTAAATACGGTCACGTATAGCGCCCTCACCCGCCGCTTCGCGGCGTCCCTCTCCCAGAGGGAGAGGGACTAACCTTCCGAATGGTCCTTCTCCCCCTGGGAGAAGGTGGCCCGCGCGAAGCGCAAGCCCGCTAGGGCGAAGCCCCAAGAGAAGGGCCGGATGAGGGCAAATACGTAGCTTCTACTCACTCTTGTCCTAACCAATTTCCCATGTTCCGGGGACGCCTTGTATAAATCCCGGCATAAGCGTAACCTTCCCAACGCTGTACCGCGTCCGTTTGCGTTATAGGTTCCCAGGTTCCGTGGTAGCGTCTTCCACCGTAGTGAGGACAATGGGGTTTTGATTTGGCTGTTCCACTATTCCTGAACACGTTCGAGCAGTCCGGTCTAAGTACGTGGCTCCGGGAATCGCCGTCGGTTTTCGGGTTCTACTTCATCCTTGTTTTTCACACCATCGGACTGGCGTTGGTGGTGGGTCCGAATACGGCAATCGACTTACGTCTGCTTGGTGTGGCTCCCGCTATTCCACTGCCTCCACTGAGGAGCTGGTTCAAGCTGATGTGGTTGGGCCTGGCGATAAATGTCACATCGGGTATATTTCTGGTGCTCGCGTACCCGTCAAAGGCCTTCACGAACCCGGATTTTTATATCAAGCTGACGCTCATCGGGTTCGCGGTATGGACCTTGCGGAAGATTAAGAGACAGGTGTTCGATGATTCAAGCCTGAGTGAAGCAGCCATATTGGCCAGAGGCAAGATGCTGGCTGTGTGGTCGCTGGTGCTTTGGGCGGGCGTCATTACGGCGGGACGTTTGTTGGCATACACCTGCAGCTATCTTGTGTATGGCGTTCCCTGTTAGCCGGTTCAGTATGGATTTTCCACATCTACACCTTTTGCTCAATCACTTTCCGATCGTCGGCACGATGGTTGGAGTCGGGCTGTTCCTCATCTCGTTCCTTGTAAAAACCGAAGACGTTGGGCGAAGCAGCCTTATCGTTTTTGTGGGCATGGCTCTCTTGACGATTCCGACGTTCATGACCGGCGTCGGCGCACAGGAAAAGATGGTGGCCGATCCCAGCGTGTCCAACGCCCTGATTCAAAGGCACGAAGGCGCGGCGGAGTTGGCCGTGTGGTTTATGGAGATCACCGGTGCGCTTGCCGTGGTTGCACTGTGGCAGTCCGCTCGAAGGGCGAGTCCGGCACCTTGGAACACATCAGCCATCCTGGTTTTTTCGCTTGTGACGGTGGGCCTTATGGCCAGAACCGGGAATACAGGCGGTGAAATTCGGCATTTGGAAGTTCGGTCCGCTCAGGAAGGGACGGCCGCGGAAGCGACGATGGCCTATTTTGAACCATCACCAGCCAAGTTCACGCGTCTGATGGTCGTCAACAAATGGTGGTGGGCGTTCATGATGGATTTGCACTTCGTAGGGCTGGTTCTTTTGATCGGCACGATAGGAATGTTGAACCTGCGTGTGCTGGGTTTTGGGAAGCAATTGCCGATCGCCCCGTTGAACAAGTTAGTCCCCTGGGGCATCGCCGGATTTGGTATCAATGTGGTGACCGGCCTTCTGGCCTTTATCGGGATGCCGACGTTTTACACCCACGACATCGCGTTTGTTCTCAAGATAGGAGCCATATTGCTCGCGGTAACCACCATGGGCCTGTTTTATCTAACGAGCGCTTTCCGCGACTGTGAGGCTGTGGGGCCTGGGGAGAATGCGCCACTGCGCGCCCGGTTTATCGCCGGGACCTCACTGGTCCTCTGGTTTGCAGTCATTGTTTTGGGCCGCTACATACAACCCTTACAGGACAGCATCGCCCGCTGATGTTTTGCAGTTGACACGGCTGTGCTTTTGGAGGTATTGGGAACCAAATTCAAGGAGATTAGAATGAGCAGCAAATATTGGGGGCTAGTGGTTTTTTTCGGGGGATTGCTGTTGGCCGCGATACCTGCGGTGGCACATCACTCCGTTGCGGCTGAATACGATTTCGACAAGCCGGTTGAATTTACTGGAACCCTCAAGCAGATGGAGTGGATCAACCCCCACGCCATGCTGCACCTTGAGGTGACGAACCACGACGGCAGCAAGGCGGTTTGGATCTTTCAGACCACGGGTGCGGGTGCGCTGCGTCAGAAAGGCCTGGCCCGAGCGTCGCAAGGGGGACTGGCAGTAGGCGAGACCTACACCATCTCGGGGTTTGCGGCCAAGAATGGCAAGCCACAAGGGTTTATCAAGACCTTGAAGATGCCCGATGGACGGCTGATCACAATGTGGTTCGGGGATCCGAACGGCAATTAGCACGGACCGGCAGTGCCGGCCACGAGCCCCATCGCAGAAGAGAATCACGGTTAGGAGATGACAACATGAAGCATCCATTCTTGCGCTTCAGTTTTTGCGCGCTTGTCACCATTGCGACTTGCCTGGCGCTCGCGTCATTGGCCCAAAACCAGAAAGTCGACTCGACGCCTCCGGCTTCGGTCTCGACTCCGCGCGCGCCGGATGGCCATCCCGACCTGAGCGGTATGTGGAACGGCGCTGGCGGTGGGATAGGCCGCACATCGGAGGACAACGGCAATATCACTTCGAATGTCGCATCCCGCAGGTGTGCTCCGAACCAGAGAGGGTGTCGCGATCAAACCAACCAGACCGTCGACGGCGAGTTCACGGGGAGAATGGATCCCAACCGGCCCCTCTATAAGCCGGAGTTCTGGGATAAGGTTCAGGACCTGGATAGAAACACGAATACCGTGGATCCAATCTTTAAGTGTCAGCCGTACGGCGTGCCACGCATGGGGGCTCCCACGAAGATCGTTCAGACGGCCAACGAGGTGATCTTCCTTTACGCGGCTGCAGGAGCTGGCACGCAGCCCAATGATTTTCGCATCATTGCGACGGACGGACGCGCGCACGATCCGGTGAGGGCTCAGGACGTGAGCTATTACGGAGACTCCGTCGGTCATTGGGAGGGCGATACCCTCGTCATTGACTCTCTTGGATTCAACGACATCACCTGGCTTGACAGAGGTGGATATTTTCATACCGACAACATGCACCTGACTGAGAAACTGTGGCGCGAGGGGAGCACGCTCCACTATCAGGTTACGGTCGACGATCCCGGAGTGCTGCTGCAACCTTGGGTGATGACTCCTCGGATACTGAGGCTAAATACCAATCCCAAGGCCTACATTCGCGAGGGCGATCCCTGCCGCGATGTCGACTATGAAAACATGGTCTCCAAGATAAGACATTAATTATGCGAACGAACCTGGCGGTAACCGTTGGAACGGTTGTGATCGTTATCGCGGTGGCTGGTGGTGCACAGCCGGTCTGGGCGCAGCGGACGACACCGCCGCCGACCGCAAAGGCCGTAGCTGCGGGAGACCGCAAGTCGGTCTTGTTTAACTGGATGTGGTATATGGGCATGCTCCGGGGGGTCCAGGAAGTCGATGCCGTCGCCACGCTCGAACTCCAGGGCACCGGCACGATCCAGGTGCAGGGACAGCCATGCAGGCTGACGAACTACCGCGCCAGCATCAACTACCAGGTTTCCGGAATGAGGGTGCAGTACACGTGCACTGTTCCTAACGGCCAGTCTCACAAGGCGATTGACGTTGTAAGCGGACAGTTTGCATGGGATGAGGATATGGTGGGAGCCGGCCTGGTCCCCGGACGCGGCACTGCCACGCCCAACCGAGCCGCCCTCAACGAGCGGCCGGTCGTGACCTTTCCGATCCCGGGCGTGCAAGGCGCGATAGCCAAGACAACGCTGAACGCCGAGAACCAGGCCGAACGAGTCGAAACGACGCTAGGCAACGTCGTCACCGAATTTACGTATGAGAAGTATGACGACTATAACTCGCCCGATGACAAAGTCTTTGGCTACTTTCCGGGTCACATCGTCGAGAAACGGAACGGCGTGACCATCCTCGACTTGACCGTGAAACAGACGGATGTCGGCAATCTCTATGTCGTGATGCCGGTGCCGCAGACTGTGCGAGCGTCCTCGGCGGCGCAGCGCTAAAGCGGATTAGTCCCTCTCCCTGTGGGAGAGGGTTTGTCGACCCTCACCCGGCCTTCGGCCACCCTCTCCCAGAGCACTCTTGTCCAAATTACCAGATGCGTTTCGCTGCAGAAGCAGGAGTGATGCGGTTTTCATTGGATTCTCTATTTGGAAACCCGTTCCGGAAATGTCCCTCTCCCTTTGGGAGAGGGTGGCGCGGAGCGCCGGGTGAGGGCTGGAAAAGCACCCTCATCCGGCCCTTCGGGCCACCTTCTCCCAGAGGGAGAAGGACACGAGCCTCCATTTCGGCTAATTTGGACACTAGTGCTCCCAGAGGGAGAGGGACTTGGCTCTGGATAGTCGACAATCCCGTGAGAAATGCGGTCCTAGAACGCGAGCCTCAAGGCAAATTGGATCTGTCGTGAGGTCGTCGCCGTATCGATGATCCGGCCTGCCGAGCCATTCCTGGCCCCCGTTGATCCCGAAAAAATCGGCGTGATCATGTTGCCGAAATTCGGGTGGTTCAGCATGTTGAAAAACTCTGCCCGGAACTGCAGGTTCGTGCGCTCGGAAAGGTTGAACTGCTTTTTCATCGCGAAATCCAAATCGGCCAACGGCGGGCCGATCACCGCATTCTTCGCCAGATTTCCGAAAGTTCCTGCCGGCGGCAGGATGAACACGCACGGATCAAACCACAGCGACGGCGTACCGAGTTTCTGGCCCGCCGTCACACCTTGACAACCGGCGGTGGTTCCGCTGGTGTGGATGGTCGCGCCCGGAGCTAGACTGGGCCGGTCAGCGGCGGCTGTACCCTGACTGAAGCCGCTGCGGCTGCGTCCCAGGCCATCGGTCCCAACATATCCAGCCGCGATGTTGAAGGGAACACCTTTCCGCAAGGTCACAATAAGGTCCGTTTGCCAGCCAGATGCGACGGCCTTCACAATTCCCCGCGCACTCTTTGCAAATGGCAGATCATAGGTGGCGTGGCTGCTGAATTGGTGGCGCGGATCGATCGGTGACAGGCCCTTTTCAGCGCGCATATAGAACGGATTCTGAGGGCCGCCCGCGTTCAGCGAGACAACGCCGGAAGCAAAGGATGTGGCCGCGGTGTCGAGATTGCGCGACCAGGTATAGGAACCCTGATATTGCAATCCGTTCGAGAAGCGCCGCGTCAGATTCGCCTGCAACGAATGGTAGTAGGAATTGCCGTCCCACCGGTGCGCGTTGATCGTCGTAAATCTGGGATTGATTCTTGGTATGCCCGGGCCGGCGGGAAAGAAGTAACTTGCATTATCCGTGCAGTTGTTGGGCCAACATGTTGGAGTAAACATGTTAATGCCGGGGTTGTACTGCAAATGCTCGCCGCGAGCTCCCACGTAGGCCACACTGGCCGTGGTTCCGGATACGATTTCTCGTTGGATGTCGAGACTCCACTGAAACCGTGTGGGCACCGACGGATTGGGTTGATAATTTAGACCGGTGGCGGTGCTCGGTGGCACAGTGCTTGGATCGGCTTTGAGAAAGCCCTGTCCCGGCGCGGTCAGCGTAAATGACCTTGTGATATGGGGCATCGCGGCATAGGTGTAGCGCAGTACGGACGGGACAAGCTGCTCCTGAAAAACGCCAGCGCCGGCTCGCACGGAGGTCTTCCCGTTGCCGAAAGGATCCCATGCCAGGCCGACTCGCGGAGCAAAATTGTCTTTGTGAGGAACAAAGAGCGGCTGACCAAGCGTTGGTCCGCTATCGAAGACAGTCTTCATGCTCGCCGCCCGGCCATATCGCTCACTGGGAACCGTCGTGAATTCATGCCGTAGCCCGATCGTGAGCGCCAACCTGGGAGTCAGCTTGATGTCGTCCTGGACAAACCACCCGAACAGGTACTGCTGGTAGCTGAGCTGCGAATCGTTGATTTGCGCCAGAATTTGCGAAGGCGTGCCTGTCATGAAATCTCGGACACTTGGGAACATGATTGTCCCCATGTAGTTCCGGTTGTTTCTGGGATTCGCGAGATAGTTCTTGAGAATGCCGCCAAACTTGAACGAATGCGATCCTCTCAAGTAGCTGACATTATCGGCAAATTCAAAGATGCTATCCGTGAACCGCCGCGGTGTCTCGATGAAGACGCCATCGGAGGTCGGGATGGACGGGCTCGTGATGTCCCAGATGCTGGCCAGATTTCGCCCCGAGAGGACGGCCAACTGCGAGACTGGAACATCCCTGAGATACACTGCACCAAAGTCGCCATAGGTCCGGTTGACGCCTCCGCGCGTTTCATTGATCCATCTCGACGAGATGACCCTTGTCAAAGCCAATTGAAAAAACTGGTTGCGCCCGTGCTTTGTGGTTCCGTAAATCCCGAGCTGCCCCGGGCGTATATCGAAAACGTAACGGCCATATAGAGAATTCTTGTCGCTGAGCTGAGCGTCGATCCGCCCCAGCGCGTAATTTTCGGTGGCGGGCTGAATGGGATTATTGATGAACTGTGCCGTGCCGTCTCCGTTATCGGGTCCGTTCGGCAGCGGATACAGATTCATCATCGCCTGTACGCCCGGATTCACTCCAATGAACTGCTCCACTCCATTGATCGGCAAATAGCCCTGGTGGGCGCGTGTGTTAGGAACGGGCGTATTGTAGGTCAGACCGAGCCGCTCGCGCAGGCCTTCATAGCTCGCGAGGAAGAACAATTTATCTTTCTTGATTGGTCCGCCCACAACACCGCCAAACTGATTGCGCTTGAAAGCCGGAATTTTCTGGTTCGCCGGGTCGAAGTAGTTCTTGGCATCGAGTGCGCTGTTGCGCAGGAATTCAAAGCCGGAACCATGGAATGCGTTCGTTCCCGAATTGGTGACCACGTTCATCACACCGCCCGCAACCAATCCATATTCGGTGCTGTAGTTGTTGGTCGTGATGGTGAATTCCCGGATCGCATCGATTCCCAGATTCGTTCCTGCGACGCTGCCCGGTGTCTGGCCTGAGTAGTCCGTCACATCCTGTCCATCCATCAGGAAGGAATTCTGCGTGGACTGAGCTCCGCCGATGCTCATTTTCAACCCATGGCCGCCGGAGACGTCATTTCGCGAGAGGTGTTCGATGATCGGGATCACACCGGGGGCCATGAGGGCCAACTGGGTGTAATTCCGCCCATTGAGCGGCAGGTCGCGGATTTTCTTATCATCAACTAAATATGATAGGTTGGCATTGGTTGTCGAAACCAACGCGGCTTCGGCATTCACGGTGACCTCTTGCGCAACCGAGCCGACCTGCAGAGTGAAGTCCACCACCGCCTCGCGTCCGATCGTCAGCGTCACGCCGCGCCGCACGGCCGTTTGGAATCCCGGCAACTCCGCCGCGATCTCATAACCACCCAGCGGCAACTGCAGCGCATTGTACCGTCCGACTTCGTCCGCGATCACCGCGCGGGTGGCACCGGTATCGGTATTCGTCAATTTGATGCTCACTCCGGGCAGCACCGCGCCAGCGGAATCCTTTACCGTCCCGCTAATGCCGCCGGTTGTAACCTGCGCTGCGGCTATGCCGGTTAGAACTGAGAGGCAGAGAAGAAGTTTCCAGGAGACTTGTCGTGCAAACATGAGATTTCCTCCATGTGCCGAATAAGGAAGGTACGTACAAAAAGGCCCTAATGAAACAGCCATCGGGGATTCACCCCGAAAAGGGACTTTCGGAACCGGTGACGGTTGCTTTCGCGGACCCTCCGGTCCCCTCCGAACTCCTTAACAACCGGCATGTTCACGTAATTTGATCGCGGATGTTACAACAAGAACGCGACATGTCAAAGTTATTTGCGCCCGGCGATGTTCTCCTCGCCTCCCCTTGTCGCTGTGTCTAGATTAGGAGGGGTGCCGTTCGCGCGTTTTTCAGCGAACGGCGGGGTGGTCGATCCATGATGCGAAGCGACCTTATAGATATTCGCGAAGCGCACCAATTGAATAGGAGCGCTACGCGAGTATGTATAAGGTCGGCTTCGCGTCATTCCGTACCACCCGTCTGCGCCAATAAGGAACGGGAACATTTTCTGGGTGGCGCAGCCACCCCTCCTAACCTAGGCTGAGCATTAGCCACAAGTCGTCCGCTGGACACGGGCAGGGACAACCGGCGGGAAAGGCGAAGTCCCCTCCTTGGCAAAGGAGTTCACCATGTAGAAAGTAAAGCGAGTTCCCACGAGGTCTGGTAAAAAGAAACATTCGCATGAAGAAAGTTTCTTAAAACCGA
>WNGQ01015692.1_pt1 | contig 13202 bp, 10 predicted proteins | sample 5407661 | NCBI WGS metagenome assembly WNGQ01 (sample SAMN13153382, study PRJNA577476) | soil metagenome | isolation source: 60 cm soil or saprolite under Garry oak tree replicate 2 | place: USA:California | collected 2016-06-15
CGGCGCCAAGGCGGCGTTCCTCGCCTTCGCCGCTAACGAGGCTGTCACGCTTGGCCCGCCCGCGGCGCCGATGAACCACGGCCGGGACGCGATCGGCGCGACCTTCACCGACTTTCCGGCAGACGCGGTTCTCGACTGGGCGCCCGTCTCAGCCGACGTCGCGGCCTCGGGCGACCTGGGGTGCACGGTGGGCGAAGCCACGATCACCGCCCGTCATTCGTACAGCAAATACCTGACGATATGGAAGCGGCAGGCCGACGGCGCGTGGAAGTTCGTGGCGGACGGGGGGAACGCGCGGCCGGCGCCGTGACTACCGATACCCCGCGGCCTGAAGACTGAACAGCTCCGCGTAGAGACCGCCGCGGGCCACCAGCTCCTCATGCGTCCCCTGATCCACCAGCTCGCCGCCCTGGAGCACGAGGATCCGCTCCGCCATGCGCACCGTCGAGAAGCGGTGCGAGATGAGCACCGCCATCCGGCCCCGGGTCAGCTCGGCGAACCGCAGGAACACTTCGTATTCGGCGCGCGCATCGAGCGACGCGGTGGGCTCGTCGAGGATCAACACTTGCGCCTCGCGCATGTACGCGCGCCCCAGCGCCACCTTCTGCCATTCGCCGCCCGACAGCTCCACGCCCCCGTCGAAGCGCCGGCCCAGCATCTGGTCGTATCCCTTGGCGACGCGCCCCGCCACCGAGTCCGCGAGACTGCGGCGCGCCGCTTCACGGATGCGGGCGTCGTCGTCCAGGGCCTCGATCTGGCTCACACCGATGTTTTCGCGCAGCACGAAGTCGTAGCGCACGAAATCCTGAAAGATGATGCCGATGTTCTGCCGCAGGCTCGCCAGATCATAGTCGCGCAGGTCCACGCCGTCGAGCAGGATGTGGCCCTCGTCCGGGTCGTAGAGCCGCGCGAGCAGCTTCACGAGCGTCGTTTTCCCCGCCCCGTTCTCGCCTACGAGGGCGATGCGCTCGTCGGGCCGGAAGTCAAAGGTGAGACCGCGCACCGCCCAGCGGTCGGACCCCGGGTAGCGGAAGCCCACGTTGGTGAACCGGAACCCCTCGCGAATCGGGCGCGCCACCGCCCGCGCGCCGGGCTTCGAGACGACGCTCGGCCGCACGTCGAAGAACGTGAACAGGTCGCTCAGGTAGAGGCTCTGCTCGTAGATGTTCGACAGCGCCAACAGCACCCGCTGAATCAGATCCCGGCTGGCGCGGAACGAGCCCGCGAGGAACGTCAGCGTGCCGATCGAAAAGGCGCCGAGCACGGTGCGGTAGATGATGACGAGGTAGGCGCCGTAGTAGCCGAGGGTGCCCACCGTCACGAGCAGCGTCGATACGACATTGCGCCGCACCGCGAGCCGCTTGTTCGCCTCGTAGAACTCCGCCGACAGCTTCGCGTAGCGTCCCACCAGGAAGTCGGACAGCCCGAACAGCTTGACTTCCTTCGCCGATTCGTCCGACGCGCCCATGTAGCGCAGGTAGTCGAGCAAACGACGCTCCGGCGTCCATTGGAACAGCAGCGAGTAGCCGAGCGAGGCGAAGTGCGCTTCGCCCAGGAACGCCGGGAGCACCGCCACCGTGAGGAGGAGCAACAGCCACGGCAGCTGCACCAGCAGGACGGCTGCCAGCGACACGAGCGTCACAAGATCCTGCGCGGTCGAGAGGAGCAGCGCGAAGAGCCCGATCCGCCCCACCGTCTGCCGCCGGGCGCGTTCGAGGTGATCGTACGTCTCGGAGTCCTCGAACTGGGCGAGATCGAGTGTCGCCGCGTGTTGCATCAAACGAACGCTCAAACGATTGGCAAACAGATCGCCGAGCAGGCTCTCGAGCAATGACGAGAGGCGCGCCAGCCCTTCTCCCACGACGGCGATCCCCAGCTCAAGCCCTACCAAGGTCGCGAGGTGCCACCAATCGGGCGTCCCTCCCGCCTTGGCGGCCACGCCCGCGGCAATGACGCCGTCGATGATGAGCTTGCCGATCCAGAGGACGGCGACGGGGATGAACGAGCGGATCGCCCGCAGCGCCATGATGGCGACGGTGTAGCCGCGGTGCGTTTGGAAGACGAGGCGGACGAGGGGCGGGACGTGCTTCAGGGCCGCCAACCGCTGACCCCAGGTCGGGGACGGGCTATTGGGGTCCGGGACGATTCCGTGGGAAACGAAGCGGGCGCGGATGCCGGGCGAGGCCATGGCTCTTAACTTGGTGAGGATGAAGGCGTCAGTATAGTCATATGCGACTGCGCTTCGTAACCGTCTGGCTGGTGTTGGCGGTTCCCGCCGCCCTGCGTGCGCAGGCTCTAGCACCCAGAGACTCCGCCCTGCACGCGCTGAACCGGCTCGCCTACGGCCCTCGTCCCGGTGAGGTCGACAGCGTAGCCCGGATGGGGGTCATGCGCTGGATCGAGCGGCAGCTCGACTTCGAGCGCATCCGCGATGACCGCCTCGCCACCCGCGAACGCGATTTCAAGCTGCTCAGCTACGACCGCGAGGAGCTGGCCCAGCGCTACGGCGACGCGCTGCGCGAGCGGCGGGAGCTGCAGCGCGAGATGGCGCAGAGCGGCGACACGACGCGCCCGGGGGCCGTAGGTCCCATGCGCGAGTTCCGCGAGCTGGGTGGTGAGCTGCAGCAGCTCGCCGTCGTGCGCGCCGCGCTCTCGGAGCGGCAGCTGCGCGAGGTGATGGTCGATTTCTGGGCGAACCACTTCAATGTCTTCGTGGGCAAGGGCGCCGACCGGTTCCTGACGCCGTCATATATAGAAGAGACGATTCGTCCACACGCGCTCGGCCGGTTCGAGGACTTGCTCATCGCGACGGCCAAGAGTCCCGCGATGATGTTCTATCTGGATAATGCCCAGAGCATCGCGCCGGGGGCTTCACCCCCTCGCGCTCGACCTGGGGCTCCTCGAGGGTTAAACGAGAACTACGCCCGCGAGCTGCTCGAGCTGCACACGCTCGGCGTGGACGGCGGCTACACCCAGCAGGACGTCATCGCAGTGGCGCGCATCTTCACGGGCTGGAGCATCGACCGCCCGCAGCAGGGCGCCGGGTTCGCCTTCCACGACTGGGCCCACGACCGCGGCGACAAGCAGGTCTTCGGACAGCGGTTCCGCGACGACGGCATGAACGAAGGGATTCGCCTGCTCAAGCTGCTCGCCGCTCAGCACGCGACGATGCATCATGTGAGCCGCAAGCTATGCGCCCGTTTCGTGAGCGATGAGCCGCCCGATGGATGTGTCGATGCGGCCGCCCTTGCGTGGCGACGCACCAACGGCGACATCCGCGCGGTGCTGCGTGCCATCTTCACGTCACCTGACTTCTGGGCGCCCCAGGCCGTGCGCGCCAAGGTCAAGACGCCGCTCGAGTTCGTCATCAGCGCCGTGCGCGCCACCGGTGCCGAGCCGGACTCGACCCTCCGCCTGGCGCAGGTCGTCGCGCACTTGGGCGAACCCCTCTACCTGCAGCCCGCGCCCACCGGCTACCCCGAGGCGCAGGCGCAATGGGTGAACAGCGGCGCGCTGTTGGGCCGCATGAACGCCGCGGTCGCCCTCGCCGCAGGCCGCTTACCCGTCGCGAACCTGGATCTCGATGCCGTGGTGCCCGCAACCGCGGACCATGCGGCGCTCGTCGACGCCGTCAATGTCCGCCTCCTCAGCGGCACGATGTCGGCCCATACGCGGGCCGTGATCCTCGAGCAGCTAGCGGATGTGAACGACCCCGTGCAGGCCCGAACGCTCGCGGTAGGATTGGCCCTTGGAGGACCGGAGTTCCAGAAACAATGACGATCTCTCGGCGCGTCTTTGTGAAATCGGGCGGCCTCGCGCTCTTTAGCCTCGGCCTGGATCCGTTGTTTCTGGCGCGAGCCGCATTTGCATCGGTCCATCGGTCCATCGTTCCATCGGACCACCCGGTTTTGGTCTGCCTCTTCCAGCGCGGCGCCGTGGACGGGCTCAACATGATCGTGCCCCACGGTGAGCCGCTGTACTACCGGGAGCGGCCGCGCATCGCGATTCCCGCGCAAGACGTCGTGGACCTGGACGGGCACTTCGGTCTGCACCCGAGTCTCGCGCCGCTCAAGGGCCTGTGGGACAACAAGAGCCTCGCCGCGATTCACGCCGTCGGCTCGCCCGACGCGACGCGCAGCCACTTCGACGCGCAGGACTACATGGAGAGCGGCACCCCGGGCGTGAGGAGCACCTCCGACGGCTGGCTCAACCGATACTGCCGCCACGACCAGGAGCATGCGGACACGGCGTTTCGCGCCGTCGCGTTCGGGCCGCAACTCCCGCGGATTCTGGCCGGTACCTCGCCCGCTCTTGCGATCGACGACCTCCAGGCGTTCGGCTTGCGCGTGCCGCAGGAAGCGGCGCGCGACAAGCTGACGCGGGCGTTCGAGGAGCTGTACGAGGGCGGTGCGACGGGCCTGCTGGCGTCCTCATCCCAAGAGGGGTTCGCGGCGATCCAGGTGCTCAAGCGCGTGAACCCCGCGCAGTACCAACCGGCGAACGGTGCGGAGTATCCGCCGGGCCGGTTCGGGCGCGCCCTGCTCCAGATCGCGCAGCTCATCAAGTCCGACGTGGGGCTCGAGATCGCGTTCGCCGACCTGAGTGGTTGGGACACGCATGTGAACCAGGGGTCGAGCGACGGCCAGCTCGCCGCGCGGCTGCGGGAGCTGGGCCTGGGACTCGCCGCGTTCAATCAGGACCTGGGCGAGCGCATGCGCAGCGTGGTCGTGCTCACGATGTCCGAGTTCGGCCGCACCATCGCGGAGAACGGCAACAGCGGCACCGACCACGGCCACGCAACGGCGATGCTCGCGCTCGGCGGCCCGGTGAACGGCGGCAGAGTGCTCGGCCGCTGGCCGGGGCTCGACCCCGCGAATCGCTTCGAAGGGCGCGACGTAGCGGTGACGACCGACTTCCGCGACCTGTTTGGCGAGATCCTCGCCCGGCACCTCGGCGCGGGAGATCTCACCGCCGTGTTTCCAGGCTTCAGTCCGAATCCCCAGAGCTTCCCAGGCGCCATCCGGGGGTAACGCGCGGGCTATATTCTCGCCATGCGCGATGCGCTCCAATCGCTGCTCCGCAAAGCCAGCGCCGCCAAGCGCACGGCGGACTTCTGGCAGGCGGCCGCTCAGGTTCTGAGCGATTGGGCCGGCGGCGCGCTCCTCACCGTCTGCTACCAGGGGGTCAACGAGAGCGGGGCCGTGTCCGCGGGCGCCGCGGGCGCGTCCGGCGTCACCCTGACCGCCGACTGGCACGACCCGGAAGGCCGGCACGTCGAGGCGAGCCTCGCCGGAGCCCCGCGCGACCTGCCGGGCTCGGACCTCGAGTCGGCCCTCGAGTTCGCGTCGGATCTCGCGGTGATGGTGGGTCGCCGCGTGGCGCTCGAGCGCGAGCGGCGGCTGGGGAGCTTCGTGGTCGAGCTGGCGCGCTGGCTGCTCGCGGTTCCCGAAACGGAGCTGCTGCTCCGCTATACGCTCCAGAGCTTGATGCAATTGGTCGATGCGCAGGGCGCGTTCGTGGCCCTGAAGCAGAGTGACGGGGAGACCCTGCGGATCTCCCCCGCGCTGGGGCAAGCAGCGCCAACCGAGGGTCTCGAGCTCGGGCTGCATAACAGCACCACGGGGCGCGTGGTGCGGAGCGGCGAGGCCTTGATGAGCCCGGACCTCCGGCTGGAGGCGGATTCCAGCCCCCTCGCCGTCCGCCTGGCCGATGCCGCGCGCTCGGCGCTCATCGCCCCGCTCCGCACTTCGAAGGGACCCGTCGGCGCGGTCGGCCTGCTGCGCTACCAGGGCCCGGGGCCCGCGCCCCCGCCCCAGTTCAGCCTGTACGATCTCCACTACCTCACCGCCGTCGCGGCCCACATCGCGGGCGGGATCGAGTTGTCGCAAGCGGTGGCCGCCACGCGCGCCGCCGCCGACCGCGCGAGCGGCATGGTGGACGCGAGCCCCCTCCCCATGGCGCTCGTGGACACCGGGGGAACAGTGCAACAGCTCAACGAGGCCGCCTTGCACGTGTTCGGGCTCACCAACAAGGAAGCAGCGCTGGGACGCCACCTCGAGGCCCTGGGCCTGTCTCCCAGCGGCGTGACGGTGCGTCTCATTCTCGCCGGCCGGCGCGAGGGGCAGCCGTGGCACGGCCGCGTCTTGGTCACGCAGGAATCGGGGGACCGGCGGATTTGCGACTGCACCGTGACCGGGCTGCGAGGCCTGGGTTCCGAGAGCCTGCTCGTGGCCCTGTACGACCGCACCGACGAGCTGCGCGCGCAGCGTGAGCTGATCGCCCGCGAAAAGCTCGCCACCGTCGGCGAAATCGCGAGCGGCCGCGCTACGCAGGACGCCGACGCGAGCGCGGCGGCATCCACGATCGTGCGCGAGGTCGACCGCGCCGCGCGTATCGTCCGCAGTCTGCTGCGCCTCGCGCGGCGCGCGGACACGACGCCCACGCGCATCCAGGTCAACGAGCTGGTGCGCGACGTGGCCGAGATCCGGCAACGGGTGCTCCGCGCCGACAGCATCGAAGTGCGCACCAAGATGGACCAGGGGGCGGAGGCGGTGCTGGGTCTCGGTCAGGAGCTGCAGCAGGTCGTGATCAACCTCGTCACGAACGCGGAGCACGCGGTGCGTGGACGGCCGGGGGCGGTCATTCAGCTTACGACCGAGGCGCGGGACGACTGGGTGCGGCTCACCGTCGAAGACTCGGGACCCGGCGTGCCCGCGGAGATCCGCGGGCGCGTGTTCGATCCCTTTTTCACGACCAAGAGCCCCGACGAAGGCTCGGGGCTCGGTCTCTCGATCTGTCAGCGCGTCGTGGCTGAGGTGGGTGGGAAGATCTGGCTGGAGGACTCCGAGACGCTGGGCGGCGCGAAGTTCGTCGTCGAGCTACCTGCCGCGCCCTTGCGCGGCGACGTCATCGGGTAGACTAGGCTTCGAGAATGCGGCGACGATACACCGACAGCATCGCGAGCCCATAGGCGCCGATCGCCAGCAGCAGGATCCCGAGCCGCCAGTCCGCGCCGAGCTGCCACACGCCGGCCGCCACGTAGGCCAGGCTCGCGACCACGCCCAGGGCCACGACTTCTTTTCGCGCCATGAGGACCCCGAAGACGTAGCCCCAGCTGAAGCCGGCGATCGCCAGGAACACGACGCCATTGGGGAAGATCTTAGTGGGATCGATCAGGTTCAGGCCGCCCGCGAAGGCGCAGAAGAGGCCGATGACCGTGTGAGTAGCCAGGTGCAAGGCTAGCGGCAGGGGGACGGTGCCCATCTTGTTGAAGGTCATGAGCGCGAAAATACACCCTCCACGGCCCGCGCGCACCTGCTTGACGGCGCCTTGACTCGAGCGTGCGAGCGTCCAGGCCATGAACACTCGACCTCTCGTCCTCGCGCTGGCTGCCTGCGCGCTCGCTGCTCCGGGCGCCGCGAGCCAGGCGGCCCCCCGCCCGTCCTTTTGCACCAGCGGAGCACCGGCACCGACCTGCTCGAAGTTCCTGGTGGTGGAAACGGAGATGGGCGCCCGGGGGAGGGGCAGCCGCGGCGAGTTCGCGCTGGCGTGGCAGGCCGGCCTGCTGGCCAATCACGGGCGCGCCGCGTTTGGGGCGGCGGCATATGCCGCCGTGGACTTGGACGTCCGCGCCGATCGGCCCGTCCTCAACTCGCGGCTCGGCCTGCTGCCCCGCTATCGTCGTTGGCTCGGTGGCGGGGCGTCCCTCGACCTCTCGGCGGGACCCGTGGTGGAGCTGCCCGGCCGCGGAGGGACGATGCTGGTCACCTCGGGCGGCGTGGCGGCAGGCTCGGCCGACGACGTCGCGCTGAGTGGCCGGGTCGATGTCGCCAAAGGAAGCCGCCCTGCCTGGTTCCTCGGCGCGAGGCTCGGGGCGGACAAGGTTACCGAAGGACTCGAGGCGGAAGGGGTGGCCTTGGTGGTGTGGGGACTCGTCAGGTTCTTCGAGGCGGTGGGTGGTTACCATTGGAGACTATGAAAGTAACCCGCACCTACCTCCAGCTGACCGATCAGGCGCAATTCAAGGCGGCGCTCGGGGACTTCCCCGAGGTCACGCTGGCGCATGTCCCCATCCCGCCGCCGAAGCTGTACCGGCACTGCTATCGCACGGTCGGCGAAGCGTTCCACTGGTTCGACCGCTGGGACTGGAGCGACGACGAGATCACCGCGCACCTCGTCGATCCCAACATCCGGCTGTACGTGGCGCTGCGCGACGGCAACCTCTCCGGCTGGTACGAGCTGCGGCGCGTGCCGGAAGACGACTCGGTGGAGATCGCGTACTTCGGGATCGTTGCCGCCGAGTTTGGCCGCGGCTTCGGCAAGCACCTGCTCTCCTGCGCGGTGCGCGACGCCTGGTCGCTCGGTCCCCAGCGCGTGTGGTTGCATACGTGCACGTTGGATCACCCCAATGCGCTGCCGAACTACGTCAAGCGGGGGTTCGCGCCTTATCGCACGGAAGTGTACGAGGTAGATTCCCCGGCGTGAACTTCGACTTTCAGTGGACGCGCAAGCGCAAATTCATCCTCGCCGCCATCCTGGCGTCGCCCATTCTCATCTTCGCGCTGTATACCTGGTCCGCCCTGACGTGGAGCTACTCCGAAGGTGAACGGGCGGGGTACGTCCAGAAGTTCTCCAAGAAAGGGTGGATCTGTAAGACGTGGGAGGGCGAGCTGGCCCTGGTCTCGATGCCCGGCACGGTGGCAGAAAAATTCTACTTCACCGTTCGAGACGACGTCGTCGCTCAGTACATCAACCAGTCGCTCGGCAAGCGCGTGGCGCTCTCGTATCAGCAGCACAAAGGCGTGCCCACGACGTGCTTCGGCGAGACCGAGTACTTCGTGATCGCCGTGAAGGTGGTGCAATGAGCGGCAACAGCTTCGGGAGTCGCGCCACGCTCAAGGCCGGCGGCGCGAGCTTCGAAATCCACCGGCTCGACGCGCTCGAGAAGCGCGGCCTGCCGATCGCCCGGCTTCCCTACTCGCTCAAGATCCTGCTCGAGAACCTGCTGCGCCTCGAGGACGGCCGGGTCGTCCGCGCCGAGGATGTGGAGAAACTGGCCCGCTGGGACGCCGCGAAGACACCCGACGAAGAAATCAGCTTCATGCCGGCGCGCGTCCTGATGCAGGACTTCACGGGCGTCCCGGCCGTCGTCGATCTGGCCGCCATGCGCGACGCGGTCGTGCGGATGGGCGGCGATCCCAAGAAGGTCAACCCGCTGCTCCCGGCCGAGTTGGTGATCGACCATTCGGTCATCGTGGACGAGTTCGGCACGCCCACGGCGTTTCACACGAACGCCGAGCTCGAGTTCCAGCGCAACCGCGAGCGCTATGCGTTGCTACGCTGGGCGCAGAAGACGTTCCAGGGGTTCCGCGTCGTGCCGCCCGACACCGGAATCGTGCATCAGGTCAACCTCGAGTATCTCGCTCGCGTCGTCTTCACGACCGAGGGGAAAGCGCCGCAAGCGTATCCCGACACGCTCGTCGGCACCGACTCGCACACCACGATGGTCAACGGGCTCGGCGTGCTGGGCTGGGGCGTCGGCGGCATCGAAGCGGAGGCGGCGATGCTCGGCCAGTCCGTCTCGATGCTGATCCCGCAGGTCGTGGGCTTCCGGCTCACGGGGCGCCTAGCCGAGGGCGCCACCGCCACCGACCTGGTGCTCACGGTCACGCAGATGCTCCGCAAGAAGGGCGTCGTCGGGAAGTTCGTCGAGTTCTACGGCCCGGGCGTGGCCGCCTTGACCCTCGCCGATCGTGCGACGATCGGCAACATGGCCCCCGAGTACGGCGCCACCGTCGGCATCTTCCCCGTCGATCAGGAGACGCTGCGCTACCTCGAGTTCACCGGCCGCCCCGCCGACCGGGTGCGGCTGGTCGAGGCGTACATGAAGGAGCAGGGCCTGTTTCACACGCCGGACACGCCCGAGTCCGTGTATAGCGATAGCCTCGAGCTGAATCTCGCCACCGTGGAGCCCAGCCTCGCGGGGCCGCGGCGCCCGCAGGACCGCGTCCCGCTGCGCGAGGTGGGAAAGAACTTCCTCGATACGCTCCCGACGCTCATGAAGGCGACGTCGACGTCGCCGGTCAAGCCGCCGCCGGACGTGCGTAACCACTGGGAGGCCGAAGGCGGGCACACGTTCGGCGGAGGCGCGGCCGTGGCCGCGCCCCCTGCACGGACGGAAGGAGACCTGCGCCACGGCTCGGTGGTGATCGCCGCGATCACGAGCTGCACCAACACGTCGAACCCGTCGGTGATGATCGCGGCGGCGCTCGTCGCGAAGAAGGCCCTGGACCGGGGGCTCAACACCAAAGCCTGGGTGAAGACAAGCCTCGCGCCGGGGTCGAAAGTGGTCACCGATTATCTGCGGCAGGCGGGACTGATGAAGCCGCTCGAGCAGCTGCGGTTTCACCTCGTGGGCTACGGCTGCACGACCTGCATCGGCAACTCGGGGCCGCTCCCCGAAGCCGTGTCGGCGGCGGTCACCGAAGGCGAACTGGTGGTGTGCTCGGTGCTCTCTGGGAACCGCAACTTCGAGGGCCGGATTCAACAAGAAGTCCGGGCGAACTATCTCGCGTCTCCTCCCCTCGTCGTGGCCTACGCGCTCGCGGGCCGGATCGACATCGAGTTCCACACCCAGCCGCTCGGCACCGGGAAAGACGGCAAACCCGTCTTCCTGCGCGACATCTGGCCGTCGACCAAAGAAGTGGACGAGGTCATTCGCACGTCGATCAAGTCGGCGATGTTCCAGAAATCGTACGCCGAAGTGTTTCAGGGGGACGAGCGCTGGCAAGGGCTCCCAGTGCCCGAAGGCGACCGGTTCGCGTGGGAGCCCGACTCCACCTACATCCGGCGCGCGCCCTACTTCGACGGTATGCCGGCGCAGCCAAAGCCGATCGCCGACATCCGCGGCGCGCGGGTCCTCTGCCTCCTGAGTGACAGCATCACGACCGACCACATCTCGCCGGCCGGCTCGATCCGCAAGACGCTGCCCGCGGGCCAGTATCTCATCGCGCAGGGCGTCGAGCCGGTGGACTTCAACTCGTACGGCGCGCGACGCGGCAACCACGAAGTGATGGTGCGCGGCACCTTCGCCAACGTGCGCCTCAAGAACCTGCTCGCGCCCGGCACCGAGGGGCCGTTCACGGTGCATCTGCCGGACGGCGCGCCGATGACGATCTACGACGCTTCGGTGAAGTACCAGGCCGAGGGCACAGCGCTCGTCGTGCTCGCCGGCAAAGAGTACGGCTCCGGATCGTCACGCGACTGGGCGGCGAAGGGCCCGCGCCTGCTGGGCGTGCGCGCGGTGATCGCGCAGAGCTACGAGCGCATTCACCGTTCGAACCTCGTGGGCATGGGCATCCTGCCGCTGCAGTTCCTGCCCGACCAGTCGGCGGCTTCGCTCGGGCTCACGGGCAAAGAGCGCTACGACATCGCGGGGCTCGCGGAGCTGCCGAAGCAGGTGACGGTCAAAGCGACCGCTGACGATGGCACGGTGACCGAGTTCCGAACCACGCTCCGCATCGACACGCCGCAGGAGCAGCAATACTACCGGCACGGGGGCATTCTCGAGTACGTGCTGCGGCAGCTCGCGGGGAGGCAGCCGTAAGGCCGTTCCTCGCGCTGCTCGTCGCGCTGGCGAGCGCCTGCAGCCACGGGGGAGGGCCCAGCGCCGCGGTGTGGGTGACGACGGGCGATCAACGCAAGCTCCTCTCCCGTGAACCCGACGTCGCCTTTTCGACGGGAACCGCACCGTCGCTACCGACGATTGTCGTCGACGATACGGCGCTGTATCAGGAGATGTTGGGATTCGGGGCCGCTATCACCGACGCGTCGGCATTCAACATCAATCGACTGGCGCCGGAGCGCCGCGAGGCGCTGCTGCGCGACTTGTTCGACGCGGACAGCGGGATCGGCCTGAGCTTCACCCGCCTCACGATCGGCGCCTCGGACTTCTCGACCCGACAGTACAGCTTCGACGACATGCCCCCCGGGCAGCGCGATCCGCGAGTCGCACGTTTCTCCATCGAGCCGAATCGTGCCGACGTGCTCCCGGTCGTGCAGCGCGCGCTGGCGATCAACCCCCAGCTCAAGATCATGGCGTCTCCCTGGAGCGCCCCCGGATGGATGAAAACTAGCGGCCGCCTCATCGGTGGCACGCTGTGGCCCAATGCGTACGGCCCCTTCGCGCAATACCTGCTTCGCTATGTGCAGGCGTACGACTCCCTGGGCGTGCCTATCTATGCCCTCACGGTTCAGAACGAGCCGCATTTCGAGCCGACCAACTACCCCGGCATGCGGCTCGATCCCGCTGACCGCGCCCTTTTCATCGGTCACCATTTGGGCCCGCTGTTCCAGCGCAAAGGGATCTCCACGCTGATCCTCGAGTGGGATCACAACTGGGACGACCCCGACTCGCCGCTCCGGGTGCTGGGCGACAGCGTCGCCCGCCGCTACATCGGCGGCGTCGCCTGGCATTGCTACAGCGGCGACGTTGCAGCGCAGACGAGAGTCCACGATGCCTATCCGGTGGTGGACACCTATTTCACGGAATGCTCCGGTGGCGACTGGTCTCCCGCCTTCGCCGACAATCTCGTCTGGAACGTGCGCACGCTCATCATCGGCGCGACGCGGAACTGGGCGAGGGACGTGCTGCTCTGGAACCTGGCCCTGGACGAGCTGCACGGCCCATACACCGGGGGCTGCGGGAACTGCCGCGGCGTCGTCACGATCAATTCGCTGTCCGGCGCCGTCACGCGCAACGTTGAGTATTACGCCCTGGGCCACGCCAGCCGCTTCGTCCGCCCTGGCGCCCGGCGCATCGGGTCGACGTCCGGTGTGGCTGGCCTCGAGAGCGTCGCCTTCCGGAATCCGGACAGTTCCGAGGTGCTCATCGTCGTCAACACGGCGGCGGCGGAGCGCCGGTTCGCGGTGCGGTGGGGAGGGCGGACGCTGCAGTATCTGCTTCCGGCGGGTGCGGTGGCGACGTTGCGCTGGCGGGCGTGAAGGGCGGCTCATACAGCGTTCGCCGGAGCTTCACTCCCGCGTCGACACATTGCCGTTAACCCGATTCGGAGCACGTGTGATGGTCATCAAGAACGTAGGCGCGACGGACTCCGGCCTGCGTGCCCTGCTGGGCGTCGTGCTTTTGGGCGTCTCGGCGTCATTCAACGATCGGCCCCTGCTCGCCTTGGGGGCGGGACTAA
>WNGQ01015980.1_pt1 | contig 13201 bp, 8 predicted proteins | sample 5407661 | NCBI WGS metagenome assembly WNGQ01 (sample SAMN13153382, study PRJNA577476) | soil metagenome | isolation source: 60 cm soil or saprolite under Garry oak tree replicate 2 | place: USA:California | collected 2016-06-15
CCGTATGATCGTCGCAGGGACGCGATCGGCGAACGCGTGAGCCACCGCTTCCGCGAGCAGCTTCGAGTGGCCGTAGTGGGAGATGGGGTACGGGACGGTGTCGGGCGACAGCCGGTCACCGTTGCGGCACGGCCCCAGGGCGGCGAGCGACGACATCAGCACGACCCGTGCCGCGCCGCCGTTGTGAGCGGCCGCAGCGTGGAACAGGCGTGCCGTTCCTTCCGTGTTGACGGCGTAGAAGTCGCGCGGCGAGCGGGCCTCGGTGAGCCCGGCGAGGTGGAACACGACGTCTGCGCCCGCGAGCGCGGCGGCGAGCTGCGCCACGTCTTCGAGCCCCGAGTCCCGATAGCACACGTCGAGCCCGTCGAGCCAGCGGCGCGACGCGCCGGGACGCTCGACGCAGACGACCTCGTCGCCGCGCTGCACCAGCGCCTCGATCAGATGACTGCCGATGAACCCGGCTCCGCCTGTGACGACCGCGCGCATAAGGACCTCCGTGACCGTCGCGCTCGGTGCCTAACCTCGCGCGCGCAGGTCAAGGCGCGGTCAAGGCAGGGTGGTGGCGGCTGCCCGCGCGGCGTCCAGCCGCACGACCGCCGCCACGACGGCCTCGGGCCGCTCCTCTTGGACGAAGGCCCCGACACCGGGTACGGTGTCCACCGTGAACGCCGGCAGCGACTCGGCCAGCTCGATGACCTCGCCGGGCCGCGGGCCGCCGTCGTGCGGCACGCCGCCCAGCAGCAGCAGGACCGGACAGGCGATTTCGCTCAAGTGCGGGCGCAGGCGGTCACGCTCGCGTGACCGGGCCATCGCGATGACCGCCTTGAGCGTGCCATCCAGGTCGCGCGCCGCCCCCACGGTGTAGCCGTCCACGACCGAGTCACTCACCCACGACGCATCCCCGGAGACGGCGACGAGGTTCTTGCGGATCGCCTTCCGGACGAGCCGCACGCCCCCGAACAGCTTGATCCAGGGTGCGAGCTCCATCGCACGCCGCATCCCGGATGTGGCCAGGACCTCCACTGGTCCGCCTTCGATGGAGACGATCCCCCGCACGAGGTCGGGTCGCCGGTAGGCGAGGCGATACGCCATCGATGCGCTCGTTGAGTGTGCGACCACCATCGCCCGCGCGACCCCCAGCCGGTCGAGCGTCGCGGCGAGACGGTCGGCTTGCGCGGTCAGCGAGTAGTCGGCGCGCTCGGGCCGCCCCGACCCGCCGACGCCGAGCGGCTCGATCACGATCGCGCGGTAGCCGGCCGCGGTGAGGCGTGGAATCACGTTGCGATAGGTGAAGGCCGACCCGAACAGCCCGGGAACGAGCACGACGGGCTTGCCCGCCGCCGCGCCCGCCACCGTGACCTGGAGCGACTCGGCGGGCGACAAGACCACCGGAAAGGCCTGCGCGCTGTCAGCCAGCGCCAGGAAAGCGAGCAACCACATGGACCCTCCTCGACGGGATGATCGGGCTCCCGGGTCAAGGCTCGGTCAAGCCCGCCCGCTGCAGGCGTCGCCAGCCGAGGCCGGCGAGCACGATACCGACGCTCGCGAGCACCAGCAGCGGCAGCGGAATGCGCAGCAGTGCGCCCGACGAGGCGACCAGCAGGAGCCGCGGGTAGCGGCCCAGGGCGACGGCGCCGAGATACCGCGGCAGCGGATACTTGCCGAGCGGCGCCAGCACGCGCACGGCGGAGTCGGGGATCGGCGAGAAGATGACGAGCACGGTCGTCCAGAACGGCGCGCGCAGGAATGCCGCGACGCTCCACCGTGCCGCCTTCCCGGTCCGCAGCGCGGCGAGTCTCGGCAGCTCCGCCGCCCAATCCACCAGGCGGTAGTTCACCGCCTCGGCGAGCGAGGCGCCGGCCGTGCCGACGAGCGCGAGCAGCCAGGGCGGATAGAAGCGCGCGTAGTAGAGCAGCGTCGCTTCGAACGCCGTCGGCAGAAATGGAGACAGGGGCCCGTGCACAAACACGGCGAGCGCGAAAAACGCCACCAGCTTCACGAGAGGTAGACCGCGTAGCGCCACGCCACCACGGCGAACACCGCGCCCTCGAGAATCCAGGCCCACGGCTGGCGGTAGTAGCCCGCGTACATGGCCCGGCCCCAGTAGCCCGTATTCTTCCAGAGATTGAGCGTGAAGCGCCGGCGGTTGAACGGCAGCAGCAGCGGGATTCCGGAATCGGTGGGAAGGTCGGCCGCGACGTGAGCGACGATGCTCGCGAACGCGAGGCAGCCGAGCCAGGGCCCGAACAGCAGGGCGGCGGCCGCGCCCACCGCGACGCAGAACGCCAGGCTGTGGCTCCATGTCCCGTGGAAGTCCGGGCGCGCCCAGCCAGCACGGATGACGAGCGAGTCAGCGTTGGGAAGAAACTGCGCCGCGGTGACGACCGCGAACGTCTCGGGCCGCGGATCGAGCGACGCGATCGCAAGCGCGATACCGAGGTGGCCGAACTGCATCGTGTCTCCCGGTCGAAGAGTCGGGGACACGATGCGTGCATCGCTTCAAGCCGACTTCAAGCCACGGACTCGTCTCGGTATCGGCGAGCCTGCCCGGGGGTGATCATCTCCTGCAGCACGATGTCGCGCTCGATCGGGGCCGCGAACACGTAGCCCCGGGCATCGGCGGCGAGCCAGCGCTCCCACTCGAGCACGTCGAGGGCTTGAGCGACGGCGGCGTGGTCGAGCCCGGTGGCACGCGCCAGTCGCCCCGCGTCTACGCGCCCGCCCAGCGCGGCCGCGGCGCCGAGCACCCGCTGCGCGATGGCGGGCAGATTGCGAAACCGCAGACACACCGCCCCGACCACGGCAGGGGGCAGGTCCCCGGGGAGCGAATCGATCAGGGTGCGCGCGGCGGACGGCCAGGCGGTCGCATCGGGCGAGAGCCGGTACCCCGCGGCCAGGGCTTCGAGCATGGCGACGGCGAGGAGGGGAATACCCGCCGTGTCGCGCTCCACGCGCCGCACGAGCCGCTCCAACTCCTCCGCTCCGTACGCCGGCACGGCCCACGCGGCCAGCCGCCGGAGCGCGGCAGCGTTCAGGCGCCCCAGGCGGACCACCGAGCCCTCGAGATCGCGCCCCAGCCGGGCCCGCAAGACGTCGAACCGCTCCCCTCCCTCCGGCGCTCCCCGCGCCACGCCCAGGACCAAGAGCACCCGCCGGCGCGCGCTGTCACGCGCCAGGGCGGGCAAGGCGGCGAGCGTGGCGTTGTCCAGCCACTGCGCGTCGTCGAGCGCGAGCAACAGGGGACGCTCCTCCGCCGCCGCCACCGCGGCGGCGACGAGGGCGTCGCCCAGGGGCACGGGAGGCTCGGCGGTGCGGAAGCGGGCGCCCAGCGCGGGATCGAGCGCACCCAGGCTCGCGAGCGCGGCGGGCGCCGCGCTCGCGAGCCCCGGTGCGTCCGTGAGTCCACCCGCGAGGAGCCCCGCGACGGCGCTCCACTCCCGCTCTCGATCCGCCGGCACGGCGCGCGCGGCGGCGACCGTCGCGTCGTCCAGACGGGCCCGGCCGGCGAGCTCCTCCAGTACCCGGGTCTTCCCTTCCCCCGGTTCTCCTTCGACGAGCACCACCTGTCCCCGGCCGGCCTTCGCGCGCTCCCACGCCGCCGCGACATCCGCGAGCTCGGCCGAGCGACCGAGTAGCGGCGGGCGCGGCCGGGCCGCGAGCGGCGCCGCCAGCACGCGCCGCCCCACGCGCGCGTCGCGGATCCGCTCGACCAGGCGCATCGTCTCCGGGCTCGGGGCCGCGTCGAGGGCGTCGCGCAGCGCGCGCGCGAGCGCGTCAGCCGCACGCAAGGCCGCGGCGCGGTCGCCCGCGAGCGCGAGGGCGCGCATCGCGGCGCGCGCCGCCGGCTCGGACGTGGGATCGAAGGCTGCCGCCCGGAGCGCCGCGCGCGCCGCGCCGGCCGCATCGCCCCGGGCCAGTGCCGCCTCCGCGGACTTCACGAGCGCGTCGAGCGCCAGCGCGCGCCATAGCGCCCGCTCGGTCCCGAGCCAGCTCTCGAATTCGTTCGCCCCAGGGAGTGAGAGCCCTTCGAGAAACTCCCCCTCCACGAGCGCCGCTGCGGCGTCCCACTCCCCCCGCGCCGCGAGCGCCGCGAACCGGTCGCAATCGAGCGTGACGCCGTCCGCCGCGAGGCGCACCTGATCCACGTCGGCCTGCACGCCGGCATCGCCCAGCACCCGCCGCAACACGCGCAGCGCCTCGCTCAGAGAGTGCCGGGCCTGCTTCTCGTCGCGGTCGCTCCACAGCAACCCGACGAGGTGCTCCCGGGTGCGGCTCTTGCGCGGGCTGCGCGCGAGGTAGACGAGCAGCGCCAGGTGCTTGCGCCACAGGAGCTCAGGAGGGGGGGGCGCCTCGGCGCCGCCCACCGTCACGCGCGCGGGGCCGAGCACTAGGAGCGACAGCTTTGGGGCGTCGGGCATCGCGCCCCGATTATCGGGCCCGGTGCGGCGCCCAGCAAGCGCGGCTACATTCCCCTCCCGCATGCAGCCCCCCGCTCTCGCAGACGTCCAGCGCGCCGTCGGCGACCGGTATGAAGTGTTGAGCCTCGCCGGCGTCGGCGGCATGGGCGCCGTCTTCCGCGCCCGCCATCGCACGCTCGGTCACATCGTGGCGGTGAAGGTGCTCCCCCCCGAGGTGGCCGCCAGCGGGATGCGGCACGAGCGCTTCCGCCGCGAGGCCACGCTCGGCGCCTCGCTCGACCACCCCCACATCGTCCGCGTGTACGATTTCGACACCCGCCACGGGATCACCTTCCTCATCATGACGTTCGTGCGCGGCGTGACCCTGGAGGAGCGGCTGCGGAGCGACGCGCGTCTCACCACCGACGCGGTCCTCCGCATTGCCAGCGAGATCGCCGACGCGCTCGGCTACGCCCACCGGCGCGGCATCGTGCACCGGGACGTGAAGCCGTCGAACATCCTGCTCGACGAAGACAGCGGGCGCGCCCTGCTCGCCGACTTCGGCATCGCCCGGGTGGAGGGCGCGGGGGACAGCTCGCTCACGCAGCCCGGAGCCCTCATCGGGACGCCCGGGTACATGGCTCCCGAGCAGGCCACGGGCGGGCACGTGGACGGCCGCGCCGATCTCTACGCCCTCGGTGCCGTCACGTTCGAGGCACTCGCCGGCGCGCCGCCCGATTTCCGCGCGGATCGCGCCGCGCTCGCCCGCGCGCTCCGGACCGCCCGCCCGGAGGTCTCCGGGCGCGAAGCCGGTGCGCTCGTCGCCCCGCTCGCCGAGCGGCCCAGCGAGCGCCCGGGAACGGCGGGCGCCTGGCTCGCCGCACTCGCGGGCGCCAAGCCGCCACGGTGGCGCTGGGCCGGCGCCGCCGCGGTCGTCGTCATCGCGGCCGGCGTCGCGCGCGTCCTGTGGGGACCCCCCCCGGCGCCGTCCGAGTCGCCGCCGCGCCTCGCCGTGATGCCGTTCGCGGTGCTCGGCACACCGCCCTACCCGGCCACCCAGCTGCCCGAGTACTTCGTCTCCCGCTTCCGGCCGGTGGAGCGCGTCATCGAGGTCGTGTCCTTCGGGCGCGTGGTCGCGCAGATCGGGACGCAGCCGCCCGCGGCCGCGGAGGCCCGCGATCTCGCCGGGCGGCTGGGCGCGCGCTTCTTCGTCCAGGGTAGCGTGTCCTTCGGCGGGCCGACGGTAACGCTCACCGCCACACTGTACGAAGGCAGCCGCGCCCGGCGTACCGGCACGGCCACCGGCCGCGTGGGAGCGGACGAGTCGGACGTGATGGATCGCGTGTGGGCGCAACTCTATCCGGAATTCACGCCGAGCCCCGACGTGACGCTCCCGAACGGCGGCCCCGAGGCGCTGGCCGCCTACCTCAACGCCGAAGCGGCATTCCGCCGCGGCGACTACCGCACCGCGCGCGACGAGTACACGCGCGTGATCCGCGCCGACACGGGGTTCGCCATCGGGCGGCTGCGGCTCGCCCTCGTCGCGGCCCAGGTGGACCCTACGGAGCAGGGGTTTGGCGCATCGCTCCGGGGCGCGGTGCTGCACCAGCGCGGCCTCTCCTCCGCCGACAGCCTGTTGCTCGACGGCTTCGCGGCGCTGCTCTCCCGCGGCGACGGCCTCACAGCCCTCGCCCGCTTCAAGAGCGCCACCGAGAGCGCCCCGGCCTATCCCCAGGCGTGGTACGTGCTGGGCGAGTTCTACTATCACTTCGCCGGCCTGTTCGACCAGAGCGTGGGCGAAGCGCGCGTCGCGTTCAACCGCGTGCTCGACCTCGATCCGCGGTTCTCCCCCGCGATCGGCCACCTCATCGCCCTCGCGCACCAGGCCGGCGATCGCGCCGAGACGGAGCGGCTGATCCGGCAGTACCTCCGGATCGATTCGACGTCGGTGGTGGCCGAAGCCGTGGGGATCGCCGACACGCTCATCCTGGGCTCGGCCGCCGACCAGCTCGCGCTCTTGAAGCACGTGTGCGGGCACAGCTTCCTGGCGCTCCAGTACCTCGCGTTCCAGGCCGCCGCGTTCGGCACGAAGGCGCAACGTGAGGGACCGGCGCGGGCAGTGCTCAAGTGCCTCCCCCAACGCGGCGCCGGCGACCAGGAGCGCGTGCGCGCGCTGCGCATGGGACTCGCGGCGGACCTGGCCGCCGGCTGGGTGGACAGCGCTCGCCATCGGCTCGCCGGGGTCGGAGGCGAATGGGCGGAACGGGAGCGGGATCTGTGGCTGCTGACGGCACACGACGCCGGGCTGCCGGCGCTCGGGGATTGGGAGCGCGCCGCCGCCCGGCTCTCGGCCCGGCCGCGCGCCGTGCAGGACACGGACGTGACGGCCCACTGGGCGCTGGCGCGCGCCGGCGTCGAGCGGCGGCGGCACGCGGCCGCGCTGGCGCGACTCGCCGCGGGCGGCGCGCTCAGCGCGCCGCTCGAGCTCGTCGCATCGCTCTGGCCGCTGCGCCTCGAGCTGGTGCGCGTCGCCGTGGCGCGTGGCGACAGCACCGCCGTCGCGCGCGGGTGCGCGTCGTTCGACGCGCTGATGGGTTACGCGGACCAGGTCGCCCAGCCGCAAGTCGAGGAGCTCTGCCGGGCGACCCCGGCGCGCTGAGGCGCCCCGCCTACTGCGCCGCCGGCGACGCTCCTGCTCCAGGGACGTGGAACGTCCCCACGACACCCGCATGATCCGACGGCCAGAGGCCCACGGACGTGCGATCACCCGGCCGGTCGCCCACGACCTCGCGATGCACGGGCACGGCACCATCAGGCAGGTTGCGCGTGAAGACGAAGTCGATGCGCTGGTCGAACGTCTGTTGCGGATTGAGGAGATCGGCTCGCTCGCAGCACGTGAGGCCCGGCGCCTCGCGGTCCGGTGCCTTCCAGCTATCCGCGAACCCCGCCCTGAGCACCATCCCGTAGGTCGGCGTGGCACGCGTCGGGTCGGCGCCGTACGCGTTGGAGTTGAAGTCACCGACGAGAATCGTGGGACGTGACTCACCCGCCAGCAGGCCCAGCAGCTGCTCGGTCTGGGCCAGTTGGATATCCTGGACCTCCTGGCCGGCGAGGTGTGTCACGACAAAGCGGTAGCCCTGACCCGCGATGGTTGCCTCCACGGAGCTCCAACCCTGGTACACCGCCGTGGTCACGTCGCCGATCGCGACGGGCAGATAGGCGTCGTACACACCGAACTGCGCGTTCGCCGCGGGAACGTCGCCGCGCACCAGGACGGCATCGCCGTCGGTGAACCGCACGCCCGCGAAGATCGGCAGCCCCGAGGCGTCGAACCCCGCGATCACCGGAACCTGAATGTCCGTGGTGCGGTCCACGGCGGCGGCCGTGTAGTCGAGGCCGCGGGCGTGCAGCGAATCGAGCACGAGCTGCAGGAAGTCGTAGGCGACGTGCGTCGCCAGCTCCTCCAACGGCTTGTCCGTCGTGCGGTACAGCGCCAGCTCCTCGAGGCCCACCAGCTGGGGCCGGCGTCCGGCGATCGCCGCCGCCAGCGCTCCCGCGCGCGCCGGGAAGTTCGTGGCCTGCACGTTCGCCCACTCCTCGGTCGCGATCTGGATCGCCTCCTCGGGAGAGCGCGCCTGGACGACGCGCTCGATCTCCGCGCCGACGTAGACGTTCCACGTGAGCGCCGTGACGCCCGGAGCGGCGGACGCCACGGCCGCCGCGTCGCCCAGCAGGCGAGCAGCGGCGAGGCCGACCGGAGTGGAGTCGGCGCACCCACCCAACAGGGTGCCGACGAGTGCGACGGGGACGAGAGCGCGGCAATGCATGTGACCCTCCTTGGGGGACGAGCGACACGTTCGCCCGGTCCCGTCAAGGAGTGGTAAAGCAGGCCGGCAGCTGATCGGGGAAGCTCGTCGCGAACGCGTTGCCGCTCCAACAATTCCCCGTGCCGGCCTGGATCCAGAGGAGATCGACTGCCGGCAGGAAGGGGATCGGGGACGGCGCCGCGCCGTTCCCGGTCACGACATTGTCCCGGACGCGATCGAAGTCCGGATCGGGTTCGATGTCGCCGAACGCCTCCGGCGGCAGTCCCGCGAGCTCCCCGAGCACGAGGGTGCTCGCCACGCCGATACCCACGAACTGATTGCCGGTCACCGTGTCGTCCTGGACTTTCACGTGGTCCGCGCCGACGACGAGGATCCCCGAACCGGTCGGCACGAAGGACGCGAGGTCGCCGGGCGGCGCGAAGTTCGGATGGTTGTTGTCGTGGACCCGATTCCCGGAGACGAGCACGTCGCTCGAGGTCTTGACGTCGAGCCCGGGCAGCAGCACGACCAGGATGCCCACGACGTTGTCGTACGCTTCGTTCCCGAGCGCGCGCACGTGCTGCGAGTTCTCGAACTCGATCCCGTTCACGTTCGCGAACGTGACGCTCTGGCGCACGGTGACCCCGGTGTCCTGGCCGACGTAGATGCCGGTGTCGTCGTGACCGGACGCGCGACACCGCTCGATGACGCCGTCCGACGAGTGCACCGGGAAGAGCCCGTACTCGCCGTTGTCCTGCGCCGTGACCTCGGACAGCAGGAAGCCGTGGACCCCGGAGAGAAAGACGCCGTTTTCGGCGAAGCCGCGCACCGTGACGTTCACCAGCGCGAAGCCGTCGCTCCCGGGATCGACGCTGATGCCGTTCTCCTCGCCCCCCGGGTTCACGATGACCACGCCGTCGCCGTGTTTGCTGCGCTGCCCGACGAGCTTCAGTCCGGGTACGGCCACGTGCACGGCCTCGGCGTAGATCCCCGGCTCGATCTGGATCACCGCGCCGGGGCCCGCGGCGTTCACCGCCGCCTGGATCGAGCCGCCCGCGGCAACGACGATGTCGGGCCGCCCGAAGCGGTCCGGCGCGAGGGGCGGCGCTGAGAGCGACCGAGCCCCGTCGCACGCAGCCACCGCGAGGAGTGCCAGGACACTCGTCCGGTACGTCATAGGGCCTCCTTCGTTGAGTCCTTGATCCGCTGGCGCTGCCCCTCCGTGACCATGTCGCGGTCCAGGACGTCGCGCATGATGCGTGCGACGAATGCATAGCCACGCGGCTCCGCGGTGAGCCACCGCTGCCACTCGAGCTCGTCCAGGGCGGCGGCGAGCGCCTCGCCGGCGAGGCCGGCCCGCCGCCCCAGGATCGGTCCTGGCACGCGGCCGTTCAGCACGGCGGCGACGACGAGGACGCGCTGCGCGTCCGGCGAGAGTCGCCGGAACTCGATCCGGATCGCCGCCACGATCGCGTCCGGTAGGTCCCCCGGCAGCGTTTGGTCGAGGGTGTGCAACGGCTCCGGCCAGGCGCCCCCGGTCTCGCGCAGGTCGAGTCCCGATGCCACGGCGTGCAGCAGCTCGACCGCGAGCAGCGGGATCCCGGCCGAGTCGGTCGCCACGCGGCGCGTGATGCGATCGAGCTCCACGTCGCCGAACGCGGGCAGCGCCCAGCGTGCCAGCCTGCGCAGGGCGTCGGGGGCGAGCGGGCCGAGCCGCACCGCCGTGCCGGCCAGCTCTCGCCCGATGCGCGCACGCAGCTCGTCCAGCTCGTCGCGCGGCGGTTGCGCGGCCGCCGTCAACAGGAACAACACCGGCGCCCGCGCGAGATCGCGGCCCGCCGCGCCGAGCGCAAGCAGGGACTCGCGGTCGAGCCAGTGCACGTCGTCCGCGAACACCAATAGCGGCTGCTCGTCGGCGACGGCCTGGAGCACGTCGGAGAAGGCCCGGCCCGGTGTCTCCACGGGTGCGTCGCCGCGCAGCTGCGCCAACGCCGGCGGCGGCCCCGCCGCCACGCCGGGGGCGTCGAGCAGGCCGCCGCGCGCCAAACCGAACACGCCGCTCCAGGCATCGCTCCGGTCGGCTTCGACCGCCCGGACGGCCGCCACGACGGCGCCGTCGAGCCGCGCCCGCGCCACCAGCTCCTCGGCGAGCCGCGTCTTGCCCATCCCCGCGTCCCCCTCGACCGCAGCGACTGTCGCCCGCCGTTCCTTGCGGCACGTCGCCCAGGCGGCGACCAGCCGTTCCAGCTCCGCGGCGCGCCCAACCAACGGCGCGCGGCGTGCCTCCGCGGTCCCGGGACCCACGCGCGGCGGCACCCGCAACGGTCGCTCGTGCCGAATGCGCTCGGCGAGCTCTCGGGTCTCCGCGTCGGGCTCGGTTCCGACCTCGGCTTTGAAACGCACCGCGAACGTCTGAAACGCCTTCAACGCTCCGGCGCGGTCGCCGGCGAGCGCAAGACAGCGCATAACGACCCGCAGGGCCGCATCGGACTGGGCGTCGCGCTCGCAGGCGCCTTGCGCCGCCCGCGTGGCTTCGGCCAGCGCACCGGTCGCGAGCAGCTCGTCGCAGCAGCGGACGAGCACGTCAACCGAGCGGCGTTTCCAGTGCGCGCGCTCCGCCGTTAACCAGTTCTCGAACTCCGACGCCCCCTTGATGCCAAAGCCTTCGAGGAAGTCCCCCTGGATGAGCGCCGCCGCGCGGCGGTGATCCCCGGCGGCGACGAACCCCTCCAGCTGATCTACGTCGAGCTGGACCGCGCCCGGGTTGAGGCGCACTTGCGCGGCGTCGGAGTCGAGGCCGCCTTCTCCCACGTAGGGGCGGAGCGTCCCCACCGCCTCGTTGAGGGAATGCCGGGCCTTGTCGTCCGGCTTGTCGCCCCACAGCAGGCCGATGAGGTGGTCGCGGGTTCGCGCGCGCTTCGGCGAGCGGGCGAGGTAGACGACCAGCGCGATATTCTTGCGCCACATCAGCTCAGTCGGTGCGCCCGCGCCATCCACTTCCACGCTCACCGGGCCGAGCGTGCGGCACACGATCATGGTGCCCCGCAGTGCAGCTGCTTCACCCGCTGAGCCGCGCTGTCGGCGCGGGCGCGGAACGGCGTGTCGCCACCCGCCCACGCTCCAGCCACGGCCGCATACGCTCGGCACGCGCCGGTTCCCCCCGCCTGCTCCAACAGGACGGCCTGATGCCAGCGCGCCAGCGTGCCGAACGCCCAGTCCATGTCCCCCACCTGAGGCGGCCCTCCGGGCCGATCCCATACGTCGTTGTTCTCGTACCAGTCCAGCTCGGCCACCGCGCCGGCGACGTCGTGACGACGCTCGTGCCAGCCGGCCCGGAGCAGATGGAGCACCGAACGAAAGAAGGGGTCGGCGTCCACCGGATCGCCCAGGCTGTCCGCCGGCAGCGTCGTGAGGGGGTCCGTGGCGGCGAGTGCAAGGTCCACGTGGCCCGCCCGGGCCAGGGCGTCGGCTGCGAGCACGCCAGCCAGCGGCCGGCGCCCCGATTCCCCGGTCACCATCCGCACATACGGGGCCGAGTCTGCGTGCGCGCCACAGTGTCGGGCGAGTAGCAGCAGCATCCACGCGGCGCGGCGCCGCGTCGCGTCGGTGCTCGCCCGGGACCTCGCATGCTCCGCCAGCGCGCGGCTCAGCTCGGCCCAGCGCGCGTCGCCCTCGGCGCAGTCCGCGTCCACGAGCAGGAGCGCGCCGTCGAGCTCCGGCGCGAACACGTTCAGCTCCGGCCCGCCGCCGCGCAGCTCGCGGGCCGCAGCGCGCGCCGAGTCTGCGAGCCCCAGGGCGACGTACGCCGAGACCTGCGCGATGAGGCCGGACCTCGCGAGCTCGGGCTGGTCGCGCAACGCCGCGAACCGTCGGCCGAACTCGATCGCGCCCCAGGGCGCGTCGAACGTCATCAGATAGCGAGGTCCCGCAGCCAGGTCCGGATAGGACCCCGCTCCGGGCAGCGTCTGGTCCAGGGCGTGACGACAGGCCGCACTGCCGTCAAACCGGCACGCGAGCCCGACCCGGAAGAGCGCCCGGAGCTGCTCCGAGAATGGGTCACGTGGGGGTCCAGACCGTTGGAGACTGTCGTACGCTGCCTTGGCGGCCGCCTCCTGGCCGTCGGCGGCGAGCACCCAGACGAGGTGTTCCCAGGCCGGCATGAAATCGGGCCGCAGGTGCACGACCCGCTGGAACGCCTCGATCGCCTCGCGACGCGGATGTCCGACCAGCGGGCCGCGGTGGTACAACTCGTCCGCCAGCATGAACTCGGCCGCGAGAAAATCGCGTCGCTGGCGCGTCAGGGAGATGAGCGTGTTGAGCCGCTCGACGAGCGGTCGACGGGAGGCGCGAATGAGCTTCCGGTAGTGGGGCGGGAAAGAATCGATGTGGCCGAGGTACCGCGCCGCTCTGGCCTCGTCGAACTTGCGGCCGAGCCACCGGTCCACGTCGGCGTGGCGCCAGGCACACAACCAACAGGTGGAGTCGATCCGCTCGGCCTCCTCGTAGGCGCGATCGGCGTCACCCCAGCGGCCCTGAGCGAGCAGCCGTTCCGCCGCGAGCCACGCCGCGAGACCAGCCGCCGTCTGGGGAAGCGCGGCCCGCGGCAGCACCAAGTCCAGTGGGTTCTCGCGATTCCAGATGTCACGCACCAACCCGTATGCGAGCGTGTCGGCCACGCGTTCGAGGTGGCCGGTCTCGCCCTGCGCCGTGATCACGGTAGGGTCTGTCGCCTGCCGGCCCACCTGCGTACCCACCGCGATGCGCAGCGAGTCCCCGCGCGCGCACACCGTCCCGCGCACCACGACCGTCGACCGGGTTCGAAACCACGACGGCGCGGCCGGCCCTTGGGCCGTAAAGTCCAGGTACCCTTGCAGCTCGCGCACCAGCGTCTGGGCGACGCGCTCGCCGCTCCGCGACGCGGGGCCGCAGATACTCTCGAACGGCGCCACGACCACGTCGAGGGCGCCCGGCGGGCGGAACGGCCAGACCCCTTCCTGC
>WNGQ01009037.1_pt1 | contig 13200 bp, 10 predicted proteins | sample 5407661 | NCBI WGS metagenome assembly WNGQ01 (sample SAMN13153382, study PRJNA577476) | soil metagenome | isolation source: 60 cm soil or saprolite under Garry oak tree replicate 2 | place: USA:California | collected 2016-06-15
TGGCTGGAATTTCCGCAAGGTCTCGATCGGCGGGAGCGAGCAGGTCTTTCCTCTGATCGGTGCATACGTTCCGTTTGCGGCCACCAGGGCCGAGCGTGAGCGCACGCACGATGCGCGTCTCTCACTTGAGGAGCGCTATCCGTCGCGCGACCAGTATCTGAAGATGGTGCAGGAGGCGGGCGCCTCGCTCGTCAAGGACGGCTATCTGCTTGCCGACGATTTACCATCCGTCGTCAAGCGAGCGGGCGAACATTGGGATCTGCTCGTGCGGCGCGCCGGCGCGACCACCACACGCGCGGAGCGGTAACGTGACGCTGTATTATGGACTTGATTTTCGACATCGGGGGGTAGGCATGGTCAGAACGATTCAATGCATTGCAGGAGTTGCTTTCTGGGTTGCATTTACATCGATCGCAATGGGTCAGCAACGAGGCGGGCCGGACACCTCTCAAGTGCTGCAGCAAATACCCGCGTCAAGCACCGCCATGCGATCTTATCTTTTCGGAAACACCGCGCCTTCGCGGCGCGTGCAGGCACGAACGGAATCCGCCGGTCGTGAGGTGATAACAGAAACCACTGAGGTGCCCGGAACAGATGGGTTGTTCAAGACACTTATCGAAAGCATCACGGAAACGGTAGGTACTGGATCTGTTTCGGTGCACACCAAACGTGATGTGTTCGGAACTGACGCGGACGGCCGGGCGAAATTGATCCAGACGACGCAGGCTGATCAAGAGACGCTCCCAGACGGAACATCCCGGACCATGGAAAACACATGGACCGCTGATTTGGATGGCCATCTTGGGTTGTCGCAACGTCAGCTTCAGGAGACAAAGGCGGTAGGCCCCAACGTGAAGGAGACGAACGTAACCATTTATCGGCCGGGAATAAATGAGGCCCTGCGTGAGGCGGAGCGCGTTCAGCAGGCGGAACGGAAGGTATCACCGGATTTGCTCCAGAATGAAATCACACGTTTTGTTCTCGATAGCAATGGACGATGGCAAGCAATCGAGACGCGAAATCGGGAAGTCCGCACGACTGGATCTACTGAGAGTATCGAGGAAGAAACTGTCCAGCGTCCCGACGCTAGCAGCGCGCTCAAGCCGGCTGAGAGGAACGTGACCCGGCGGTCGATGGTCAATGGGCAGAATCAAATCCTGACTGAAATCTATTCCCAAGCTATTTCAGGATCGGTTGGCGGTTTGGATAGCCAGTTGGAATTGAACGAGCGACTTCGTATAACTACCGTCACTACGCCTGATGGAGGTCGGCAAACCATCCAGGAAGTCGAACGTCGGAATCTCGCAGCTCCGAATGACCCACTTCGGGTGATCGAACGGACAGTCGAAACTGTTCGTCCAATCGGCCTCGACCGATGGGAGACACAGCGCCAGGTGTTCGCACTGGACGGGAATGCCCGGCTTGTACTCGCCGTCGCGGAGATAGGAGACGCTGCCGCGCAGCGTTAGGTCTTTTCCTGGCGGGCCGTTAAATAACCGTCTGTTCGACGCGCCCTTGGCGCTGGCCGAACAGCCCCACCGGATCAAGTACCGGCATCTAACCAGGTGACCAACCCGCAAAACCGGTGTCGCAGGTTTCCACCGATGTACTACTAATGAAACAGGGAGTCGAAATCCATCGTGATTCCGGCCTGCGCCCGAATGTCCTTCTCCTTGATGAGTTCCGTCCTATTGGACCATGTGATTGAAAGCGGAATTTTCATTACGGCGCCCGCGGGAATCGAGAGTTTGCCCTGAACAATGCCGATGTGACCCTTCGTACGGAGCAGCGTTGCGGCAGTGCCGGGCAAGACGATGCTGGAGCCGGGGGCGATGTTGTCCGGACCAATGGCAATCAGGGCATCGTTCTTCATCCATTGGTAATAACCGGCAAACGTCGCCACCGCGTAACCGAATTTCGGGATCTGACTGAGGCGACGGTCGAGTTGACCGGCAAGCTGCACGTCGCGCAATTGCGCCCCCTTCGCGCCGGCTGGAAGCGAATTGTAGAAGGTCGCCGCCGCATTGACCGTGATCAGAGTCGGAAAGTTTGTCGGCTGATGGGAGTAAATGAACCGGACATTGGACGTGGAGAACTGGCCTTGCGGATACTGGTTCGTATATTCGACCGACATCTTATGGCTCTGGATTTTCTGCAGCAAGTCGTCCCGCACCGTGAAATAGTTCGTGTATGCCCGACGAAGATCCAGGATGTTCTGCCGGAAATTTGGATCCTTAGCCTTCATGATTTCAATCAACAGGTCGAGTTGCTTCTCAAGCTCCAGCCGGAAAGCCCGTTCGTCGCTCGTCATCCGAAGAGCGGCGTTTGCGGCCTGATTCCAACTGTTGTAGGAATCGTCCTCCACCGTCTTATCGAACACACCCTGTACCGCTGCGGGCAAGGCTTGTGTAGCCTCATTTTGACGGAGCTCGGCGATCGCGCCCCTCCAACTTGTGAGATAGCCCGGATCGTCCAAATTGTTCGATGGTGTGACGTCAAATCGAATGCCCCAGTTGGCCATCCGAAAGTCGTGGCCGAACAGTTCGGTGATGATCGGCATCGCAGCCGGAGCGGAGGCGGCCGGATTCAAAGGCGTCGCCATGGCAGTACCCGTGGTGGCACGGATGTTCTCAAAGGAAGTGGAAGCGGAAAAGCGGCGCAGATGGCGACTATCTGGACGACAATTCGCCTCGTCGAGCACGGGGCAGTACGGGAACTGCTGCTCACCGAACACCATGCGCGACACTCCCAGCAAGTTGGCGCGAAGTGTTGTGGTCGCGCCGGTGTTCTGCTGAAGGATGCCACCGTACTCCACACCAATACCAAGGACGGCGGGCGCCGCCACGCGGGAAAGCAATGAAGTTGTTCCCGCGGGACCAGTCGTGCTTCCGACCAGTTTGTTCAGCCGCAAAGCGCTTACCGCGTCCAGCAAATTCTTGAGGTCGCCGCGATCGTCACCCAGCTTCGCGTTCACATAGTCAGCAAAGGTGCGTTGACGTATAAGGGGAAGGATGTTGTCGACTTCCTGAACGGTGCGATTCGCGGGGGCTTTACCAAGAAAATTGAGGTTACCTCCGGCTCCGGCCAGATAAAGGTCGATGGGACTGGTCTGGGCAAAAGCGGCCAATGACATCAATATCAGCATCAGGGCGGAGCCACAAGAACGAGAGAGACTCACCGCCGCGCCGGTCATGACGAAACTCCCCGGACCACATAGCCGCGGCCCGGATTTCCCGGGTCGAAGAAGAAGGTGTCGACTATTTGCCTATCGCCACTCCCGCAGTCCTCTATCACCTGAAGGAGAGCGCCCGGCTTCGAAGCCTCAACCAGGAGACTCAGCCGTTTGGGACCAGCCTTGACCGTGAACTCAAAGGGTTCCTCCTCGTCGATCGGGTCGCCGGCGTATTGAATGTGAAGGATCTCCGCGTTGACTCCAGACGGCCCCTTCAAGGAAATGGTTATCTTGCATCCGGGCTTGGCCAGGAATCGTTCTTTTCCCGTCGCACTGAGAGTGAGGCAGCAAGGCATGGATTCTCCTTTCGAGTAAGTGAGCTTTAACAACGCGCCTACGTAAAAAGATCCAGCCAGGTAGTGGCGCCGTCCGTCACAAGGCAATGCCCGCAAAACTCAAAACATTTCACGCGCTGATGTAACGTCAGGGCGGCATCGGGGTCGAAGCACGGCTCCGAGGCATGGATTTCATCCGCTGAAATGTTTTAACCGATCGCGTCATCGCTAAGCAGGACTGCCTTCCTGGGCCGCCAAGCGTCGCTGCTATTGTCGGCTCCGCGAAGGCTGCAGCCATTCTCCAGCACTGGGCGAACGGATGAGCAGAGTCAGAGTCCACGACCGCTCCTGCTGAATACTCTAATGATTCTGGCACTGGGTGTGGGTCTTAGCGGGTGGCTCCTGCGATACACCGGGTGGTTTGCAGCCTTTGGCGGACTGCTGACACTGAGTGGCGTTTTTTCGTGGCTCGCGGTGATGGTCAAAATCTTTCCTGAACGGGCGTTCAATATCCTGCAGGAGAGCGTCTACAGGTCGCTGTTTGCCAAGCAAGTTACACGGGCTGGTGCGCTGATCATGGTCGGAATGTTGCTGCTTTTCAGCTTCGTCGGTGCGATTCGGCTGCAACCGCTGCCTGAGGGCCGCAGTCGCTCGTTCTATGTCTATCGAGCGGGCGGACCGGAACCGGTGATTCCGACGGAATCCTTACCGGACGCTTCGCTGCGGATTCCAGTATGGACCTCCTTTTGGAATCCATCCGTTTTCACGATCAAAGTCCTCGGTTATCCGGAGAAGACCGTACGAATCTTTCCGTGGGAGTCTGAGGCGGTTTACGTCCCCACATCCTTCTACAGGCGTGTCGTGCTCGTCAAACCCAGCCTGTATACCATCCAGTCTGTAGGCGACAGCGGCTCACTGACCATCAACGTCGACGGCCGAGCGCTTGCTCGTGTTGGTGACTACGACGGCACCGCCTTCTGGATCGGCTGTACTGAGGATGTAAGGATTCCGGATCGGGTTGTAGCCACAATGCACGCCGAGCTTCTTGCGGCTAAGGAACAACTGCTACGCGACCTCAACTCGGAAGCCGGGAACGGGAGGCCAGGGCAAGCAACTCCGGAGGGGAATGCGATAGCCGCTACTAAGCAGGAGCTGTTTTGGGAGTCGAAATGGCTCTATCCCATTTCACTGGATCGAAAGGAGCTTTCGAGTGCAAAGGAGATTGCGCTAGTGTTCTCGAAGAACGAAAAGACAGTAACCTTCCGATTCAGTATCCAACCTTTGCGCGAACCCGACGAATTCGTACAACTTGTCGATTTTGGGAGTTTACCTCCGGCGATCATGACGCGTCCGCACCACGGCTAGACCTTCTGTTGAAGCAGGAAGATATCGGGTTTTACTTGACCGTGGAACTGAAGGTTCAGAACGACACCGATTACACACGCAGATTCCCGTTACGAAACTCCGCAAGCACGGTCTCCAACCCACTGAGCTGCGACAAATGGCCGACGCTAGTTGCCGACGGCGTGCTCAATGAAACCAAGATTGACAGCTTTCGCCACGCTCTCGACGAGAACGTTACATTGGGGACCGAAGCCCAACCGGTGGGCAAGCTCGAGGCTGTGCTTCCGCTGGATATCGGGAGGTTCCCGGAATTCCTGCGAATCGGCAGTGTGAGGATTACGTTCTGGAAGAGTGGCATTGGTTACCAGACGGTTGAATCCAGCTCCATTGATTGCGTTGAATATCCGGAAAAGCGCTTCAATGCCATCAAGGTGAAGCACGTCCGCCGCATTACCGGGCCCAATCAGTCCATCCCCGTGTCCGATAATGACAACTTCAGCGAATTGCAACAAAACCGCTTCAGCGTCGGCGCAAGGCTTTCCTTCGACATCGTCTGTAGCGGCCCAAGCCCGGTGATCATCCAATGAACACACAGCAAACAAGGCGAATCGCGCAGACAGCCCTCGTGATCGTGCTCGAGGCGGTCGCCGCAAGTTCCATCGGCGTTGCGCAAAGCGCCAATGCGAGAGAAGAGCGTTCCAAAAGCGCACTGCTGGAGGCCGCTTCCCTGCAGAGCAATGCAAAAGGGGAGCGACGAATAGAGAACCGCGCGGAGGCGGACCGTTTGTTGCGCCAAGTTCTCGTTGAAGGAACGACCGAGCAGAAGGCGCTTGCTGCCAACAATCTCGGAGCGTTGCTGCATGAGGACAATCGCAACGGCGAGGCCGTGGCCGTGTTCAGAGCAATTCCATTCGATGCACTCAAACCCGAACAGGCTGTTGTCTACCGTTACAACTTCGCACGCACGTTGCAAGCCACCGGTGAGCAGTTAGCTGCCTACGACCAATTTGTCGAAGCCATCAAGCTGCAATCGACTCTATCGATCGCCGTGGAAGCCGCCTTTAAGATCAATGAGGAACTCGGTCCCACACGACTCGGCAATGTTCGCGCTCTGGTGGAGCTGTTGCTGGAGAGAAACCAGATCGGCACCGCAGGAGAACGGACGAAATATTTTCTGAATCGCTGGGCCAATCATGGCGCAGACCAGCAATTGTTGGCCGAACTGGTCCACTACTACGTGGCTGCCGGAATCACCGCTCAGGCGTTCAATGGCGGGGTAGTTCTCAAAGGCGCAAACCAGCAAACAGAGTGGCAGTTCCTGACGACACTGGCCAGGAAAGCACCCCAGCTGCAGGGTCCAATCAACGGCATCGGCCGGGCCTACTTGTGCCAACAGGATAAGTGCGTCGACCCGAACGGCCGCCAGGTGCTTCAGTTCGTTCAGATGTTCAACCGCGCGGAGGCGGAAAAACTGTTTCCCTACTGGACGCAACTACCCTGGCAGCGGGAACCTTTCTCGCGGCTGTTGAAGATGCTCGGCGACCACTGGGCACTGCAGCAGAACCGCCGCGAGGCGCTGGTTCGCTACACGGCGGCTTGGTTCGTGAACCCGAATAATACGGAAGCTGCATTGTTCATGGCCACGATTCTTAGAGAGGACGGCCGGGCCTATGATCCGCAAAGCCGCCTGTACAGTCAACTGACGCAGGCATACGAGGCGAAGAACGCATTTGAAAAATTTGTCGGGATACTCACCAAACCTTTGCCTGGAGGCGGTGATGTCGCAGCGAAGTCTGTCCTGGCGCGCGAGACCAACGAAGAAATCGAGCAGATCATGCAGATCTACCTCTTGCTCGGATCCGCTCAGAACAATCACAGACTCTCGGTTCTACTGCAGGCAGCCAGAGCTGAGGATCGGCTGCAGCAGCGCACCAATGCCGAGGTTGCTCCGGGACTTCATGTCGAATTGGGAAACGCATATGCTCGTGTAGGCGATGTTGACGAAGCCAAGCGCCAATACTCCCTGGCGATCGACGCGTTCCAACGCAATGGGAATCTGGAACTAGCCGAGTCGATTCGAAGATCTCTTCAAGGGCTTGCCGCAGGCCGGCGGAAATAACGAACTTGGCTAAATGAAATTGATTGGTTCGAACGAAGGCGAAAACCGACAATTTCTCAATAGCGCCCTGCCTACATCATCGCGCGGGCTCAAACCAAGGACGCGGATTTTGTACACTCGATGCTCGGATGCAGCCAAGGACCGTCCGAACCGAAGATCACTTTTCGGGCTCCGGCCACTTCTCTTTCTTGTCCTGCCTTGGAGCCACCAAATGAATTTTTCATCTTTCCCATCTCGTCGAGAAACGCGATGCACGCGGGTAAAGCTCGCTCAAGTGAGCGGCGGCAGAAGGTCGCTGACCTGCTATAATCAGCGCGCAATTACTTTCTGTTCATCTTTGAAAGTGATGCATCGATGCCGTCCTGGAGCCGATTGATAGGGAGCTTGAACATGGCAAAACGTCTGATTTTGCGGCTGTTGGGTCTGTTGCGTCCGAACGGGGCACAGGCACAGCAGAGTGCGGCTCAGACTCAACAAAGTCATCTTGAGCTTTATTTTGCCGCATCAAAAGGCAACAAAACTGCCTTGAACCAGCTAAGAGTCCGTGCGGAACAGGGCAATGTTGATGCGCAGTTCGACTTGGGATTCATGTACCAAAACGGCGATGGCGTGCCCAAAGATTCGGCACAGGCAGCCCAGTGGTATCGCAAGGCAGCGGAACAGGATTTGTCAGCTGCGCAAATCAACTTGGGATTGATGTACGAAAACGGTGAGGGCGTGCCCAAAGATTCCGCACAGGCAGCCCAGTGGTATCGCAAAGCAGCGGAACAGGGAGATTCAACGGCCCAGTTCAACTTGGGATTGATGTACTACACCGGTGAAGGCGTACGCAAAGATTCCGCACAGGCAGTCCGGTGGTATCGCAAGGCGGCACAACAGGGTCTTGCTGATGCACAGTACAACTTGGGCGTAACGTACTACACCGGTAAAGGCGTGCCCAAAGATTCCGCACAGGCAGTCCAGTGGTATCGCAGGGCGGCGGAGCAGGGATATGCAAAGGCGCAGTACAACTTGGGGTTGCTGTACCGCAACGGCGATGGCGTGCCCAAAGAGTTGGTAACTGCTTACATGTGGTTCAGCCTAGTTGCGGGGCAAGGCATCGAACCAGCAAAGACAAACAGAGATAGCATTGAAAAACTGATGACCGCCAACGAAATTGCCGAAGCCCAGCGCCTGAGTAGAGAGTGGAAACCCAAGGGACCACCCGCTCTCCTTCACTAGCTAATTTCGACCCGATCCACCTGGCCCGGCCTACCGCAAAGGGCAATAACAGCATTCGCATTAACGATCAATGGCGCATCTGTTTCGAATGGCCTGAGAAATCTCCGGGTCCTCTCACCAACTCAGTTTCAAACCGAGTTGAATCTGCCGCGACGTAGTGGCGGTTGTGGTGATAGCCCCGGCTGAGCTGGCGGGAGCTCCCGTAGGGGTCAGCATCACGAGGTTGGGGATACCAAAGTTGGTTCGGTTCAGCAGGTTGAAAGCCTCCGCCCGAAACTGCAAGTTCGATCCTTCCGTCAAGCGCGTGGTTTTGAACATAGAAAGATCGACGGTCTTCAGCGCGGGGCCGGTCAGGACATTGCGGCCGACATTGCCATAGGTTCCCGCCGGCGGGAGGGTGAAGCCGGTGGCATCCACCCAATGTTCCGGTGTCCGCAGGTAGACGTCCTTCAACGTTCTACCCGGAGCCATATTGGGTCGATCGGGCATGTTTGTATCCCCATCGCGCGACTGATTAAACCCAAGTATCGGAGTGAATGGGAAGCCGCTCTGCAAGTTGACGATCGTGTTGAGCTGCCAGCCGCTCACCAGCTTGTCGGCGACACCTTGGACGCCGTTCAAGAATGGCTTTCCCTTCCCAAGCGGCAATTCATACATGCCATTCAAGCTGAACCGATGCCGGACATCAAAAGCGGACAGGCCATAATCTCGCTTCCGGTCCTCCGGGTCCATGATCACGCCGATCTGGCCGCCGGCTTGAGTTCCGGTGATCGCAGAGGCATTATCCAGGCTGCGTCCGTAGGTGTAGTTGGTCCGCAAAGCCAATCCACTGCGAAAGCGGCGATTCACGTCTACAAAGACACCATTGTAATTGTTGATGCCGGAAGTAAAGAAAATTCCCGCGCTGCCCAACTGGGGATTGCGGCGAACCACCGGAGTTGGGAAGAACTTGGTTCCAGCCGGCAGACCCGCCGGGCACGGCGATGCCGGGCAGATAGTGGGGAACGCCTTATTGGCATCTCCGCGCAGCACCTCATGGTAGCCGCGCGATCCGATGTAGCCCACCCGGAGACTTATGTTGTCGGGTAGGGCTTGCTCGATTTCAAAGTGATAATTGAATACGGTTGGGGTATATGGGTCTTGCTGGATTCCCAGGCGGCCGCCCCCCGGCGTGGCGCTCGCCAGCGATGTTACTCCTGGCACGATCTGCAAGGGAAAGGGGACATTATTGGTAATCTGCGAAGCCCCCGCAATGGGAGGAACATTGATGCAGCACCAACCCACGTTGTCCAGCAGATTGTAGGCCATGCCGAAGCCGCCCCGAACGCTCGTTTGGCCTTTCCCAAAGGGGTCCCAAGCCACGGCCGCGCGGGGCCCAAAGAGCCGCGTGGCGCGGTTTGTGGGGAACAGCGAATCGCCAATCCTCGGCTGGGTGAGCAGGACCCCGTCTGGTCCCTGAGTGAAGCTGGCGGCCAAGTGATCATTGGCGTGGTAGCCGTTCGAAAACTCGTGACGCAGCCCCAGACTCAAGGTGAGGTTGGACCTGAGCTTCATGGCGTCTTGCACAAACCAGGCTCCCATCCAAACTCGGAAGGGAATCGCCGGTGACGGCGCCGTTACCTGAAACAGCGACGGTTTGCCCTGCAGGAAGCTCAACAGCGTGGGGAAGTTGACCTGCCCATAAGTTCCGCTCAGGTCGGTGCTCTGAAGCCGTTCCAACCAGCCTCCCAAGGCGACCGAGTGGATCCCCTTCGTGAGGCGAACAGTGTCTTGATAGGTGAAGATGTTGTCCACATTGAGTTGGTTGTGTCCCGTGTTCGGTCCGGAACCGGCAGGGGTAATGACGGTACTGCCCTGCGCGCCCCCTATGTTGATTTGCCCCGGCGGTTTTCCAACGACGAATGGTTCTACCCCTGCGGGCGATACGGATACGGAATAAAAGTAGCGGAACCACACACGCGAGAATCCGGCGGTGAAGTTATTCACCATAGTGGGAGAAAAGATATGGGTGTCCGACAGGCTGAGAACCTGGGCTCTTTCCAGGTTATTCACCAGGCTGAACGGATTTTGCCCTGTCCCGACATTGTCTCCTTCGTCTATGGTATAGGCGGCGTTGAAGGTATCTTTGCCCGACAAAATGCGATCGACCCGCACGATTCCGAAGTCTTCCCGCACCGGATTCGGAGTTGTGTTATAGGAATAGGCTGCACCTCCACCCAGATTGGGGCCGTTGGGCTCAGGCCATAAGGCGAAGTACGGCGCAACCGCCGGATTAAAGTCGGGGATGCGCTGATAGACTCCGTTAGCATCCGGCAGCAGCCCCTTCCGCGCCTGCGCGTCTGGAACAATGGCGACTTTGGTCAGGGTCCACGCCTGACGGAACCCTTCGTAGTTTGCAAAAATGAACGTCTTGTCCTTTTGTATGGGTCCACCCGCCGAACCGCCGAACTGATTTCGCCGGAACGGGGGGATGCGCGGGTCAGTCGGCCGGACCGTGCGGTCAAAGAAGTTCCGTGCGTCGAGGGCGCTGTTGCGCAGGAACTCGTACGCAGAGCCGTGGAAGGCGTTGGTGCCGGATTGCGTCACGATGCCGACCTGCCCGCCGGCCCGGTGGCCAAACTCGGCCGCGTCCATGTTGGGGACGATGTTGAATTCCCGCACCGCCTCAATCCCGAGCAACTGTCCGCTCACACCCCCCGGAGTCGAGCTAATGGCGTTGCTTCCGCCGGGGTATTCCACTCCGTTCCACAAGAAAATGTTCTCGCCGGGGCGTCGGCCGGCCACCGAGAAATAGTTCCCCGGCCCGGTGCTGCTGGAGGTGGTTTGCTTGATCGCGCTTGAATTCACCATCACCGGGTTGAGTGAAATCAGGTTATCGAAGCTGCGGCCATTGAGAGGCAGATCTTTAACCTGCCGTTCGGCAACCAGCCCCGACACTTGCGACGTGGAAGTATCCACCAGCGGCACTTCGCTCGTGACCGTCACCTGCTGCGTGATCTCGCCGACCTGAAGCGCGGTATTTAAGACGAATTCCTGCCCCACCACCAACTCAATGTCCACGGCCCTGGTCTGAAAACCCGGGCAGGAGACCTGGACCCGGTATTTGCCGGGAGGCAAGTCCGGAATGGAAAACAATCCGGCCTCATTGCTCCCGGCTGTCCGCCGGAGGTTCGTCTCCGTGCGGATCGCTGTAATCGTTGCTCCAGGGATGATTGCGCCCGTGGAGTCGCGCACGGTTCCCTGAATCGCCGCACCTACGCCCTGGGCGTGAAGAACCGCAATGAAAGGACACACTGCCAGTAACCCAAAAAATAGGCAAACCAGAAATCGCCGGATTGCCTGCCCGTCGCAAGAGAAAAACTTTACCGCCATTGTCTCACCCCCGAACCCAAGCCGGAATTTGCGATTTCAACCTTATCTTTGTTGCAGCACCATAATGCCAGCGGCCCCCTCGTGTCAACCGGCGCCGCTGAACAAAAAAGTTTCCGGTCGCGGAAAAGGTGTTGATGGCTGCGGAAACTTTGTTCGGATGTTTTAAAAGGCATGCACGCCTCCGGAAACTTTTTTCGGATGATTTAAAAGGCATGCACACCTGCAGAAACTTTGTTCGGACCGCGAAAATGTTTCGCAGGTCTGCAGGAGTTTTTTGCGGACCGCGCAAAAGGCATGCAAGCCGGCGGAAACATCTGTCGGAAGCGTGCGGATGATCCTGGGCCGCTTTCCGGTGCGTCGAGCTTCACTTCCCTTTCAAACGCACAAAATCCTTTTCGTTTTCGCAAACCCAATCCAGTAATTCCGTATCCGGCATCAACTCCCATCCGATTCGAGCCGTCCATGGCTTCTTGTAGGCTTTCGGATCATCGATTGTGACCTGCAGTTCCATGTGCCCGAAGTCCGGACGCCGCAATCGCTCAATGATGTGCAGAGCATCACTGTGAGGATGGCCGGTGTCGTCGAGCCAAGTGTTTTCGTTGACGCCGACGGTATCGACCACGAGAGTATCTCCGTCCCATTTCCCGACTGAATATCCGAGCCATGCAGGGTCGCGCTCTTCCGGCAATGGCCGTCCGTCAGTAAATATCTGCCGGTACGAGTGATAGGACTCGAACAGCATCACAATCAATCCCGGCTGTTGAATGACTTTTCTCGGCGTGAAATGGCCGTCGAAGTCGGTCACGCTGTGTGGAAGGCAGCGCCCACCCGGCCGATCCCTGTAGTTATTCTCCTGGCGCTCGGTGTAGAGCCGCTCCGCCCACGGCTGCATCTGAATCTCAATGCCGTCGGCACCTAGATTTTCAAGATATTTCCCAGTGGGAGCTCTCCAGATTCCCGAGAAATCGGGCGTGCCATCGGGCAGTTTTGGTGCCCGAGCAGTAAGGTTGGGTTTTCCATCTGCAGTTCGCGGAATGCGCGGATCTGGGTAGTTTAACCACTGGGCACTGGCCGGAAGGCACGTCATCATGAAACAAGCAGCCAGTAAAAGAGCACAAAACCATTTTCGGTGGTGTAAACGTCGCATTGTTCCCCCCATTTGAATCCCTGCATTATGGGGCGACCTGGACTGCGCGCACAAGAAAATGCAGAATATCGTTCGGTGACAAGTTGTAATCGTAAGGCGTTTGGACCGCGCCGAATCCGGCCTTGAAGGCGCCGAGAGCGAGTGCCCGGCAGATGATTGATGATTAATGCGCTTGGCCAACTTACAATTCTTCAAGGACATTAATCATTAATCACTAATCAATTTTCGATTCTCATCCGAGGTTCTTTTGCCGGGTCCGTCACGTTTTTTCACAGCTTCGGGGTGGTCATTTCCAAACATGTTTCGAGGACTGACCACCCCGTCCGTGCCAACTTTGGTGGCCTTCGGCATCATCTTTTTGATGTTGCGGCCACCCCTCCTTTGCAAGGAGTATCCAGAGCTGTCCTGCTGGCCAGCGCCAAAACACACAAGAAACTGCGCCCTCGAAAACAAAGGACTTATCGGCGCAGTTCCTTGAGAGGGGACTACG
>WNGQ01004914.1_pt1 | contig 13192 bp, 11 predicted proteins | sample 5407661 | NCBI WGS metagenome assembly WNGQ01 (sample SAMN13153382, study PRJNA577476) | soil metagenome | isolation source: 60 cm soil or saprolite under Garry oak tree replicate 2 | place: USA:California | collected 2016-06-15
TCACCGCCTCCCCTAAAGCTAGAGCATGATCCGGAAAAGTGGATACCGGTTTTCCGAAAAAGATCATGCTCAAAAAAATAGTGAGCTAGAGCGCGATGAATTCGTCGCGCTCTAGCGCGGCCTGCCGTGGCGCGGCAGGCCGCTTGATGAGCTACATCTTGGTCCAGTCGCCTGCGCCTTCGAACGCCGTGGCGGCGCGATAGATGGTCGGCTCGTCGAAATATTTTCCGATCAGCATCAGACCGATCGGCAGGCCGTCGCTCATGCCGCAAGGTAGACTCATCGCCGGATGGCCGCTGGCGTTGAACGGCGCGGTGTTCGGCACCATTTCGAAGGCGCGCTGGATATAGAGTTCGCGCGGCGCATCCGGCGGCGGCAACGGCGTCGCCTTCATCGGCAAGGTCGGCATCAGCAACAGGTCGTAACCGCTCAGCGCCGCGTCATAGGCCGCGCGCAGCTTGCGGTTCAGGTTCTGCGCCTTGGCATAGAAATGACCGCGGTAGTGCTTGGTGAAGTATTGACCGAGCAGCATCGTGATCTTGAGACTGTCGGACAATTCGTCGGCGCGGTGTCGCCAGGCGGAATGGGCATCCAGCAGCGTCGTGTTGTAGAGGCCGCGCCAGTTGGTGCCCATGCCGTTACCCTTCATCATGAACTCGGTCGCGCCTTCGGCCGCGATCGGAAGCCAGATGGCGGGCGCCAGCAGGTGCATCGGCACCGAGATTTCGTCGACGGTGGCGCCGAGCTTCCTCAACAGGCCCGCAGCCGCCTTGACCTTGGCATCGACATCGGGCTCGGAGCTCGGATGGCCAAACCCTTCCCTGACGACGCCGATGCGCAGGCCCTTGACGCCGCCGCCGAGCGCTTCGGTGTAGCTCGACACTTTCGGCGCACCTTGCCGCGGGTCCAGTCCGTCGGCTCCCGCCAGCACTTCCAGAAGCAGCGCGTTGTCGCGCACGTTGCGCGTCATCGGCCCGGTGTGATCGAGGGTGAGCTCGATCGGCATCACGCCGGTATACGGCACGAGGCCATAGGTCCCCTTCATGCCGTAGACGCCGCTGAAGGAGGCAGGAATGCGGATCGATCCGCCCTGGTCGCCGCCGATCGCCATGTCGGCTTCACCAATCGAGACCACGACCGCGCTGCCGGACGACGAGCCACCGGCCGAATAGCCCATTTTGTGCGGATTATGCACCGGACCTGCCGCGCTGGTGTGGCTGCCGCCGGAAAAGCAGAAATACTCGCAATGCACCTTGCCGATGATGGTGCCGCCGGCATCGAGCATGCGCGTCACGATCGTCGCATCGGTATCGGGGGTATAACCCTCGAGCGTCGAGGCGCCGTTCATCATCGGCACGCCCGCGAGGCAGATATTGTCCTTCAACGCGATCCTCTTGCCGGCGAGCTTGCCGCTGGGTGCGCCCTTGATCTCGGTCTTGACGTACCAGGCGTTGAACTTGTTCTCCTCCCCTTCCGGGCGATAGCCGGGCGCGCGCGGATATTTCACGGCAGGCACATAGTCTGCCATCGCATCGACCGCATCATAGGCGCCGTAGTTCGCCTGCATCAGCGCATCATAGGATTTCAGTTCCGTTTCGCTCATATGCATGCCGAGATCCTCGGCGACGCTGCGCAACTGATCGAGGGTGGGTCGTCTGACTGCCATGGCCTGTTCTCCCTGTGGTCGCCCGCTTGGCGGAGCTTAGAGCATGATCCGGAAAAGTGGCTACCGGTTTTCCTCGCGACAAACGCGGAATGCGCTTGCGCGGAGATCATGCTCCATCAAAAAACCAAGAGCGCGATGGTGAACCACCATCGCGCTTTAGGTGGTGATTCCGACGAATTCGCCGATGAGACTCGAATCGTGAAGATCACCCGGTTGCACTTCCCGGGTAATCGTGCCCTTCTGAATGATGAGAATCCGCTGCGACAGCGCGGCGATGAAGTCGAGATTCTGCTCGACCAGGATCATGGTAAGCCTGCTCTTGGCGCGCAGCCGCTGCAGCGTCTCGACGATCTCGTCGATGATCGAGGGCTGAATGCCTTCGGTCGGCTCGTCGAGCAGGATCAGGCGCGGTTTGCCGCACAGGCAACGCGCGATCGCGAGCAATTGCTGTTCGCCCCCTGATAGCGCGCTGCCGGCGCGGTCGAGCAGCGGCTCGAGGCGGGGAAACGTCTCCAGCACCGCGGCAATCGTATCGTGCTCGCTATTGCCCTGCTGCTTGCTGCAACCCATGCGCAGATTGTCGTAGACGGTCAGCCCGGGGAAAATGTCGCGCCCCTGCGGCACATAGCCGAGGCCGAGCCGCGCCCGCCGGAACGGCTCGAGCGCGGTGACGTCGGCGCCTGCGAACTGCACGCGTCCGCTGGTCGCCGGCAGAAAGCCCATCAGCGCCCTGAGCAACGTCGTCTTGCCCATGCCGTTGTGGCCGAGAATCCCGATGAATTCGCCTTCGTTGACCGCGAAGCCGATACCGTTGAGGATCGGAATGCGGCCGTAGCCGGTGCGCAGTCCCTGGACATCGAGCATCATGCGGCTGCCTGCTTGCCGAGATAGATGTCGCGCACCAACGGATTGCGCATGATGTTTTCCACCGCATCCTCCACCAGCACGCTGCCCTGATTGAAGACGGTGACCTGCTTGGCGATCATGCGGATGAACTGCATGTCGTGCTCGACCACGATCAGCGCCTTGGTGCGATTGATCTCGCGCACGAGTTCCGCGGTCCTCAGGACTTCTTCGTGGGTCATCCCGGCCGCCGGCTCATCGAGCAGGATCAGCTGCGGATCGGTCGACAGCACCAGCCCGAGCTCGACCCATTGGCGCTGGCCGTGCGCAAGTTGGCCCACCAGGCGCCCCGCCGCTGCGGTCAGGCCGACGCGCTCCAGCATCTCATCGACCACGCGCCTGGCCTGCTCGCGAGGATGGACCCGGCTCGCCGCAAGCCAGATGTTTTCGCGCACGCTCAGGCCATCGAACACGCTGGGCACCTGGGTCTTGATGCCGATGCCGAGGCGGGCGATCTGGTGGGCGTGCGCGCGTGAAATGTCATGACCGCGGAACAGCACCTGACCATGGCTCGGCTCGAGCTGACCGGTCAGCATCTTGAAGAAGGTGCTTTTCCCGGCGCCGTTCGGCCCGATCAGACAGCGCAGCTCACCCTCGGCCAGGGTGAAGTTGACATGACGGACAGCCTTCACGCCGCCGAAATGCATGCTGAGATCGCGGGTTTGAAGCAGCGGCGCGGCCATGTCCCCTACTCCGCCTGTTGCGGCTCAAAGCGGCGCTTCGCACGCCGCCGCAGCGCGCGCATCAGCGACTGCGCGAGATCGGCCAGCGTCGGAACCAGGCCCTTCGGGACCAGCAGCACGAACGCAACAAGGATGACGCCCAGGATCAGCGGCGCGTTGGCGAAGATCTTCGACCACCAATCCGAGCCGCCGCTCGGCTGGTTGGCGCCGAGCGCCGCGTTGAGCCACTGGATGCCGATGCAGCCGACGATCGGGCCGATCAGCGTGCCGCGCCCCCCGACAATGACCCAGATGATGATTTGCGCCGATTGGGCGAGCCCAAAGATGGTCGGGCTGACAAAGTTTCCCCAATTGGCGAACAGGCAGCCGGCAAAGCCCGCCAGCGCACCACCGATGGTGAACGTCGCAAGCTTGTAGGCGCGGGGATCGTAACCCAGAAGCTCGGCGCGCCGCTCATTCTCCCTGATGCCGACGATGACCTTGCCGAACTGGCTCGCGAGCAGCAGGCGCAACCCGAAATAGGTTGCCAGCAGCGAACCCGTCGCAAGGTAGAACATGCCTTCGAGGTCGATCGCGGCAGCCTTGTTGCCGGGGAAGTTCAGCGGCGGAATCCCCGGAATGCCGTTGAACCCGCCGAGCCGCGCCGAGCCGATGTGAAATTCCGGCCCCGCGGTCGAGTTGATCGAATTGAACAGGATCAGGGTCACGGTCAGCGTGATGACGCCGAGATAGACGTCGCTGATCCGGCCGTAGAACATGAAATAGCCGAGCACCGCGGCGAACGCCGCCGGCAGCGCGATGGCGAGCACGAGGGGAAGCGTGCTTTCCCCCATGTTGAACATCGCGATCGCGTAGGTGTAGGCGCCGAGCCCGAAGAACGCCGACTGGCCGAAGCAGAGGATGCCGCCATAGCCCCAGATCAAGGCCAGGCTGAGCGCCAGCACCGCCATGATCATGTAGACGGTGAGATCGAGCACGGTGTCGAGTTCGGCCAGCCGCGGCGTCAGGACCATGAAGACCAGGCCAATGACGGCGACCAGCGCGAGACCGAGAAAGTTGAGGTTGCGCCCGCTCACAGGCCTCTCCGAAAGAAGCGGCCGGTGATGCCTTGCGGCAGCAACCGGATCAGGACAATCGCAGCAGCGAGCAGCGCAACCTCGCCGAACACCGGCGTCGTGGCAAAGGTGGCGATCTGGTTGATGGTGCCGAACAGGGCAGATGCGGACACCGTTCCGCTCAGGATCGCCGCGCCGCCACCGATCACGGTGATGAAGGATTTTGCGACATAGGCGACGCCGATGGTCGGAAACACGCCGGACACCGGGGCCAGCACCGCGCCGGCCAGACCCGACAACGCCGCACCGATCCCGAAGGTAACGGCATAGACAAGCGGCGGATTGACGCCGAGCGCCGCCGCCATGTTGGCGTTCTGCATCGTGCCGCGCGCGATCAGGCCAAGCCGCGTCCAGCGCAATGTCGCGAAGATCGCCCCGAGCAGCACGACCGCCACCGCGACCACGAACAGCGTATAGGCGCTGGTACGGTAGGCTCCGATCTGGATGCTGCCGAGGGGAGCGGAGATTCCGACCGTGGTGTTGCCGAAGATCGCCGTGGTCAGCCCGACCAGGAACAGGCTGAGCCCCCAGGTCGCAAGCATGGTGTCGATCATCCGGCCGTACAGAAAGCGGATGATGGTGCGTTCCACGATCACGCCGATGAGGCCGACGACGATCGGCGCCACCACCAGCATCGAGATCCAGATGCTGATGCCGTGACTGGTCGCGACGATGGCCGCATAGCCGCCCAGCATCAGGAATTCGCCATGGGCGAGATTGATGACGCGCATCATGCCGAAGATGATCGCCAGCCCGACGCTGATCAGCGCCAGGCTGGCGACCGCGTAGAGGACCTGGATTGCCAGGAGCGCAACGAGATCCACGTTCACCTTTCCCAAGCAAGACGCGGTGAGATGAGGTCGAATTGTCGCGGCGACAGAAGTACGCTCCCTCTCCCCGCTTGCGGGGAGAGGGTTGGGGTGAGGGGGAGTCGCCACGAACTGAACTCGCGGAGAGTCCCCCTCACCCGAAGCCTTCGGCTTCGACCTCTCCCCGCAAGCGGGGCGAGGTGAAACCGAACGAGCCGAAACACCGATTCACGCATAAGCCCTCAGATCTTGATCACATATTGCTGGTTGTCGTTCGGGTTCTTGATCAGATCGCACACCGCCGCGGTATCCGCGGGCTTCTGCTGGGCGAAATCCTCGAGCACCTTGAGCTTCTTGTCGCTGACTTCGGCGATATGGACGTCGAGCACGCAATGATGCGTCGGCGGATCGATCGTCACCTTGCCGGACGGCGCATCGATGCCGATTCCGGTTTCCAGGGCGTCGATGACCTTCACGCGATCGACGCTGCCCGCCTTCTTGACCCCTTCCGCCCACAGGCGGAAGCCCTGATAGGTCCCCATGGCCAGTTCGGTGATGTTCGGATAGTCGGCCCCGAAGCGCTTGTGGAAGCTCGCCACGAACGCCTCGTTGACGGGGTTCTTCAGGTCCTGGAAGTAGTTGTAGCACACCAGCATGCCGTTGCATTCCTCTGGGCTGAGCACGATGTGCTCGTTGCCGACGGCAAACGTGGTCGAGGCCATCGGAATGCTCGCGCGCATGCCGGCCGCGGCCCACTGCCGGTAGAACGAGATGTGCGCGCCGCCGACCAGGGCCGACCAGACGAAATCGGGCTTCGCCGCCTGGATCTTGGAGATGGTCGGACCGAAATTGGTGACGTCGAGCGGGAAGAAGTCGATCGAGGGGACCTCGCCGCCGTTCTCGGTGACGTATTTCTTCACCCATTGCGAGGTGATCTGGCCGTAATTGTAGTCGGCCGCGATGACGTAGACCTTCTTGCCCCATTTCTTCATGGCGTAGGGCACGAGCTTCTCGACGGTCTGCGCCGGGGTCACGCCGGTGTCGAACTGATCGCGGTCGCAGACGCCGCCTTCATATTGGGTGTTGTAGAAGTATAGCGTCTTGAATTTGTCGAGCACCGGGCGGATCACCTCGCGCGAGGCGGACGTGATGCCGCCATGGACGACCGCGACCTTGTCCTTCAGCGCAGCCTGTTGCGCGAACTGCGTGTAGAGCTGCATGTTCGACTGGGTGTCGTAATTGATCAGCTTGATCTGGCGCCCCAACAGCCCGCCTGCCGCATTGGCCTCTTCGACCGCAAGCGTGATCGCATCGACCATCGGCTTGCCGTAGATGTCGAGCCCACCCGAAAGATCATGGATGCTCGCCACATTGATCGGGTCTTCCGCCCAGGCAGGGTAAGAAAACGCGCTGGCCGCAGCGGCGGCAGCCGTCGTCTTCAGAAGCGTTCTGCGATTGATGTTCATTGCCATAATCCCCTCCGTTTGCCGAGATGTCGTCAACCCAAGTATTTCTTCAGGATAGAGGCGCCCATGGTGTATTTCGGGTCGACCATGTTGCCGAGCCGGATGCGTCCGGCCTGGCTGAGCAGCATGTAGGCGTCGATCGCATCGAAGCCGTAGTCGGCGCTCATCCAGCGTACCAGTTCGCGATAGGCGATGCGCGCGGCATCTTCGAGCGGACGGGCGCTGCCGATCGTCATGACGAAATTTTCGGTCTCGAGCCGCGGCCACGCGAAGCTCCAGCCCTTGATGACGTCGATCTGCATCGTCACGGTGGCGCGCTGTTCGATCGCCACCCCCGACAGTTCGCCGTCGCCTTGGGCGGCGTGGCAATCGCCGACGTAAAGAAAACCACCCTTGACGTGCACCGGAAAGTAGAGGATCGCGCCGGGCGCGACGTCAGGCAGATCCATGTTGCCGCCGTGGTAATCCGGCTGCAGCGACGAGATCGCCTCGATCTCCGGCGAAATCCCGATGGTGCCGATGAAGGGCTGGTAGGGCAGCGTGATCTTGTCGCTCCAGCGCACGCCGTTGGTGTCGACGTGCATCACCCTGACGCGCTCCGGCAGCGGCGGGTTGAGCATGGCGGTCGACGCCGTTCCCACCAGGCCACCGAATTCCGGGATGATGCAGGTCTTGCCGGCGGGCTGCGCGCCGCGCGTCTCCACCGCCTGGATATGCACCGCCAGGCAATCGCCCTTCTCGATCCCGTTCACCGCGATCGGACCGCACTGCGGATTGAGGAAGGGAAATTGCAGCTTCGCGCTCGGGCTGTCCTGTTCGCTGGTGATGACGCCGCCGAAGGCGTCTTCCGTCTCGACCGCGACGACGTCGCCGGGATCGATGGTCAGGACAGGTTTTGCATAGGGGCCATAGACGTAGTGGAACGGCCCCTGCGCCGCGATCGAGAGCTCGTGGTGTTTTCCACGCCGCCCCTTGGCAAGGCCCCGCTTCGCCATGATCGAAGTCTCGAGCCAGGGATCGTCGGTCATCGCGATATCCTTAGATCAGGCTTCATCGAGATCGCATTCTTGAACGCGTGTCCATGTCGAGCAGCTGGTCGTGATGCAAGTTGCGCGCCGACATCCGAAAACTGCCCCATTCCGGTCTAATTCAGCTTCCAGTCTCCGCCCGCTTCGACCGCCGAAGCAAGCCTTATCAAGGTCGTTTCCTCGAAATGCCGCCCGACCAGCATCAGGCCGACCGGCAACCCATTGACGCGCCCGCACGGCACGGTGAAGGCCGGATGCCCTGACACATCGAACGAACAGGTATTTGCCTGCATGTTGAGCGCGGTATCGATCACGGTGCCAAGCGGCGCATCCGCCGGCGGTATCAGCGTTGCCGTGAACGGAATCGTCGGCATCGCCAGCACGTCGAATTTCTTCAGCGCATCGTCGTAGGCGCTGCGCAGCAACCCCCGCAAGTTCTGTGCCTTGGAATGATAGCGGCCGTGATAGTTGCGATGCATGTATTCGCCGAGCATCAGCACCAGTTTCACGGTCGGTGAGACGTCGTTGATCCGCGTGCCCATGCCGCGGGCAAAGGCCTCCTGCATGGACAACGGATAGTAGCCGTGGACGTTGTTGCCGACGCCATAGGCCTTGAGCATCATCTCGGCCGCGCCTTCCAGGATGATCCCGCTCCAGACATGCGGCCCGTCGAGATGCCATGGCACCGAGACTTCCTCGGCTTCGACGCCGGCTCTTGCCAATGCCGCGATCGCCTCTTTGACCTTCGCGCTCACCGCGGCGTCGCTTTCGGGATGACCAAATGCTTCGCGCAAGACGCCGACGCGCAAGCCCCGCGCCGGGTTGCCGAGCGCGCCCATGTAGTCGCCGGTGCGCGCGGCAATGGTCCGCGTGTCCCAGCCGTCGTGGCCGGCAATCACGGTCAGCAGGCGCGCGACGTCTTCGACCGATGCACACATCGGCCCGCAATGATCGACGGAATAGCTGATCGGCATCGAGCCCGTGGTCGGCACCAGTCCCCAGGTCGGCTTCAACCCGTAGACGCCGCACCAGCTCGAGGGCGTGCGGATCGATCCGCCCTGATCGCCGCCGAGCGCCATCGGCACTTCGCCGCTCGCAACCAGTGCTGCGCTTCCGCCGGACGAACCGCCCGCGCTGTGCGCAGGGTTGTGCGGATTGCGGATCACGCCGCCGGCGCAGGTGTGGCTGGCGCCCGAGAAGCACAGATCCTCGCACGCCGCCTTGCCAGCAATCGTGCCGCCGGCACCGAGAATCCGCGTCACCACGGTGGCGTCGAATTCGGGCACGTAACCTTCCAGCAGTGCGGAGCCGTTCATCATCGGAACGCCGGCAACGCAGATATTGTCCTTGATCGCGACCTTCTTGCCCGTGAGCAGCCCTTCGCTGCCGGTCCTGATGTCGGTCTTCCAGTACCAGGCGCCGTATGGATTCTCGGATGCGGGCGGCCGGTATCCGGGCGAGCGCGGTGGAACGAGCGCCAAGGCGGGCGGCACCAGCTCGTCGAGCCGGCCGTAGGATGCCAAGGGTCCCTTGAAGGCCTCCTGGAACGCCGCAACTTCCTCGGCCGAGAGAACGAGACCGAAATCCGATCCGAGGCTATCGATCTGCTCGAGAGTCGGGAGGCGAACACTCATAGGTCACTCGCTTCTCGTGGTTGGCCGACAAACGAAAAAAGCCACCCGTGGCCCGGAAAGGCCCCGAATGGCATCAATGCCGCTACTATCGATGGTCGTGCAGATTTACGTCGCAGAACGAAACTTGGAGATGGTCACCCAGACGTCGTCGGCTGTGCGAGAACTCTTTCGCCATGCACGTATTTGTGTACGAAATGATTGTGTCTTAGCGTCGCCAGCCTTGTCAATGAGACGCCGGCACCTTTTTTGAGCGCGGGCAGCACAAATGGCGCGCAGCGCCGATCGGTGATAAAAGCCGATAGGTGAAAAAAGGTGACAGGCCGGCATTCTTGCGATCAGATCATTGGCCGCGCAAATTTTTCGAGCCTTCCGATGCAACGGGCGTCCATCCCTCTCGGTCTCGTCTTTTCCCGCTCGGGCCCCTACGCCATGATGGCCCGCGAGATGGAGAAGAGCGCGCTGATGGCTGTCGACGAAATCAATCAGAGCGACGCGTTCGATTTCACATTCATCCCGCATTTGCGCGATCCCGGCGGCGTCGTCCCGGCCTACCACACCGCGTGCGACGAGCTCATTCGCGAGGAGCGCGTCGAGCATATCGTCGGCTGCTATACGTCGGCCTCGCGCAAGCAGGTCATTCCGATCGTCGAGCGCACCGAGCGCCTGCTCTGGCATCCGGCGCGCTACGAAGGCTTCGAGAGCAGCGACAACGTGATCTATGTCGGTGCGGCGCCCAACCACACCGTCGTGCCGCTGGTCAAACACATGCTCGAGCACATCGCCACCGACGTGTTCTGTGCCGGCTCGAACTATGTCTGGACCTGGGAGACCAACCGGGTGCTGCGCGAGATCGTGACCAGCGCGGGCGGGCGCATCCTTGCGGAGCGGCTGCTCGAACTCGGCGAAAGCGCGGTGGACCATATCGTCAACGAGATCATCGAGCGGAAGCCGCCCGCGGTCTTCAACACGCTGGTCGGGGAATCGAGCTACGTCTTCATGCGGGCGCTGCATGCGGCCTCCCTAGGTGCCGGCGTTTCGATTCCCGTATTGAGCTGCAGCCTGTGCGAGCCGGAACTGAAGCTGATCGGATCGGCGGCTTCGGTCGGCTGCATCACGTCATCGGCCTATTTTGAAAGCATCGAGGGACCCGAGAACCGCGCCTTCGTCGCGCGCTGGAAGGCGCGCCACGGCGCCCACAGCAATCCCTCGGTCGACGGCCAATCGACCTATGTCTGCGTCATGCTGCTCGCCCGCGCCATCCGCCGGGCCGGCGCGACCGACGTCGCCGCGGTACGGCGCGCCGCGGCAAATCTCCGCTACGATTCCCCCCAAGGGCCGATCTGGGTCGATCCGGACAACAATCACTGCTTCCTCACGCCGCGCCTCGCACGCTCCGCGCCCGGATGTCAGTTCGAGATTTTTTGGGAGGCCGACGCGCCCGAGCGCCCCGACCCCTATCTCTCGAACCTCGACATGGTGGCGATTGGCGCGAAGGCGGCAGCGAGCAACGATGCGAAACGATCAAACCATCTGCGTGTTGTGAAATGACGAGGCCCTCCCCCTTCTCGGTCCGCGGCCGCCGTGCGCTCATGGTGATGCGCGACGAGCGCGATATCGCCATCGTGCGCCGCCAGCTCGATCGCCTCGGCATGACCACTGCCGAGATCGATCCAACCGAGGCGCCATCGCCCGACGAAGCCGTCGATGTCATCGTGCTCGATGCCGACAGCATTCCGATCAGATCGGACCGGACCACGGCGTGGAGAGTGAATGCACCGATCATCGCCCTGATCGGCACCGAGACACCGAGCCGGCTGAAATGGCTGCTCGACCTGCAGCCCGCATCGTTTCTCGTCAAGCCGTTGCGCTCGGCGGGCCTTTACACCGCCCTCGTGGTTGCCTTCGATTGCGCGCAACGACGGATCGAGGAAGCCGCCTATGTCGAGAAACTCGAGGATCGCATCCGCTCGAGGCGCGTCGTGTTCGCCGCGGTCCTGCAGGTGATGCGCGCGCACGCGCTGTCCGAGGAAGACGCCTTTGCGCTGATCCGGCAGACCGCGATGCGCCATCGCACGACGATCGAGCAATTGAGCGCGGAGATCATCGCGGCCGGAGGCATGCCGAACCGGACCACCCGGACGGCGTGAGGCGAGCGAGGGCCCGCTTCCGCAAGTACCCGTGCCGGTGTGCACAAATACGAAGACCATCAGACAGCTCGGTGGGATAGAATAGCTCGTGGGGCGGATCATGATCCGCCCACGAACTACGCGCGTCTAGCGGCGCGTCGCCTCGGCCCGGCGGCGCCGGCGCAGTTGGCGCAGCGACAGCGCGTGCAGCAGGATCGAGCCTGGCACCACGAACGCAGGGGTCAGCACATTGGGATAACCGTCCAGGCCGATGCTCGGGCCATTCAGAACGATCAGCTGGAACGGGCCGGGCGAGATGATCATTCCCAAGGTGATCGCGACGGCGAGGTCCGCGATGCCGAAGATGTTCCAGAGGATCGCTGTTGCCGGTTGCCAACGCGATCGCCACTGGGACGGCAAACAGGCCGGTCAGCACATCGCCAGTTCCTGCCGGCAACGCCCATAGGACGGGCAGCAATCCACGCAGCCAGTAAGCGAGCCATTGGCTGCCGAAGACGCGGTAGAGCTGAAGAGCGACGAGCCACGTCGTCGGCATCGCATCGAGCAGCTGTCCCACCCGCTTCGACAACAGCAACAGCGGAGCGCCGATCATCAGCGGCAGGAAGATCGCCGATGGCAGCAACGGCAAGGCGGAGGCGCCCGTGCGGAAGACACCATCGATGGCCGCGGTCCAGGCCACGGCGGCCCAAAGCGTGAACGGGACCATGATCGCCAGCCAAGCCGTGCGACGCTGGCCCGCAGTGAGGTCGGTGCGTTCAAGGCCGAGCCACAGGCCGAGCGCGACGAGTCCATGGACCATCAGCCGAACGGCCAGGGCCGGAAGGCCGCTCTCCGGAAGCACCGGTAGCGAATAGATCAACCACGTCCACAGCACCGTGAATGGGACGGTCCAAAGCAGGCTACGCCAAGCGGGACGCAGCGGGACGATGGCAGCGGGAACGGCATCGGCGGTCATCGGCGGTCCTCTATGTGAGTCTCGGTGTGAGCCTCGCCCTCATTGCCGGCGCTCGGGAGCGGCCGCGAGCAGGCCGAGTGGCATGAGTGGACCGACCGCAATGTACTCGTGGTCCACGATATCTTGCTTGGCCAATGGCAGGCCCTCCATGATCGTCTGCGCCTCGGCAACATCCCTGCTATCCAGCAGGAAGACGGCTCCGCGACCATCGCCGCGCGAATACCATTCACGAATCTTCCCATTGAGATAGAGCTGCACGGTCTGCCGGATTTCGGCCGGCATGACGGCCATCACCTGTTCGCGTGTGACGCCCGCCTTCACGGTAATGATGACCACCACCCCGGTGGTTGTGGGCGACGCGGCTTGGGCTTGGGCAAGGGATGGATGGGTCATGCAAGTGGCGCCGATCAGAGTTAGGGTCAGTCCCAAGACGATGTTACGGATTGCTTTCATTGGTCTCGTTGCTCCGATCATGGCGGTCACCTTTGTTCTCTGAGTTAGGATGTCGCGCATGTTGGGCTCGACATCAGCGGTGCTCCCGATTTGCAAGTCAGATGTAAGGCCGCTTTCCTCGAGCGACTATCGCGATGATGTTGATGGGCCATGAAGCAAGGCTTCATAATCAGGCAGGGTGCGCTCGACGGCGTAGAGGCGTTCCTGAGCGTTGCCCGGCACCGCGGTTTCCGCCGAGAACTTCGTAGGGCGGATCATGATCCGCCGATATCAATCGCCAAGATGGCGGGTTACGCCGGAGCCTGTCATCTCTACGCGAGCGCTGTCGCGCTC
>WNGQ01006950.1_pt1 | contig 13192 bp, 10 predicted proteins | sample 5407661 | NCBI WGS metagenome assembly WNGQ01 (sample SAMN13153382, study PRJNA577476) | soil metagenome | isolation source: 60 cm soil or saprolite under Garry oak tree replicate 2 | place: USA:California | collected 2016-06-15
CGCTGGTCACTAACGAAGTAACAACCAACGTCAACCATTTCGCCGTCACCGTGCCGTCTGACTCGCCTCGCAACCGCTTCTTCCAGTTGAGAAGCCCCTAATAAGAAACTTCCAATTCCCGGCAAACGTCTCAAGCCCTGACGGCCTTCTTGATCTCCTTAAGTCTGACGTGCTCCGGCTTGGCGCTGTAGTAGTTGTCCAGTGGATAACAGCCGCTGATCAGCCCGTTGCGTGGAGCGGTGGTGCAATCGCTGAATGTGCGGCAAATCGTCCTCGCATTCAGCGCGCCCTTCTCCAGCGCATCGGCCAGAATCGTCGGATATGCCAACGTCATGCGGCCAAGCCCGATGAGGTCGGACCAGCCGTGGCGCACAACGTACTGAGCAACGTGCAGCAGATATTCCTGCAAGTAACTGTAGGCGCTGCCGACGAACAGCAGGTCCCTTGGAGCGTGGGCTTTGATCTGGCGGACGACATTGATCTGTCGCGCCACACCCACCAGCGGGTCTTCCGGCGGCTGATATCCATCGGAGGGCGGATAAGCTGCCGGACGCTGGATATGGGGATTGTAGTAGGGCGAACCCGCGCTCAAATTCACCAGCTTCACGCCGAGCTTGGCGCACAAGTCCACAAACTGGTAAGCCTCCGTCAAATCATATTCCAGCGGGTTCTGCGGGTTGACGCCGAAGGCGTACCGATAAGGCAAAAAACGGGAAAAATCCTCCGGAACACCAGGGCCGAGCTTGCCGGCCTGGGACAATGCCGGGTCGGGTCTAAAGGGCACGAAATCAAACGCGCTCAAGCGCACCCCTAATTCAATTTTGTTCCCGCCGGCCCGAATGCCGGAGATGATTTCGCGCAGGATCCGTGTGCGATTCTCGAATGGGCCTCCGTACTGGCCGGGCCGGGTGAACGCGCTTAGGAACTCGTGCAACAAATAGCCGTGACAATGCTTGATATCCACGAAGTCTGCGCCCACCTCCCAGGCGATCCTTGCCGCCTCGACGTAGTTCCCGATCAACTGCTCGATCTCGCTATCGGTCCACACTTGTTCGTCGCTTGTGACGTTGAATTTCTGGTCAAGAATCGGATGGCGATAGGCCACGCGCGGTTCCATGCGGGATTTGTCATTGGGTTTGCAGAACCTGCCTGAGTGCGTCAGTTGAAAGCCGATGACCAAATCATCGGTGTTGCCATAACGCTCTTTGTGCGCGATGAGCAGTGCTTGGAGCAGCTTCGCCAGGTCGGCTTTGTTGGCATCGTTGATGATGAGTTGGTTTGGATTGGCCCGCCCATCCGGGCGTACGGCCATGGCTTCGCCGCCATAAATGAGCTTTGCGCCGCTTTGCCCAAACCGTTGCCAGCGCCGTAAGACATCCTCAGTAACCCCTCCGTTGGTTGTGCCGTCCCAGCCTTCCATTGGCTGGATGGCGTAACGATTGCTGAGCGCCTTGCCGTTGATCAAAACACCCTCCAGCGGCCTGGCCAGCGGCGAGCCTGCGCCCGTCAAGATGGTTTCCTCGCAGGGCAACTCGATTCGGAGTGAAGCGACATGATTGCGGAATTCCCCGACGGTTTTCAGCGTTGGAATGCGAGTCAACTTGAACATTTGCGGCATAATAAACCTGTTGTGAAGTTGGTGAGCCAGGTGCCGAATATCCAGAGTTATTTTCCAGCCAATCTCCCTCGAACCATCCGCCCGCCCGCTGAAACCATCGAAATCCTGGCTTGACACGCTGGGACCGACGCGTAAACTACCCGTCAAATCAGTTCACCCCACGCGCTTTATGAAATTCGAGCAGCTTCCAATCCGCAGAGGAAAGGTGGGCCGCGACTTTCTCAGGGGCTTCACTTTGATTGAACTGCTGGTGGTGATTGCCATCATTGCCATTCTGGCGGCGATGCTGCTGCCAGCCCTGACCAAGGCCAAGGTACGGGCCCAAGGCATCTGGTGCATGAACAGCACCAAACAGCTTATGTTAGCCTGGCGCATGTACGCCGAAGATAACCGGGAGACTTTGCCCTTTGCTTACGGCACAGTTCCCACGGCGGTGCCTTATGTCTGGGTAAAGGGTTATCTGGACGATGCCAACCCCAGCGCGTCAGATAATTGGAATATAGACACCACCCTTCGACAGAGCCTGCTTTGGCCTTACTGCGGCAACTCCATCGGCGTATGGCACTGTCCAGCCGATACTTCATACGGCATTAACAATCTTAACCAGAGAGTCCCGCGCGTTCGCAGCGTCTCGATGAGCAACTGGGTTGGCGGAAACGGCGACCATCCCGAGGCAGGAAACAATTACCGGGGTTATTGGGGCTTGGCGGGGAAGTGGCTCGTTTATCGCAAGCTCGGCCAGATGCTTGACCCAGGCCCCGCCAAGACCTTCGTTATCCTGGACGAACGCCAGGACAGCATCAACGACGCCTATTTTGTCAGCGAAATGGATGGCTATCCGGACATCTCAAAGACAAAGATCGTGGACTACCCAGCCAGCTATCACAATCGCGCGGCCGGGTTTGCCTTCGCCGACGGTCATTCGGAAATCCATCGCTGGCTCGATCCTCGCACTGTTCCCGCACTGGGCACCTCACTGAAGTTGAACGTGGACAGTCCAAACAACCAGGACGTCTTCTGGATGCAAGATCGTTGCTCGCACCAGCACGGCCCTTAAGCCTGGGCCGCCGTGAGTTGAGCGCAGAGACCAGTCCGCCAAGGAATTGTCATTGGGCATCGCGCCAGCGACGCCCGCGAAGCCGCGACCGGACGGCGAGGGGACGTTCTTGTCCGCGCCGCAACGCGGTATCGTTCGAGCGCTTTTTCTTGCTTTCTGCCGTGAGCCGCGGTGTTAAATTCCAGCCATGCCCGTACCGGTGCTCTCAATTTCCCAGATGCGAGACTGGGAGAAAGCCTCTTGGGCTACGGCACAGTCGGAGGCAGAAGTCATTGGCCGTGTCGGCAGATGTATCGCCCGCCGGGCCTTGCTGCTCACCGAGCCAAACGATTTCATTTTGATTCTCGCCGGCAATGGCAACAACGGAGCGGACGCCCGGTGCGCGCGCCAACATCTTCCCGATCGCAGAGTCGCAGTCCTGAACGTGCAGATTCCTCAGGCCGATTTGTCGGCATTGGAAACGCAGCTCTCACTCGGCCCGGCGCTGATTATTGACGGGCTGTTCGGCATTGGCATCAACCGGCCACTGGGCCCCGACTGGGTGCAATTCGTCGAGCAGGTCAACCAGGCCCGCGCGCCGGTGCTGGCGGTGGACGTGCCATCCGGTCTGAACGCGGACACGGGCGAGCCGCAAGGCGCGGCAATCCGGGCCACCGAGACGCTGGCCGTCGGCGCGCCCAAGAACGGATTGCTTCAACCAGCGGGCTGGCCGTTTGTAGGGCGGCTCGAAGTTGCGTCCGAAGTTGGCTTGGCGCCATGTCCCCCCAAGAGTGAGTTGAATTGGAGTTTGCCGGAGGATTTTGTTGGCTATCCACCCGTGCGCGCCATGGCGACGCACAAAGGCAGCTACGGCCACCTGGCGATTCTGGCCGGGAGTCTAGGTTATCACGGAGCGGCACTACTGGCGGCGCGCGCCGCCCAACGCGCGCAACCCGGTTTGATCACCCTCTACACACTCGAACCAGTTTATCACGTCGTTGCCACCCAACTTCAGGCGGTGATGGTTGCTCCCTGGAACTCCAACCTCAAATTACCGGCAGCTTCCAGCGCCACCCTGATTGGCCCAGGTCTGGCGGCGCCGGACGCGGCGGGCCAGATGAAGATGACCACCCGCCAGCTTTGGCGGGAATCATTGCAGCCGGTGATCGTAGATGCCAGCGCGCTGGACTGGCTGCCACCCGACTCCATCCCTAAGAATGGCATTCGCGTGATTACTCCTCACCCCGGCGAGGCCGCGCGACTCTTGGGTTGCTCGGCGCAACAGGTCCAAGCCAACCGCCTCGATGCGCTGCGTGGTGTTTCGCGGCGATTCGGAAATTGCTGGGTGGTCTTGAAAGGACACCAAACCCTGATTGGCCGAGGCGCCGAGGAAGCGTATGTGAATTCGTCGGGCAATCCGCATCTGGCGCAGGGCGGCAGTGGCGACGCGCTCTCCGGGTATCTGGCCGGACTGCTCACGCAACCAGAATTGCAAGCTGACGTCCTCAAAACCATTCGTTATGCGGTTTGGCAACACGGCGCGGCGGCTGATTATCTTCAAGCCACGCGGCCAAACTGGGTGGTGGAAGAGTTGGTTGAGGAACTGGGGAGGCAGCGGCCAAACGGGTTCGGGTCCGCAGGCGCGTTGGAGCGATCGACTGATACAGCGCTGAAACCTTACTCGGCCAAGACGTAGCGCTCCGCGTAAGACATAGGGCCTCATGTTGGGTGGCCAGCCTGTGGCCGAAATGCGCGGTTCACTCTGCCCTCTTCCCTCTCCTCTCTCCCCTCTTCCGTTTAGCGTCAGCACGGAATTGGCGGCGTCGTGACGCTCCTCGAGCCGCTTCCTGATTTTTCTTCCTTTGCCCTGGGCCATCTGCTAATAGAAATAGAAATTACGTTGTGCACAGGACTTGCCTAATAATCGCGTTTGGGCTTTGGGGCCTGCTGACTGGGGCGGCCCATGCCGACACTTTCAAGCTCAACAACGGTGAGACGATCACGGGCGAGATATTGGCCGCCTCCGGCAATGACGCGGGTGTGCAGGTCAAACTGGGAGAGGGCAAATATGAACGCGTGCCCTGGGGCAGCTTCTCGCAGGAAGACCTCAGAAAGTTTGCTCAAAACAAAAAGCTTGAGCCATTCGTAGAACCGTTTATCGAGATTTCGCCGGAAGAGAAGATCAAAAAAACCGAGGTGAACATCACCCAACCGCGGCGCCTGGAACGTCCGCCGGCCCAATCCTTTTTCGGCGCCCTGCTGTCGTCTGGACTCGGTTGGACGATCTTTCTGCTCCTTTACGCCGCCAATCTGTACGCGGCGTATGAGGTGTCCATTTTCCGCGCGCAACCCGCACTGTTGGTCTGCGGTGTGTCGGCAGTGCTGCCCTTGGCGGGTCCGATTATTTTCCTGTCCATGCCCACCAAAATCAGACAGGCCGAACCTACCTGGCAGACCGCTCACGAACCAGCCCCCGAAACGGCGGTGGCGGTCAATCCGATGCAGGATGTGGCCGCCGAGCACCCAGCGGGCTTGAAATTGGCCCAGGCCCAAGCCGAAGTGGCCGCGCCGGCGCTCCCTGCGGCCACGACTTACCAGCGCGGGCAGTTCACCTTCAACCGCCGCTTCTTTGAGACCAAGTTCCCGGGTTTCTTCGGCGTCATCCGCCGCGATGCCGACCGCGACATGGTTCTGGTTGTCAAGTCGTCACGCGGCGAATTCATAGGCCAGCGCATCAACCGCATCGCCGCCAACGATTTCCATCTCCAAGTCCAGAAGGGCCACGCTTCCGAGGAGGTCATGGTTCCATTCATCGAAATTCAGGAGATCCAGTTGAAGCATAAAGATGCATAAATCTAGAGACAAGAGTGAGGGTCCTACGTTGCGCATCCGCCAGTCGCCGGTTGAGCCGAGGGCAGATCTGGAGTTCTGCGCTCCGGCGCCACGCTCAGCGCTCGCCAATGCGCCAACTCCAGAGCTGTGCGCGGCGCAGTGCCGGTGCCCCCTCTCCCATCCGACTCGCCGCGCTGCCGCGTCGTCGCAGCGGGTGGGGGAGGGCCGGGGTGAGGGCGTGCTCTTGGCCCCTGAGAGTGTACCTGAAAAATTCTCTCACTCCTCTCCCCGGGAGGCTTGTCATTACCCACAAGTCTGGGATGCCATCGAAGGCAATCCCAAAGGGATTGTGTCCTCCAGCCCAGGGTTGCGAGCCTGCGAGCTACCCTGGGATATCGTCCAAACCGCATCTCTACCCCAACGGGGTTGTGGCGGCGCTCGTCACCCACGCGCACAACCCCGTTGGGATTGGTTCGTCTTGACTTCGTGGACCCAGGGTAGCTCGTTGCTCGCAACCCTGGGCTTTGTTGCAGGATCCCTTCGGGATTCGCGCGATTCCTCACCCGAAACGTGGGTAATGATGAGCCGGAAGGAGAGGGATGGGGCCTGCCCTCCAAAGGCTTGGCGACGGAGGGAGAGCAGGCCATTTTCTCATACACATTTGCCGTTCCTCGCTGATTTTCAGACACGCTCTCACACTCGGCCCTCTACTCTCCACCTCCGATGAAATATCGCACCATCCTGCTGTTCGGCGCTCCCGGAGCCGGAAAAGGGACCCAGGGCAAAATCCTGGGCACCATCCCCAACTTCTTCCATTGCGCCTGCGGGGATGTCTTTCGCAGCCTCAAGCCCGACGGCTCCATTGGTCAGATTTTTCTGGAGTATTCCAGCCGAGGCGAACTGGTGCCCGACCAACCCACCATCCAACTCTGGCGCCAGTTCATCGAGACCAGCACCCAGACTGGCCGCTTCCACCCGGACCAGGACACGCTCGTGCTCGACGGCATTCCTCGGAATGTGGCTCAGGCGGAGATGTTGAAAGACACGCTCGAGGTCGTCAGCGTTTTCTATTTGCGCTGCACCCACGTGGACCAATTGGTCGAACGCCTCCAGCGCCGCGCCCTCAAAGAGAACCGCCTCGACGATGCGAACATGGATGTCATCCGCAACCGGCAGAAAACTTACGAACGCGAAAGCAAACCGGTGCTCAATTTTTACGGGAACAAGCTGCTGCACCGCATTAATGCGGACCAAACCCCGGCCAAAGTGCTGTTTGATATTTTGCGTCACGTGGTGAAGGTTTAGCACCATGTCGCAACAGTTTGAAACCTTTACCGCCAGCGAGCTCTATTGCCCGAAATGCCGGCGCGCCCAACCGGTGCGCGAAAGGTTGCTGTTGGTCCTGCCGGCGGGCGAACTGCACGAATTCCTCTGTTCCCGTTGCGCCGCCTCGCTGGGCAAACGTACCGTAACCGGGCCGGCCGTTGCGCCCGATCTGCGGCTCCGTCCGCGTCGTCCAGCTTCGACCCAGCGACTGCTGCGGTGATTTCGCATCGTCCTCGTCCTCCCTCCTCTCCATCGGATGAAGAGGGGTCGGGGGTGAGGAGCGAGGACGCTCAGGAAGAACACATGCCTTCATTGCGAACGGTTTTCATGGGCACGGCCGAGTTGTCCTGTGCCAGCTTGCGCGCGCTTCAAGCACTCCCGGAGGTTGTTGAAGTCGTGGCCGCCGTCACCCAGCCGGACCGGCCCAGCGGACGGGAGCTCAAGCTGCATCTTTCCGCCGTCAAACAACTCGCCGTTCAAGAGCGTCTGCCTGTCCTGCAGCCCGAACGCGTGCGCAATCCGGCCTTCCTTGAGCAACTGCGGGCGCTTGGGCCGGATCTAATCGTCGTCGTGGCCTATGGCCAGATTCTGCCACAGGCCATTCTGGATTTGCCGCGGTTCGGTTGCCTCAACGTCCACGCCTCGTTGCTTCCCAAGTACCGCGGCGCAGCCCCGGTCCAATGGGCTATCATTACCGGCGAAAAAGAGACCGGCGTGACCATCATGAAAATGGATGCCGGAATGGACACCGGCGATATCCTGAGTCAGCAACCCACCCTCATCAGCGCCGAAGACACTTCAGAGACCCTGCACGACCGCCTGGCCAGGCTGGGCGCTGAGTTACTGGCACTGACCATTCCAGACTTTGTGGCCGGCAAAATCCAACCCCGCCCGCAACCGGTTGAAGGCGTTAGTTATGCGCCGAAAATAACCAAGCAGGATGGTCGCATTGACTGGAAGCTGCCAGCGCTCCTGATTTGGAATCGCGTTCGGGGACTCCAGCCTTGGCCGGGCGCATTTACACATTTGCCAGGCCAGTCTCAGCCGCACTTGCTCAAAATCTGGAAAGCTCGAGTCGTACAGGTTTCGGGCCAGCCCGGCGAGGTTCTCCAGGCGAACAAAAGCGGCCTGGTCGTTGGTTGTGGCCGTGACGCTTTGGAAATTCTGTCAGTCCAACGCGAAGGCGGACGGCGCCTGAACCCGCAGCAATTCCTGGCGGGCCACCCGTTGACTCCCGGCCAACGCCTGGGCTGAATGGTCTTTGTTGCGCTGGCCGGGCAGAATGGTGGCATTCATAGAATTCCTTGAGCCGACCGGCGCCATAACACAACTTCACGTTCTATCCGGCTGCGCCGCGATCCATCGCAGAATAAACATTATGCTTGTCACGCATAATGTTTGACAGACAGCATACCCATCACGCTCCAGCCAAATTGATTTGCGCGCCGTCTGACATTTGTACGTATAATGCGATTCTATTACGCTCATGAGCAAGAACCTGCCGCTTGGAGGAGGGCCGTGGACCCGGTCGCGCTACGGGTTTGCCGCCTTCCATTTGTTCGCGCTGGTGTTCGCGTGGCTGGTGCTGAGGCTGGTTTTGATGCTCAGATTCGCGCCTCAATACTTGCTGTCGCCCGCTGAGTTGCTGGCGGTTTTTCTAAGTGGCCTCCACCGGGATCTGTTCGCCGCGCTGGCGATGACCATCCCGCTTCTGTTGTGGCTTTGGCTGGTGCCCGATCGTTGGTTCGGCACCCACGTGCACCGATTGTTGTTTCTGGCCGGCTATTTCTTATTTTGGTTCGCTCAAATTTTTCTGCTCTTTGTCGAGTACTACTTTTTCGACGAATTCAAGTCCCGCTTCAACACTGTGGCGGTTGATTACTTGTGGTATCCGCACGAGGTGTTCATCAATATCTGGGACTCTTATCCCATTGTTCCAGTTCTGGTGGTGTGCTGCATCCTGAGTTTTGCCTGGTTGCTCCTGGTGAGCAATCGGTTTCGGCAAATGTCGGAGCGGCCATTCTCAGCAGCTTCGCGCTTCCTGTACTTGGCCGCCGCCGGAGCGTTATTCGCCGCGCTGACGCCTGCCATTCAACTCAAGGACGCTCACGTCAGCAACGATCGCACCCTGAATGAAGTGGCCAACAACGGCGCCTTGGCCTTCGTAGCGGCGGCCTGGACACGGCACCTGGATTACGCCGCGTTCTACAAGACCCTGGACAAAGATGAAGCCTATGAACGAACGCGCCGCCTGCTGGCCGAGCGCAACACACAATTTGTGGAAGACGGCCAATCCATCCGGCGGCGCGTGGCCGGTGACCCCACCCGTCTGCGTCTCAACGTGGTCATTTTCCTGGAGGAAAGTCTCGGTTCGGAATTTTGGGGCTGCCTGGGCCGCTCCAACACGCTGACGCCCGAGATGGACAAGCTGGCCACCGAGGAGGGCCTCCTCTTCACCAACATTTATGCCTGTGGCAACCGCACCGTGCGCGGAATGGAAGGCGTCCTCTCTTCGTTTCCACCGCTGCCGGGTGATTCCATCGTGAGACGTCGTCTCTCCGACAACGTCGAATCCATCGCGCGCGTCCTCAAGCGCGACGGTTATTCGACGGTGTTCCTTTATGGCGGTCGCGGGCTCTTCGACGGTATGCGCTCTTACGCGCTGCGCAATGGCTACGACCGGTTCATCGAGCAAAAGCACTTTGCGCATCCGACATTCACCACCATTTGGGGCGTCTGCGACGAAGACCTGTTCGAGCGCGCCTTGGAAGAATTCCGCGAGTTGGGTAAAGCCGGCAAGCCGTTCCTGGCGACCGTCCTTTCGGTGTCCAACCATAAGCCTTACACCTTTCCCAAAGGCCGCATCGCTGAAGACCCGGACAAACGGCAGCGCGAGTACGCCGTGAAGTACTCCGATTATGCCTTGGGCCGGTTTTTCCAGGCGGCCAGAAAAGAAGCCTTCTGGACCAATACAGTCTTTGTGGTAGTCGCCGACCACGGCGCCCGGGTTTACGGCCAACAGCGCATTCCCATTCACTCCTACGAAATCCCCTTGCTCATCGCCGGGCCGGCGGTAGTCAAGAGCCCAAGCCGCGTTTCCCAGCTTGGCTCCTCGCTGGATGTCTCGCCGACTATTCTGGGTCTGTTGGGCCGTCCCTGCGAAACCATGTTTTTCGGCCGCGACCTTTTGCAGAGCCGACCCGAAGAGGGCCGGGCGTTGCTGAATCACAATCGCGACATCGGCCTGCTGGCGCACGAACGGCTGGTGGTCCTGGGGCTGAAGCAATCAGTTGAATTCTACCAAGGCGACCCAAAACTTGTGGAAATGAGTCTGCTCCCCCAGCCGGCCAACTCCGACCGCGAGATAGAAAAAGATGCCATCGCGATTTATCAGGTCGCAGACGATCTTTACACGCGCCAGCACTACCGGATTGATGGGATGCCCCCGAGCCCCGAAGTGTCAGCTCGAAACCCAAGCCTGGTCCAAGAAGAAGTTGAGCGAGAAAGGCATAGGCCAGCCTCAACGCTCTCATTAGCACCGCGGCTTTAGCCCGGTGTACGCCTACGGCGAAGTGCTCCAGCCGTTTAAACGGCTTTGCCCCCTCCCTGCCCAGGCGCGGGATTCGCTTGGACTAGCGCAGCCGGATCAGGCATAAATCAAACTCGTGCAAGCCGCGTTGAAATCGCGAATGGGCCCGTTGATCGCCCCGCTGCTCCTCGGCCTCTTAAGCGCCACCAGTTCGGAAGCCGCCGCCGCAGCCCCCGCCGTTACCTCAAGCAAACTGCCCTCTCCGGCTGCCCGCAGAGTGGATTTCGCCAAAGACATCCAGCCCATCCTCGAAAATAATTGTTACGAATGTCATGGACCGGAAAAGCAGAAAGGCGGCTTGCGGCTGGATCAAAAGGCCACTGCTTTGCAAGGCGGCGAGTCCGGGCCGCTGCTGGTCGCGGGCAAGAGCGCAGAGAGTTTGATTATCCTGGCGCTGACCGGGACCAAGGACGGCCTGGCCCAAATGCCAAAGAAGCGCGACCCGCTGCCCGCCGACCAAATCGGCCTGCTGCGCGCCTGGATCGATCAGGGGGCCGCATGGCCGGAAGGGCGCCGGTTCGCCCCAAAATTCCGGAGGTGAAGAGCACCCGATGGCCGCGCAATCCTGTGGACGCGTTCATTCTGGCCCGTTTGGAGAAGGAGGATCTCAAACCTTCGCCCGAAGCCGACGCAGTCACCTTGCTGCGCCGCTTGAGTCTTGATCTCATCGGACTGCCGCCGACCATTGCCGAGGTGGACGCGTTCCTGGCCGACACCAGCAAGGCTGCTTACGAGCGGCAAGTCGAACGTCTGCTGGCTTCGCCCCACTACGGCGAGCGCTGGGGACGGCTGTGGCTGGATGGCGCCCGCTTTGCCGACTCGGACGGCTTTGAGAAAGACAAGGCGCGCAGCGTTTGGTTTTATCGCGATTGGGTTATCAATGCGCTGAATCGTGACCTGCCTTACGACCGGTTCGTCATCGAACAGATCGCGGGGGACCAGCTTCCCGACGCCACCCAGGAACAAATTGTCGCCACCGGTTTCCTGCGCAACTCGATGCTCAACGAGGAGGGCGGGGTTGACCCCGAGCAATTCCGCATGGACGCAATGTTCGATCGCATGGATTGCATTGGCAAAAGCGTGCTCGGCCTGACCATCCAATGCGCGCAATGCCACAACCATAAGTACGATCCATTGACGCAAGAGGAGTATTACCAGCTCTTTGCGTTCCTGAACAACGATCACGAGGCCGCGATGATCGCCTACACGACCGAGCAGCAGATGTTGGTGGCGAATCTCTCCCGGCAAATGCGCGATTTGGAGGCCGGCCTGCGTCATACCTCGCCCGACTGGGAAGAGCGGATGAGCCAGTGGGAGGACCAGGTCAAAGACCATCAGCCGGAGTGGGTCACCCTTCCATGCGTCAACGCCGGCGACAATGGCGAGCGATTTTATTACTACGCTGACGGCTCAATCCGCGCCGCCAGCTACGCGCCAACCAAGTGGGAGGCGCATTTTCGCGGCACTAACAACTTGCCGTCAATTAGCGCCTTTCAACTCGAGCTCTTGACCGACCCGAACCTGCCGTGCGGCGGCCCGGGCCGATCCCTCAAGGGCATGGCCGCGCTGACCGAATTCAAAGTTGAGGCCGTGGATTTGCAACAGCCCACGAACAAGGTCCGGGTCAAGTTCATCAAGGCCAGCGCCGATTTCTGCAACCCGGAGAAGGAGCTCGAACCGGAGTTCAACGACAAGACCGACAACAAGCGCGTTTATGGCCCGGTCGAGTATGCCATTGATGGCAAGGATGACACCGCGTGGGGCATTGACGCAGGGCCGGGCCGACGCAATCAACCTCGCAAGGCGGTATTCGTTCCCGAAAAGCCGCTCGTCTTCACCAACGGCATGGAGTTGAATATTCGGCTGGTGCAGAAGCATGGGGGTTGGAATTCCGACGACAACCAAAACCACAATCTTGGTCGCTTCCGCTTCAGCGTCACCAGCGCCACCAACGTCGTGGCCGATCCGTTGCCGGCTGCCGTGCGGGAGATTCTCAAAACTCCGCGGCAACAGCGGACGCCCGCGCAGATCGCTACCGTATTCAGCTATTGGCGCACGACTGTCCCGGAGTTCAACCAGACCAACGACAAGATCCAGGCGCTGTGGAACCAGTGGCCCGAAGGCACGCCGACCTTGACGCTGATCGCCCGCCAGGGTCCCTCGCCCGAAGAGTCCCCGCGCGAAACCCACGTGTTGAAGAGGGGTGACTGGCTCAAGCCCGGCAACGAAGTGACCTTCGGCGTGCCGGCATTTCTGCATCCGCTGCCGCCGGATGCCAACGGCTCCCGGCTCACCCTTGCAAAATGGCTGGTGGATCGCAAATCGCCGACGACCGCGCGCGCGTTCGTCAACCGCATCTGGCAGGCCTACTTCGGCATCGGCCTCGTAAGCACGCCGGAAGATTTCGGCACGCGCTGCGAAGAGCCTTCCCACCCGGAGTTACTGGATTGGCTTGCTTGTGAGTTTATGAATCCGGGTGGGAAAGACGAAAACCGAATGAGGAAGCCCGAAAGCAATCCGAAATCCGCAGAGGCGCGGCGAGCTGCGGGGACTTTAGACTTTAGACTCAAGACTCAAGACTCTCCCCAACCGTGGAGCATAAAACATATCCATCGCCTCATTGTCACCAGCTCGGCCTACCGCCAATCCTCGCGGGTCACACCGCAGCTTTACACGCGCGACCCGTACGACCGCCTGCTGGCGCGCGGACCGCGTCTCCGCGTCGAAGGCGAAATCATCCGGGATGTCGCGCTGGCCGCCAGCGGGTTGCTCAACCCGGAGTTGGGCGGGC
>WNGQ01004916.1_pt1 | contig 13188 bp, 9 predicted proteins | sample 5407661 | NCBI WGS metagenome assembly WNGQ01 (sample SAMN13153382, study PRJNA577476) | soil metagenome | isolation source: 60 cm soil or saprolite under Garry oak tree replicate 2 | place: USA:California | collected 2016-06-15
CTCTCCCTCATGCATGAGTAAGTGAGCGGCCACTGCCAACATTTTACGCATCACGGCCATCAGAGCCGAACCCGACTTTCGACCACGTTGCACCAAACGCTGATAATAGACGCCAAAGGCCGAATCTTCCCGATGAATGCAGCGCAGGGCTGTCATGTAGAGGACCCGTCTCGAGCCGGGCCACTGCCGCGTTTGGAAAGTTTGGCTTTGCCGATCCTGTGGCCGCTCTCTTTGATCTGGATATCCATGCCTCCATAGGCAATCACTTCGTCAGTTCGTGAGAAGCGTTGGACATCCCCTAACTCGCCCCGTAGCACCGCCAACGTCTTCGGACCAAATTCTGGGACCTGTTGTAGTCCCTTTACCCCTGGATCGGTGTTCAGGAGGTGCTCAATCTCAGCGTTCAGACGCATAAGATTCGCTTGGGTGTGCTCCAGTTGATCGCAGAGAATCCGCAGACTGGCCGATCGTCCGGCTATTGCTCGCCCACTGCTCACGCTCTGCTTCGCCAGGGCCACCAGTTTCTTTGCGGTAGGGCGGCCGTAATGCGAGGCTTTCTGCGCTCGTAACAATTGGAAAAGAGGTTCGATCCCTGCTTCGACCAGGGCCTGAGCACTCGGGAAGGCGGCTCCGCACCGAGAGGGCAGTGGGCAAGCAGGGATCGGCAAAGACCTGCGTGAATTCGGGGAAGAGCACCACGATCAGGGCCTGGATCTCGTTTTGGTAGCTGGCGGCTGTATCGCTCAGTTGCGTATGCAAGCGCACCAATTCCCGATATGTAGCCACTTGCTCGCTTGGCACATAGCCCATTCGCGCCTCCCCACTCAATAACGTCCTGGCAATCGTCATCGCGTCGAGTCGGTCAGTCTTGGCTCGTAAACCTCGTTGTTGATGAAAATGATGGGTTTGTCCTGGGTGTAAGAGGCGTAGCACATAGCCGCGCTGCTCCAACTCGTGATAGAGATTCTCCCCATAGCGGGAGGTGGCTTCCATCCCAATGAGGATCTGTCCGGCAGGAGCATCCAACTGGTTCAGTTTCTCTTCCCAGATCTGCCAACCTTCCCTGGCATTGGCGAACGTGATCGGCTTAAGCACGACACTTTTGTCGGGCCGACAAATGCAGCCCGCACAGGATTGGCTTCCAATATCAATCCCACAGACATACTTGATGGTCGCTCCCTCTGAGGAAGGAGCGGATGGAGTTATACTCATCGCACACCTGCTTTTGCTTCATTTCACCATCCTTGTCCATTTCCTGGCGTCATTCTTCGGCGTCGTTATCCCTTTTACTGCAGCCAGCGAGAAACCCGACCAACCAGGGCGAGCGTCAGCTCATGTTGGATAGGCAATCAAGCCCAGGCGGTTTGGTCTTTCGAGAAACCGCCGGATGTTGCAACAAGCCTTATAGACCCTTGGTACCCTGGTGGACGGGGAGCCGTCTCTCCCGGGAGGTCACTGTTCAGGTATCTGAACAGGCCACAAGCCAAACCATCGGCTCTCCCGCTGCTTCCACCAGTATATCCTCTAGAAGGTTTATCCCTCGGAGGGCTATACCCAAACTATTATATGAGCCAGGATGGTATGAGACGCCCTGGTAATTCTCTCGTGGAGGGTTTTTTATGGTAATTGATTCCTCAGCGAACTGTGGCCAGCATGGATCGCCAGTAGTGGCAAAGTTAACCCAGGCTTTGTGCATGGTATCAGCAATCTGTTGCGGAGGGGCATCTCCCAGCATCGCCTCCATTCCTTCTTCGTCGAGCGTATCGAAGACGAAAAGGGGTGATGCCATAACGAAAGTTGTGTAGTGCGCCCTTTAACGAGCGAACGTGTCGCCTGAACAGGCCCATCAGGAGAACGATGCGAGGGGGAAGCGGCATGCGTGGAGGAGCGGCACTCCTCAAGGTGTGAAGCCCGCTGACAATGTACCGCAATCTCTGAGCCGAAACGGAGACGAGGGCTACCCCTGTGACCCATGCTGACGAGAGGAACCCGTGCTTGAAGCGTCGTGAATTCGGACAAGTGAAAGCGGCTGACACACTTGACCAAAACGGTGACGGTGTTGGTGCCTCACGGCTTACACATCCGTGGGGGTTCTCCCATGACACACCCGGCGTATAGCGGGCAGCTAAAGGTTGCGCGAACACGTCCACGCGGAACTGGGGAACTCTGCCACTGCTTGACCCGGCAACGGGACGCGAAAATGCCAGCGTGCAGGACAGAGGACGGAGGCGGCGTAGTAGCCAAAGGCCACGCTGTAAAGGCATGGACACGGTGAAGGTCCGCCAGGAAAAGCCACCGACTTAAGTAAGACCCTGAGATCGGAAAACGTGATGAGTAGTAGCTTCTTGTTCTCCGGCACAGTGGGGGTTGCTACGCGACGGGTTGTGCCGTGCTCATGAGCGTGTCGCTATGGGGTTCAACACAGGTCACAGGAGCGAAGTACGGAAAGCCGTGTGCGGTAAAAGTCGCATGCACGGTTTGGAGCAGGGGAAAGGCGTAAGCCCTACCTATTGCTACAAGGAGTGCAGGAAACAAAAAGGCATGGACGCGAGACAGGCGCAACTCGTCCACATACACCACAAGCTTGCAAAAGGCGTCTCCAGAAAAGGCGGTGGATCAGCACAAGGGCGTCTTTGCATGGCTGTTGCACCACAAGCCCGCTGACACAAAACATCTCCTCCTCAACCACCCTTTCCGGTTGGTTGCTTTCGCGAGCAGCCGTTCTCCGTTCTCCAGCCTCAGGTGCTGCCACAGGAGATGGTGGAGAATTCGACAAGCCCCTGTGAACCACTTTCGAGCTGGGTTTCACCTCATTCGAAGGGATCAAGGAGGGTATCTGATCCTGTCAGCACACGCGCTGGTCCCTGCTTTCGCTTTCACCTCCACCAAGCCGCCACATGCCACATCCCCGAGCGTCTTCTCACGTCATTTCCGTTCATAAGGTGAAGCATGGCACTGGCGGCAAAGGAAAGCATAGGACTTCACGTGTTGACCACCGTCGGTGGGTCCTTCCCGCTGCCATAGCTGGCGTCCGCTGCCGGTAGCGTTGCGCTAGCAGTCTGCCACCCCGCTCTCGGGGCTGTATGAGCGCCACTCGCAGCGATGCGTTGGGACGCACAAAATGATAGTACGCTCGCCACCATTCCAAGTGAGCGCGTAGGTGTGGAGCTTGCTGGGCCGTAGCCCAGGTGCGGCGTGCCAACGCTGAGACGCCATGGCGCACCGCCAGATTCACCCGTTCGATAAAAGCCGTATTGAGCCGGCCCGAGAAGCCCATCCCCTGCAAGCAGGCCTTGAGAGCAGCTCCGGTTCCCAGGCGCATAACGTGAGTGACCCGAACGAGCTTGCGCCGACGATAGCTTTTTTTCACCTGGCCGTAGATCAGACCCGCCGCCACCTGCCATTGACGCACGTTCCTGCCTCGATGACGCACATGGAGCCAGTCTCCAAAATGGGCCGTCAGCGCATAAAAGTATATATTGAGGCCATCACTGGTGAAAAGTGGGAGACATCCAGGGTCCAGGGTGTGTCGCAGGGAGTGGATGACGCTATGCGCGGCGTCTTGCGTACGGGGACCCAGATGGAGGACGGGAAGCAGCTTCGTCGTGGGGTCGATGACCAGCCAGAGCCAGAGCACCTCTTTGGCGCAACGGAGCCGGGTGCGCAGCTCGTCTAACTGCAGGTGCGGGAGGTGGAGGTGGCAGAAGAAGTACTCGTGCAGAGTGTGTGCGTGCTCGCCGGCGCGGGAGAGCCAGCTGGTGATAGTCGCCTGCTGGTAGCCGAAGACGCGTTCAGCCGCGGAAGGATCCAGCCCTTCAGCCAAGGCGGAGAGCACCACTGCGACCTTGTGAGAGGGGGTTTTCAGGCGATATAAAGGAGTGTCGCGCCTGGAAGTGAACGTGGTGTGGCAAGCCTGACAGCGAAACGTCTGGATCCGCTCAGCACGACCATGGGTGCCATCTCCTACCAGAGCGTGGACTCGAGCATCAGCGATGCCAAAGTAGAGGCACGTTCGGTTGGGACAGGCGAAGCCGTCGGTGTTCACACGCTTGGGTGCTCCCCGTCGGCTTTTGACCTCGCGCCAGGGACGCACAGGTGCAGGTGCGAGTCCCATACCAGTTGAGTTGTCGCAGGAGAGGCGACAGGCGGGGCAATCAAGAGGGGTTCGTGGTTTGAGAAGACGTTGCACTGAGGTGTGCACAGCTCCTGGTTTTGAGTGGGAAGGCTGTCGATGGAGCCAGCAAAGACGGCAAAGCAGCGTCAAAGAGAGGAGGAGGCAGACGATGAACAAGAATAAGAAGACATCAAAGGCCATAGAATCCTCGCCGAATGAAGTGAAGAGCATGTAGAGCTCTTTCACAGGAAGGATAAGCAGGGTCGAGAAGGGTTGTCAAGCCGTCAGGAGAGATGGCCAAATTATCCACTACCGAGAGGGGGAGTACCCATTTCGTTGTCAAAGCACCAGATTACTGAAGAGGTTAACTAGAAATGTGCCCGGCGGATAGCCCATGTAGCCAACACACCCCCTCGCTTAGGTTAACACTGACGAGAAACGTTGTCTCTGCATTGCTGTCCAGTTTTTCATCTCACCTTGTACTGCCATGAGTGGCGACATGTTGGGGAGATGGGATGCGACAGGGAGAGCAAGAAAACACTGTTATGCACTGAGAATGGCAACCCCTCCTAAGATCAAGAGTACCCCAATCCATTGACTCCAGCGAAGTCGCTCTTTCAAAAAGATCTGGGCGAGCACAATGGTCGCGACACTATAGAGCGACACCAGAGTGCTGACGACGGCGACATGTTCTGTGGTGAGTCCAAGCAAGCTGAGAACACCGCCAGCGCTGTCAAGCAAGCCAACACCCACAATGACCACCCAGACGGAACCTCGTGAGATGCGCAAGTTTTGGCGAGTCATGGCGGAGAAAGGGGCGAGCAAGCATAAAGGAACGAGGCGAATAAGCCAGTTCGGCGTGATTCCTCCCAGGATAGGCGTCACCGCAAAGCCCAAGAGCCAGTAGTAGATGCCAAATCCGATACTGGCTGCGAGTGTCCAGTACATCCATGAAGGAACTCTTTTTAGGGGGAACGACTGTGCTTCGACTGGCCCCAGAGGTCCCGCCGGCTTCTTCGTCATCTGGGGCACGAAGACCGTTTGTGCGAGCATGACCCCGATGAGGATCGCCACGATACCCACGAGTGAGAGAAAGGTGACTTGCTCTCCGCTCAACACAGAGAGGGCAACCGTCACCGCCGGATAGGCCGAGGCCACCGGAGAAACCACTATGAGGAGTCCGGTTTCAAAGGCACGATAGAGCGCAAAGATGCTGGCAGTATCAAGCAGAGCGTCCACCGCTGTCCAGCCCCACGCTTGCCAATCTCTGACGAAATTGATCTGTGTCCATGCTCCTGTTGCGAAAAGAAAAAGGCTCAGCGAAACGAAGCCAATCACCTGCATAAAGAAGAGGGTGCGATAGGTGCCCGCGTGCCGCGTGGCAAAACGAGCGAGAAAGTCAGAGGTTCCCAAGCAAAGAGCCGCCGCTAAGCCAAACAGAATGTCCATCTGAACGTTCTCCATTTCTTCGTCTTTGCGTACTGAAGTGTTCGGCCATCGCTCTCTCGGTCCTACGCGTCAGGAAATGTCCACCAAGGATGGACAAAAGTGATCGTGAAGACACAGCTGCACCAGATGCAGGCAGCAGAAGTCTCGTTGAAACCCACATGGCTCAAACACTGGGGGAGACGCAAGCACAAAGAGTTCTCGCACTCCTTGTGGAGGGAAGAGATGGAGAGGAAGCAGAGGTGCTCGACTCCTTAAAGGGATGCCACTAGATGGTGCGCTCAACCACTACGGCTCTCTTCAGAAAGAAGTATACCACAGAAAGCAGGCCTTTTCCAAATGGGAGAGGTACCTAGCCATGATTGCAACAAAGCAGGCCATGATATCAGACCAATGACACATTCTTACGTCCTTTTTTTGCATGCGTGCCGAATTGGAATAGATTGAACCGGCATCCTGAATTTTACAATCACCAAACGCCGAAATTCGCCTCTGGAGGGGTTCTCAATCGGTCAGTGGCTGTACTGCTCACTCGTCGCCTTAAAACCTGCTCACTCTTCGTGCTTTTTACCAGCAATGTGGTATAACGATAGATAATGCTTCGACGAATGTCAAAATCACGAACCTGCTCAACTTTCTGTGTGAGGTAAACATGAACCGCGTTACAGGTATTGGTGGCATCTTCTTTAAAGCCAAAGACCCGAAGGCAATGCAGGCTTGGTACAAGCAGCACCTTGGCATCGACGTCCAAGACTGGGGAGGCGCCGCCTTCAGCTGGGCAGACGCAGATGGCAAGCCTATGGGCGGAACAACGATCTGGTCCATCGGGTCTACCGAGGATGACGCTTTTGCGCCAAGCACGGCCTCCTTCATGGTGAACTACCGAGTAGCCGACCTCCGCGCGCTGCTCAAGACCCTCAGGGAAGAAGGTTGCAATGTACTGGACAAGTTCGACGACTCGGAATACGGGAAGTTCGGCTGGGTCATTGACCCGGAAGGCAACAAGGTTGAGCTGTGGGAGCCGCCTGCTGGACAGTAAGGCCGAACATGTGTTCATGTGCGTAAAACAGTGTTGATAAAACAAGGGTAACACCGATTGGTGCTTAGATTTTTTTGTTTGCCTTCATGAGCTTACTGTAGGAAATACACATCCAGAGCAGCATATTCTAAACCGAAGCTTTCTGTAGAGGCCGTGGCTTTAATCAAGGAAATGGCAAGGGACAACCGACTGTGGGGAGCAGAACGGATCCGGGGCGAATTACTCAAGTTGGGTATTCACGTGTGCAAGCGAACCATTCAGAAGTACATGAGGCAAGTCTATACCACAAGGCCACGAGGAGGACAGAGCTGGGCCTCCTTCCTTCGCAATCATGCAAAAGATGTCTGGGTCTGCGATTTTCTACCAGTCACTGACCTCTTCTTCCGTTCGCTGTTCGCCTTCTTCATTATCGAAGTGAAGTCACGGAAGGTGATCCACGTCGGCGTGGCACGATCTCCCACTGACGCTTGGACCGCACAACAGCTTCGGGAAGCCACCACTTATGGAAAGGGTCCGAAGTATCTCATTCGCCCACATTCCGCAGTTTGATGAAGAGGGTTTGTGAAATTTGCTAGCGTACAACGGAAGCAGGCTCGAGATGCTCTTAGGGGAGAGCTACATCACTGCTCGCCTTTGCAACCGCGAACTCTGGGCTCGCAGAGGCGCCCTTGGCTCTACGCCAGTTCGCGTGCCACGCGGATCATGGCTTCCAGGCTGCGCTCAACGTCGGCCTCGGTCGTGGCCCAGGACGTCACACTGATGCGCATGGCCGTGTGCCCCTGCCAGATGGACCCGCCGCACCAACAGGTGCCATCCTCTTGAATGCCTGCAATGACGCGCTGCGTCCGCTCAGCATCCCCGAACATCACCAGCACCTGGTTGAGCACGACCTCGTTCAGAATGGTGTACCCTCACGCCTGAACGTGAGTGTGAACATCCATCCTCAACGGGGAAACCGCCCTCTCAGGACCAGCGAGCACTCATCGTGGATCGGCAGTCCTCCCAGCTTGGGCCAGGTGCTGCAACAAGCCTCATGGTCGCTTCTGATCCTGATGGACGGGGAGCTGTCTACTCACGGCGGTCACTGCTTGCAACAAGCAGGCCACATGTTACGACGAAGGCTCATATAATAGTTTGAGTGTAACACCTCCGAGGGGTGCTTCCTCTGAGGGATATACTGGTGCGAGGAGTGGGAGAGCCGACGTTTAGGCTTGTGGCCTGTTCCGAATAGCTGAACAGTGACCTCCTGGGAGAGACGGCTCCCCGCCTACCAGGGCACAAAGGGTCTATATGGCTTGTTGCAACAGCAGTGGTTCGCTTCCGGAGCCACCAGGCTGATTGCCTATCCGGCATGAGCTGACGCTCGTCCTGGCGGGTCGGGTTTCTCGCTCGCTAATTCCAATGCAAGGATGCACCGGAGAAAATGGACAGGGATGGGAAAAGCCAGCGAAAGCAGGTGCGCAATGAGTATGACAACATCATCCACTTCCTCCGAGGAAGCGACGATCAAGTATGTGTGTGGAGTTGATATCGGAAGTCAATCCTGTGTGGGCTGCATTTGTCGGCCTGACAAAAGTATGGTGGTCAAGTCGATCCCCTTTGCCAATGCCAGGGAAGGCTGGCAGATCTGGGAAGAGAAACTGAGCCAGTTGGATGCTCCTCCTAAGCAAATCCTCATTGGGATGGAGGCCACCTCATGCTACCATGAGAATCTCTACCACCAATTGGAGCAGTGCGGCTATATCCTGCGTCTGTTACATCCGCGGCAAACCCATCAGTTTCACGAGCGGCAGGGATTACGCGCGAAGACCGATCGGCTTGACGCGCTGACTATCGCCAGGGTGTTGTTAAGTGGGGAGGCGCGAGCCGGTTATGTCCCCAGCGAACAGGTGGTTATGTATCGGGAACTGGTCCGCTTGCATATGCGCTTGAGTGACGAGGCAGCAGCGTATCAAAACGGGATCCAGGCTCTGGTTGTGGTGCTCTTCCCCGAGTTTACAAAGGTCTTTACCGATCCCTGCGGACAAACGGCCCTGGCGGTCCTCAAAGCTTTCCCTAGCGCACAGGCTATTGTCGCAGCAGGTGTTGAATCCCTCTTCCAACTGCTGCGGGCGCAGAAGCCAGCGCATTATGGCCGTCCGACTGCCCAGAAGCTCGTGGCTTTCGCCAAAGAGACTGGGAGCAGTGGGCGAGCACTCGCCGGACGATCGGTCAGTCTGCGCATTCTTTGCGATCAACTCGAGCATACCCAGGCGAATCTCGCACGTTTGGATGCCGAGATCGAGCAACTCCTCACGAATGATCCAGGAGTCAAAGGGTTACAACAAGTGCCCGGATTTGGTCCCAAAACCGTGGCAGTCCTGCGTGCTGAATTAGGGGATGCGCAGCGTTTTGCACGGACTGACGAAGTGATTGCCTATGGGGGGATGGATATCGAGATCAAAGAGAGCGGCCTGTGGAAAGGCAAAGCCAAGCTTTCCAAACGTGGCAGCGGCTTGCTGCGGCGCATGCTCTACATGGCTGCTCTGCGCAGCATTTCTTTGGAAGGTTCGGCCTTTGGGGCTTACTATCAGCGCCTGGTGGAGCGCGGTCTCAAGAAAGGTTCGGCTCTGATGGCCGTTATGCGCAAAATGCTGGCAGTGGCTGCCCATTTACTGAGGCATGAGGAAGAAGAGTACGATCCCCACAAGGTCTGTGGGAGCAGTGCAGGCTAGTTGGCCGGCCAACTAGCCTGCACTGCTCCCACACCAGAGGATTGGCTTGCCGAGCGCTTCAAGACGCCGCTCTGAAGCGCACAAGGGGGCAATCTTTTTCTTTCGTTCCGAGGGGTTTCTCGCCCTCCTTGTTCAGGGCTTGACAAATCTTATGGCTTCTCTCCCGTTGGTACCACCAGTCTAGCAGATCTCCCGTTTTTCTGGGAGGGATCTGCTATCTACTAAGTAGTATATGAGTTATCTACCATCTTAGTGCGCCACTCAGATGGGCTGAGGGCTGGCTCGCACCAACAGGTACCATTATTCTGTTCGTCTATCATTGGCTCACCTAGCATGCTAGTCTGGTATTTTGAACTATATCCTACTATGAAATACCGTTAAGGCGTTGCCAAGCCTCGTATTGATGATAAAAACTCGCGTTCCGTTTCAGTAGCTTCTTGAATATTTGGTTTACTTCACTCTTGTTCGTTACTGCTCTTGCCAGGTAATCGACGACGCTGTTCAAGTCGGTCGCTATAACCGCCTCCTCTGGGTAGCCCAAAAGAAATTCTACATCCTCCAGGAACTTTACGAAGTCATGCTCAGCCACTGTCAGCAATATTGAACCGTTATAGAAATAAGGCCACCAACGATAAGGTGCCTGGGCATTGCCCTTAAACTTTGCTTGCTCAAATATCGCTGGCCGTTCAGCTGTCAACGATGCCTTCCAGAGCTTGTATGCTTCATCGTAGTCAATAGCAATGTATTGTCTGATGAATTTATAGATCGATGTAAAAACTAGGTGGTCATATCTCTGAGTGAGTAATAAAAGATATTTGAAACTAAGTCCTAGGAGCCGATGGGAATCATTTTCATCCTTGGCTCTCTCAGGTAGAGACGATAGTTGCGCTGCTAGCGCAAGCCTCATTTCATCCTCGCCATTGACAAGGAGATCTTTTAGCTTTTCCCTGATCTTTCCAGGATTATAAGGCTTTAACTCCCCTCTATCCGTGGGCCACTCTTTATATCGTTCATGGCGGAACTCTGTCATGAAAAGAATAAAGCTTGCCAGGTCTTTGAATACCTCTCCACCTTGCCGCTGGAACGTGTCAATTACTTCTAGTGCTTGGTCTTCGGTCATTGTAAGAATGCGTGAGAAAACTCTGGCTAGTCCTTTAAGCAAGGCAGGATAATGGTTATTACTATCACGAAGCATGATGAAAGCAAAGTCTTCTATCTTGCTCGCTTCAGAATACGGCACAAACCACTCATTACTATCCGGCATATGAGTATGTCGAGCTTTGGCTAATTGCTCTAAAACCAAAAGCCCTTGTTCTCTTACATAGAGGGTTTCGTCGGTGCATAAGGCCTGAGTTAATGCGAATACACGAGGTATGTAGTCTTTGCCCTCCACAGTTGAAAAATGCATGAGCACCCAGGGCAAGCAGCCACGTACAGTGGTTATCGAAGAATCTATCTCTCCCTCAATGATACGTTTATCCCGTTCGTTATCTTTTGCAGGGTCGGGATCACTAATGAAAAACTCGGCAATAGTAAGAGCTTCATCGTATGCGTGTTGCTTAGCAAGCTTCTCGCCAAACCACACGATATTCTCCCGTGTCTCTGGGCGAGTCAGCCTGTTTGCAAGCGCAGCCGCTGTACCCATCTCATCAAGCAATGGACGAACAATCTCTTCGTAGACTTTCAGCCGAAGTGTTTCAGGCAGATCATGTAAGGTGGCGCCAAAAACGGACTGCTGGTTATTCGTTGAGTTTTCACCGGCTAAGCTTTTGAGTAATTCGATGCCGACTTCAAGGTTTTCCTCTAAAACCGAAAGCAGAGCGCCTTTAAGATCGTATCGGTCAAAGATCAAGGGAGTGTTGAAATGGTTACTCTGCAGATATGTCTTTAGTAGAGAAACACCCTGTTCGAACGTGGTCTTGTTCTTTATGATCCTGCTCATTATCTGCGATATTGTCGAGCCCCAGTAAGGTTGCCGTTCTATGTATTGATCGTTTTGCAACAAATTGCTGAATGTAGATAAAGCCTCCTGATGACCACTATCAAAAAGCTGCCAAAGTAGGCGCTCCATGAATGCGTTAACTGGTTCCCCATATTCATGCAGGCCAACTTCGAGCAACCTCCACTTCTTATCGGCGGCCATGCTGCTTTTCTCAACAGCTTGATAGAGCAGCTCTTTTTTGTCGGGGATACCTTCACGCATCTTAATAAGCGCTGAGAGCATAGCGAATGAATCTTCGGTGTTCCGGTCATTTGCATAATCTTCGATAAGGAACGGTATACTCGCCCGGTTCATAAAATCCGGTTTCTTGGAGCTTACTTTCTTCGCGTCATACGCTGTGTACTCCTTTAAAATTTGCATAGCGTCATCACGCTGCATTGCGCGGAGACAGGATAAAACAACCACTTCTAGGAACTTGCGATCCTCAACATAAGGCTCATCTGCCCACGTGGCGAATCCGCTGCCCATGAGCTCCCATCCTTTGAAAGGCGATCTGCCACGTGTAAAGCGCCTATAAAATTTATTGTAGTTATTACATATTTTAGCTATAAATCTACGAAGCTTATCCTTATCTGTGCCGATATCTTCTCGAAGAATATCGAATATGGGAAGCGGCGTTCCACCCCAGTAACTTGAGTCATCTTCTATAAGGTTGAACTCGGCGTCTATAAATGCCATGATCTTCTCGCGTACTGTATGGTCGCTATTACCGTACAGAACGGCCAAAGATCTGGCTAACTCGATGAGTATCCATTCACTACTGTTATTCATCCTTTCTATGAAGAGGACGTTCTGCTTGGCATCGCGGTAAAACTTAATTAACAGATCAGCAATAGCCACGTCGTGACCTGGTGCAAACTTTCGAGCCGCCTCGAGCAAGTCTGCTGCCTCTTTATACTGATACTCATCGTAAATCTTATAACGGAGCGAATCTGTATGACCCTGAACGAAGTTGATGGCGTACTCGGCATTTTCGACGGTCGTAGCCTTAGTCTTAAGGACTGAGAATAATTCCCTTGAGAAGTAGGTGCTATATGTTGCTTTCCAGAATAAATCCCAATCGCGAAGATTGATCTGATCCATGTTTTTCAGCACATTGAATGCAGCACCATGAAGATTAGGGTCGGTTACCAGAACCTGGAGTGGATTGCTAGACGATGCCAGCCTAGATGTGGGGTTGGGGATTGCAGTGAGCACTTCTTTAACGCGCTCCTCCAAGGGCTTTGTCTTCAAGCTGCTATCATCATTCTCGGCCAGTTGCTTTCGGTATGTTTCTACATCCGTAATAAATTCGTCTTTTGTATACTCACCGCCACGCGCAGACTGCTTGAATATTTTTTCAATGAGCGTTGCATAAATTAGATCACTGTTAGGCAGCCAGATATTGAACCGCTGCTCCATGAGGTTCTTTACAATCTTTTCGTTAAGGCTCTGGTCAACCTGCCAAAAACTAAGCTTTGACAATAAGGCCAAATGCTGATCGGTGTATTCCTTTTCCTCTTTAAGCCAATCACGAGCCTTTGAAAAATGCTGGGCGTGAGCAAGGCGATCACGGGCCTCTTCCTCAATACTTTTACAGATAATGACAATGGTGTCATCGGGGCCAACACCCGATATAGTGTCCAGAATGCTTTTTATGTCAGCATAGGAAATATGGTAGTTTTTTGATTCGCAAATAATGCGCCTATTTTGAAACACCAGCACGAAGTCTGCTAGCTTGGCCTGCTCTAGCTGAATCTTGACGAATGACGGATCAAACGTTTGCTGCACAAACATAGAAAGCGCAGCCCAGTTTTGTGCGGTGATGCCAGCCTGCGTATTGATACCGCCAGATCGTGTGGTTTTGCTCATATGGCGCCTACTGTCAATGAAT